>ENA-ORCP01000072-ORCP01000072.1-human-gut-metagenome-genome-assembly--contig:-NODE-72-length-72288-cov-19.015773_pt1 | contig 72288 bp, 65 predicted proteins | sample MGYA00242990_ERZ507991 | MGnify/ENA primary metagenome ERZ507991 (study PRJEB26167, sample SAMN06115496) | human gut metagenome | host: Homo sapiens | place: China:Henan | collected 2015-05-07 | study... | reverse complement strand
TAACCGGAAATAATAGATGCGAATGACAGGCCACATGCGCGGTTACGCGCCGCGGTTAGGATAGGCCCTTTGGGCCGCATAAGAAGAACCACCAGCTATGCTGGTGGGTTTCTTTTTTTAATTGGAAAGGGGGGTGGAGCGAAAAGGAAGCTGCAGCACTATGATATCTGCCGAGCTGAGGATAGGCCTTTCTTCAGCAAAGGCGCCGCCACAGGCGGCTTTTTATGAAGAGTCACATCAGGCCCTTTCAGGGCCTCGGCCTTTCTGCGAAAGGCCTCTATCATCCGTCGCCTGCGGCGACACCTTCTTCCAGAGGAAGAAGGCTTTGGCTCTTCATCATGCAGCACTGGCGACACAAAGGGTATTCCCGTAACGCAGGCTCCTTCCTCAGGAAGGAGCTGCCCGATAGGGCTGAGGATAGGTCCGAAAAATATCAGGAAAGAACTGACGCCCCTATCCTCCGGCGCCACCCCCTTCCTAGGGAAGGGGGCTATAAACTGCGGCGGAGCCGCCACCTTCCCCCTGAGCGGCAGCGAACACAACCTTTCTATACAACCTGCCGCCGCAGGCGGCCATAACCTCCAGCCCCGCAGGGGCTGGACACCTTCCCCTCTGAACCCTGTGAACCTTTTGAACCCTCTGAACCTTCATGCCCTTCAGGGCGTGTCCAATGGTGACACCTTTCCCTCTGGACCCCTGGCCCCAGGCCCATCAATCCTAAGAACCTTATCATTTTTACAATTTTTATCAAGCCACCTCTTTACTTTCTTACTTTAGCGTGGTAATGTATTAATCATAAGAAAGAGAGGAGGGCACAAATGGCTCGTACTATGGATGACCTGAAAATGGTCCATGAAGAAGAGATGAAGAATTACGACCGCATTGAGAGTGCTGTGGTGTCCGTCATGCGGCGGCATGGGTGTAAGATTATCCAGACTCCTACCTTTGAGGATTATGATACCTATGGCACCTATTTCCCGCAGCTCCAGCGGGAGATGATAAAAACCATCGGGCCCGACGGCGAGGTGCTGGTGATGCGGCCGGATGTGACGGTGCCGCTGGTGAAGACGGTGGCCCGGGAGTATCCCGATGCGTCCCAGCTTTTGAAGTTTGGTTATGTGTCCATGGTGTTCCGTGAATATTACGGAAAGTCCACCCACGGGAAATATTTCCTTCAGAGCGGTGTGGAGGTGCTGGGGGACGAGACGCCGGAGTGTGACGGCGAGGTCATGGTGATGGCGGCGGAGTTTTTGAAATCCGTAGGCATCAGGGATATGCGTATCGACCTGGGCACGGTGGCTTATATGGATGCCCTTTTTGAGGAGCTCCATCTGACGAAGGAGCAGCTTGCCCAGGTGCGGGAGTACATGGAGAAGCGGAATCTGGTGGCCTTTGACGGGCTGGTGGATGCGCTTCCCATTACGAAGATCCAGCGGGATGTGCTGCTGGAGCTGCCGCGGCTCTTTGGAGATTATGAATCTACCTTGAAGCGGGCGGAGGGGCTGTGCCTGAATCATGGCATGATGGAAGCCCTCAGCCGTCTCCGGAAGGTCTATGAGTATCTGGATGTGGCAGGCTACAGTGATTCGGTGCAGCTGGACTTTGCTTTTACTTCCCACATGGGCTACTATACGGACATGGTGTTCAAGATTTACGCCGACGGCGCCCTCTATTCCCTCATCAGCGGCGGCCGCTACGATTCCCTGGCCGCCCAGTTCCAGGTGCCCCGGCCGGCCTGCGGTTTTGGGCTCAATATGAATCTTCTCTATGAAGTGATGGCGGAGGAGGATCTTCTGGAAGAAATGGTTCCGTCCTGCGACCTGGCTGTGGTATACGATGAAGCGGACCGGGATTTGATCTTAACCCTCATGAACTGGCGGCAGAAGGGCTTTTCCGTTCTGGGCGTGAGCCGGAAGAACCGCATCATTCCCGGCGATTACCGTTTGATTGCTTCCTATGAGAAGGGCGCCTTCGTCATAGGAGAGGAAAGACTGTCGAAAGAGGAAATGGAAAGGAAACTGGGAGGACTTTGATATGCTTCATATAGCGCTGGCGAAAGGGCGTATTGCCAAGAAAGTAATGAAAAGCCTGTCTGATGGAGGATATCATTTCCCCGATTATTCCGATGACAGCAGGAAACTCATTTTCACCGACGATAAAGAGCGCATCCGCGTGACCCTGGTGAAGTCTCCGGACGTGACGGTGTATGTGCGGCGGGGCGCCGCCGATGCCGGCATTGTAGGCAAGGATGTGCTCATGGAAGACGGGGAAGAGGATGTGTATGAAATCCTGGACCTGGGTATCGGCAAATGCCGCATGGCGGTGTCCGGTATCAAGGGACACAAGGATGTGATGAACAAACGCATCCTCACCGTGGCGTCCAAGTATCCCTCCATTGCAAGGAAGTACTTTGCAGGCCGTTTCCAGCCCATCGATATCATCAAGCTGAACGGTTCCGTAGAGCTGGCTCCTCTGGTGGGGCTCTCCGATGTAATTGTGGATATTGTGGAAACAGGCACCACCCTTCGGGAAAACGGCCTGGAAGCCTACGATTATTTCATGGATTTTTCCGCCCGACTCATCTGCAACAAGGTTTCCTTCAAGATGAAGCAGGACGAATTGAATCAGTTCATACAGGTGGTCAAAAAGGATTGACCACAGAAAGAAGGCATAGCAATGGAATGGATTAAAGTACCGGAAAAAGGGCTGACCCTCCGTGAAGTGAGGACCATGACCAATAGAAATGTAAATCTCTCGGATGATTTGGAAAAATCGGTGTCCGCTATTCTCTTGGAGGTAAAGGAAGGGGGAGATGAGGCCATCCGGGCTCTGACGAAGAAATTTGACGGCGTGGACCTCACCGATTTCCGGGTGAGCGAAGAAGAAATCGAAGAGGCCGTGAAGACGGTGGGCCCAGATTTCCTCTCCGTATTAAAGGAAGCAAAGGAAAATATTGAAGCCTTCCATAAGGAACAGGTACGGAAATCCTGGTCCAAAAACTTCAGGGACGGCGTGGAGCTGGGGGAGAGGTTCCTTCCCATCCAGCGGGTCGGCGTCTATGTACCCGGCGGTAGGGCTGCCTATCCCTCCACGGTGCTCATGGACACGGTTCCGGCCATGGTGGCAGGATGTCCGTCGGTGGCCATGGCTACCCCTCCCGGAAAAGACGGCAAAGTGAATCCCAATATCCTGGCTGCCGCCTATGTGGCAGGGGTGAAGGAAATCTACAAGGTCGGCGGCGCCCAGGGCATCGGCATGCTGGCCTACGGCACGGAAACCGTGGAGCCTGTGTTCAAAATCGTAGGACCCGGCAATGCTTTCGTGGCCATGGCCAAGCGCCTTGTTTTCGGCACCGTAGGCATCGACATGATTGCAGGGCCCTCGGAGGTATGCTGCGTGGCTGACGGCAGCGCCAATCCGAAGTGGATTGCGGCGGACCTTCTCTCCCAGGCGGAACATGACCCCAGGGCTGCGGTATTCCTCATTACACCGGATAAAGATTTCGGCCTGGCTGTGCAGAAGGAAATGGAAAAACAGATGAAGGAGCTTTCCCGCTATGAAATCATGAAGAGCTCCGTGGACCAGTACGCCAAGGCCTTCCTCTGCAAAGATGCGGAGCAGTGCTTTGACATTGTAAATAAAATTGCACCGGAACATTTGGAAGTAGAACTGCCGGATCCAAAGAAATACCTCCCCCTCATTTATAATGCCGGCGCCATTTTCCTTGGCAAGTACACCTCCGAACCTATCGGAGACTACATGGCAGGCCCCAACCACACCCTGCCCACCTCCGGCACCGCAGCATTCTCTTCGCCCCTTGGGGTTTACGATTTCGTAAAGCACAGCAGCGTGGAATGCTACAGTGAAGAGGCGTTCCGGAAGATTTCCAAAAAGGTGCAGCTCTTTGCCAAGGCAGAAGGGCTTACCGCTCATGCTCATGCCATGGAGGTGCGTGATGAAGACTGAATGGCTTAGAAATACAATCAAAGACTTTGAGCCCTATTTCGTGGCTCCTATTGCAGAAAAATATGTCATTAACGCCAATGAAAACTATTTCAACGTCCTTTCCATTCCGGCGGTGAAACAGGAACTCATTGAAGCGCTGGATACCTTTAAGCCCCAGATTTACCCCAAACCCATGGCCGATGGCCTTCGGGAAGCTCTTGCGGACTATATCGGTGCCGCACCGGAAAATATCATCTGCGGCAACGGTGGCGATGAAATGATTACCTATCTCCTGGGCACTTTCCTGAACCCCGGCGATAAAATCCTCGTTCATTCTCCCACCTTCGACATGTACGAACTGGGAGCGGAAACCCTGGGCGCCGGCGCCATCAAAGTACGGGACCTGGCAGGCTACCGCCGGGACAAGGAAGGCATCCTTGATGCCGTCAAGAAGTACCAGCCGAAAATCACAGTCATCTGCAATCCAAACAACCCCACCGGCGACCTGCTGCCGGCCTCCTTTATCGAAGAAGTGCTGAAGGCGGCGGACAATCTGGTCTTCGTGGATGAAGCATACATGGAATTTGCCCAGAAGGAAAGCGTGCTGCCCTTAATCGGCAGATACCCGAACCTGGTGGTGCTTCGCACCCTGTCCAAAGCCTTCGGCCTGGCAGGCATGCGCTGCGGATATCTGGTGGCAGATAAGGAAATCATCGACGCCATCGGCAAAATCAAAGCGCCCTACAACCTGAATTCCTTCACCCAGCTCTTTGCACCTATCGTATTGAAACACAGGGAAGAAATCCTCAAGGTAAGAGACGATATCGTAAAGGAAAGAAACCGCCTCTTCGACGAACTGGTGAAAATCCCGGGTCTTTCCGTATATCCCTCCTGCACCAATTTCCTTCTGGTCCAGGTGGAAAGCAGACATGAAGAAATTTTCAAAGCCCTGAAAGAAAAGGACATTCTGGTGAAGATTTATCGGAACAGCGCGGAACTCCCCAATGCCTACCGCATTTCAGTGACCACGAAGGACGTGGACGATACCCTCCTTGCGGTATTCCGGAAGGAGCTTTCATGAGAAAAGCGGACATTCATAGAAAAACAGGGGAAACCGACATTTCCATTTCCCTCTCCATAGACGGAAAAGGACGCTTTGAGGGCACCACGGGCATCGGCTTCTTCGACCACATGATGAACCTCCTTGCCTGCCACAGCGGCATGGACATTTCCATTTCCTGCAAGGGCGACCTGGAAGTGGACAACCATCATACCATTGAAGATCTTGGCATTGCCCTGGGAGATGTGTTCCTCAAAGCCCTGGGTGACAAGAAGGGAATCCGCCGCTACGGCGCCTTCTTCTGCCCCATGGATGAAACCCTCTCCCGCATTGTGCTGGACCTTTCCGGCCGCCCCTATTTCGTGTACGACGTGAAAATCCCGGTGGAGCGTATCGGCACCTTTGAAACGGAAATGACCAGGGAATTCTTCCTTGCCTTTGCCATGCACGGCATGATGAACCTGCACATGGCCTGCCTGTACGGCGAAAACGGCCATCACATTGTGGAGTCCCTCTTCAAGGGGCTGGGCCATGCGCTGAAGGAAGCGGTCACCGTGGAAGGCGGCAGGGTATTATCGACAAAAGGAGTGCTCTGATGAAAACTGCCATTATTGATTACGATGCCGGCAACCTGGCCAATGTGGTCCGGGCGGCTACAAGGGCCGGTCTTGATGTAGTGGTGACTAGAAATCCCGCAGAAATCAGAGATGCTTCTGCCCTGGTCCTTCCCGGCGTGGGAGCCATGAAGGATGCCATGGACCATCTGAACGGCTACGGTTTGACCGGCATCATCCAGGAAGAAGTGAAAAAGGGCAAGAAGCTGGCAGGCATCTGCCTTGGCATGCAGGCCCTCTACGACGTATCCGAAGAAAACGGTCATATCTCCGCCCTGGAACTTCTCCCCGGGCGCATCGTCCGTTTTCCGGAAGGAAAGCTCAAAGTCCCCCATATGGGATGGAATGAACTGGTCATCCAAAGGCCCCACGAAGTGCTGGAAGGCCTCCCCCTTCATTCCTATGTGTATTTCGTCCACTCCTACTACAAAACTCCGGGACATACGGAGGACGTCATCGCTTCGGCGGACTACGGCGTCACCGTCCCGGCGGTGGTGGGAAAGGACAATGTATTAGGTTTCCAGTTCCACCCCGAAAAATCGGGCCCCGTGGGGATGGCCATCTGGGAACGTTTAGCAAAGTGGTTGATGAAATGAAAATATTTCCCGCAATAGATATAGAAGACGGACACTGCGTGCGCCTGCAGCAGGGCCGAAAAGAAAACCTCACCGTGTACGGCGACGACCCGGTGAAAATGGCGCTGAAATGGCAGGAAGAGGGAGCCAAAGCCCTCCATGTGGTTGATCTGGACGGTGCTTTCAAGGGCGACGGCGTGAATAAGGAAATCATCCGCAAAATGTGCGAAGCCCTCACCATCCCCATCGAAGTGGGCGGCGGTATCCGCAGTGAAAAAGCCATTAAAGACTACCTGGACATGGGGGTCTACCGCGTCATCATCGGCTCCAAAGCCGCCGCGTCCCCCTATTTTGCCATCCAGGCCGCCAAAACATACGGCTCAGACCACATCGCCGTATCCATCGATGCCAAGGGTGACGAAGTGGCCACCCACGGCTGGGTGGACGGCAGCAGCCGCAAAGTCATGACCTTCGCAGAAACCCTTTTGACCCACGGCGTGAATACGCTGATTTACACCGACATCAGCCGCGACGGCATGCTCTCCGGCCCGAACTTCGACATGATGAAAAAACTAGAGGCCCTCAAAGGCATCCGCCTCATCGCCTCCGGCGGCGTCTCCGGCGCCGAGGACCTTAGGAAACTGTCGGCCATGGGCGTCTACGGTGCCATCACCGGCAAAGCCCTCTACGAGGGAAAAGTGACTATGGAAGAAATCAGGGAGATACAGGAGTAGGGAGCCGCACCAGGAGCCACTGCGTGGCTCCGGTTGACGCCTGCTGCGCAGGCGAGGGTTGACATCCGCTGCGCGGATGAAGGGGCGTAAGTTTGACGGCCCTCCGGGCCGAGGGTTGTGGTGGGCGGCTTTGCCGCCAGTTTTGATAAAACCATGAAATCATGCTTCGCTCGATGGGAATGTATCCCTTTTGGTGGTATGCATCCCTTCTGCCACAAAGATGGACTTTGCTCGCCGCCTTCCTTCCCGCTCCACTCGTCATTCTGAGCCGCAGGCGAAGAATCTCGGTACATGCAGGATTTGAGTCAAAAGGCATTAAATACCAGCCAGTGGGAAGGCGCTGCTGTCAGTCCGTGAAGCAGGATAGGGAGCCGCCAAAGGCGGCATATAAAAACTTTATTGCCGCGAAGCGGCAATCCACCACCCTCTGAACCTTCTGAACCCTTTGAACCTTCTGAACCCGGGGCTGCGAGGCAGCCCCTTATTTCCCCAGCAAAGGAGCATACTATGCTTGCAAAAAGAATCATCCCCTGTCTGGACGTGAACCATGGCAGGGTGGTCAAAGGAAAACAATTTCATCACCTGAAGGACGTGGATGATCCTGTGGCTTTAGGAAAATTCTACTCCGACTCCGGCGCCGATGAACTTGTATTTTACGACATCACCGCCACCCATGAGGGGCGGGAGACCTTCGTGGACACGGTGAAAGCCATTGCAGAAGAACTCACCATTCCCTTCACCGTTGGGGGCGGCATCCGCAAAGCCGACGATTTCCGCACCATGCTTCTGGCCGGCGCCGACAAGGTATCGGTGAATTCCGCCGCCGTCATGCATCCCGAAATCATCCGGGAAAGCGCGGAACGCTTCGGAAACCAGTGTGTGGTCCTTTCCATCGACGGCAAACGAAACAATGACGGCGGCTGGGACGTGTATATCGAAGGCGGCAGGAAGAACACCGGCATTTCCGTACTGGAATGGGCCCGAAAGGGCATGGAGCTTGGGGCAGGGGAAATCTGCATGAATTCCATCGACACCGACGGCGAAAAGAATGGATACGACCTGGAACTCATGCACGTCCTGTCAGAACAGCTCTCCATCCCCGTCATTGCCTCCGGCGGTGCAGGCAAAATGGAAGATTTCCTCAAAGCCTTTGAAGCAGGCTCCGATGCCGCCCTGGCAGCGTCGGTCTTCCACTTCGGCGAAATCGCCATTCCCGATTTGAAAAAATATCTGGCAGACCACGGCATTCCCGTGCGCATGTAAGGAGGATTTATGGAATCAGTAGACATAAAGAATATCAAATTTGATGAAAGAGGACTGGTGCCGGCGGTGGTGCAGGACGCCAGAAGCGGCGAAGTGCTCATGGTGGCCTACATGAATGCAGAATCCCTTGCCAAAACCGTGGAAAGCGGCGAAACCTGGTTCTTCAGCAGAAGCCGGCAGAAACTGTGGCATAAGGGCGAAGAATCCGGCCATTTCCAGCACGTGAAACGCATTTACGTAGACTGCGACGCCGACACCCTGGTCATCGAAGCTATTCCCGATGGCCCGGCCTGCCACACCGGAAACCGCAGCTGCTTCTACAGAAGTCTTGCCCAGTGGGATAACGAAAAGGCAGAAGGAACCCTCACCATCCTTCACACCCTCTTTGAAGAAATCAAAGACCGCCGTATCCATCCCCAGGAAAAATCCTATACCAACTACCTCCAGAAGGAAGGCAAAAATAAAATCGATAAAAAAATCGGCGAAGAAGCCTCCGAAGTCATTATCGCCGACCAGCACGAAGATAAAGAAGAAATCATAGACGAATCCTGTGACCTCCTCTACCATCTCTTTGTCCTCTGGGAAAACGCCGGCGTTGACCTCTATGACATTATGAAAAAACTGGAAGAACGGGATGAGAAAAAAGGAAATAAAAAAATCGTGGGCCACCTGGATAAGACGTTCTGAGGGAAAGACGATAGAAGATAGACGATAGAAGATAGAAATTAGATATCAGACATTAGACATCAGAAGTCAGACTTCAGACTTCAGACTTCAGACTTCCCGCATCCCATTGGTTATTTTTCGTTTTTGCTCTCCGTTATACAGCATTGGTGACGAAAAAGAACATCCCGTAACGTAAGGCTCCTTCCGCTGGAAGGAGCTGGGCGAAGCCCTGAGGATAGGTCCGAAATTTAGGAGAAAGTTTTTTATGCAACTGACGCCCCTATCCTCCGTCGCCTGACGGCGCCACCTCCTTCCTGAGGAAGGAGGCTTCGGCTCTTCGTCATGCAGTATTGTAGCCACCAATGTAAATCCCGTAACGCTGACTTTGTACTCATCGCCGAAGGCGATACCGCCACCCTTTGAACCCTGTGAACCTTTTGAACCTTCACGCCCTTCAGGGCGCTGTCAAAGAGCGGACACCTTCCCATTTGAACCCTCTGAACCCTGCAAAAAAAAAGACCTCTGCCAGAGCAGAAGTCTTTTTAATTTCCACAGATTATTTTTCCATCCGTTTCATATGGTTGGAGTTATTTTCATCATCCCACCATACGATGCCCTTTGTATCAGGCAGCGCATCCTTATGGAAGAGAGGCACTTTGATGCCCTTTTTCAGCTGTTTTTCATAATCCATAAGGCAGGCTCTTGCCTGGGGGAAGAGGAGCAGGATGGCGGTGACGTTGGTGAGAACCATGAAGGCCATGAAGAGGTCCGCCAGGTTCCAAACCAGCGGCAGGTCCGCAATGGAACCCCAGAAAATCATGACGGCGATGAGGACGCGGAAGAGGTTCAGCGGCCATTTCTTATGGGTGAGGTGGCCGATGTTGATTTCCCCGTAATAATAATTTCCGATGAGGGAGGTAAAGGCAAAGAGGAAAATCAGGAAGGAAACGGCCTTAGGCGCCCAGTCGCCGAAGTACTGCGCCAGGTCCCACTGGATCAGTTCGATGCCCGTAAGGCCGGTGGAGGCGTAATCGCCGGTGAGAAGGACAATGAAGGCGGAGGCGGAGCAGATGAAGAGGGTATCCACATATACGCCGAAGGCCTGGATCAGGCCCTGTACCACCGGATGGGTGGCGTCCGCAGTGGCTGCCGCATTCGGTACGGAACCTTCGCCGGCTTCGTTGGAGAAAAGGCCTCTCTTGAAACCGGTGAGCACAGCCGCGCCCATGCCGCCGCCAAATACTGCCTGCCAGTCGAAGGCATCCCGAAGAATCACATAAATGACATGGGGCATTTCCGTAATGTTGTACACCATGATGCCCAGAGACACCACGATGTAAATGCCTGCCATCACAGGCACCATCCATTCCGTAACACGGGCAATGCGTCCCATGCCGCCGCAGATGACCAGCATGGCCAGCACAGTGACCACGCCGCCTACCATCATGCGGTCCAGCCCCAGCGCGTGGTTCAGGGCCAGGGAAATGGTATTCGACTGTACGGAGTTATAAATCATACCGTAGGTGACGGAAATCAGGATGGCAAATACGGCAGCCCAGATGCCATGGCCCAGTCCGTTCTTCAGATAATAGGCAGGGCCGCCGCGGAATCCGTTTCCATCCTCCCGTGGCACCTTGTAAATCTGTGCCAGCGTGGATTCCACGAAACCGGTGGCCGAACCGATGACCGCAATAAACCACATCCAGAAAATGGCACCGGGACCGCCGGTGACAATGGCAATGGCAATGCCCGCAATATTGCCTACCCCTACGCGGGAAGCGGTGCTGACGCAGAAAGCCTGGAAAGGAGAAACCTCATTTCCCTCCGTCTTTCGTCCGGCAGTATGGGCGATGAGCTTGAACATACGGCCGAAATAGCGAATCTGCACGCCCCTGGTGCGCACGGTAAAATAAAAGCCCGCTCCCACCAGCAGGGCGATAATGACGGACGACCAGAGAAATCCGTTAATGGTGGAAACCAGATTGTTAAGTGATTCCATTTTTCCTCCTTGAAATGAAAGTTACACATACATAATTATTATAATGTTTTTTCATACTTTATACAATACTATTCTAAAAGGGCATGCCCATCACAAAAAGGCATAAAGAGTGGGAGAGACGGTTGTCGGCTGGCGGCTATCAGCTGTCCGCTGTCCGCTCGCGGCGACACCCGCTGGCCGGGCTGTAAGGTGTCCGCTTTATGTGTGCAGGCTATGCTCACATAATAGCCCGGCGCAGAAATGTTGCTGATTTCTACCTAATGAAGGGGACTCCGGCTCTCCGTCATTCAGCACTGGTGGCACAAAAGTAACTCCCGTATCGTCTTGCGTCCCCTTTAGGGGAAGAGGGCCACGAAGTGGCGCAGGGGTGAACGAGGCTGCGAGGCGAAATGATACTCAATGCTGAACTGACTGCCAATCGGCAGCCTTCCCTCCGACTGGTATTTAACAGATGCTGAGATACTATCGATTTTTATCGAGATCCTTCGCTATTGTGGAGACCCTGCAGAGGGTCTCCAAGTCAGCCGAAGTTGGCCCTTAGCCTGCACATAAAAGGGCCTTCTTATTGTCGGCTGACCGACCCAGGATGACAGTGTACGGCGGGAGGGGGGCGTACGTAACGCAGTCTGACGTCTGATATCTGACTTCTAACGTCTAACCCCCGCTGTTCCTCCGTCGCCTTCGGCGACACCCGCTTCCTGTGGAAGGGGACTTTTACTCTTCGTCATGCAGCATTGATGACACATAAGTAAATCCCGTAACGCTTACTTTATACTCATCGCCGCCAAAGGCGGCGATACCACAACCCTCGGCCCGTAGGGCCGTCAAACCTAAGAACCCTCCGGCCCACAGGGCTGGTCAATCTTAAGAACCTTCTCTTCTGAACCCTCTGAACCTTCACGCTTTTCAGGGCGTGTCCAATGGCGACACCTTCCCCTCAAAATCTTCCCAACGGGCGCCCCATAGTGGGCGCAGAGCCTCCGATTTCCTCTCTTTGTATACTATGTTTCCCACCGTAAAAATCGGCATTTTCATACGGTTAAGGTAGGCTGAAAAACGAATCATCTGCACTCACAAAACAGGGGGTTTTACTCTTTTTTTTACAAATTCGCCGGAAAATGGTAAAATACAAGAGTCTATGGAGGTGATATGAATGCGTGCTTTATATACATGGGGATGCGCCGCAGCCATCTGGCTGGTGGCGTCTCTTACCGCGTCTGCCCAGACCTTGTCCGTCGGTATGTCGGGAAGCGAAGTGACTTCCCTGCAGAACGACCTGGTGGCGGCAGGCTATCTTGCACGTACAGTGGATGGAGATTACGGTTCCACCACAAAAGAAGCAGTGGCCTTATTCCAGAAGGCCAAGGGTCTGCCGGTGACCGGCAGGGCCGATGATTCCACCAGAGCGGCCATCGAAAGGGCGGCCGGAGCGGGCTATCGTCCCGGAGGCGGCGTGGTGTACGCCGAAGGCAACCGGGGCAGTATGATCAGCGATATGCAGGTCAGGCTCCAGGCGGCAGGCTATTTGAAAGGCGGCATTGACGGCGTATACGGTGAAGATACCACCAATGCCGTGCGGGCCTTCCAGAAAGCAAAGGGCATTCCCGTTTCCGGCGCCATTGATGAAATGACCTACAGCGCCCTTAGAAATGTGGATGCATCCTCAGCGCCTTCTGCTTCCTATGAAGAAAGCGGGGAAGGGGAGAGCTCTTCTGCAGGCAGCAGTTCCCTCTACAGCATCGGCGACAGCGGCAGCGACGTTTCATCGATCCAGCGGAAATTAAAGAAAATGGGTTACCTTGACGGTGCGGTGGACGGCATTTACGGCGGAGATACCGCTTCTGCCGTGAAAGCCTTCCAAAGCGACGAAGGCCTTTCCGCCACCGGCATGGTGAATGGCGATACCCTTTCCCGCATTACCTCCGAATATGCGGCCCAGAGCGGGGAAACTGTACTTTCCCCTGGAGACTCGGGAAAGAAAGTTATCCGGCTCCAGAACAAACTCCTCCTTCACGGATATAACCCCGGCAGCGTAGACGGCATTTACGGTGAAGGAACTGCCGAAGCAGTACGGCAGCTCCAGTCGGAGGAAAATCTGGCCAGAACAGGCATTGCCGACGGCGACGTATGGGACCGTCTCGACAATGCCCCCCGTTTCACAGGGAATTACAAAAAGGTCTTCCACATGGAAGCCACTGCTTACACCCCTAACGACGGCGACGGCAGAGGCCGCACAGCCATGGGCGGATATGCAGGCAAAGGCCATGCCGCTGTGGATCCCAACATCATTCCCCTGGGAAGCGAAGTTTACATTGAAGGCTACGGCTATGCCATCTGCGATGACATTGGCGGCGCCATCCATGGAAACATTATCGACGTAGGCGTGGACAACTATGACCAGGCCTATAAGTGGGGCATGAAACCAAAGGTAAACGTATACCTGATACGATAAGAAAAAGACCGGGCTTCCGGTCTTTTTTGATGGATAATTCGTATGTAGGCTGTCAACTGGCGCTTTTGGGGAAAATGGTCAATGAATGCAGGCGGCTCTGCCGCCAATATCAATAAAGCCCTATAACCGGGCTGTCGTCCGGGGAAAACCGGCAGCCCACCATGGGGGGGGGAAAAAAAGCAATCCCGTAACGCAGGCTCCGTTCTCAGAAAGGAGCTGGGCGAAGCCCTGAGGAATACCGAAAATAAGCAAAGACCTGACGCTGTTCCTCCGTCGCCTGACGGCGCCACCCGCTGGCCGGGCTTTAAGGTGTTCGCTTTGTGTGCAGGCTATGCTCACATATTAGCCCGGCTCAGAAGTCCTCTGCAGGACTTCTGCCTATGGAAGGGGGCTAAAAACTGCTGCGAAGCGGCCATCACAACCCTCGGGCCGCAGGTCCGTCAAACCTGAGAACCTTCGGGGCGAAAGCCCCGTCAAACTTCAGAACCCTCAGCGCCGAAGGCGCTGTCAAAGAGGCAATACCACAACCCTCAACGGCCAAGCCGCTGTCACTAAGACACTACGAAAAGCCTGAAAGAGACTGGCCAGGTAGATAAAGGAGTCACCAAACTACTTTTTCCTTTCATCTGCCGCGTCATAACGACGGTCTCTTTCAGGCTATTCGGTTAAACTCAGTGACAAACCATATTTTCCAAAGCTCCCAACCCATGGCGGAAGGGACTTCAGAACGCATCGAACGGACTCACATCCGGAGCTCTTATGGATTCATCTATGCGAGATGGCTTGCAGTATCGGCAGAAACCGGGTATTTTTTGGCGGCCGCTCCCCGGACCTTTCCTCCACTCTCATCTAATCCATATTATACAGGAATAGATAGAAAAAGAGAATAGAGAAATGATATAATGCATTGCCAATTATGAAACATAAGTGCTGATTATGAATTGAAGAAATGATTCAAAATAAACATCAACGATGCAATTTCATTCCGTCAGGGCAAAACTGGTTTCTATGAGAGCCATGACCTTCTCATCGGACACCGTTTCATCAAGCACCACGGAAATCCAGGTCCTGTGATTCATATGATAGGCGGGGTAAATACCGGGCATCTGAAAGAGACGTTCACCCTCCTTCGGGTCGATTTTCAGATTGATAATGTCCACCATATCCTCACTGTTGCTTTTATCCACCACACCTCTTTTCACATTCATAACCAGGGCAAACCACTTCCGATTACCCCCATGGCGGAAGGTTCCGTAAGACCGGTAACGAGTCATCTTAGAAAAAGGATAGTCCGGTGACACATGAAATTTATCCTCCATGAAATCGGTGAGCCGGTTCGCCTGGTCCGACGCAAAGAGCACATCCATGCAGCAGGCGCCGGCGATTTCCAAAAGCAGATTCCTATAAGCCTTACGCACCATATTCACATAGGCCCCGTTCGCCTCCCGACGCCGAAGCTGGTCATACTCCTCTCCCGTCATCCGATCCACCACATGGCCCGACACAGCGCCGCTTTCCGATACCGTGAGCACCGCCCTGAAATCGCCGTCCATGAAATCCTTTTCCAGCATGAAATCCTGTCCCACATGGCGAAACCCATAATCCGCCATCCGCTCCGGCAGCCACCGCTTCCTCGCAAACACAGCCTGCTCTATTTCCATCATCATCATCTCCCCATAAAAGAATTCTATTTGTATTCTATTCCATCCGGCAGTATATAGATAGGGGAGTATGGAAATACATTAAAAATGTCCTTGACAATAGGGCCCCTTATAGTGTATCCTTATACAAGTCAGCTATGTGGAGTGATACTCAAGTGGCTGAAGAGGACGGTTTGCTAAATCGTTAGACCGGTTTACCGGTGCGGGAGTTCGAATCTCCCTCACTCCGCCATAAAAAAGCGTCGATACTTCGGCGCTTTTTTTATTTGTCTGAAAATGACACTTTCGATGTCCCTGTCATTTCGAGCGGTGGTCCATGGCGAATGGTCAGGCTCCTTTCTCAGAAAGGAGCTGGGCGTAGCCCTGAGGAACACCGAATACGCTGCGTTTACCGAGATTCTTCGCCTGCGGCTCAGAATGACGATGGTGCGGGAAGGCAATCCTGTAATGCAGTCTGACGTCTGATATCTAACTTCTATCGTCTAATCTACGCCCCTATCCTCGGTGGCCTAACGGCATCAACTTTCTATATAAGGATGGCCCAGAAATTAAAAACCGGACACAGCGGTATGTGTCCGGTCTTATTTTATTCCAGATGATACTCCTTATACAGCCTTTTACGGGCGTCAATATTGTCCAGAACGAGCTGGAAATCATCCAAGCGGTTGTCGTTCAGAAGAAGCCGTAGGAGTTCTGCATACTGTTCAACACCTTCCTTATATCCTTCGTCATACTCTTCCTTGAGCCATTTTCCAGTTCGGCACTCATAATATCTTTCTCCATGGTCAAAATGCTGCAGCTGGCTTATTCCAGATGATATTCCTTATACAGCCTTTCCCTGGCTTCCTTATCCTCCAAGGCCAGCTCGATATCATCAGTGCGTCCATCGGCTTTCAGCAGTTTCAAAAGTTTGGCAAGCAGTTCAGCTCCTTCAGAACGTTCTTCCATACTCCATTTTTCCAAATCAGCACACATGGCAGCCACCGCCTTTCTTTGATCATATTATACTTGGAAATCAAAATCGTCACAATGAAGAAATGTTTGGAAATCCGTACTAAAAAGGTGCCAGATGGAAGAGATTAGGCTAACCGCTATCCGCTATCCGCTGACCGCTGGTGGTGGGGACCATGGGAAATGGTGAATGGTAAATGGAGGTGGGCGGCTTCGCCGCCAGTGATTATAGAACCCTGCAACCGGGCTTCCTCTGGGAGAGGTGCTGCAGGCAGATGGGATGCATTTCCACGGGCTGCAGGTCCGGTTGTATGGTTTTCGCTGTGGAGGTCCTGCATAGGACCTCCACAGCGGTCAAAGTTAGTCCTTAGTCTGCCCATAAAAGGGCCTTTCTTGTGTTTGCCCGACCGGTCATAGGCAGCGCTGCCGTCGACAGGCGGCATATATATTCATCGCCGTCAGGCGATACCACCACCCTCTGAACCTTTTGAACCTTTTGAACCCACGCCCCCTTTCCCCTTATAAATAGGTTATAATGAAGAAAACACATTACACGGAGTACTCACAGTCTTTGATTTCATCGGGAGGTCAGGTATGGACGAGGAGGAAAGGCGCCGGCGGCGGAGGGAGAATGCTTTGGGAGCTCTGGCGGCGGCATTTTCGGTGGATGAATCGGTGCGGCGGCTGGCTGAGGTGTACCGGAAGCCTTTGGAATATACGGGGAACCGGAAGCTCTTTGACGACGGCATGGCGAAGCGGCTGGCGAAGGAGAATTTCTTTGCTTCGGGGCAGACGGTGAAGGATCCCTACACGGGGGAGAAGCTGTTTCTTCGGAAGCAGGAGGCGAAGCTGGCCTATGGGCAGAAGTGGACGGAGCATCTGGCGGAGGCGGACCATGTGGAGCCGGTGCACCGGATTTTTGAGGCCCATAAGGATGATGCCTGGGTCACTAGCGGAGATATCAAGGATGCGGTGAACAGCCCGGAGAATCTGAAGACCATTTCCCGGAAACTGAATAATGCGAAGCGGGATCGGACGAATGAAGATTTCTACGGCAACGACAAGTATCTAGCGGATAAGGATATCCACCTTTCCCAAGAGGCGAAGGAGCGGGCCATGGAGGACGGCCGGCAGGCGCGAGATTATGTGGACCGGTCCCTTGCTTTGAAGGGGGCAGGAAATCTGGCCGCCGAGTTTCACCGCGCCGGTGTGGAGGCCGCGGCGGGGGCGGCGGTGTTTTCCGGTGCCATGGCGGCGGTGGACAATATGGTGGCAGTGATTGAAGGGAAGAAGGAGCCCGGCGAAGCCATCAAAGACCTGGTGAAGGTGACCGGCACGTCGGCGGCCCTTTCCTATGCTGCCGGCGGCGCAGTGAGTGTCATTTCCCACAGCCTTTCGGCATCTTCCAATTCCCTGGCCCGCATGCTGGGGCAGGCGGGGGTGCCGGGGAAGGTGGTGGCGGCGGTGCTGTCCACGGCGGGGATTATTAAAAATTATATCTATGGAAAAATCACCGCTTCCGAGTGTATTGCCCAGCTTGGGGAAACGGGGATTGCCACGTCCACCGCGGCGGCCGGCATGTATATAGGGGCGGTGGTGATACCGCTTCCTGTCATCGGTTCGCTCATCGGCGGCATGGTGGGGTATATGCTTTCGGGGAAGGTATTTACCGCTTTGAGCGGCGCCCTGGCTTCGGCAAAGCTGGCCCGAAAGGAGCGCATCCGCATTGAAAAGGAATGCGGGGAATCCATCCGCCGGATACAGGAGTACCGGCGGCAGCTGGATGAAATCACGGAGAAATATTTCAAAGAGAACCGGAAGGTCTTTGATGAAGCCCTGGGAGATATGGTGTGGGGCCTGAAACTGGGGGACGCGGACGGCTATATCCATGGGGCCGGCAAAATCATTCAGCAGCTGGGCGGTAAGGTATCATTCCGGAACATGGATGAGTTTGATGAATTAATGAAAAGTGATGACATCATTAAGCTATAAGGAGGTTTATCATGCCTATTCCATTCATTCTTGGCGGTATTACCGTGGCGGCTGGTCTTGTGGGAGCGAAAAAGGCGCTGGACGCCAGTGATAAAAATGCCCGGGCGAAACGAATCAATCGCAGAGCGGAGGAGACCTTTGAAAATGCAAAGAAGGAGCTCCTGGCGGCCCGGGACGAGGCGGGAGAGGCTCTGGAAAATCTGGGCCGGGCGAAGGTGGAAATCCTTCACGGCAGCGTCACCCGTTTCGTAGATACCTTCGGAAAAATTCACCACGTGGAGCTTACAGGCTCCGCCGGCATGGACGAGCTGTCGGAGTTTACGGTGAATGAGGATGCTTTAAAGGAAATGGGCGAACTGGGAAGCCTGGCTGCCCGGATGGCGTCGGGCACCGTGGAAGGACTGGCGGCAGGGGGCCTCATGGCCTTTGGCGCCTACAGCGCCGCAGGCCTTCTGGGCACCGCCGGCACGGGAGCAGCCATTGCAGGCCTTTCGGGAGCGGCAGCCACCAATGCCACATTGGCCCTCTTAGGCGGCGGTACCCTGGCAGCCGGGGGCCTTGGCATTGCAGGCGGCACCGCCGTGCTGGGCGGCCTGGTGGCGGGCCCTGCCATTGCGGTGATGGGTTTCATGATGGATTCCAAGGCCGACAAAAATCTGGACATGGCCAGAAGCAACCGGGCCAAAGCCAGAGAGGCGGAGGAGCAGATGAAACTGGCCGGCGATGCCTGCCGGGCCATCGGAAAACGGGCGGATATGTTCAGAAATCTGATTTCCGAAATAGACCCCATTTTCAAGCCGCTCATTGAAAAAATGGAAGCGGTGGTGAAAGAAAAGGGCACGGACTACCGGGACTACGGCGAAGAGGACAGGAAAACCATTGCCATGGCCCTTGCCACCGCCGGCGCCGTGAAGGCGGTGCTTGATACGCCTATCCTCACCAAAGAGGGCGCGGTGACGAAGGAGTCCCTTGCGGCCTATAAAAAGGTGGAGGCCTTCCTGCCGAAGGTCGAAGGGTGATGGACTTCCCCTGCATCGCCTGCGGACTCTGCTGTGAAAAGGCCCGGTATGTGAAAGAACTCAGGCGATTCCTTGATGAAAAGGGGCAGTGCCGCTTTTATGACAGGGAAACGAAGAAATGCCGCATCTATCACCGCCGCCCGGATATCTGCAGTACAGGTGCCATGTATGAGAAAAAATTCCGTGCCTTCATGAGTGAAAAGGACTATGTGCTGGCAAATCTTCATGTGTGCCTGGCGCTGAACCTTGCTACCGGAAATAGAGACAATGCGGAAAGAATCAGGAAAATCATGGAAGAAATCGAGGAAATCATGGGGTGTGGGAAGGCCCCTTGACACCGTCATTCTGAGTCTCAGGCGAAGAATCTCGGTACGCGGGGCAGACGACTCTTCCGGGATTCATGCAGGGGCCTGGTATCCTTCTCCCCGCCGACTGGTAGTTACCGACACTCCTGTCACTTACGATTCTTACTGAGATCCTTCGCTTCGCTCAGGATGACAGTGGGAGGCGGGGAGCAAATTTTCGGTGTTCCTCAAGGCTTCGCCCAGCTCCATTCCGGTCGGGCAAGCAAAAGGAAAGCGATTCTAAATTTCTCGTTTCCCCTTGAGGGGAACGCCGCAAAGCGGCAAAGGGTATACGAGGTTAAGAATGACAATGTTGCTCCATTGCTGCTCTACGCAGGGCCAACTTTGCCCGACTTGGCAATCCTATGCAGGATTGCCACCTGAGGAAGGAGCCTGCGTTATGGGATTGGCCTTTTTCCAAAAAATGTGGGAGGCGAGGCACTGGTGTTATTGGGACGTGGGATTTCTTCTCTTGGCTCATTTATGGATACTTCTGTGTCTACTTTGAATTCCTGAAAGGAGGATTTATGCGTAAGAAAACGATGGCCGACGGTATTCTGGGAATTTCCATGGCTGCGGCGCTGGCGTCGGCGCCTTTTCAGGATAGCAGCCTGGCGGCGGGGGCGCTGTTTCATCTTTCTTTTGCGGCGTCGGTGGGCGGATTTGCGGACTGGTTCGGCGTGACGTCTCTTTTCAGGAAGCCCTTGGGCGTGCCTTTTCGCACGAATTTGATTTCCAAAAGCCGGGGCAAAATCGTGACCATGGCGAAGGACATGGTGACGGAGGAAATCCTTTCGGAGCGGCGGCTGAAGCGGCTTCTGGTGAACCATGTGCCGTCGGCGGTGGTGGAAGGCTGGCTGAAGGAGCACCGGAATGAGCTCCGGCGGATTCTTTCCGATGGCCTGGAGGCCGCCTTTTCTTCCCTTCATGAGGAATGGCTGTGGCATATGATGGGAAAGAGCCTTTCCGACCTGCTTCCTGCCATGGACTGGGCGTCTATTCTGGCGTCGGTGATGATCTCCTTTAAAAACTATGAGAAAAAAGAGGCCCTCTCCCAGGCCCTGGCGGAGGAGGTGCGCCGTTTTCTGCAGGATGAGTTTACGCTGGAGGAAATCGGAAATATTTACCGTGCCGCATGGGACCACTATGAGACCCAGGGGCCTTTGAATTTCCACCGCCTCTTCCGAAAGGCCGTGAAGGACAGGGATGAGGAATTCATCAAGGGTATCCGGAAGAAGATTTTCGACTTGGCAGACACACTGACCGACGGGGACAGCGAGGTGAGGAAGGCGCTGGGCGAAAAGTATGACGGCCTGCTGGAAAAACTGTCGGAAGACAGCCCCTGGAAGAAGGCGCTGAACCGTAAGATTTCAGGCATGGCAGAGAGTCTGCTGGAGGAAAAGGGGAAGGACTTCTTCCTCAGTGAATGGCAGGCCCATCATGAAGAGCTGGCAGAGCTTTTGGCGGAAAAAATCCTTTCCCGAACGGATGAGATGCTTTCGGACAGTGGGGAGCGGCGCCGCTTCGACGCCTGGCTTCTTTCCCTGGCCCTGCCCCATGTGAAGGAAATCCATGACGCTGTGTCGTCGGTGGTGGAAAAGAAGCTCTCCCAGTACGACGGAGACGCCATGGCCCACCTGGCGGAAGAGGCGGCGTCGGAGGAAGTGGCGGCCATCCGCATGAACGGCTCCCTCTTCGGCGCCCTTCTGGGGCTGGCCTTCTTTGCGGCGGGGGTGATGGTATGAAACGGTATCAGCGGGCGAATCTCCTCATGGGAGTATCTTTCGCTCTCTTCCTTCTTGCCTTTGGCCTCAGCTACTGGAGCCCCTGGCAGGGGGAGGCATGGCTCTCGGTGCTCTATTTCCTGGCCCAGTCCTGTTTCATTGGCTGCGTGGCGGACTACATCGCCGTGGAGGCCCTTTTCCGGCGGCCCTTCCACCTGCCTGTGGGACGGCTCATCCCCAAAAGCAGGGCCCGTATTATCAAAAAGCTGGGTGAAGTGAACAGCACCCTCCTTTCCAGGGAAAACCTGCTGAAAAAGGTGGAAAACTTCTCCGCCTCCCGCCTTATCTTCAGCCGCCTGAAAGGCGGAAAGGCGGAAGAGCTGGAAAGAAATCTCTCCGAAAAGGCAGGGGCCTGGTTCGTTTCCTTCGTGAAATCCCATAGAAACCAGGCGGCCCTCATGGCCAGGGAGGAAGGAGAAAAGAGACTCTCCGCCTTCACCGCTTTCGCCAGAGGGAAAATCCTTTCTGAAATCAACCGGGAAGAATGGCTGGACCGGATTCTGGAGGAAGCGGAAAAAAGGACAAAGGATGAGAAAAACAGAATGGCCCTGGCCCGCTTTCTGGAAGATAAGGGCGATGAAGAAGAAAAGGGTTTCCTTGGCTCTCTGGTCTACGGCCTTGGAAAATTCTTCGGCGCCATCGACTACGACAGCCTGGCGGACTCCGCCATGGACGCCCTTGGAGAGGAAATAGAGACCTGGAAGGAAAAGGACAACCCCTTCCGAAAGACCCTCCTTTCCGGCTGGGACAGCATGGTGAGACGGTTCCTGGAAGACGAAGCCACGAAAAAGGCGCTGGAGGACTTCGGAAGAAAGCTCTTCGCTTCCTTCCCTGTGGAAGATAAGGTGGAAGAGGCAGTGGACAATTTCCTGAAGGAATGGGGCGAAGGGGACGCTTTCCATGAAAAACTGGTGCCTCAGCTGGAAAAAGCTCTCCACCACGCCATCACTGCTGCCGGCCATGACGACAGCTTCCAGCAGCGCATGGATCGGTTTGCAAAGGACCTGGCAGTAGAAATCATCTCCTACGAACATGGCTGGCTGGCTCCTGCCATGACGGAAGTTCTGGAAAACTTCACCGACCACGAACTCAATGAATTCGTGGAATCCAAAGTGTGGGGCGAACTGGAAGGCATCCGTATCAACGGTGCCATCGTAGGGCTCCTGGCAGGCTGCGCTTTCTACGTGTTCCTTCTATGGGTGTGGGTGCCGTTGGTGGAGAAATTGTAAATGGTAAATGGTAAATGAAGGTGGGTGGCTTTATGGACACGCCTTCGGCGTGAGGGTTCTAAAGATTGACGGGGCTTTCGCCCCGAGGGTTCTTAAGATTGACACGGCCCTTGGCCGTGAGGGTTGAGGTGGGCGGCTTTGCCACCAGTTTGTAGAAAACCATACAACTGGGCTTCGCCCGTGGGAAAACAGGCAAACCGCCCTGCGGGCGGGAAAACCAAACAACCGCGCCTTTGGCGCGAGGAAATGCACCCCTTTTGGTACCTTCGGTACCACCTTTCCCCCGAAGGGGGAACTTTTCCCGCCGTTAAACAATGAGCGATTTAAGTTGGCACTAAGTGAAGCGTAGAGCAGACTTCCCCCTCCGGGGGAAGTACCGCCGCAGGCGGGGATAGGGGTGCATTTCCAGCGGGCAAAGCCCGGTTGGCATGTTTTCCAATCGCGCCAAGGGTGCGGTTGTTTGGTTTTATCATAAGAGGCGTCTTATACGAATTAAAAGACGCCCACCACTGCCGCGAAGCGGCATATAAAACTCATCGCCGCCAAAGGCGGCGATACCACAACCCTCAGCCCTGAAAGGGCTGTCAAACTTTAGAACCTTAAGAACCCGTGGGCCCTTCGGGCCCGCCCCCTTTGGTGGCTACGCCACCACCTTTCCCCCAGCTTCGCTGGTGGGACTATATAGGAGAACCCTCTCTTTTTTGTTGTTCCCTATAAATTTTTTCTGTAATAGAAAAAAGGTTTTTATAAAATCTATTTTTTCTAATGGTGTATAATTAATGGTGTAAGAAAAGGCCTTGCGAAAAGGCAGGGAGGAAATACATGGGCCATGCGGGGGCATGGCAGCGCTGATTTGTGGTCCAAATCCCCGAAGATGGGGTTTCCGATAGTCCAAAGGAGGAATTGATATGACTATAACTTATGTTCTTCAGGTTCTTCAGGCAATGGAAGATGGGAAAATTCAGGATCCAACCTACATCAAGGATCTGGAGGGTGAGCTTCATAAGGCTTTTCGCCGGGTACGGAGAAGACTGCTTCGCCTGCGCAGCCGTGCGCAGTATGAAATCGGCGAAATGGACAGAGCGAAGGTTTCCGCCACTTCCGGCCACATGGAGGAGTTTACCAAGTACTGCGCTTTGATTCGTAATTTCAATCTGAAGGACTGCGAAGGTCTTCCGGGCATTGAAAGTTTCCTGAAGGAAGGGTTCAAGGTGGACGATATGATTGACCGGGCGGACAAGATTGCCAGCCTGGAAGCTGTGAGCGCCGCCGCCTATTCGCCCATGGCCCTGGGATTCGGCCTTCTGGACAGCTTCGCCATCCTGCCGAAGGTGAATATCGACAATAAACGTTTCCACAGCATGGACATGGCCTACATTCATGAGCTCATCGAAGATCTCAAGAATTATCAGAACCATGTGAGAAAGCTCACCGCCGCCATCGATGAAATCGGCCTCAAAGCCAGGGAGGAGGCTGACTGTCTCAATGACCTTCACGATTATTTCGTAGACGGCATTGACGACCTGAAGTCCATTCTGGAACGGAAAGGGGAGGACTGGAACCGCTATTCCCAGTCCGAAAAGATGCAGATTGCCCGGGCCATCCAGTGCGCCCAGCTCATTACTATCCTCTTCCCCCATCTCTTGAACGACAAGGGCGAAGTAAGCGAGGACAGCGAGAAGGCCATCGAAAAGGCAAAGAAGGCACTGGCTTTCCGGGATGCCTGAGAAAGCAGGAATGGAAATAGGAAATGGGCAGAGTGATTCTGCCCATTCTTTCCATTTTCCTATAGGTCCTTATATATGTTATAATAACAAATATAGATATGTAGGGAATCGCTGGTTCATTTCCTTTTGCTGTTTCACTATCAGTGCTTCCCTGTTTCGAAGAATCTTACTGATTGAAGGGGGAACGAGTCATGTCGATTTCTTTTATTCTGCGAATGATCGCAGGGGCTGTCAGCGGCAATTCCAATTCTGCCCGTCCGGAAAGCATTAACGGTGAAGTGGAAAGAGCCAAAAGAAGGGCAACAAAAAGAATCAACCGCGCCAAGGTGCGGGCCCAGAATGAACTGGGTGAGCTGGACCGCGTGAGAATCAGCCTCATGTCCGGCGATATGAAAAAATTCACCAGCCTTTTTGCTCAGCTGAAAAATGTGGATTTCCACGACTGCGATACGCTTACGGGACTGGAACATTTCAATAAGGAAAGAAAAAACTGGCGGGAAATGGAAAAACTCTCCGCCAAGGCCATGAGCGTGGTCACCCTGGCAGGTGCCGTGGATGCAGTGGGATTCGGCGCCGGCGTGCTTGACCAGTATGCCAAGGTACCGGACATCAAGGGACTGGATATCACCCAGGGCACCGACGACGTGAACGCCCTGAAGGACATGAGCGCCCGGCTCCAGGATTTCCAGCAGGAAGTCAAAAACATGTGCATCCGCATGCAGCTGGTTCGCCATGAAGCCAGAAAGACCGAAGACGCCCTCCTTGACCTGTCCGATTACTTTGAAGACGGCATAGAGGATATTAAAGCCATCCAGAACGAAGCAGGCAGCGACTGGAAGAAATACACCCCGGCCCAGAAAATCTTAATCGGCCGCACCGCCCAGATTGCCCGCCTCATCCGCGCCCTCTCTGAAATCCGCTTCCTCAACGACGACGCCACCCTCCGCCCTGAAATTCAGGAATCCGTGGACGCAGCGGAAGAACTGCTTGATGAACTGGGAGCATAAATTTGAAATAGAAACCGGTGCCTTTTTTAAGGGCATCGGTTTTTTGATTGGGCCGCGGGGCCCAGGTTCAGAAGGTTCGGCTCGCCGTGGTGGGCTGGTTCAGAGGGTTCAAAGGGGGCGTCCTATGGAAATGGTAAATGATGAAATTGTAAATGGTAAATGAAGGTGGGCGGCTTCGCCGCCAGTTTGGATAAAACCATACAACCGGGCTTCGCCCGGAGAAAACATGCAAACCGCCCTGCGGGCGGGAAAACCAAATAACCGCGCCTTTGGCGCGTGGGAAATACACCCCTATCCCCGCCTGCGGCGGTACTTCCCCCGGAGGGGGAAGTCTTCTCTACCTTCAGCTTCTGAACTCATAAGCATCTCAAGGCATAAAGCTGCTAAAACCTCCCCCTCCGGGGGAGGTGCCGTAGGCAGAAGGGGTGAATTTCCTTCGAACGTAGCGAGGTTTGCTTGTTTTCTTTTCGCGCCAAGGGCGCGGTTTTGTGGTTTTATCATAAGAGGCGGCCTTCATCATTTAAAAGGCCGCCCAACATTGCCGCCGAAGGCGGCTTTAGGCTCCTTCCCCAGAAAGGAACTGCCCGATAGGGCTGAGGAACACCGAGTAATGCACTTTATACTTATGAGTCAAATCAGGCCCCTTCGGGGCCTCGGCCTTTCAAAGAAAGGCCTGCTATCATCCGTCGCCTACGGCGTGCACAGCAAACATGAGTTGCACTAGGGAACTGGATTTGTAGGGAAGCGACAGCGCCCCGAAAATCCAGTGAGTCAGTGACAGCAGAGGATGAAGGAGCGACAGCGACGCGCAAATCATAGTGAGTCGTTTCTCCACGGGAAAGCATGTCACTGGATTCTCAGGTCGCTTTGCTCCCCTACGAATCCAGTTCCTTTGCCACCCTTTAGGGGCCACCTTCCCCTTGAGCGTCAGCGAACACAACCTTTCTACACAACCTGCCGCCGACAGGCGGCCTCAACCTACGCCGTCAGGCGTGCCCCTTTTTTATTTGCGGCGGAGCCGCCACCACAACCCTCTGAACCCTTTGAACCTTCTGAACCCTTTGAACCCTTTTCTTTCAAAATCAGTACTCAATCACCCCGATTTATTGTACAATAGTAGAAGGTATCAAGTATTTTTACAGGAGATGATAGGGGTTGAAGAGATTTCAAAAATGGGCACTGGTCTTAGGGGTCTCTCTGGCTTTTTCCTGGGGAGGGACGGCCGGGGCTTTTGAGCCTTATTACCTGAATGGTGACAAGACCTATCCCATGATACAGAATACCGGCGGTATTTACAATGACGGCGCCACGGGCCTGTTTCTGGATTTGTCCACGTTAACGGTGGAGGATGTCTTTGAGGACGGCCTCCAGGCGAAGGTGAAGACCATGGATGTGAAGTCCGCCAAGGCCTTTACGGAAAACTGGATTCATGTGCGCTACAGCGTGGACGGAAAGGCCTGGGCCCTGGGACAGGATGGGCGCTGGCGGGAAATCCCGTCCAATACGGAGGATCCCGCGTCTTTGACTGTCTATTTCATCAGGCAGGCCATGGCAGAAGACTCTGTCCGTGACCGGCTGTCCGGCGAAATCGGGCAGATTATGGAATTCAAGAAGGACAATCTGGGCAAAACGGCGCCATCCGATGCCATTCCATTAATGGATGTTGAGGCCCCGCCCCAGGCGCCGGCGGTGAAGGAAAAGGGCAGCGTGCAGAAACAGAGCGCCGATACCGATACAGTGACTGTGACCATCACGGAGGCGCCAAAGGTGGAAATCACCACCACCCCGCCGCCGCAGGTAGATATCACATAAAATGTAAATTATTTTTTCGAGGTGTATGATGGCAAAAAGACATTACGAACTTCATGTAGCCGGCTGCACAAGGCAGCTCCCCATTCTGAATATTTCCGACAAAATGGCTATCGCCGGCTTTGTCATTCTGGGTGACACGGAAATCGTGGAAAAGTGTGCCAAAGAACTGGCCGCCAAGGTGCCGAAGGGCACGGATATCATTATGACCGCGGAAACCAAGGGCATTCCCCTGGCCCACGAACTGGCCAGTGTGCTGGGCATGAAGAAGTACATCGTAGCCAGGAAATCGGTGAAGGCCTACATGGAAAATCCCATCTGGGTGGAAGATGAATCCATTACCACTGCCGGAAAACAGCGGCTTTACCTCATGGATACGGACGTGGAACTGCTGAAGGGAAGAAATGTGCTCCTGGTGGACGACGTCATCAGCACCGGCGGCTCCATGAAGGCCATGAAACAGCTGGCTGAAAAGGCCGGCGCCAACGTCATCGGCGAAGCAGCCATCCTGGCAGAAGGGGATGCTGCGGACAGAAAAGACATTATTTATCTGGAACCGCTGCCCCTGTTTGAAGCGGAATAATGGAGGGCTGCCGGAGGCAGCCCGGGTTCAGAAGGTTCGGCCCGCCAGCGGCGGGCTGGTTCAGAAGGTTCAAAGGGTGAAGGTGGGCGGCTTCGCCGCCAGTTTATAGAAAACCATACAACCGGGCTTCGCCCGGGGAAAACAAGCCAACCGCCCTTACGGGCGTGGGAAATGCACCCCTTCTGCCTACGGCACCTCTCCACGGGAAAGCGTCTCACGAAATTTTCAGTCGCCTTATGGCTCCCTACAAATTTCGTTCGCTTGCCACCCCGGAGGGGGAGGTTTGCTCTCCACTTCCCTTAGAGCTAACTTAAGTTGCTCGCTGTTTAGAGACTGGAAAACTTCCCCCTCCGGGGGAAGCGGTGCGCAGCACCAAAAGGGGTGCATTTCCAACGGGCCGAAGGCCCGGTTGTACGGTTTTCACCACCACGTTTAGCGTGACTTATGTAGCCGGAAGGCATTCCCGTAACGCTGACTTTATAAGCATTGCCCGCAGGGCAATCCACCACCCTCTGAACCCTTTGAACCTTCTGAACCCTCTGAACCCGCCGCCGACAGGCGGCCCCAACCTGCGGCGCCAGCCGCGCCCCCTCTTCTTCCCAAATATGATATAATAAGGAATACAATGTTTACGTTACTGATATTGTCTCCACAGGAGGAAACAGATGAAACATCAGGAAATTGTTATGATTGTTGACTTTGGCGGCCAGTATGCCCAGCTCATTGCACGGCGTGTCCGTGAATGCGGCGTGTACTGCGAAATCCTGCCATACAACAAGAGCGCTGAGGAAATCCTTGCCCAGAACCCGAAGGGCATTATTTTCTCCGGCGGCCCATCCAGCGTAAATGCAGAAAATGCGCCGCAGGTGGATCCCGACGTATTCAAGGCAGGCATCCCCATTCTTGGTATCTGCTACGGCATGCAGCTTATGGCCAAGGAACTGGGCGGCGAAGTATCGAAGCCTGAAAAGCACGAATACGGTCACACCGAATTCTACCGCGACGGTAGCTCCGCCCTCTTTGAAGGGGTTTCCGAAAAGACCGCTGTATGGATGAGCCACGGTGATGCAGTTACCGACATGCCCGCAGGCTTTGGCCTCACCGGTCACACCGATCTCACTCCCACCGCTGCCATGGCCGACGAAGCCCGCCGTTTCTTCGGCGTACAGTTCCATCCGGAAGTGGTTCACACTCCCGAAGGCACCACCATGCTGAAGAATTTCCTCTTTAAAATCTGCGAATGCGAAGGCGGCTGGTCCATGGGCAACTACATCGACATTGCCGTAGAAAACATCCGCGAAAAGGTAGGAAAGCACAATGTCATCTGCGCCCTCTCCGGCGGCGTGGATTCTTCCGTGGCTGCCGTACTGGTTCATAAAGCCATCGGCAACCAGCTTACCTGCGTCTTCGTTGACCACGGCTTCCTGCGCCTGGGCGAAGCGGAACAGGTGGTGGACACCTTCAAGAATAAGTTCAACATGAAACTGGTGCACATCGACGCTTCCAAACATTTCATGTCCCTTCTGAAGGGCGTCACCGAACCGGAAAAGAAGCGCAAAACCATTGGCGCTGAATTCATCCACACCTTCCAGGAAGAAGCAAACAAGCTGGAAGACGTGAAATTCCTGGTGCAGGGCACCCTGTATCCTGACGTGGTCGAATCAGGCACCGCCACCGCCTCCACCATCAAATCCCACCACAACGTAGGTGGCCTTCCGAAGGACATGAAATTCCAGCTCATCGAACCGCTCCGCGAACTCTTCAAGGATGAAGTCCGTGAACTGGGCCGCCAGCTGGGGCTTCCGGAAGAAGTGGTGAACCGTCAGCCATTCCCGGGACCGGGCCTGGCTATCCGTATCATCGGTGAAATCACACCGGAACGGCTGGATATCCTCCGCCACGCTGATTTCATCGTAAGAGACGTAATCAAACAGCACGGCCTCTACAATGACATCTGGCAGTCCTTCGCCATCCTCCCCGCAGCTATCCGTTCCGTAGGCGTGCAGGGCGATGAAAGAACCTACGATTACACCGTAGGCATCCGCGCCGTCACCTCCTCCGACGGCATGACGGCTGATTATTTCCGCTTCCCTTGGGAAGTGCTGGACGAAATGAGCCGCCGTATCTGCAACGAAGTGGCCGGAGTGAACAGAGTGGTCTACGACATTACCTCCAAGCCGCCGAGCACCATTGAATGGGAATAAATGCTCAAATCCCCGTAAATCTTGATTTTCAAGATTTGCGGGGATTTTTACTATCTTCATGGGATGACTGGGGGATAAATCATTTATGCCTCCTGATTCTTCCAGGAAAGGCCTGTTTCGTCAATGGAGTGGTCATGACCCTTCTGCGCATGGAGCAGGAAATGATCCGGCTTCCCGGCGGATACTGATCCATCCAGAAATCAAAGGATTTCTCAGCCGCAGCGGGAATATTTTCGTTCCTTTAGATTTTTGGTTTCGGTGAGCAGCTTCTGAAGCTAAAGATCCTCTGGAGAGTTTAACAGTTCTTAGGGAGATCTTTTTCGTGCTTAAATCCCCAGCACATGATGGCATAGAACACCGGGAGCAGGTCCCTGCCCATAGGAGAGAATGAGTATTCCACGCGAGGTGGAATTTCATTAAACTGCCTGCGGGTGATCAGACCATGGGCTTCCAGTTCGCGCAGTGTCTTTGTCAGCATGGTGTTGGTGATACCGGGCAGATCTTTTTTCAGAACGCCGAATCGTACGGTGTCATAGATGCAGAATTCATAGAGAATCTGGGTTTTCCATTTCCCCTGCAGCATTTTAAGGAGAGGGGTGACGGGGCAGTTTCCGCTATCCGTTAAGATTCCTGTTTTCACTTTCTGCAAATACTCTTCATAACTCATATAGTTCTGTTCAGAATTCTTTTGTGATGCATTGTCTGATGGCATATATTCCTCCGGTATATTTTCTGATACTAAGCAAGTAAAAACTGAGTACTTGCATATTATTATAAAGCAAGTATAATAAATGTACTTAGTATAGTCAACGCTTGAAGACCTGCGTCACAGTGCCTGTGATTCCATGCAGCATTGTGATACAGAAGATAAGTAAAGGTGGCGTAACAGCAGATGAATCTTTTTGAATATGCGGCTGAAAGTTTGAAAGAAAAGGAGGCTCCCCTTGCTGCCAGGATGCGTCCTCAGACTTTGGATGAGGTGGTTGGTCAGGAGGACATTATAGGAAAGGATAAGCTCCTTTACCGTGCGATTAAAGCGGACCGGATCAGTTCGGTTATTTTTTATGGTCCGCCGGGCGTAGGGAAAACCACTCTGGCACGTGTTATCGCCGGTACTACATCTGCTGATTTCCATCAGGTGAATGCAACGATTGCAGGGAAAAAAGATCTGGAGGAGGTTGTGGCAAGAGCCAAGGAGAATCTGGGCTGTTACGGAAGAAAAACAATTCTCTTTATTGATGAAATTCATCGGTTCAATAAGGCACAGCAGGACTATTTGCTGCCATATGTGGAAGATGGTACGGTGATTTTGATTGGCGCCACAACAGAGAATCCCTATTTTGAAGTGAATGGTGCGCTTCTTTCAAGATCGAGAATTTTTGAACTGAAGCCGCTGTCGAAGGAGAATATTCTGACTTTGATCTACAGGGCCTTCGCTTCAGAAAGGGGAGTCAAACCATACCATGCTGATATTACGGGGGAGGCGGCAGATTTTCTGGCAGACATGGCAGATGGAGATGCCCGCGCCGCGCTGAATGCTATAGAACTTGCTGTGCTTACAACTGATCCGGGAAGTGATGGAAAGATACATGTCACTTTGGAGGTGGCGGAGGAATGCATACAGAAGAAGGCCATCCGCTACGATAAGACCGGGGATAATCATTACGATACCATTGCTGCTTTTATTGAGTCCATGTGCGGTTCGGATCCGGATGCGGCCCTTTATTATCTGGCCCGTATGCTGGAAGCAGGCGAGGATGTGAAGTATATTGCACGCAGAATGCTGGTAGCTGCATCTGAAGAAGTCGGTAATGCCGACCCCATGGCAATCTGTGTGGCAGCATCGGCGGCAATCGGCGTAGAGCGCGTTGGCATGCCGGAGGGGAGAATCATTTTGGCACAGGCCGCCTCCTATATCGCTTCTGCTCCCAAATCCAATTCTGCTTATCTTGGCATTGAGAAGGCGCTGGCCATTGTCCGGAAGACAGGAAATCTACCGATTCCTTCCTACCTGCAGGACTCTAGTTATAAAGGTGCCAAAAAACTGGGACGGGGGATTGGTTACAAGTATGCCCATAATTATCCGAACCACTGGGTGGAGCAGCAGTATCTTCCTGATGAGATTCGTGGAGAGAAGATATATGAGCCCAATGATATCGGTCATGAGAAAGATATAAAGGCTTATTTCAGAAAAATTGGAAAAGACCCGGAAAGGTATGCATTTGTTGACCCGTCGCTGTCAGGAAAGCCCTGGAAACCATGGGAAGATAAAAAATGATATATGGGGATGGGCGAAAGCGCATCCAAATGACAGGCTTTTGAACAAATACACAATGAAATGACGACATGTGGAGAGTATGAGGCGCCGCTGGAATCATGGTGGAGCCTGAATGCATCAATTTGCATAATTTAAAATACTCTAAAGGATGGCTGTTGTCCCCGGTAGATGAAGGAGAATAGGATGAAGAAAGACAATCACAGCATACAAAGGCTGCCAAAGTACATTGAAGTACGCGGCGCTAAAGTACACAACCTGAAAAATATCAATGTGGATATCCCGCTCCATGAGATCGTAGCGATTGCCGGTGTTTCAGGGTCGGGGAAATCCTCCCTTGCTCTTGGCGCATTGTATGCAGAAGGATCCCGCCGGTATCTGGAATCCCTGTCTACCTACACCCGCCGGAGGATGACACAGGCAGAGCGGGCAGATGTGGATGATATCAGATATGTGCCGGCAGCTCTTGCGCTGCGCCAGCGCTCGGGAGTTCCGGGCATCCGCAGTACCTTCGGAACCCTTTCTGAACTTTTGAACAGTCTGCGTCTGATGTTTTCCCGGCTGGCAAGCCACCGCTGCCCCAATGGCCATTACTGCCCTCCTTCTCTTTCTGTGGCAGCCATGCAGGAAATCACCTGTCCTGTATGCGGGGAAAAATTTTATGGCCCGGGAGCGGAAGAGCTGGCCTTTAATAGCAGCGGCGCCTGCCCGACCTGCGGCGGGACCGGGGTGGTCCGAAATGTGAATGAGGCGGCCCTGGTGCCCGATGATTCCAAGACCATTGACGAAGGGGCCGTGGTTGTCTGGGGAACGCTGATGTGGTCGCTGATGAAGGATATTGTGCGTACCATGGGTGTCAGGACAAACGTGCCCTTTCGTGACCTGACACCGGAAGAAAAAGAAATCGTCTACCACGGGGAGCTGAAGAAGCATCATATCCACTATGTGAATCCCAATACGCTGGAACCGGCGGAGATGGATTTCAATTATTACAGTGCAGTGAATTCCGTGAAAAATGCCCTGGCTAAAGTGAAGGATGAAAAGGGAATGAAGCGGCTTGAAAAATATCTGGAAGAGGACCGGTGCCCAGACTGCAGGGGAACAAGGCTGTCGGAAGCTGCCCGCAGGCCCCGTCTCAGAGGAATCGGGCTGGACAAGGCATCGGCCATGACCCTTTCGGAGCTGATCCCCTGGGTACAGGGAGTTCCTTCCTCGCTTCCGGAAGAGATGCGTCCCATGGCGGAAAATATATGCGAATCGTTTATGGATGTTTCCAAGCGGCTCATGGACCTGGGACTGGGGTATCTTTCGCTGGACCGGGCGGCTTCTACGCTTTCTACCGGCGAGAGGCAGCGCATACAGCTGGCAAGGGCAGTGAGAAACCGTACGACCGGCGTGCTCTACGTCCTTGATGAGCCATCCATTGGACTGCATCCGTATAATCTCCAGGGGCTCACCGGAGTGATGGATGATTTGCAATCCGATGGAAACTCTGTCATCCTTGTGGATCATGATACGCAGGTGTTGAAGCATGCCGACTGGATGGTGGAAATGGGGAAGGGTGCCGGTGCGGAAGGCGGAACGATTATTTCTCAGGGAAGAGTGGAAGATATTTCGAAAAATCCGGCATCTGTTATAGGACCTTACCTGTCCGATGACTATGAATCAAGAATCCGTCCGGTCACAAAAAAAGAGGCCCTGTTTGATCAAGGCGTGATTCATCTGGAAACCGGGGCCATCCATACGGTGCATCCTCTGGACGTGCGGATACCCATAGGGCGTCTGACGGTAGTGACAGGGGTTTCCGGATCTGGCAAAACGACCATGGTCCTGGAAAGTTTGATTCCGGCCCTGAGGGCTGAAATCAGCGGGCAGAAGCTGCCTTCCCATGTGAAAAACGTGGAAGCAGAAGGCATTACCCAGGTTAAGCTCATCGATGCCACGCCCATTGGTATCAATGTCCGTTCCACGATAGCCACCTATGCCAATGTACATGACGGACTCAGAAAAGTCTATGCCAGAACGGCAGACGCCAGGGAACATCACTATAAAGCGGGAGATTTTTCGTATAATACAGGAAAACTTCGCTGTCCCACCTGTGATGGTACAGGAGAGATTTCACTGGATGTCCAGTTTCTGCCGGATGTTCAGATTTCCTGCCCCGACTGCCGGGGTTCCCGGTATAGAAAGGAAGCCTATGACATTCACCGCAGGGCCAAAGATGGAAAGGAATACAGCCTGCCGGAACTTATGAATATGAGTGTGGATCAGGTGCTCCATGCCCTGGGAGACCTCAAACTCCTGCAGCAGCGCCTGCAGGTGCTGCATGACCTTGGCCTTGGCTACCTCACCCTGGGGGAGGAAACACCAGGGCTCTCCGGCGGCGAGGCACAGCGGCTGAAACTGGCCAGCGAAATGGGAAAAGGCCAGAGTGATTCCGTATTTGTCTTCGATGAACCTACTATCGGGCTGCATCCGCAGGATGTGAGGACGCTTCTCCATGTTTTCCAGACTCTCATTGATCATGGCGCAACACTGGTTGTTATCGAACATGATCTCGATGTCATAAGGAATGCGGATTACATTGTCGATATGGGACCGGGAGGAGGAAAGGAAGGCGGCCGGATCATTGCCCGGGGTACGCTTGAGGAAATCCGGCAGAATACAGACAGTTTGACCGGCAGGTTCATATAATGATTTACAGCCATGATTTGGAATAAAGCTGTTTTTCCTGTCTGTCCCGGGAAAATATTTTTCACTGTCCGTCTCCTGAGAGACCTGTGGCAGCCTTGTAAAATACATCAAAGATTTCCATTCAGGACTGCGTATTGCATTTGAACCATAAAAGTAGATAATAAAAGGATAAGAAAAACCTCCCTCTTTGGTCGGAGGCTTTTCTGCCTTATATGAACAAAAAAACAACGAAAAGAGGATAAGAAAATGACATTACAGGAAGCAGCAGAAAAATCTATGGACATACGAAAGAGATATCATGAGCTGGAAAAGGGAATCCACGGGAAAGAATGGAGCTCGGAAGAAGATGCACTGGCTTTCCTCACAGATGCCGCTCTCATCGGACGCCTTGTTATGGCCAAAGAAGGCCGCTGGCCCAGCAGCGAAGAATCCATGCTTCCCTCCAAAATAGGAGAATGTGTATGGTGGCTGGCTGTACTGGCGGAGGAAAATGGTCTTTCCTTCGCGGACTGCGTGGAAACATTTCTGAAAGAAAAAGAAGAATTTCTGAAGCAGGAATAGATGGGAAAGAGAACTGATATGCATGGATTCTACTCTGATGCAGGGAAGCTTTGCAAAGCCTTAGGAAAATTGTCACAGACCGTGAAACAGGACAAAACTCATGGCCCTGACAAATAGAAGAACCCTTCCGGATACAGTGCATATAACTCTCATTCGTGGTATACTTAAAAAGCGAAAATATCTGTATTTATAGGCTTTCATAAGGGGCTTCACCATGCATAACGAACAAAAGGTAACAGACCATATCTACTGGATTGGCGGCAATGATTTTGTTTCTACCCGGTTTGAGAATCTCATTCCCATTTCCCGGGGGATTTCTTATAACAGCTATTTTATTGATGATGAAAAAACGGCGGTACTGGATACGGTGGATTCAGTGATTCGTGATGTTTTTATGGACAACGTATCCCATCTTCTCCATGGCAGGCAGCTGGACTATATCGTCATCAACCATATGGAGCCGGACCACAGCGGTTCCCTCCTGGCCCTGGCCAGAGCCTATCCCGAAGCGAAAATCATCGCCACACCCCAGGCCCAGAAGATGATCGGTCAGTATTTTCATGTGTCCCTGAAGGACCGCTTCCTTTCCTCTGACGAGAAGCTGGAAATTTCCCTGGGCACCCACAGGCTCCGTTTCCTGAAGGCGCCTATGGTGCATTGGCCGGAGGTGACCTTTACCTACGAAGAAACGGAAAAGGTGCTCTTCTCTGCCGATGCCTTCGGTACTTTCGGTGTGCTGAACGGCTCCGTTTTTGCTGACGATGTGTATTATGAAGAGGAATATCTCCCCAGCTTCAGGAAATATTATGCCAATATTGTGGCCCGTTACGGCATGCAGGTACAGATGGCTCTGAAAAAAGTAGAGAAACTTGACGTAAAGTATCTTTGCTCCCTCCACGGCCCCGTCTTCCGCAGGAAGGAAGATATAGCAGGAATCACTGCCCTTTACAGGAAATGGGCATCCTGGGAGCCGGAAGAACAGTCTGTTTCCATCTTCTTCGCTTCCCCCTACGGAAATACGGCCATGGCGGCGCAGGTCCTGGCAGGAAAGCTGGCGAAGGAGGACATCAGAAACCTGAAGCTGGTGGACCTCTGCAACGCGTCCATTACGGAAGCATTCCCGGAGGTACTCCGCAGGAGCCATATTGTGCTGGCGGCGGTGACCATGAATATGGGCCTCAACCCCGTGATGAACGCATTCATGGACCTGTGTCATGAAATGGACGTGCAGAACCGTACCATTTCCATCATCGGAAACAGCAGCTGGGCGCCGAACATGAGCGGCAAAGTTATGCTGGAAAAGGCGAAGACCTGGAAAAAATGCACCATCCTGGGAGAACCGGTGCATATTTCCTCCGCTCCCGCCGATGACGGCACCCTTGACAAGCTGGCAAAGCTCATTGCCGGCGATATAATGACAGAAAAGAAGGCATGAAGATGAAAAAATGGATGGCCTGTGCGGCGGCTTTCTGCCTGTCCGCAGCCATGTTTCTCTCAGGCTGCGGCAGCCGTCCCTCAGTGCATGTAATGAAAGCAGAACAAAGCAGGGAACCCTTTACCCTGGAAACCAAGGCGGCGCCGGAAGCCCTTCACACGGCTCCCGTAATTCCCCAGGTTTCGGGAAATCTGATTTCTAATCCACCCGACGTGGGCACCGTGGTGAATGCGGGGGACGAACTTTTCAAAATCGACTCCTCCCAGTACGAGTCCCAGGCAGCGGCCCTTCGGAGCCAGATTGCCGCCGCCTCCCAGGCAGCGGCGCCTGCCTACAGCTACAGCGCCCCGGCTGTGGATGACAGTCTGGAAGCATCCCTTCTGAAACAGGGCATTATCACCAGGGCCGAATACGACAGGATTAAAGGAAGAAAAGGCGGCAACCTGCAGGCGGCTCCTGCAGCAGAACCTGCCCAGGCACCGGCCCAGCTGGTGGCCTCCCTCCAGACCCTGGAAAAAACTATTGCCAACTGCACCGTCCGCGCCCCCATCAGCGGCGTCATTTCCCAGGTCTATATCGGAGACACCCACCTGGCCATGGCAGGCAAACCATCCCTCGTCATCCGCCAGGACTCTCCCGTCACCGCTTCCGTGCAGATTCCAGCCAAACTGGATAACGTGATGGAAAAGGCCAAGGATGACAAAACACTCACCGTCACCATGAGCGACGGATCGGAAGTGTGGTACGGCGAACTTAAAAAACAGCCCAATGAAAACGGTGAAAAATTCACCACCTACAAAGTGCAGGTGGATAACCCGGACGATGAAATCACCATCGGCAACGAATACAGCATCCGCATCGAAAGCGGCCAGAACGTTTCCTGCTTCATGATTCCCAAATCCGCCATCATCGGCGACAGCACCGTGGCCGTAGTGAATGACGACAACCTGGTGGACATGAAATCCGTCTCCATTGCCAGCGACACCGGCGGCTACGTCCTCATCATGGACGGCCTGGCAGAAGGGGACCGGGTCATCACCGACCCGCCCAAGAGTCTTGATATGGGCATGCAGGTGGACGTGAAATGAAATGGGAAAGAAAAGACTTCCTCGGTGACGCCGTCACCACCGCCAGAAAACTTATAGGCGCCGTCGTAGTCCGCCGCTCCACGGAAGGCGTGACCGCCGGCCGCATCGTGGAATGCGAAGCCTACGGCGAAACCTATGAGGGCCACAAAGACGACGGCGCCCACGTATTCAAAGGCCTCACCCCAAGGACAAAAATCATCTTCGGAGAAGGCGGCCACGCCTACGTGTACCTCATCTACGGCATGTACACCTGCCTCAACTTCGTCTGCGGCCACGAAGGGGAATCCGGCTCTGTCCTCATCCGTGCCCTGGAACCCCTGGAAGGCCTGGACCTCATGAAAAAGAGAAGACACCAGACAAAAGAAAAACTCCTCACCTCCGGCCCCGGCCGCCTCACCCAGGCCATGGGCATAGACATGACCTTCTACGGCATGGACCTCACCGGAGACACCCTCTACGTAGAAACAAGAGAAGACGGTCCCTGGCCCGTGGAAGTGACAAAAAGAAAAAACATAGACTACGCCACCTACGGCAAAGACTTCCCCTGGCGTTTTCTGCTGAAAGGAAATCCCTATATATCGAAGTAAAAAGAACCCCCTCACGCCTTAGGGCGTGAGGGGGTTCAAGTTCAGAAGTTTCTCAGGGGGTTAAAGTTTGACGTGCCTATGGTACGAGGGGTGTGGTGGGCGCCCTTCCAAAAGAAGGGGCGCCAATATGAAAAAACAAACAACCTCCCTGCGGGCGGGGAAAAGCTATGGGAGTAGCTTTTTAATGTAATTGTAATGCAACTCTTACATATGAGTCCAAAGACATAAACCGGACTAAGCTGACGCTCATCGCCGGCGGCCGACTCTGCTTCCTCTACATACAGCTGCCTTCCCGACAGGAGTGGGTAACATCAGAGAAATAAAAATTTCAAAAATTTTTATTTCCTGTTTCGTACTTTTTATCTATGCTTCTATTCTTAGCCATGCTTTTCTGAGTTGCGGATTATTTTTATCGGTGCTAAAATGAAAAAATCTTTTCAGCCTCATTTTCATTTTGAAAGCATAAAGGAGGAGCCAATGAGAATAGACCGCATTGATGTTATCCGGGTATTAAATCCGTTCAAGCACCCATTTCAGACCAGCTTTACTAAATTTGAGAACAGGGATGCTCTTCTAGTGAAGGTGTATTCAGAGGGACTCGTAGGCTGGGGTGAATGCAAAGCTTTTTACGGCCCTTTTTACAACCCGGAGGATAATGGCACGGTTTTCCATATTCTGAAGGATTTGATTATTCCGTCCATTCTTCATCGTGATGTGGAAAGTCCGGCTGCTTTTATGGAGAAGTTCTCTTATATCAAAGGCAATCGGCTGGCTAAGGCGGCTGTGGAAAATGCGCTCTGGGAGCTTATGGTACAGAGGACCGGAAAATCCTTGAAGACACTTCTGGGCGGTACGCAGAAGGAAATCAAGGTGGGCGTTTCTCTGGGCATTGAAAAGGATATCAATGTGCTTTTTAAGGAAATAGAACATTATCTGGAGCAGGGATATCATCGCACGAAGATTAAAATTCATCCCGGCCGTGATATCGAAGTGGTAAAGGCTATTAGAAAGGAGTTCGGAGATATTCCTCTCACAGTGGATGCTAATTCCGCCTATACATTGAAAGATATAGACCTTTTCCGTACCATGGACGAGTATCATCTCCAGTATATTGAGCAGCCTTTGGGAGAAGAGGATATTGTAGACCATGCGGAGCTGCAGAAGGCTATCGAAACGCCGGTGTGCCTGGATGAAAGCATTGTGTCCTACGAGGCGGCGGAGGCAGCTATCCGTCTGGGCAGCTGCAAGGTTATCAATATCAAGTCCAGCCGCTGCGGTGGGGTGTATGAGGGGAAACGGATTCATGATCTCTGCGTGGCCCATGGGATTCCGGTGTGGTGCGGCGGTATGACGGAGCTGGGCATTGGCCGGGCACAGAATGTTTCCTTTGCCAGCCTGCCGGGCTTTACGGAACTGGCCCATGATGTGGCTGCTGCCAACCGCTATTTCGAAGAAGACATTACCAGTCCCATGGTGGATATTACGGACCGCTGCACCATTATTGTACCGGATGAGGAAAACGGCATCCGCTATGATGTAGATGAAAAGCAGATTGATAAGATGGAAGCAGGTCACTGGATTTTTAAGTAAGGCAAAAACAAAGTAAAAGCTGAAGGTTTACCGACGGGGATAAACCTTCAGCTTTTTTATTTCTTTATGTGCTTTTTAGGCTCAAAGAGGATTTCTATAATGCGGCTGGGCCGTCCTGTCTTGTCCTTGAAACGACGGCCCACGTCCTGGGCCAGGTGATGGTCTATGAGTTTGGCCAATATGCGGTTTATAGTCCTTGGTGTCACACCGGTGAGGTCGGCCAGTTCGGCGGCGGTGAAACGCTGTCTTCCCGTATCCCGGCAGGCTTGATAGAGATTGGCTATAATGCGTACGCTCACTTTTGATTTTTTGGAAAGGTAGAGGAACTGTTCATCAATGGGGCGTTCTTTCTTTTCTTGGATATTCTGGTCATTGGCGGACATGGGGACTGGGCAGAAAAGTTCTTTCCCCATAAGGAAGGCTTTATTTCCTCCAGTAAGGATAGCGTGGTTCATGGCATGAAAGGCGTGGTATCTGGCTTCTGCGGCAGTGGGACCATAGCCTATGCCGATGGAGACGGTGAAGGCAGTGGTTTCTGCAATGTTCTCGAGTAGGGGAAGTCGATGGAAGTGCTCCGTCGCATTTTCAATATCTTTGGCGGAAGTGAAAAGAATGTAATCGGAAGGAGGCTGTTCGATGCAGGCGGCATTAATATTTCTGGCGGCGCGGAAGATTTCCTTTGTGACGGCCAGTTTTTCAAGAGCCATACGGTAATCGCTGTTTTCCGGCAGGGTATCCCTGGGAATGTCTATATGGATGGATAGGATGGCGGCCTGGCTGTCCCTGTTCAGCCGTCTTTCATGGGAAAGGACTAACCGCTGCAGTCCATTGCGGATGTCATCAAAGGAGGGCTGGAGTATGTACACTGGTACTCCTCTTTTGGAAAGGATATCCCGTACTTTGTAAAACATGGTGATGCAGAAACTGATTTTTCCCTGCTTGTAGAGCTTTTCAATCTGGTTGGCTTCCTGCACCAGAAGTCCTTCATTGTAGGCAGGAACGTGAATGATTTCCAGCGATGTTTCTTCAGGAGAAAAGCCGATTTCATGGAAGGCTAGGTTAAAGAATTTCTCATTGTCCAGGTCCGTAGCGATGTGCATATGATGGCCTGCCACTTCGGCGCGGAAGAGGATGCGTAGAAGGGCGGAGGTGGAACGGGGAATGGTGAGCCATTCCGATGTATGGGGGATGGCTTTTTCTGCATACCGCCTTGCCGTATTTCCAAGAAACAGGAAGGAATCCACCCGGTTCTGCTTTCCGGAAAGGATATCGGGAATATCCATGATAGCGTCGTAGGGGAAGGGGACGGCTTCTATTTCAGGAAATTCTTTATTCAGAAATCCGATGATTTCTTCTACAATTTCTCCGGGAACAACGATACCGATTCGCATGGGCACTCCTTTGGGACAGAATAAAGGTCTATTAAGGACATTATGTTTTCTTTATGATATGCGTAAATGGGAGAAAAGTAAATAGGGAAGGAAGTCGGAATTGATTTCCGGGCAATGAGGCCCATGCTGCTGCAGTCATGCTGCTGGTGGTGGGTTCATTTTGTAAAAAGGATTTTGGGAGTAGAGCAGGAGGTACGTTATGAGCTGGCTAAAAAAGCTGCAAAGTGAGAACAAGTATGTGGTATTTTTCTTTCTGTATATAGGGTTCTGCATATCCTATATCGACCGTTCCGCCATCGGTCTGTCGCTGCCGTCGATTTCGAAGGAGTTTAATCTGGCGCCTACGGAAATGGGCGTGGTTATCAGTGCGTTTTTCATCGGGTATTCCATCATGCAGATTCCCGGCGGCTGGCTGTCTGACCATTTCGGCAGTAAGACGGTGATACTGATTGCCATGACCCTTTGGTCTATCTTTACCTTTACTACAGGCCATGCGTCCACTTTGGCGGGACTGCTGTTCCTGCGCTTTGTATTCGGCCTTTGCGAAGGACCCTATGCGGGATCCTGCTATCGGGCCATTGCGGAATATTTTCCAAGGGAGCTTCGTCCTGCTTTTACAACAGGCATCCTGTCCTCCAACTATATCGGCTCCGCCATTGCACCGGTCATTATTGTGCCTCTTATCCTCTGGTTCGGCTGGAGAGGCATGTTCCAGATTTTAGGCGTTATCGGCTTAGTTTACGTTTTCTTCTATGCTCTCTTTGTCAAACAGACTAAACCAAAGGAAGAAAAGGCGGCTGATAAAGGAAACAAGACGAAGTATTTCTTCCATCTGATGAAATATTCCATGATTTGGAAACTGGTGCTCTGCGCGTTCTGTATTTCCTGCATCAATAAGGGGCTGGATGCTTGGATGCCTACTTATCTGATTGCTGAACGTGGAATCAATCTGAAGGCTGTAGGTTATCTGACGCCAATTCCCTTTATTGCTTCTTTCCTTTCTACAGCTGTTTGTGGCTGGGTAATGAACAGGTATTTTGATAAAAAAGAACATTACATGATTGTTATCTGCGCTGCAATGACTGCTATTTTCCTCTATTTCATGTATAATGCAGAAACCATCATGTGGGTTGTCATTTTCCAATGCGGCGTATATTTCTTCAAGGCATGCATCCTTGGCACTGCGGTAGCCATCGTGCTGAAAATCGTAACAGGCAGCATTGCGGGATCCGCGTCTACATTAATTAATATGGGCGGACAGGTGGCAGGCTTCATTTCACCGGTCATTATGGGGTATCTTGTCTATGCATTCAACGGTTCTTTCAATGCGGTATTCTATTATCTTATGGGTGTGGCAGCTCTCTGTGCAGTGAGTGCATTCCTCATCCCCAAGAGAACGGAAGACATGCTTGATGTTGGCGAAGATAAATAATTGAAAACACAGGCACAGGCGCCTGTGTTTTCTGTATTCTATTGCTATTTGAAATCAAAATCAGGGAGGTTAATATGAAAATTTCCAAAGTAGTGATTCGAAGGATGAGTCTGGATTTTAAGGTTCCGTTCCGTACAAGCTTCGGACTGAACACAAGAAAGGATTTCTCCATTGTGGAGCTCCATGACAGCGATGGCAATGTGGGATACGGGGCATGCTCCGCATTCTGGCGGCCCTGGTATAATGAGGAAACGACAGAAGGTGCGCTTTTTGTTATCAAGGAGTTCCTTGTTCCAGCCCTCTTTGATGCCGGCGATTTCAAAGATCCGGAATGGTTTTTCGATCATACTTCCTGGATAAGGAGAAACCGCATGGCCCGTGCTTCTGTGGATTGTGCTCTTTGGGAGCTGTATTCTAAGGAATTGGGAATTCCGGAATATAAGGCCTTAGGCGGCGTGAGGAATGAAATCGAAGCCGGCGTTTCCCTGGGCATTGAAGATACGCCGGACAAGCTGCTGAAGACCATTGAGAAATATATGAACCAGGGGTATCGCCGTGTAAAGTGCAAAATCAAACCGGGCTATGATATCCAGTACATGAGGGCAGTGAGAAAGGAATTCGGCGATATCATGCTTATGGTGGATGCCAATTCGGCGTACACTTTGAATGATATCGACGTTTTCAAAGAAATGGATGAACTTGGCCTTCTCATGATTGAACAGCCCCTGGCTTCTGATGATATTGTAGATCACCGTCATCTGCAGGCTGCCATTAAGACACCTATCTGCCTGGATGAAAGTATTGACAGCGTAGATGATGCCAGAAGAGCCATTGAACTGGGAAGCTGCCGGATTATCAATATCAAGGTGGCCAGAGTAGGCGGACTCACAGAAGCCAGACGGATTCAGAAACTGGCGGGCGAAAAAGGTGTTTATTCCTGGTGTGGCGGCATGGTGGATGACGGTGTGGCCAGAGGTCATAACATGGCAGTGGCTACCCTCCCTTACTATCGCTACCCCAATGATATCCCCGGAAGCGACCGTTACTATGCCGATGATATTGTCACTCCGTCCACCTACATCGATTCCCATGCAAAAATCCAGCTGCCCGACATTCCGGGAACCGGATTTGAATTGAACAGGGATGTGGTGGAAAAACATACGCTGGAAAAGTGGGAATTTACAAAATGATAGATAAAGAGGAAATCTGCAGGAAAATCGACGGTATGGAACTGGCCATGATTGATACATGGAAGAAGCTGGTGAACCGGGACTGCGGCCCTGACTGCAAGGAAGGGGTCGATGCAGTAGGCAGGGATGTGGAACGCTTTCTGAAGCCCCTGGGCTTCAAGGTTCGTTTCCATGTCTATGAAAAAGCAGGCAATATGCTGGTGGCGGAATACGGCGATATGACGAAACCCTTCGTCCTTCTTACAGGGCATATGGATACTGTGTTTGCCATGGGAACGGCAGCGGAAAGACCTTTTCAGATGGCCGGGGACCGGGTCACCGGTCCCGGGGTGCTTGATATGAAGGGTGGACTTACCATACTGCTTCATGTGGTGCGGCTGCTTCTTGCCAATGGCTATGACCGCCATCCTATTAAAATTGTCCTGGCGGGAGATGAAGAAACGGGTCATAAGAACTCCAATGGCGGTGCCGATTATCTGGAAGAAGCAAAAGGGGCTCTCATGGGATTCAATCTGGAAACCGGATTTTTGAATAATGGCATCGTCATTGAAAGAAAGGGCGTGGCACAGTATCAGTTTGACATTGACGGCGTCGGCGCCCATGCCGGCAATAATCCCAGAGACGGCAGGAGTGCGGTGATGGAGCTGTGCCATAAAGCACTGGACATAGGAAATCTTACTGATTATGAAGAAGGAACCACGGTGAATGTGGGTGTCATTTCCGGCGGTACCGTGGCCAATGCCATACCGGAGCATGCTTCCTGCAAAGTGGACGTGCGCTTTTCCAGGCAGGAAGGCATTGATCGAGTGGAAAAGGCATTTCACCAGATTGTGGAAAAAACGTATGTGGAAGGAACAACCACCCGATTTAGCTGTCTGGTCAAAGTATCTTCCATGGAAAGGCTGCCCGGCTCTGAAGCTTTATTTCATAAGGCAGAAGAAATTGCAGCATCCTGGGGGCTTCCTTCCATGAAAGCCATTGCGGTAGGCGGAGGCAGTGATTCCGCCTATCTGACCAGGGCCGGTGTTCCTACCCTCTGCGCCCTGGGTGTCAAAGGGGAGTTCAATCATACGGTCCGGGAATGGGCTGACAAAAAATCATTAACGGAGCGGGCTAAACTGCTGGCCGCACTGCTTTTACATCTGTAACAGGAGGTTTACATGGACACAAGAGACAGGGCTTATCAGTGGATTGATGAACATAAGGAAGATATGGTTTCACTCTGGAAGGATATGGTTACCATTGATTCCGGCATCGGCGTCAAGGAAGGCGGCATGGCCATGGGAAACCTCTGTGCCGGGATTCTCGAAAAGCTGGGATTTTCCATCCGCCGGGTGTCCTATGAAAAATGCGGCGACACCATTATCGGAGAACGGGGCGATATGACAAAGCCCTTTACTATCCTCATGGGCCATATGGATACGGTTTTCTTTAAGGGGGAACCGGAAAAAAGACCGTTTACCATCAAAGACGGCAGGGCCTATGGACCGGGGGTCCTTGATATGAAGGGTGGCGTTACTATCCTTCTTTCTACCCTCAAGGCACTTCATGAGGCAGGATTTGAAGATTTCCCCTGCAAGGTCATTCTAGATGCCGATGAAGAACCGGCCCATGTATTTTCCAATGCACCGGAAGTTATTAAAAAAGAGGCGGAAGGAGCCAAATGTGCCTTCAACTTTGAAACCGGCTTCACAGACCACAGCCTGGTGGTACAGCGCAAAGGCTGCTGGCGTTTCTTCATTGAGACCTTCGGACGAGGCTGCCATGTAGGCAATGATCCGGAAAATGGGAGAAGTGCAATTCTGGAAATGGCACATAAAATCATTGAAATCGAAAAGTTGACAGACTACTCCAAACAGTACAATGTGAACGTAGGAACTATTGAAGGCGGCACGGTGGCCAATGCGGCACCGGCTTACTGCAAAGTAGAATGTGATTTCCGCTATACCCATCCGGAGGACCTGCCGGTACTTCGGAAGAAGGTGGACGAAGTATGCAGCCGCCAGTATGTGCCGGATACCACTACCAGGGTATCTGACAGCGTGGGATTTGCCACCATGACAAGGCTTCCTGGAAATCTGGAGCTTCTGAAAATTGCCCAGGAAGTGGCAGAGGAAAGCGGTTTCCCGAAACCGGAAGCAAGACTCTGCGGCGGCGGCTCCGATGCGGCTTATACCACTGCCATGGGTGTGCCAACCCTCTGTGCCGTAGGCGTGGAAGGCGCCAGAAACCATACGGTGGAGGAATGGGCCGATGTGGACAGTCTTTTCCGTCGGGCGAAGCAGATGGCAGGCATCCTGATTAAATTGAACGGAAAGTAAGACTTTCTATAAACAGCATTTCTTCATTCCTCCCGCTTCACCTTTGCACAGGTTTTCTTTGACTTCAATTTTTTCTAAAAACTCTTGACACTTTCAAAAAACGGTGCTAGAGTATTTACAACAAAACGATGAAGAAAAGAGTAGGCATACCGATGACGGCCAAGCGAGTCCGGAGAGTGAAAGCGGACACGGATAGGGGGCTGAAGTGCATTTCTGAGTTAGGCAGGCTGAACTGTAGTAGGTCTTCCCGGGAGCTCCCGATACAGAGCCAGGGTTTGATAGAACCTCTTAAGGTATGTCCGGTGACGGGCATATGAAATTGGGTGGAAACACGAAGCACAGCTCTCGTCCCTTATGGGACGGGAGCTTTTTGATTTCTAGGAAGAAAGGATGAGAAGGAATGGGCAGACTGATTGCTAAGAAACTGAATGAACTGGAATGGGGTCTGGCAGGCTGCCTGCTGTTTCTGGGCATCTCTTCTCCGGCATTTCACCAGTTCTACAAGAAGTAAGGTTACAGACTGACAGGGATCGGAAAGGCTCCGCCAAAAGCGGTAGAACGGGTACTATGACCCGATTCGAAGGAGCGCGATGACCTTGAGCAGAGAAATAGGAGCAGGACCGTAAGGCCTGTATCCACCATGTCCCGGGCCTAACCGGCCCGGGGACATATTTTACACAGTACATTTTTCACAGCAGGCGATGAAGAAAAGAGTACCTTTCTGAATACGGAAAAGCGAGTCCGGACAGTGAAAGCGGATACGGATAGGAAGGGGAAGTGCATTTCTGAGCTGCAGGATTGAAAGAAGTAGGTCCTGCCGGGCGGCCCGATACAGCCGGGGCACCAAATGGTGCCGCTGAGACTGGCCTGTGAAAGGCCAGTGAAATTGGGTGGAATCACGAGACCTCGTCCCTTTGGATGGGGTCTTTTTTATATACAGGAGGTTCAAGCCATGAATGGAAACCGCCGATGTTTAAGAACAGCTCATCTTACATACTTGAAAAAAACCGGAAACAAGAAACTTTCATAAAAAAGGAGTTAGCACATGACAGAGAGCAGAAGAGATTTAATCGCAAAGGTTTTTAATAATGAAAAAGTAGACCGGGTGCCGGTGGGATTCTGGCACCATTTCCTGGGAGACGAGGTGGGCTCCGACGCCTTTAACCATCCGGAGCTGACGGACAAGGTGCTGGCAGGACAGGCCGATTTCTACAAAGCTTTCCAGCCGGACCTCATTAAGATTATGACGGATGGTTATTTCAGCTATCCCATCGATGAACTGAAAAAGCCCCTTTCCTCTCCACTGGATTTGAAGGATATCAAACCGCTGGGCAGGGATTCGGACTGGTTCCGTTTCCAAATCGGCTATGCAAAGAAGCTGGTTTCCCTTTATGGAAAGGAAGTGCCCCTGTTCTACAATCTCTTCGCTGTGCCAAGAACCATTGAATTCATGCAGGCTGCCATTGGCCATCCGGTGGACATCGCTTCCTGGCTTCAGGAATATCCGGAAGAAACGGCCCATGTATTCGACGTGATTTCCAAAGACTACAGAGACCTGGCAAAGGCGCTCATCGAAGAAGGCGGCGTGGACGGGATTTACCTTTCCGTCAACAATATCAGCTATGACAGGCTGACCGAAGAGATTTATGAAAAACTGGTGGCGCCCTATGAAATCCGGATTCTGGAGGCGGCCAATGAAGCCGGCGGCAGCAATATCCTTCACATCTGCGGATACCACGGTTTCCATAACCATCTGGAATGGTACAGAGATTATCCTTTCAAAGCAGTGAACTGGGCCGCTAAGGTGGAAGGGGTTCCCCTGAAAGAAGGGAAGGAACTGTTTCACGGAAAGGCAGTGATCGGCGGCTTTGGCCAGACGGAAAAGGATGTCATTTATACAGGAAATAAAGAAGAAATCGAAGAGGAAACAAAGAAAATTTTGGATGAAGCCGGCATCACCGGCGTAATCCTGGGCGCTGACTGCACCATCCCGCGGGATACCGATGTGAACCATCTGGCATGGGTTCGTGAAGCAGCAGACAGATACGTGAAATAAAGGAGAGGGATTCAAATGAAACTGAAAACAATCATTAAAGCGGCACTCATTGCAGGTACAGTCGGTATTGCGCTCACTGCAGCAGGATGCGGCGGAAACAAGAGCGATTCCGCCAAGGCGGCTTCCGGAAACGGCGGCAAGAAAATCGTAAAAGTGGCCCACACGCCCCACTATTTCCCCTATGATTTCGTAGATGACAACAACAAATCCGACGGCATGGAAGTGGCGGTGATGAAGGAAGTGGCCAAGAAACTGCCGCAGTACGAATTCCAGTTTGTGCCTACCTCGGACGATGACCTCTTAATCGGCGTGGAATCAGGGAAATACGACATCGGAACCAAGGGCGCCTGGAAGACACCGGCCAGGGAAAAGAAATACATTTTCCCGAAAAATAACATCGCCGCCAGCGTCATCGGCGTCACCATCCGCAAGGAAGATGCCAATACCATCAAAAATCTGGACGACTTTGCCAAGGCCGGTAAGAAACTGGTACCCATTGCTCCACAGAATGCCCAGTACCAGGTCATTGAGGATTACAACGCCGCCCATCCGGATCACCCGGTGAAACTGGAAGCCTCTGAGAACTTCCAGGTAGCCGATGCCTACACCTGGGTGCTGGAAGGACGGTACGACGGCTACTTTGCCATCGAACTGGCCTACAAGAAAAACGTAGAAGCCCCGGATGCTCCGTACAAGGACTTCAAGGATAAACTGAGTTACTTCCGCTACAAGGCTATTCCAACCTACACGGTAATCAACAAGAACGATAAGGAACTGGCAGAACAGGTAGACAAAGCTCTGGGTGAACTGAAACAGGAAGGCAAGATTGCGGAACTGGAAAAGAAATACTTCGGTGAAGAAGTGAGCCAGCTCATTGATGTGAAGTAATCAAAAGTTTAGAGGGTGAAAGCGGGTGCCCTTTAAATCATAGAGGGCACCCTTATGATAAAACCATATAACCGCCCTTCGGACGATGGAAAAACCGCCGCAGGCGGCTCCTTCCTCAGGCATAAGTCTTCTGTAGGACTTCTGCCTGAGGAAGGAGACTAAAACCTGCTGCGAAACGGCAATACTACAACCTTCAGACGCCAAGCGGCCGTTTTTCCACTAGCTCACTAGTACACTAGAACACTATTTTCCTAACAAACAGGAGGTGTTTTTCATGCAGACCAGACCATTTAGTCCGGATATTATCTTTACATCTATTCCGGCCCTTCTTCCTTACCTGACGGTGACGCTGGTGGTGGGGGTGACCAGCATTCTGACAGGATCTATACTGGGCATGCTGCTGGCTTGGGCCAAGCTGTCGGGACATAAGGTGATCCGTGCTCTGGCGGATGGATATACCTATATCATCCGCTGCACACCTTCTATTGTCCTTCTTTTCATTGTGTTCTACGGCCTGCCGAAATTCATGGAAGCGGAATTCGGCATAGATCTGGATGATTTGTCCAGGGCCGTATTTGTCATCATTACCTTTACTCTTCTCTTTGGAGCCTATGTGTCTGAGGTGTTCCGCTCTGCCTATGAAACGGTGGATAAGGGACAGTACGAAGCAGCGGTGACCATCGGTTTGTCACCGAAGCAGGCGTTTTTCCGGGTGATGCTTTCCCAGGCAGCGGTGATTGCTCTTCCTAACTTTGGGAATTCCGTCATTAATCTGATGAAAGAAAGCGCCCTGGCCTATACTATCGGTCTTATCGATCTTCTGGGACGGACAAATCTGATTATTGCCAAAAATTATGGTGCCTATGGCATTGAGCTCTATGTGGCGTGCCTCCTCATTTACTGGGGGCTCAGCCTTGTGATTGAACAGGCCTTTCTCCGTATGGAGTCCTACCTGGATCGCGGACGTTTGAAAGCATAAGGAGGAAAATGATGGAACTTGATTTTTCATTTATGCAGCATGCCCTGCCTTTCCTTCTGAAGGCTCTTCCGGTAACCCTTTTTCTTACGGCTCTGGTGCTGCTGCTTTCCCTGGTGCCGGCCTTCCTGATGGCTCAAAAAAGAATCGGTGCCAAAGGGTGGGGAGAAAAGGTCATTGCTCTCTATGTGTCCTTTATCCGCGGCACGCCGCTGGTACTGCAGATTCTTCTCATGTACACCCTGCTCCCCAGCCTTCTGAATGCTGCCTTCAAAGCGGCAGGCAGCTCTTTTGATGTATTTCATGGCGTGAATCCTCTATGGTATGCCATCATCGTTTTTACCCTGAATACCACCGCTCTTCTGTCGGAAGTATTCCGCTCCGCCATCCTGAGCGTGTCGGCGGGACAGATGGAAGCGGGCCTTACCATCGGCCTTTCCCGTTTCCAGACCTATGTGCAGGTCATTATTCCCCAGGCATTGACGTCCGCCCTTCCCAATATCTGCAACCTTACGGTGAACCTGATTAAGGGCACGTCCCTGGCCTTCTTCATGGGCATCAAGGACATCATGGCGGCAGCCAAGATCCAGGCTTCCTTCGGCTATAACTACATCGAAGCGTATCTGGAAGTATTCGTTCTCTATGTGATTGTCTGCACGGTGGTGCAGGTTGTCTATAAAATTTTTGAAAAACGGGTGGGCTTGTACCGCACCGCAGGACAGGAGGGGTAATTATGCTTGAAATATCTCATGTGAAAAAACATTTCGGTAAGCAGGAAGTGCTGAAGGACGTGAACCTGAAGGTAAACAGGGGAGATGTCATTGTCATTCTGGGACCTTCGGGATCCGGGAAAACCACATTTCTAAGAAGTCTTACCTTCCTGGAAAAAGCGGACGAGGGCACCATGGTTTTCGGCGATAAACAACTGGACCTTCACAGGGCAAAACAGAAAGATATTGCCTGGGTGAGGAAACATACGGCCTTCGTATTTCAGAACTACAACCTTTTTGCCAATAAAACGGCCCTGCAGAACATTATGCTGGGTCTTACCGTGGGCCGGGGGATGCCGAAGGCAGAGGCGGAAGCCATTGCCAGAAAGGCACTGCAGGAAGTGGGCCTGGCGGACCGGGCCGATTACTATCCTTCCCAGCTTTCCGGCGGCCAGCAGCAGCGGGTGGGCATTGCCCGGGCCATGGCGGTGAAGCCGGATGTGATTTTCTTCGATGAGCCCACATCTGCCCTGGATCCGGAACTGGTGGGCGGCGTTCTTTCTGTGATGAAGAAACTGGCTGCCGACGGCGTTACCATGGTGGTGGTGACCCATGAAATGAAATTTGCCAGAGAAGCCGCTACCCGGGTGGTTTTCATGGACGGCGGCGTCATTGTGGAAGAAGGAAGTCCGGAAGAAATTTTCACCAGACCAAAAGAAGCAAGAACCCGGCAGTTCCTGCGCCGCATCCTGGACCGGGAGCCCGGGGCAGTGGAAGAAACGCCGGAGCCCATTCCCGTGGCTGCGCCTATTCCCGGTGTTCTGCCCAATATGGCATAAGGAGGAGCTATGAAACGATTTCAAAATAAGGTGAGCCTCGTTACCGGAGGCAACCGGGGCATAGGAAGGGCCATCGCCCTCCGCCTGGCCTCCGAAGGAAGCAGCATCATCCTTTTCGGCAGAAATGAAAAGGACAATCACGCGGTGGAAAAAGAAATCACGGACACCACCGGCGTTCCCGTGAAAAGCTATGTAGTGGATATTTCATCCAAGAAATCGGTGGCAGAGGGAGTCAAATCGGCCATTTCCCATTTCCACCGCATTGACGTTCTCATCAACAACGCAGGCATCTGCCGTCTGTCCACGCCTTTTGCAGAAGTAAAGGAAGAAGAATGGGCGGAAACCTTGTCAGTCAATCTCTATGGCGTCATATATACCACCAAACTGGTGATTCCCTACCTTGCCAAGGAAGGCGGTAAAATCATCAACATTGCTTCCCTGGCCGGTGAAGTGGGCGGCATTGCCACTTCCGCCGACTACGTGGCCAGCAAGGCCGCCCTCCAGGGCATCACCAAATCCCTGGCTCGGGAACTGGGAGTAAAGCATATTAACGTCAATGCCATAGCGCCGGGCTTTGTCCGCACCCAGATGACAGAAAAAATGAGCATCAACCTTTCCTCTATCCCCTTAAGGCAGGTGGCAGAGCCGGAAGACATAGCAGCGGCTGCAGCATTCCTTGCTTCCGACGACGCCCGGCTTATTACCGGCACCACCCTGGATGTGAACGGCGGATTGTACATGAACTGAATCTGCTGCCAACCCACCCACTGTCATTTCAAGTGAAACAAAGGGGCGTTGAGAAATCTCCTCGGTGAAAAGTTTCCTGTCGGTAAGAAACACAGCAGTTTCATGTCGAGCAGGAAACCCTTCGCAAATAGTTTCCTGTCGGTAAGAATCGCAATGGTATCAAGTCGGACAGGAAACCCTTCGCAAACAGTTTCCTGTTGCAATGAAACACAATGATATCAAGCTGGACAGGAAACTCTTCACAAATAGTTTCCTGTTCCCATGAATAACAGTAGTTTCATGTCGAATAGGAAACTATCTTCAAATAGTTTCCTGCCGCCATGAACCCCATTGCTGCCACACGCCCCTGTCATTTCGAGCGGAGTCGAGAAATCTCCCGGCGAAAAAGCTTCCTGCCGCGATGAAACACAGTGGTACCACGCCCCCCTGTCATTTCGAGCGAAGTCGAGAAATCTCCCGGCGAACAGTTTCCTGGTGCAATGAAACACAAAGATATCAAGTCGGACAGGAAACCCTTCGCAAATAGTTTCCTGTCCCCCATGAAACCCATTGCTGCCACGCCCCCTTTTTTAAACTGCGGCGAAGCCGCCACCACCACCCTCTGAACCCTGTGAACCCTTTGAACCTTCTGAACCCGGGCCACGGAGTGGCCCCACAGCCGCCACCACAACCTTCGGCCCAAAGGGCCGTCGCCCCCTTGAGCGAAGCGAACACAACCCTTTTACACAACCTGCGGCGTCAGCCGCGCCCCCCTTCTTAAACTGCGGCGAAGCCGCCACAACAACCCTCGGGCCAATGGCCCGTCAAACCTAAGAACCTTCCGGACGAAGGCCGGTCAATCCTTAGAACCTTGTCAATACCCGCCAAGGCGGGTATTGACAACAGCCTTTATCCATGATAATGTAGACATATCAATAGAAAACGATGAAGAAAAGAGTAGCCATACTGAAAACGGCAAAGCGAGTCCGGAGAGTGGGAGCGGATACGGATAGGGTGGTGAAGTGCATTTCTGAGTTTGGAAGGCTGAAGGCGAGTAGGTTTTCCCGGGAGCTCCCGATATAGAGCAGGGGTTTGATAGAACTCACAGAGATATGTCCGGCGACGGATATATGAATTTAGGTGGAATCACGGGTCTCCCGTCCTGAAAAGGATGGGAGACTTTTTGTTTTGAATGAAATCATAATAAGGGGGAAATATTTATGAAAAAATCTGTAAAAATCGCTTCCGTAGCACTGGCATCTCTTCTGGCGGCAGGCATTTTCGCCGGCTGCGGCGGTGACCAGAAGGCCGCTTCTTCTAAGGCAGCCGCAGCGGATGGCAAGACGTCCGTGAAACTGGTGCTTTCCAGCACGGAAAGGCCTCTTTCCTGGGCCGATGAAAACGGCAAGCTCCAGGGCTATGAATACGATATCTGGCAGGAAGTCAATAAAAACCTGAAGGATTACCATCTGGATATCCAGGCCGTTCCGCCGGAAACCCAGGATGTAATGATGGAATCCGGCGATGCCAAGGTGGCTTCCGGCGGATACTACCGTACACCGCGCCGCGAAAAGGACTACATCGTCCCCAAGACGCCTATCGGCGTTTCTTCTGTCATGGTCTACATGTCTAAGGAAAATGCCCAGAAGTACCACAGCCTGGAAGATGTCATCAAAGGCGGCGGCAAACTGGTGCCCAATACGCCTAACGGCGGCATTTACAAAGTCCTCACCGACTGGAATGCAGCCCATGACAACATGATGAAGGAAGTGCCCATTCAGGACGGCCTTACACCGGCTGAAAGGATTACATCTCTGAAAAATGGTCAGTATGATGCCCTGGTATACCCGAACAACCTGGGTGTCGAAGATATTGCTAAAGCCATGAATTTTGAAATCGTGGCTCTGGACAAGCCTATCAAGGTGAACGAAACCGTGGTCATCGTCAATAAGAATGAACAGAAACTGGCTGATGAAATCGAAGCGGCCTTGGAAAAACTGTCCAAGGACGGTACGCTCCAGAAGATTTCTGAAAAGTGGTATCACCGGAACCTCTTCGACCAGCTGAAGGACGCAGGTAAATAATTCCATATTATATATGTATTATATAAAGGGGAGAGGAGGCACTCTCCCCTCTTCCTCATTCCGGTGAAAATGACCGGATACAGCTCGACGCATACTCCCCCGCCCACTGGTATGTAACAATATCTGTCCCACTGACGCCATGTACCGAGATCCTTCGCTTCGCTCAGGATGACAAGTGGGCGGCGAGGGGCGTATATGGTATTCAGCGCCCTATCTAAATGACCGTAAGCAGCCCGCCGCCATGTCATTTCGAGCGGAGCTGCACGCCGGTATGGGTAGTAAAGGCTTTAGGCTCATTGAAACTCTGAGCCGAGAAATCTCCGGCCGCTATGGTGCCCATACCATTGAGAAAGGAGATTTCTCCACTCCACTTCGTTCCGGTCGAAATGACAGCGGGACAGCTGCCCGCTGCATGCCACCCCGCCCACTAGGGAAGTGCTGATTAAATCGTTATCGGATTTCATTCTTGTATTTTTATTCAATGCAAGGAATCAGTCGACGCGAATAGCGAGCTATTTAAGGAGACTGATGACGAAGCATTGGATAAAAATACATATGAAATTCGATTCTGCGAATTAATCAGTACTTCCCTAGTATGTAACAATATCTGTCCCAATGACGCCATGTACCGAGATCCTTCGCTTCGCTCAGGATGACTGGGGGCGGCGGGGGGCGCCTGGGGTATTCGGGCTCTTTCGAAATGACAGGGGCGCGGGGGTCTGTCCGGCCAACGGACAGGGGCATCATTTCATCAAAGCCTTTTTCATGCGGAGAGAAGATTATAAAGGAGGATGTAATGGATACAAAACTTGAAAAATATATTTCCCATCTCCAGGGAGTGGTGCAGATTCCCACAGTTTCTTCGGTAAATGATGAACACACGGACTGGTCCCAGTTTGACCGCCTTCACCAGTACATGCAGGAGGCCTGGCCTTTGATTTTTGAAAAGCTTTCTCTCACCCGAATCGGAAAGGCCAGCCTTCTTTTCCACTGGAAATCGGACCATCCGAAGAAGGATCCTGTGCTGTTCATGGCTCATCAGGACGTGGTGCCTGCTATTCATGAGGAGCAGTGGAGCCACCCGCCTTTTGGGGGAGAAGTGGAGGAAGGCTGTCTCTGGGGAAGGGGCGCCGAAGATTGTAAGTCCGTGCTCACTGCGGAAATGGATGCGGTGGAGGAACTCTTGGAAGAGGGCTTTTCGCCGGATTTCGACATTTACCTTTCCTTTGGCCACAATGAGGAGGTACAGTGCACACCGGACAAAAAGGGCTCCGTTTTGACTGCTGCCTACCTGAAGGAGCAGGGGGTCCATCTGGCCTGCCTTTTTGACGAAGGGGGCAATGTGGAGGAAAGGAAAGAGGGAGAGCCGCCGCTGGCCCTGGTGGGTATGGCAGAAAAGGCACCCAATGAATTTGTACTCTACAAGGACGGCGCCGGCGGTCATGCCAGCAAGCCCGGCCGGGGCACCGTGCTGGGTGATGTGGCAAGGGCCATGGCGGCTGTGGAAGCCCACCCCATGCCCTATAGGCTTACGCCACTGGTGAAAGCCCATTTGAAAGCTGTGGCGCCGCTGCAGGAAGATCCGAGAAAATCCATCGTAAGCCATCCGAAGAAGAACTGGAAGAAACTGGTGAAGCTGGCAGAAAGTGACAGAATCCTGGATGCCTTTCTCCATACCACCTTCGCCGTTACCATGGCAGAAGGCAGCAGCCAGGCCAATGTGCTTCCTTCCCATGCGGAAGCCACCATGAGTGTTCGCATTCTCCAGGGGGATACGGTGGATTCCGTTACCGAGTATCTGGAATCCATCATGCCCGACGGAGTGAAGGTGAAGGCTTCCTTTGCGGAAAATCCCCATCCTGCAGGAGAGGTCAAGGGAAAACTGTTCAGCCTCCTTTCTGAAACCATTCATGAAGTTTACGGCAAAGATACGGTGATTGCGCCGAACCTCATGCTGGGGGCCACAGACTCCAGGAATTATGCAGATGTCTGCGACCATATTTACCGATTCACAGGACGGGTAAGGACTGCCCGCTGGGGAGAAGCTCATCAGGTGGATGAAAAGATGCCGGTGGACAAGCTGGACAGGCCGGTGAAATTCATAAAAACCTTCCTTACGAATTACGGAAAACAATAAGATCCGGAAGATTTCCTGCACAAAAGGCAGCAAAAAGGGCTGTGAAAAAATGATTGAACATTTTTTCACAGCCCCTGCTTTTTTATAGGCTCAGTTTATCAGGCGTTTTCTTCCCCGTTTCCTTTTCATAATCGTCAAGGTTGATTTTGCTTTCAGAGCCCAGGGACAGGGCCTTATTGTAGTACCATTCCTTGAAATCCAGCTCCTGCATATAGAAGAGGAGCTGGTCGATCTGGTCCTGTACAAACTGCCGCTGCTCCCGGATGAGGGCCTGCCTTTCTTTGAGGCTGGTATCACCCTGGAGCGTGAGCTTTGCATATTCGCGGATACGTTTGATGGGCATGCCCGTATTCTTCAGGCAGGTGAGCAGGTGAAACCAGCGGATATCCGTATCGGTGAAAAGGCGGATGCCGTTTTTCCTTTCCACCCGAGGGAGAAGTCCTTCCTTGTCATAATAGCGGATGGTGGAAGGGCTGATTCCTGTAAGCTTGGAAACCTGTGAAATTGTGTAAGCCATCTATTTCTCCTTTCTCCGGAAAAGCACTGTGCGGTCAGAGTCAAATCCATATTCTGCCTCCATTATAATTCTTAAAGCTCACTTTATGTCAAGAAAATGGAAGAAAAGAGGAAACGAAGGGGATTTCATTTCCTCTTTTGTGGTAAAATAGTCCAATATGACAGGAGGAAACCATGTATCAGAAACCGAAAATCGGACAGATAAAGCTTGACGGCTGGGCTGTGCTGGCCCCCATGGCAGGGGTGAGCGACCTGGCTTACCGGGTCATTGCGCGCCGCATGGGCGCTGCCATGACCACGGCGGAAATGGTGAGTGCCAAAGGGCTTTACTATAAAAATGAAAAGACAAGGGACATGCTGAAAATCGACCCCGGTGAACACCCGGTGGCTCTCCAGCTCTTCGGCAGCGAACCGGACATTATGGCGCTGGGGGCAAAGGAAATGGAAAAGGCGGGCGCCGACATCATCGATATCAACATGGGCTGCCCCATGCAGAAGGTGGTCAAAAACGGCGACGGCTCCGCCCTTATGAAGAATGTCCCCCTGGCAGCGGCGGTGGTGAAAGCCATGGTGGATGCGGTCCACGTCCCGGTGACCGTCAAAATGCGCCTCGGCTGGACCAGGGAAACGGAAAACTGTGTGGAACTGGCAAAGGCGGTGGAAGAAGCTGGCGCCTCTGCCATCACTGTCCATGGCCGCACCAGGGAAGATTTCTACACCGGCTGTGCGGACTGGGAAAAAATCGGCGAAGTGGTGGAGGCTGTCCACATTCCGGTCTTTGGAAACGGCGACGTGGTGGACGGACCGACGGCCGCAAGGCTGATGAAAGAAACGGGATGCGCCGGCGTGGCCATCGGCCGTGCCGCCTGGGGCAATCCCTGGGTCTTTGAAAGGGTAAATACCTATCTGGAAACGGGAACTATCCTTCCGCCGCCTACCAATGAAATGCGCATCGCCATGGCTCGAGAGCACCTCCATGGTCTGGTGGAAGAAAAGGGGGAACGGGTGGCGGTCAAAGAAATGCGTGCCCACGCCAGCCGCTACTTCCACGGCCTCCCCGAAGCCGCCTCCCTCAGAAGAGAAATCATGAAGGCACTGACTGAAGAAGAATTCAACCGCCTGCTGGATGCCTATGTGGAAGAAAGAAGTAAGTGGAAACCCGATAAAAGCTGGATGGCAGCATTTTGACTGCCCGGGAGGAGAAGACAGAAGGTAGAAGGTGGAAGGTAGAAGGTAGTTTCCTATAGGTAAGAAACGCCATCATGACAAGCCGGCCAGGAAACCTTTCGCCAACAGTTTCCTATAGCGATGAAACACAGTGGCGCCATGTCGGACAGGAAACCCTTCGCGACCAGTTTCTTGTCGGAAAGAAACACAATGGTGTCATGTCGAATAGGAAACTCTTCGCCAACAGTTTCCTGCATGCAAGAAGCGCCATTGTATCAATTCGAGTAGGAAACCTACTCATCCATAAATATAAGAGTAAAAATAGAAAAACATGAGATGAAACCAATAAAGCGCTGAACTTTCCGTTATAATTAAGAAAAGCCTGCAGCAATGGGGTTTTGCGGTATTAAAATTTATTGACAAGGGAAAATGGAAATATTAGAATAATTAAGGAACGTAAGCAATAAGATGTTGGGTAGTGCAGGCTTGTGCATAGAAAGCGCAGGCTTTTTTATCTCAAACGGGAGAGGAGCGGCCATGTCTGCTGAAAGGATTTTTATTTCCGAAGGCGCAGGAAAGGAAGAGTATATCTTCTGTTCGACTGCCTCTCTTTTTGCTGGTACGTTGTATCTGTTTGGCATGAATACTCCTTTTGCGGGAATTGTCTGACCATGGGTCACTTTTCTGCAAGGGGAGATTTTTTTTGGGAGAAGGGTCCCAGAAAAGGGAGGAAATGAACAATGCATGTTGGAATTGTGATGGGCAGTGATTCCGATTTACCGGTCATGAAGAAGGCCTTTGCCATTCTTGATGATTTTGGCGTGACCTATGACGTAACCATTGCTTCTGCTCACAGAACGCCGAAGAAGCTGGCTGATTTTGTGGCAGCAGAGGAAAAGAAGGGGGTAGGCGCATTCATCGCCGGCGCCGGCATGGCAGCTGCACTGCCGGGCGTGGTGGCCAGCCTGACGCTGAAGCCGGTGATCGGGGTGCCTCTGTCCGGTGCTAAACTGGACGGCATGGATGCCCTGTTTTCTATCGTGCAGATGCCTTCCGGAATTCCGGTGGCCACGGTAGCCATTGACGGCACAAAGAATGCTGCTTTCCTGGCTGTGGAAATCGGTGCGGTTTCCGATAAGGCTCTCTATGAAAAGTACAAGGCCTATCGCGAAAAAGCAGCAGAGGAAATCTACGCCAAAGATGAAAAGCTGCAGGCTTCCCTGGGAAAGTAAAAACTTTATTTGAATTTTCATTTCATAATGACTTTGGCAATGGATCTTACATTTTTAAAGGAGAAAAACAATGAAAGAATACAAACCATTCAAATCCGGTAAAGTCCGCGAACTCTACGATCTGGGCGACAGCCTTGTCATGGTATGCACCGACCGTATTTCCGCTTTTGATAATATCCTGAAGTGCCCCATTCCTGAAAAAGGTGTGGTACTGAACCGTATGTCCAAGTTCTGGTTCGATTTCACAAAGGATATCGTTCCGAACCACATGATTTCCATCGATACCAAGGATATGCCGGAATTCTTCCAGACAAAGGAATTCGAAGGCCGCTCCATGAAGACCATGAAGCTCAACATGATTCCAGTGGAATGCATTGTCCGCGGCTACATCACCGGCTCCGGCTGGGAAGGCTACCAGAAGGACGGCAAGGTCTGCGGCATCAAGCTGCCGGAAGGTCTGAAGGAATGCCAGAAGCTGCCGCATCCGATTTTCACTCCTTCCACCAAGGCACCGGTAGGAGAACATGACCAGAATATTTCCATGGAAGAAGGGGAAGCCTGGGTGAATAAATTCTTCCCTGGAAAAGGCAGGGAATATATGGAAAAGCTGTCCGAACTGACCCTTGCTCTTTACAACAAATGCGCTGACTATGCCCTGGAAAGAGGCATCATCATTGCGGACACGAAGTTTGAATTCGGCCTGGATGAAAATGGAAATATTGTACTGGGCGATGAAATGCTGACTCCCGATAACTCCCGCTTCTGGCCGGCAAAGGGCTACGAAGCAGGCCACGGCCAGCCTTCCTACGACAAGCAGTTTGTCCGTGACTACCTGAAGGCTCATCCGGGAGATACGGTGCCCCAGGATATCATCGACAAGACCATCGGCATTTACAAGGAAGCCTATGAACTTCTTACCGGTGAAAAATTCTAAAAGAAATGACGGACGGCACCATGCCTCAATGGGGTGGCACGATTCTGTCCCATGCGGAAAAGCCCCAGAAGACCGATGGGTCTGAATTATAAGAAAGTCAGGAGAATTCCGTAATGTATAAAAGTATGGATGTATATGATGACAAGCCGCATGAAGAGTGCGGAGTGTTTGGTATTTTTGACCGGGATCTGTCTGCGGTACATGAAACCTACTACGGTATCTTTGCCCTGCAGCACCGGGGCCAGGAAAGCGCAGGCATTACCGTTTCTGATGGGAAAACCATGGAAACCTTCCGCGGCATGGGCCTGGTGACGGAGGTATTCCACAATCTGCCGGAAAAGGAAGGCCACATCGGCATCGGCCATGTGCGCTATTCCACCACCGGTTCCTCCATTCCGGTGAATGTGCAGCCCCTGCAGGCTGACAGCATTGACGGCCCCATGGCACTGGCCCACAACGGGAACCTGGTGAACACGAAGAATCTGCGGCGCCGCCTCCTTCTGGAGGGCTCCACTTTCTCCACCACCATGGATACGGAAGTCATTATTAAGCTGCTGGCCAGAAGCCGCCGGGCTACGGAAGAGGAAAAATTCAAGGAGCTCATGGATGAAATCCACGGTGCCTATGCCATCGTGGCCTGCACCAATGACGCCATCTACGGCTGCCGGGATCCCTTCGGCTACCGTCCCCTGGTGCTGGGAAAGACAGAACACGGCTGGGTGCTGGCTTCGGAAACGCCGGCACTGGATGCCATTGATGCGGAGTTCGTGAGGGATGTACTTCCCGGCGAAATCGTCACCATCGATGACAAGGGCGTCCGTTCCACCATGTACTGCCCTGTGGACAGCCACCGCCACGGTATCTGCTCCTTTGAATACATTTATTTCGCCCGCCCCGATTCCATCATGAACGGCCAGGACATTTACCAGGCCCGCTTGAATATGGGCAGGAAGCTCTGGGAAGAAACCCACTATGACGGCGATGTGGTGATGAGCGTGCCGGATTCCGGCAACGTGGCAGCCCTGGGTTATTCCGCTGCTTCCGGCATTCCCTTTGTGGAAGGGCTTTTGAAGAATAAATACATGGGCCGCACCTTCATCCAGCCGGGACAGAAGAAGCGTGAAAGGGCGGTGCGCATGAAGCTGAACCCCATCCGCATGAACGTGGAGGGCAAGCGCATCATTCTGGTGGATGATTCCATCGTCCGCGGCACCACCAGCGGCATTATTATCAACCTTCTGAAAAATGCAGGAGCCAAGGAAATCAAGCTGTGCATCAGCTCGCCGCCTGTACGGTATCCCTGCTTCTTCGGCATCGATACGGCCGAAAGAAAGCAGCTGATTGCCGCCAAGTATTCCACCGAAGAAATCTGCAAAATGATTGGCGCCGATTCTCTTCATTATCTATCCCAGAAGGGACTGGCGGAATCGATTTCCGAAATTAAGGCATCGGACATGTGCTTTGCCTGCTTCGACGGCGTGTACCCGGAAAAGGTACCCCACGACGGCTTGGGCAGCATGGAAGATGAAGAATAGGGAGGAACCATGAGCGAAAAGAAAAAAGGCTTAACCTATGCGGAAGCCGGCGTAGATATTGATGCCGGTGAAAGAGAAGTGGAGCTGATTAAGAAATCAGTACAGGCTACCTATACCCGTGGCGTCATGGGCGATATCGGCGGTTTCGGCGGCCTCTTCCGCCTGAAGGATGAACTCTCCGACGACCCCATCCTCGTTTCCGGCACCGACGGCGTAGGCACGAAGCTGCGCCTGGCCATTGAAATGGGCATTCATGATACCATCGGCCAGGACTGCGTGGCCATGAGTGTGAACGATGTGCTGGTACAGGGCGCAAGGCCCCTCTTCTTCCTGGACTATATTGCCACCGGCAAGCTGGAACCGGAACTGATGGCGGAAATCGTGAAGGGCGTGGCCAATGCGTGCATTGAGTCCGGCTGTGCCCTCCTGGGCGGCGAAACGGCAGAAATGGCCGGCTTCTATGCCAAAGGTGACTACGATGTGGCCGGCTTTGCCGTAGGCATTGTAGACAGGAAAGACCTCATCACCGGTGAAGATATTGCAGTAGGCGACGTCATTCTGGGCCTTCCTTCCACCGGCGTTCACTCCAACGGCTATTCCCTGGTGCGCCGTATTATTAAGGACAACGACCTTTCCCTGGATAAGGTGTATGGAGATATGGACAAGCCCCTGGGCGAAGTGCTCCTCACTCCTACCCGCCTCTATCCGAGACCTGTGATTCCAGTGCTGAAGGGCACCAAGGTGAACGGTATGGTCCATATCACCGGCGGTGGTTTCTATGACAACATTCCAAGAGTGCTGCCAAAGGGCACCAGGGCCGTGCTGGATGCGGAAAAGTGGCCGCTCCTTCCGATTTTCCCGTTCCTCATGAAAGAAGGGGGCGTGGAACCCCGGGAAATGTACCGCACCTATAACTGCGGCCTGGGCATGCTCCTCATCATGGACAGGGAAAATGCAGAAAAAGCAAAGGAAATCCTGAAATCCATCAATGAACCGGTTTACGAAGTGGGTGAAATCACCGAAGGAAACCAGGATGTAGTTGTGACAGGTGGTCTTTTCAATGAGTAAGAAGAGAATTCTGATTTTCGCATCGGGCAGAGGTTCCAATGCAGAAGCCATCCATGAAGCCACCGTAGACGGCAGAGTGAATGGTACCGTGGTGGGAGTCATCTGTGATCATGCCGATGCCCAGGTACTGAAAAGGGCAGAGCGCTGGCAGGTCCCTTTCACTGTGCTGGAACTGAAATCCTTTGAAAATAAGGCAGCCTTCAATGATGCCATTCTGGAAGCAGCCAAGTCCTATCATCCGGACCTCATCTGCCTGGCAGGATACATGAGAATCTGCGGTGAAAACCTGATTCACGCCTTCCCGAACCGGATTATCAATATCCATCCTGCCCTGCTTCCCAGCTTCCGCGGGCTCCATGCCCAGCGGCAGGCTGTGGAAGCGGGCGTGAAGGTGGCAGGATGCACCGTCCATTTCGTAGGCACCGGACTGGACGACGGCCCCATCATTACCCAGGTGGCCGTACCGGTGTATGATGACGATACAGAGGACACCCTGGCAGACCGCATTCTCCAGCAGGAACATCCGGCCTACGTGAGGGCAGTCACCGCCTTCTGTGCAGACAAACTCCACATTGACGGTCATCATGTGAGCGGTATGCACAGCAATCCTGAAAAATAAGCTCCATTTGAGCCGTTTCATATCAATCCAATTTAATTTCAAAGGGGGAGTCAAACATGGCAGTTAAAAGAGCCCTGATCAGTGTATCTGACAAGACCGGGGTAGTAGAATTTGCAAAGGGACTTCATGAACTGGGGGTAGAAATCATTTCCACCGGCGGCACCATGAAGGCCATTGCAGCAGCAGGCATTCCGGTAAAATCTGTTTCCGAAGTCACCGGATTTCCGGAAATGATGGATGGCCGTGTGAAAACACTGCATCCCATGATTCACGGCGGCATCCTGGCTATCCGTGACAATCCGGACCATGTGAAGGCCATGAAGGAACACGGCATCAAAGGCATCGACCTGGTGGCTGTCAACCTTTATCCCTTCCGTGAAACCATTGCCAAACCGAATGTGACCAGAGCAGAAGCCATCGAAAATATCGATATCGGCGGCCCCTCCATGGTTCGTGCGGCAGCAAAGAACTACAAATACGTTACCATCGTAGTGGATCCTTCCCAGTACGGTGAAATCCTGGAAAGAATTAAGAATGATACGCTGGATGAAGATTTCCGCCTGAAACTTTCCAGAAAAGCATTCCTCCATACCGGCCTCTACGACTGCGCCATTGCAGACTACCTCACCAAGGAAGTGGACGGCGACAAGGATGGCCTGCCTGATGTTTACTGCAAAGCCTTCGTCAAACTTCAGGACCTCCGCTACGGTGAAAATCCGCACCAGAAAGCTGCGTTCTACAAGGACCCCGAAGCCAAAGGCGGCATTGCAGCAGCTAAACAGCTGCATGGCAAAGAACTGTCCTACAACAACATTGTGGACATGGAAGCTGCCTGGGACCTGGTCTGCGAATGGGGCAAAGAACAGCCGGCCTGCGTTATTATCAAACACACCAACCCCTGCGGTGCAGCCCTTGGCAAAGATGCTCTGGATGCTTTCCAGCGCGCCTTCAACGCAGACAGCAAATCCGCCTTCGGCGGTATTGTGGCCATGAACCAGGTCTGCGACAAAGCAGCGGCAGAAGCCATGAAACCTATTTTCTTCGAAGTCGTCATGGCTCCGAAATTCAGTGAGGAAGCCCTGGACATTCTGGAAACCAAGAAAAATATCCGCCTCATCGAAGTACCGGCAGCCTTCAAAGAAGAACTGCAGCTCCACAAAGTTTCCGGCGGCCTTCTGGTACAGACACCCGATAACAGCGCTGAAACAAGAAAAGACTGCAAAGTGGTCACCAAGAGAGCTCCTACGGAAGAAGAATGGCAGGCCATGGAATTTGCATGGAAAATCGTAAAGCATGTGAAATCCAATGCCATCGTCCTCACCGGCAAAGATGTGACCTATGGCGTAGGCGCCGGCCAGATGAACCGCGTAGGCTCCGCCGACATTGCCATTGCAGAAGCCGGCGAAAAGGCAAAGGGCTCCGTCATGAGCTCCGACGCCTTCTTCCCCTTCGGCGATACAATCGAAGCAGCAGGCAAAGCAGGCGTTACCGCAGTTATCCAGCCCGGCGGCTCCATCAGGGACCAGGAATCCATTGACATGGCCAACAAGTACGGCATTGCCATGGTATTCACCGGACATCGTCATTTCCGTCACAGTTAAGAGAGGTTTTTCCCATGAAGGTATTAGTCATTGGCAGCGGCGGCAGGGAACATGCCCTGCTGTGGCGGCTGGCACAGAGCCCTTCCGTCACGGAAGTCTACGCCATTCCCGGGAATGACGGCATGAGCGACGTGGCTCACCTCATTCCGGTGAAGGGACATGAGGACATCCTGGATTTTGCCAAATTGATGGAAGTGGACCTCACCGTAGCCGGACCGGAAACAGTTCTCACCGAAGGTTTGGCAGATGAATTCGAAGCACAGGGACTTCCCTTCTTCGGCCCCTCCAAAGCGGCAGCCCGCATTGAAGGATCCAAAGGATTTGCCAAGGACCTGATGAAAAAATACGGCATTCCCACAGCAGCCTATGAAGTCTTTACAGACGAAGACAGGGCAGTGGAATACCTGAAAAACAATAAGAAATATCCCATCGTCATCAAAGCCGACGGCCTGGCAGCAGGCAAAGGCGTCATCATTGCCCAGAATGAAGAAGAGGCAGTGAGTACAGTGAAAGACATGCTGGAAGGCCATAGCTTCGGCGGCGCCGGACGGTCCGTGGTTATCGAAGAATTCATGGAAGGAGAAGAGGCATCGGTCCTCTGTTTCTGCGACGGCACCCACGTGGTGCCCATGGTTTCCTCCCAGGACCACAAGAGAATCTTCGACAACGACGAAGGCCCCAACACCGGCGGCATGGGTGCCTATGCACCGGCTCCCGTGATGACCGACGAAATGATGGACGAAGTGAAAGTCAAAATTCTCCGTCCCATTGTGGCAGCCATGAAAAAAGAAGGATACCCCTTCAAAGGCTGCCTCTACGCTGGCCTCATGATTACCGACGAAGGTCCGAAGGTAGTGGAATTCAACTGCCGCTTCGGCGATCCCGAAACGGAAGCGGTGCTGCCCCTCTTTGACGGCGACCTGGCCCAGGTCATGCTGGAATGCGTCCACGGAAACCTGAAAAAGGAAGACGTGAAATGGAAAAAAGGCTGTGCCGTAGACGTAGTCATGGCCTCCGAAGGCTATCCCGCTTCCCACTCCTCCGGCGAAGTCATCTCCGGACTGGGCGATGCGAAAAAAGCAGGCTGCATCGTATTCCATGCAGGCACCGTAAAGAAAAACGGTGAATACGTAGTCAACGGCGGCCGCGTCCTCAACGTGGTAGCCCTCGCTCCCACACTGGAAGAAGCAAAAGCTAAAGCCTACAAAGGCGTCTCCAAAATCCACTGGCAGGGTGTGCAGTACCGCCATGACATTGCGGACAAAGGAATCAGACATCTGAAAAATAAGGAATAACAAAAAGCGGAGCCATGGGGCCCCGCTTTTTTGTTGGTCCGCTTTGTCCGCTAACCGCTATCCGCTATCCGCTGTCTGCTGACCGCTGACCGTCGTAGAAAATCTCATTGCTGCCATGCCCCCTGTCATTTCGAGGGTCGGAAGCGGAGTCGAGAAATCTCCCGGTGAATAGTTTCCTGTCGGCAAGAAACACAGTAATGCCATGTCGAATAGGAAACCCTTCGCAAATAGTTTCCTGCCGGCAAGAAACACAGTGGTGCCATGTCGAATAGGAAACCCTCCGCAAACAGTTTCCTGCCGATAAGAAACACAATGGTGCCATGTCGAGTAGGAAACCATACGCAAAAAGTTTCCTGTCGGTATGTATAGCAATGGCGTCATGTCGACCAGGAAACCCTTCGCAGATAGTTTCCTGTCGCATTGAAACACAGTGGCGTCAAGTCGAATAGGAAACCCTCCGCAGACAGTTTCCTGCCGGCAAGAAACACAGTAGTGCCATGACGAATAGGAAACCATTCGCAAATAGTTTCCTGCCGGCAAGAAACACAGTGGTGCCATGTCGAGTCGGAAACCCATTGCCCAATTCGAATATATTATGCCGACTTTGCATAGCATTTTGCCTCAGCTATAGAGTTGATGTATAATACTAAATATTACGAAAATTCTATATGATTTAGAGAGGAAGGAATTTCATCATGGCAATCAGAATCGGCATTATGGGATATGGCAATATTGGCAAAGGCGTGGAAACCGTCCTGGCAGACAATGGGGATATGGAACTGGCAGTGGTTTTTACCAGAAGAAATCCAGCGGACGTGAAAATCAACACCCCCGGTGTACCGGTAGTTTCTGCGGAGGATGCGGAAAAATGGAAGGATAAGGTGGATGTGCTGGTGCTGGCCGGCGGCTCTGCCACAGACCTTCCGGAACAGACACCGGCCTATGCGGCTATGTTCAATGTGATTGATACCTTTGATACTCACGCCCACATTCCCCAGCACTTTGAAAAGGTGGATGAAGCAGCTAAATCCCATGGCAAAGCGGCCATGATTTCCGTTGGCTGGGATCCCGGTCTCTTCTCCCTGGCCCGCCTCTTCGGCCATGTTATGCTGCCGGACGGAAAAGACTATACCTTCTGGGGCAGAGGTGTTTCCCAGGGCCACTCCGATGCCATCCGCCGCGTGCCCGGCGTGAAGGACGGCAAGCAGTACACCTGCCCCGTAGAGAGCGCTCTGGAATCCGTAAGAAACGGAGAAAATCCGGACCTTACCACCAGGAAAATGCACACCAGGGAATGCTATGTGGTGGCAGAAGAAGGAGCGGACAAAGGGGCCATTGAAAATGCCATCAAAACTATGCCCAACTACTTTGCCGATTATGACACCACCGTCCATTTCATTTCTGAAGAAGAACTGAAGGAAAAACACGGAGGCCTGGCCCATGGGGGCTTTGTATTCCGCAGCGGCAGGACCGGCGCCCATAAGGAACATGCCCATGTCATGGAATATCGGCTGAAGCTGGACTCCAACCCCGAATTCACCACTCACGTGGTTCTTGCCTACGCAAGAGCCCTCTACCGCTTTGCACAGGAAGGAAAGAAAGGCTGCTTCACCGTATTCGACGTGCCGCCGGCCTACCTTTCCCCGCTTTCCGGCAAAGAACTCCGGGCCCACGTACTTTGATGAAATGGAAGCTGCGGCTTTTATCAAATTTTGACATTTCCTTTCATTTACTATATAATGGGTTCGACCATCCGGGGATGTACCGGTTTCGACAGAAGATTCTGGGTCATAAACAGCGAGTCGGGATTCCATCTACCCCGTTAAACGGTGGAAAAACTTAAACGCAAAACGTGATTTTGCTTTAGCAGCCTAATCTGCTAATGTCCCCTGACGTTTTCCTATGACTTCAGGCTGACATCAACCAATAGGATACCGGCGAAGGAGGTTCGGGACTTCAAAGGGAAACTCATTCCGAAATCGGCAAAGGCAGTTTGTTCCTGTACGATACTTTGCTTAAATCTCAAACAGTAACTGCACTCGGAGAAGTTTATGGGACAGGCTTTTTGGACAGGGGTTCGACTCCCCTCATCTCCACCAGAATTAAAAGGGATCACCATGTGGTCCCTTTTTTGTATGCAGAAAGTGTATATTGACAAATTTAAATATATAGAATATAATGAATACATAGAAATCAAGACAGCAATTTTACAAACAATAAGGAGTGTATGCATATGATGGCACCGATTACAGGTACTGCAAATATTGATAAAGTTCTCACTGAAGGCGACGTGATTCTGGGATTTTCCGCTCCCTGGTGCGGCTACTGCAGAAGGCTTCGCCCCATGGTGGAAAAGCTTTCCGGAGAAATTGAAACTCCCATTTATGGTATCAATGTGGATGAAGATGAGGAAATCGCTAAGCGGTATGAAGTGGAAACCATTCCTACCCTCATTTATTTCCATGACGGCAAACCGGTGAACCGGATTATCGGTTATGGCAATGTGGGTTATAATGATTTGAAGTCCTTTGTGGAAAAAGCTTCTGAATAATACAGAAATCATGGGAAGGAGTCCATCAGGGCTCCTTTTTTGTGCCCTTTTGCGGATTTCAGGGGGCAGGAGGACCTGGGACGTGGTACAATGAAAGAAAAGACGAAGGGAAGTGGAAATGTGGGCACCGAGGCCTTGAATCTATCGAAAAAGGAGCTGCTCAATCTGGGAGAGCAGTATCTGAAAATCAGGAACTATGATAATGCCATGAAATATTTGTCCCGGGCCGTGCTGCAGGGAAGCAGCAGGGCGGGGACGAAGCTCTTTGAGCTGGCAAAGGCTTTCTATAAGAAGCAGGATTTCGGGCCTGCATTTCGCGCATTCCAGCTGCTGGCGGACAAGGGGCATGGGGAGAGCTCCCTGTACTTGGGAAAAATGTATGAACGGGGGCTTGGGGTGAAGGCCAGTCTGCAGAAATCCTTTGACTGTTATGCGTCTGCTTATCAGCAGGGGATACCCATGGGTGCCTATCTGGCAGGGAAGCTTATGACCACCGACGCCCTCCGTTCCGAAGAGGTGCGGGATATTGCCATAAGCTGGTTCCGGGAAGCCATTGCCGGCGGCGTGTATGAATCCTATGCGGCCATTGGAAAACTGTATATGGAAGATGGGTGGAGGGCCCAGCCGGGAGACCCGCCTAAGAGCAACAAAACGGCCCTGTCCTGGTTTCTGAGAGGCGCAGTCCGGGGTGATAATCTGTCCCGGGAAATGGCGGGAGACTTTTTCATCACCGGCACCGGAACTGCCCAGAACATAAGGCGGGGCATGGAGCTCTATACCCAGGCCTTCCATGACGGCAGCGTGTCTGTGTGCTTCAAGCTGGGAGACTTGTATTCCAATGGACGGTATGTCCATAAAAATCTGGATTTGTCCATTGCCTGGTACCTGAAGGCCTATGAGAGGGGCGATGTCCGGGGGAAATACTATGCAGGTCATATTTCCTTCCTGGCGGGAAAGGTGTATCCCGCGCTCCCTGAAGGAACGGAGGAAAAGAAGAAGGCGCTGCAGTACCTGGAGCAGGCGGCGTCTTTAGGATACGGCGATGCTTTTGAAATACTGGCGGATATTTCCAGGTCCCAGGGAAAGTACAAAGAGTTTGAAGACCGGCTGAAACAGGGGATGAACGCCGGCAGCGACATGTGCCGTGAAAAGCTGATACGGTACTGCTGCAGCCATGCCATGAAGGTGATGAAAGGCATGCATCATTTCCCCTGGTCCGCAGAAGGAACAAGGGTGGACTTGGATTTCCAGGATATGGAAAAGCTGAAGGAAACAGCAGCATGGTATAAGAAGGCAGCGGCAGCAGGAGACACGGATTCCTGGGCCATGCTGGCAAGATTTTATTTCTTCTATGGCGATATTCTCGGTATCAAAGAAAAAGATTTTACCAAAGCCGCCCGGCAGGGGAAGCCATCCCGTATTATTAATACGGAAAAGCTTTTATGGAGGTACTATGCAGAGCCTCAGACGGTGCAGGGCGGAGTGTTTCATAAAGAAAATCCTAAAAAGGCCTTCCAGCTGGCCCATCAGCTGGCAAGAAACGGATATATTGAATTTTTTAAAGTCCTTTCTTCCTATTATAGCCGGGGATACGGGACAAAGGAGAACAGCCGCATGGCTGATTATTGGGCGGGGAAAGCCCGCAGTGAATGGGGGAAATAGTCATGGAATTATCAAAGTACCTGGATCAGGTGAGAAAATTTAATCCGCTGGTCCATCATATTACCAACTACGTCACGGTGAATGACTGCGCCAATGCATGCCTTGCCATTGGTGCATCGCCGGTCATGTCCGATGCCATTGATGAAGTGGGGGATATGGCGGCCATATCCTCTGCCCTGGTGCTGAATATCGGCACATTAAATGTGAGCAAGGTGGAATCCATGATAGAAGCAGGCCGCAGTGCCAATGCAAAGGGCCTCCCCGTGGTCTTTGACCCGGTGGGCGCAGGGGCCACTCCCTTCCGGAACCGTATGGCCGCGGAAATCATGAGCCATGTGTCCATGTCCGTTATTCGGGGGAACATGTCGGAAATCCTTTCCCTCGGCGGAGAGGATATCCACACCAAGGGCGTGGATACCGGTGCTGTGGTGGAAATGAAGGACGCAGAGGCTCTGGCATCCCATTTGGCTGAAAAATGGAAGGCCGTGGTGGTCATCAGCGGCGCCTCCGATATTGTGACCGATGGAAAACGAAAGGCCCTTATCCATAACGGCTGTCCCGAGATGTCCCTCATTACAGGCTCCGGCTGCATGTGCACCACACTGATTGGTGCTTTCTGCGGAGCTAATAAGAACGATCCCTTTGGAAGCGCTGCAGCGGCCATGGCAGCCATGGGGCTGGCCGGGGAAAATGCCTGGAAGAAATGGGGCAGCCAGGGGCTGGGCCATTTCCATATGGGAATCCTGGATGAACTGGGACAGATGACAGGGGACAGTCTGGATAAAGGAGCCCGTTATGAAGAAGATTGATTACCGCCTTTACCTGGTGACAGACAGGAAACAGCCGAAGCCTGGCACCTTTGAAAAGGTGGTGGAGGATGCTCTGAAAGGCGGCGCCACCCTGGTGCAGCTTCGGGAAAAAGAAGGGGACACCGGACTTCTCTATGAAAGGGCGGTGAAACTGAAAAAAATCACAGATACCTTCCATGTGCCCCTCATCATTGATGACCGCATCGACATTATGCTGGCAGTGGGTGCCGACGGCGTTCACGTAGGACAGTCCGATATGCCCGCCGCCATAGCCAGGAAACTCATAGGCCCCCATAAAATCCTGGGTGTTTCTGCAGGCACCCTGGAAGAAGCGGTGCAGGCGGAAAAGGACGGCGCCGATTACCTGGGGGTCGGGGCCATGTTCCCTACGGCCACCAAGAAGGATGCGGACATTACCACGCCGGAAACCCTGAGAAAAATCATGGACACTGTCCATATACCGGTTGTCACCATTGGCGGCATGAATGAAAGTACCATCCCCCTCTTCAAAGGATACGGACTTTCGGGATTTGCAGTGGTATCCGCCATTATGGCCAGCAGAGAACCGGAAAAGTCGGCGGGGAAACTGAAGGAAATCATTGATGGCGTAGTGGGATGGTGAGCTAGGGAAGCACTGATTAATTCATAGAGTCTGCTTTTATAAGAATTTTTATGCACTGCTTCGTCATGGGACTCCTTAA
>ENA-ORCP01000068-ORCP01000068.1-human-gut-metagenome-genome-assembly--contig:-NODE-68-length-73204-cov-21.303240_pt1 | contig 73204 bp, 57 predicted proteins | sample MGYA00242990_ERZ507991 | MGnify/ENA primary metagenome ERZ507991 (study PRJEB26167, sample SAMN06115496) | human gut metagenome | host: Homo sapiens | place: China:Henan | collected 2015-05-07 | study... | reverse complement strand
AACTTGTGCGGTTCCTGCATAGGAACCGCAAGTCAGGCTCATATGCGAGCATAGCCTGCCCATTAAGCGAGCACCTTGCCGCCTGACCGTAGCCCAGGGCGCAGCCCGACGGCGGCTTGAACCCGGGCGCTACAGGCGCCTGAACCCTCTTGCGGTCGGAAATACAGATTTCTGATATCTGCCGTCTGCCATCTGATATCTTCCCGCCGACTGGTATTTACCAACCTATGAGTCACTTACTCCATATACCGAGATCCTTCGCTGACGCTCAGGATGACGGTGGAAGGCGGGAAGTCTGATGTCTGATTGTCTGACAGTCTGATGTCTTCCCGCCGACCGGGATTCTTTAGTGAGCTAGTGGGCTAGTGGGCTAATAAGAGTCATTAGCAATACCTGCCGAAATCCTCCGCCCCCTAAGCGAAGCGAACACAACCTTTCTATACAACCTGCCGCGTCAGCGGCGCCCCTCCTGCATATGGGAATCACGCTCCCCATCTCAAATGACTCTCAAAAGCAGTCCTATTTCTTCAGCACCACATCAAATTTTTCTGTCAGATGGTCCGGGTTATAGCCCATTTTCGCTTCCCGAAGGCCGGGAACGCCCAGGTCCTCTTCCCGATTTACAAATTCCGTATCCGCAAATTCGTGGAGCAGGAAATCACGGTTGATGGCCTGGTAAAGGCCGCGGATATTGGGATTGGCCTTTTCAAAGATGATGTGGGCCATCTTTTCATTCACCAGATCTCCATTGGTAAAGGCCTCCACCTTGCCGTAAATACGGATGATGGCCCCCTTCACGCCCAGGGCATCCCAGTTATCGAAGCACACCTTCATGGCCTCTTCTTCTTCCTCAATGTCTCCATGACGGAGGAACCATTCGTGAATGCCGGCCTTGGCGTCTTCCATATTTTCCTTTGTAATGGATTCGTACTGATAATCGGAATACTGGCGCAGAAAGGAATTCAGGTGATTCTTCTTCATGCGCAGCTTCTTGCCGGGAAGCGTAATCATGTCCGATGTGCGGTACACATATTCCTCATTGTCCCGGTCCTCGATGAAATCGTATTTCCCGGGGCAGAGCCTTTCAATCTGTTCCGTCACCCAGCGGGACGCGGATTTCAAACGGAACTCCATGCCCGCCTTGTCCAGCTCTGCATGAATCAGGTCAAGGCCGTGCACGAAATCCTCCTCTTTGTGGGCAAAGGGAGGCAGGAAAAACATATCCTTCCCCTTTCCTGCGCGGATGAAAAGGATATCATCCTGCACTGCCCACTTCGTATCGTGGGCCTGCTGCCAAAGGAAAAGGGTATTAAAAGTGCAGTCAATCTGCTCATAATGATGAATGCGGAAGAAACCGTCAATCAGCGGCTTGTCTTCGATGCGAAACGATTTAAATTCTATGATGTCCATCTCCTTGATAAATGATGAACAGGATAACTCCTGTAATACATTTAATTTTTTGAATACTATACCTTAACATTGTACCACAGCGGGGCAAGGGGAAAAAGGGGCGCGAAAAGGGGGGCGCGGCTTCGCCGCAGGTTGTGTCCGCCTGTCGGCGGCAGGTTGTGTAGAAGGGTTGTATAAAAAGGTTCTTAAGATGGACCGGCCCTTTGGGCCGGAGGGTTCTTAAGTTTGACGGCCTTTGGCCCGAGGGTTGCAGCAGCGCCCTTCGGGCGCATTATAAAAGAGGCGCCGGAGGCGCCGTACCTCGCCAACGCAGCGGTACTTTATAACTTCCTGGGCCGGCAGGCCCTTAACCCTTCCGGGAGGCGTCAGCCGGTCCCGGATAGAACCCTTGGGGCCCAGGGCGCAGGCCCGGCGGCCCCAAGAGCCCTCGCGGCGAAGCCGCGTCAACCTTCGGGAATACAGCCGAACGCCGCCTCTGCCTCTATGCAAAAAAGAGCAGACACCGGAGTGCCTGCCCTTTTCATCAAAGGAAAGTATAAATTTCTATCAAGCAAAGGGAACCCATTTGCCGTCTTTAACCTGGAGAACGTCCAGATCCATCTTGGGATCTCTGTGTTCATCGAACTGGAACTTGCCGGTGGCTCCTTCGAAGTCCTTAATCTGTGCCAGGGCATCGCGGAATTTCTTTCTATCCGTGGTGCTGCCGGACTTTTCGGCGGCTTCATGCATAACGTAGATGGCATCGTAGGCCTGGGCGGAGAACTGGTCCGGTTCATGGCCGTATTTCTCCTTGAAGGCCTTGCGGAAATGCTGTGCCTTTTCGGTCTGTCTTTCAGCGTTCCAGGGGGTAGCTACCAGGGTGCCCTCGGCAGCGGCGCCGGCCTGTTCAATGTATGCCGGGCTGTTGAAGCCGTTGTTGCCGATGATGGGCTGTTTCATGCCCATTTCGCGGGCCTTCTTGACGATGAGGGCGCCTTCCTGATAGAGGCCTGCAATGCAGATGACATCGGGGTTGGCAGCCTGGATCTTGGTGAGCTGGGCGGAGAAATCGGTGTCCTTGTCGGCGAAGGTTTCGGTGTCGATGATATCAATGCCCATCTTCTTGAAGAGTTCTTCATAAATGCCGTGTTCCCCTACCATCTGGTCGTTGTTGTTGGAGTACATGATGGCTACGTTCTTGAAGCCCAGCTTGTCATGGGCCTTCTTAACGGTAATGGGGATGGCCATTTTACCGGGGATGGCGTTTCTGAAGATATAGTCCCCCAGGTCCGTGATGCCGGGGGCCGTGGTGCCGGTGCCGAAAGCAACGACCTTGGACTGCTGGGCAATGGGGCCGGCAGCAAACATGGAGCCCGAAAGGGTCGGCCCTTCAATGGCAAGAACCTTGTCCTGTTCAATGCACTTCTTCATGGCATTGATGGCTTCCGCCTTCACACCCTTGGTATCGTAGGTTTTGAGGTCGATTTTCATCTTTGTATTCGGGTTGTTGTTGATTTCTTCAACCGCCAGTTCCGTGCCGTCCTTCATGGCCTGTCCATAGGCAGCGGCGGGACCGGTGTAGGCGCCCAGGAAACCGAACTTCACGGTCTGTGCTCCATTGGCATTGCCGCCTGCCTTCTTGTCGCCGCCGCATCCTGCAAAAGCACCTGTGATTGCTGCTGCTGCCATGATTGCTGCCATACCTTTTAACCATTTCTTCTGCATAATGAAAACCCCTTTCCTTTGACCTTTCCTGTTCTTAGAATTTTTCGGATGAAATATAGGATTTTTCCAACTTCTGATGGATGCATATGGATGAAAGCAAAAAGCCCCTGCCGGCAGCTTAAGCTGCCAGCAGGGGCGGAATATCCGCGGTACCACTCTGATTTGTCTCTTCTCCCGCCGTATAATGATAGAATGATAGAATATTCTCCCCCAAAACAGAACGCCCCTACCTCCAGCCTGCGCCGGAGATAGGGGCGAATATTTCGCGGTACCACCCTACATTATACTTGCGGTTCCTTATTCGTAACGTGAATGGACGTTCCTGCTTACTATATTCGGCAGAAAAGCTCTCGAGTGACTAACAGTATGCCCCCGTCTACCGGTTTTCATCATCCACCGGCTCTCTGCAAGATCAAAAGCACCCTTTTTCTCGTTCATCGCTTTGTATATGTTTCGCTTTCAGAAGCTTGTAGAAATGATAACGCCGGATTTCTATTTTGTCAAGAGATTTTTTATGGGCCCCTTTGCGGCCCGGGTTCAGAGGGTTCAAAGGGTTCAAAGGGTTCAAAGGGTGGTGGCGGCTTATATCATGGCGCCGAAAGGCGCCGTACCTCGCCAGCGCAGCGATACTATATAACTCCCTCTGAACCAGCCCGCTCTGCGGGCCGAACCTGAGGCGCCCAGGGCGTCAGCCCGGCGGCGTCTTGAACCCGGGCGCCGAAGGCGCCTGAACCCTCTTGCTTTCGGGGATACAGTTTTCCCCCATCGCCCCTTGAGCGCCAGCGAATACAACCCTTTTACACAACCTGCCGCGCCAGCGGCGTCCCTTTGACACCTCACTCTTCCTCCAAATGAAAGAGCTTCTCCATCTCTTCATCGGCAATGATTCTGTCATTCTTTACATCCCTGTGGGCCAGGAGCTTTTCCACGTGGTCCTCCACCGTATGCCGGAGGAGGGCTTCCGGGTCCATGCCCCGGAGTATGAAGAAATAGAAGGGATTCTCGTCAAGCCTCACGCCGATACCGTACATCACAGCTGCCACGTGCTTGCACATAAGGGCCCAGTCGGGGCAGCTGCAGTCGAATCGGATTTCCCGGGCCGTGGGAAAAAGAGCTCCTTCTTCGGTGAGAAGGGTTTCCAGGGACTTGGGAAATTTCCCTTTCACCAGTTCTTCCAGACTGTCCAGCTCCCTGCTGCAGAGGGCAGATACTTTTTTCATTTTCGCCTTTCCCAGGGGGCTCACTCTGATTTCCACCTCGTAGGGGCGGCTGCGGCTGCCCTGCACCAGGGCGCTCACCTTTCCTTCGCCAATGACAAGGTCAATGACGGCGCCGTTTCTCACGTAGGAGCGGCCCCTGGGCAGGCGGTTCTCATAGTCCAGGTACTGCTCCATGTTCCTGCACCAGGCTTTGCCCCACCAGGTGCGGCAGATGGTGCGGCCGGGCACAATGACAGGAGACAGATGGCGCCCTTTTCCTTCCGCTTCACGGAGCGCTTTTCTCGCTTTCTCCCGAAGCTCATCCACGCTCATGGAAGAGTAGAAATCATCAGACCAGCTCACGATTCATCATCTCCTTCCCCGCTGTCCAGTTTCAGAAGATTCAGCAGTTCCTTATCTGAAAGCTCCGTAATCCAGGCTTCTCCGCTTCCCACGGCTTCCCGGGCCAGTTTCTTTTTATCCTCGATCATGTCATTGATTTTTTCTTCCACCGTGCCCTGGGAAACAAATTTATAAACCATGACATTCTTCTTCTGTCCGATACGGTAGGCCCGATCTGTGGCCTGATCTTCCACCGCCGGGTTCCACCAGCGGTCAAAATGGATGACCGTGGACGCTTTGGTGAGATTCAGCCCCGTACCGGCCGCTTTGAGGGAAAGAATCATAAAAGGAATATAGCCTTCTCCGTTGAACCGATCCACCAGTTCCATCCGCTTCTTCACCGGCGTGCCGCCATGGATGATGAGCCCCGGCCTGCCAAAAACCGCCGTGAGAAAACGGGAAAGGGGCTCCGTCATTTCCCGATACTGGGTAAAGATGAGTACCGGCTCACGCCGTTCGTGAAGAGTTTCGCAGATTTCACGAAGCCTGATAAATTTTCCGCTATCCTCCGGCTTGAAGCGGTCCTGTCCCAGAAATTCATCGGGATGGTTGCATATCTGCTTCAGCTTGGCCAGGGCCGTGAGCACCAGTCCCTTCCTTCGGATGCCGCCGTTCTTTTCTTCCTTCAGCATTTTGGACAGTTTTTCCAGCTCGCCCCGGTACAGGGCGGTCTGTTTGATGGAAAGGGGCACGTATTCCACCATTTCCAGTTTGTCCGGCAGGTCGGAAATGACACTCTTGTCCGTTTTAAGGCGCCGGAGCACGAAGGGGCCCGTCATCTTCCGAAGAGGTTCATAGCCCCTTTCCTCTCCGGAGAGTCCTTTTACAAAACGGAGAAAATGCATGCGGCTTCCCAGAAGGCCGGGGTTCAGGAAATCGAAAAGGGACCACAGGTTGAGCAGGTTATTTTCCACCGGCGTTCCGGTCATGGCCAGCCTGCAGGCAGCGTGAAGAGCCTTCACCGCCCTGGTCTGGCGGGTATTGGGATTCTTGATGTTCTGCGCTTCATCCAGGATTTCCGCATCCCAGTCCACCGTCTTTAATTCCTCCAGACGCTGGACCATGCCATAGGTGGTCATGGTCAGAAAGGTACCCGGATGGCCCGCTTTTCCCTTCATTTCCTCCGCCTTCTGCCCGTGAAGAAGGGTGTAGGAAAGGGAAGGGGCAAAGCGGCTGATTTCCTTTTCCCAGTTGCCCAGAAGAGAAGCCGGCACGATAAGAAGACACCGGGCCGCCGGGTTCTCCATGCGCATCTTTTCCAGATACGCCAGTACCTGCACCGTTTTGCCAAGGCCCATATCATCTGCCAGGCACATGCCGAAACCAAGCTTTGAAAGGGTGCAGAGCCACTTAAATCCTTCCATCTGGTAGGGGCGCAGAGATGCCTTGCATGTTTTGGGCAGGGAAATCCGGCCGATGGCGGAAGGATTCTTCATCATGCGAAGCATTTTGGAAAGCCAGGTGCCCGGCACATAGCTCACATCGCCGCCTGTTTCCTTTCCTTCCATCTGCAGGGCTTCCCGGAAGGTCACCGCTCCGCCCAGTTTCTCCATTTTTCCCAGCAGCTTTGCCAGACGGTCATGGTCTACCTCCACCCATTTTCCCTTGATGAAGGAAAGTCCCTCCGTTTCCTTCATGAGGCGGTGAACATCGGTCATCGTCAGCTTGACGCCGTCCACGGAAAGTTCCGGACGAAGGGACAGGATGGTATCAAGACCCAGGGGCTCCGCCGCACTGCCGCCCAGGGAAACGGAAATGGAGGGCCTGCTCCTCCCCTTCTTCCACCAGTTCGGTATGCGGCAGTAAATTCCCTTTTCCTCCAGAAGAGGCACGGCCTTCAGAAAATGCCAGGCCTCCTCTGCGGTGACGCCGAAGGGATGAAGGATGGTGCCGTCCTCCACGAAATCGGAAAGGCGGGGCATAATGTCTGCCGCCTTATTCAGGGAAGACAGGAGACGGATTAATTTCTCCCGGTCCTTCTTATATTCCTCCAGTGCATAGTACAGAGGCATCTGCCGGGCCCTCCCCTCCCGGTCAAAGGTGGCATAGGTGGCCAGGAAGGCAAAGGGATAGATTTCATCCGACCTGTTTTCCACCAGATGGAAATAAATCCGGTCCGGCAGGGACGCCCCTTTCTTTTTTGAAGAAATATAGGCCTCCACGGTGCCGTCAAAGTGATGGAAATCCCGGTGGAACGCTTCATTCAGCTTCTTTTCTGCCAGAGAAAGCCAGTCCCCATCCACCCATTCCATGCCAAGGCCATAGGGCAGTGCAGAAAGCAGGCTTTTCTTTTCTTCCTCCGGAAGGGATACTTCCAATTTCCCTTTAAGAAAAGGAAAGAGCGGCGACGTCAGAAGCACATGGTCAAAGGAAGAAGCCAGACGGTAAAGAAAAGAAAAGGAAGGACTGCCTTCTCCTTTCTCCTGGAATCCCAGATCATAGAGAGCCTGCCAGCGGTCTGCCTCAAACCTTTCCTTCCATGTCTTCATGGCAGGAGACAGCTCTATTTCATCGCCTTCATCCACGCGAAAGCCCTTTTCCGTGAAGATGAAAGACAGCTCATCGGATGTACTCATGATAGACTTCCTTTACTGTAAAAAATATTCCATACTATTTTTCCGATTTCCCGCCCAGCCGCCGGTGCGGATGGTAAAGCTGCCAGCCGTAATGAATGGCTGCCACCCGGAGAAGGAGCACCGCCATAAAGGCAATCCAGGACACCAGGGAGAGGGGCAGGAAGCCATGAAGGATGCACATGAGAAGCCCGCCGGCCACAGAGGCGATGGCGTACACATCCATGTAGAGCACCACCGGCATGCGGCGGGCCATCATATCACGGATGACCCCGCCGCCTACGGCGGTAATGAGCCCCAGCATGGTGGGCAGCACATATTCATGGGAGGGCCAGGCATAAAAGGCGGTGAGCACACCGGTTACCGTAAAGGCAGAGAGGCCGATGGTATCGGAAATATGGTAGAAAAAAGAAATAATCACCTTTCCCCTTTTAGGAATGCGGAAAAAGGGGTAGAGAAAACTGACTGCCAGAGCCGTGCCGATGGACACCAGAAGACTCATGGGATGGGTCAGGGCCGACGGCGGAATAATGCCGCAGAGCACATCGCGGATCATACCACCCCCTACGCCGGTCATCACCGCCAGCACCGTAATACCGAAGATATCCATGCGCCGGTAAAGGCCTACAATGGCACCGGAAAAGGCAAAAGCTATGGTGCCTAATATTTCAAAAATCATCCAGGTAACAGACATGGGAATGCCTCACTTGTTTTAAAAGGATGCGACCATTGGGTGCAAGGGTTCAAAGGGTTCATAGGGGCCGCTGCGCGGCCCGGGTTCAGAGGGTTCGGCCCGCCAGAGGCGGGCTGGTTCAAAGGGTTCAAAGGGTGGTGGTGGCGCCCTGCGGGCGCATTATAAAGTGGGCGGAGCCGGAGCCGTTAAGGGCATCAGCCCAATGACGGCTTGAACCCGGGCGCCGAAGGCGCCTGAACCCCTTTGCTGTCGGGAATACAGCCCACTAGTACACTAGTACACCAGCCCACCAGTACACTAGTACACTAGTGCACTAACCCACTATTTCAAAACACCATGAACACCACGTAGCTGGAGAGAGAGATGAAGAGATCCGCCAAAGGATTGATGATGCGGTTGATGAGGCCGCTGAAGACCACCACCATGAGGAGGACGAAGCCGTACTGGGCGTTAAAATTTTCATACTTGAAGGACAGCTCTCCCGGCAGGAACATGGCAAGAATTTTAGAACCGTCCAGCGGCGGCACGGGGATGAGATTGAAGAAGGCGAACCACACATTGTACATCATAATCCAGTTCAAAAAGAGGGCGCTCCCCCGGCTGAGCATGCCCAGTTTCAGCAGGATAGCAGAGAGAAGGATGGCAAGGAACCCGAGGAAAAGGTTCATTGCCGGGCCTGCAAAAGAAACCTTCAGAACGCCGCTCCGATAGTCCTTATAGTACCTTGGATTAATCATTACCGGTTTGGCCCAGCCGAAGCCGCAGAGCACCAGAAGAACCGTACCAAGCACATCCAGATGGGCCATGGGATTGATAGTGAGCCGCCCGTCCAGGGAAGGCGTGGGGTCCCCCAGGGCATCGGACACGGCGGCATGGGCATATTCGTGGAAGGACAGGGCGATGAGCAGTGCCGGCACGCGGTAAATCAGGGTGCCCATATCAAGAAAATCAAACATAATGTACTCCTTACATGGTTTCACAGGGGATGATTGAAAAATTGCTTTTCTATATTATACATGGTTTAAGGTGGCCGTCATAGCCTGTGAATATTCTGAAAACCTCCTTGCTAAATGCACCATTATGGTCTAAAATAAAAGCAGGAACTCTGAGGTGATATGATGCCAAATGTATTAGACAAATACACTCCCACCTATGATTTAGAATCATTTAAACAATCCCGCTTTGAGATTAAGCGCTCTGCTCTGATGGGTGCTGCTTCCTTAGGTTTTGGACGTTCTGATATCCATGCTGCCATTCAATCCATGGAAAGGAAACACTTTTACAAATCCATGACTTCCTATGGAGACCGTCATATCTGGCAGGATGTATACCATGTTCCCTATCAGGGTTTGCTTCTTTATATTAAATTCACACAGGGCACCATCACGGAATTTGCCCTTCTTTCATTCAAGGAAAAATGAGGTGATTTCAATGAATGACCACAGAAAATACGACATAGAAACGGGAGAAGAACTGATTCGCGATGTGCGTCCCATGACCATTACCTACAAGGGGCACAGCCTTACCTTTGACATGCCCGGCTGGTATCCAAAGAGCAATGATGAAGGAACCTTTACTGATGATGATTTAAAAACCTACGATAGAGCCATTAACCATTTAAAAGCCGAAGCAGAACATCTGCTCCTTCCTGATGAAATCCGTGCCATTCGCAAGAAACTGAAACTCACGCAGATTCAGGCCGGTACCCTGCTGGGCGGCGGCAAAAAAGCCTTTCAAAAATACGAAAGCGGCGAAATCCTGCCCAGCCGTGCCATTTCAAACCTTTTGAGAGTTCTTGCCGAAGAGCCGTCCCTGCTCACAACTATTCTGCATAAAAGTGCCTGACTCTTCTGCAATGAGTCATTGACTACATCTCCTGCCTCTTCATAAAGGGCAGGAAATTTTATTTCTGCCTATGATAAAAACTGTCCTTCCCATACCTATTCCCGATATTTCTTGACCTGTCAGGCTGATTCCATTATACTGTCAACTGTAATAAAAAATGGGGGATTCAATATGGAAATCAACTTAAATATGTACCAGACCCTGGCGGCGGCGGTGGCTGTCTTTTTTCTGGGCGGCTTTCTGAAGACGAAAATCAAGCTGTTCCGGAAATACTGCATTCCGGCGCCGGTCATCGGCGGTACCATCTTTTCGATTGTGAATTGTATTCTTTACACCGAAGGCCTGTGGACCTATACCCAGGATACGGTGATGCAGAACTGGTGCATGATGCTCTTCTTTACCAGTATCGGCTACATGGCCAGCGTGAACCTGATTAAGAAAGGCGGTCTTCTGGTTATCAAGATGGCGGTGCTGGTGGGTATTCTCATCATTATCCAGAACCTCATCGGCATCTCTCTTTCCCAGGTATTCGGGGAAAATCCGCTCATGGGTCTGGCGGACGGTTCCATTCCTCTGGTAGGCGGCCACGGCACCTCCGGCTCCTTCGGTCCGGTGCTGGAATCCATGGGCCTTTCCGATGCCACCACCATTGCCTTTGCCGCCGCCACCTTCGGCCTGGTGGCAGGCTCCTTTATCGGCGGCCCTATCGGTGAACTCCTCATCCGACGCTTTCACCTTACCTCTTCGGAGGGAAAGGAAATAGATGCTTCCCTTCCCGAAGGGAAAATGGGACCCCATCCGGAGACGGAGGACGATGAGGACGCCGCTGCTAATTACCTCAATATGGACAATTTCATGTACGCCTTCGGCCAGCTTCTTTTGGCCATGGGCCTTGGCACCTACGTGAGCCAGTTCTTCATCGACATCGGTCTGGTGTTCCCGGGCTACATCGGCGCCATGATTGTGGCGGCGGTGATTCGGAACATTGCAGAAGGCACCGGCCTCTACGGCATTTACCAGAAGGAAAGCGAAGTCCTTGGCGGCATGTGCCTCAACATCTTCCTCTCCTGCGCCCTCATGAGTTTGAAACTCTGGCAGCTGGCGGACCTGGCGGTGCCCCTCATTGTCACCCTCCTCATCCAGACAGTGGTGATGGCCCTCTTTGCCTACTTCGTCATTTTCCGGATTATGGGCGGAAATTACGAAGCCGCCGTCATGGCCTCCGGCACCTGCGGCTTCGGCATGGGCGCCACGCCGAACGCCATTGCCAACATGAACGCCATGTGCGAACGCTTCGGCCCCGCCCACACCGCCTACTTTGTCATCCCCTTAATCGGCGCCTTCGTGGTGGATTTCCTGAACGCCTCCATTCTCATGGTGTTTATGAACCTTTTGAAATAGAATCTGCAAAGGAAAGGGCCTGTGAAGAATCATTTTTTTCACAGGCCCTTTCCTTTGCTCCTGCCCACATAGAGCTTTGCTCGAGATGACAATGGGACGAGGAGCTCCCTGTCATTTGGGAATTTCTTCATCTATACGCAAAAAGGGACTGTGATAAAATGATTGCCATTTTTTCACAGTCCCTTTAACGTATCCTTATTTCATTTCCTTACAGGGTCCTTCCCATGTCCACAGCCATCTGCTTATCCTTTTCCGGAGGACGGCCGGCGATGGTGAGGTAGCCGCCAATCATGGCGCCGTTCAGGCCGGCGGCGAGAGCGAAGGCCTGGAGGTCCCGAAGGGCCGTTTCCCTGCCGGCGCAGACGCGCATGATGACGTGGGGCAGGATGAAGCGGTAGAGCGCAAACATGCGGAGCACTTCCACCGGTTTCGGCGGCTTGTTTTTACCAAAGGGGGTGCCGGGGATGGGACTGAAGATGTTGAGGGGCACGCTGGTGACGTGGTGGCTCCGAAGGGCGAAGGCCATGTCAATGCGGTCATCATCCGTTTCTCCAAGGCCCATGATGCCGCCGGAGCAGACCTCCAGTCCCGCTTTCTGGATGCGGCGGATGTGGTCTTCCTTTTCCTCATAGGTGTGGGTGGTGCAGATATTGGGAAAATAGCGTTTCGCTGTTTCCAGATTGCAGTGAATGCGCTGGCAGCCGGCATCTTTCAGCTGTTTGAGCTGGTCGTCGGTCAAAAGGCCCAGAGAGCAGCAGACGGAAAGTTTCGTCTGCTCCGTGATGAGTTTCACCGCTTTCACAATGGAGGCAAACTGCACGGGGTCGCTCTGCCCGCGGCCGCTGGTAACGATGCCGAACCGTTCGGCGCCGTAGGCTTCCGCCTGCTTTGCTTCATGAAGCAGGTCCTCCGGACTCCGAAGGGGATACTCCTTCACGCCGGTGTGGTACCAGCCGGACTGGGCGCAGAATTTGCAGTTTTCCGTGCACCGGCCGCTTCTTGCATTCACATCGCTGCAGAAACGCATCCTGTCTCCGCAGAAGGTTTTACGGATTTTGTCGGCAGCGGCCATAAGGAAGAGGGGCTCCTTCTTTCCCGCTTCATAGAGTCTGCCCGCTTCTTCCCTGGTGATATCCTGGCCGCCAAGGACCTTGTCCATACATTTTTCTATATATGCTACGTTTTCATCCATATGCTGTGTTTCACTTCTTCCCATGTCTGCGCCCTCTGGCGCAAAAGGTTCTTAAGTTTAACCGGCCCTATGGGCCGGAGGGTTCTTAAGTCTGACAGCCCCTGCGGGGCTGAGGGTTGTGGTGGCCGCTTCGCGGCAGTATTATAAAGCCGCTTTTGGCGGCCCCCCTTGCCCGCTTCGCGGGACTTCCCCCGCAAGCGGTGGCAGAACAACCCGTGCTTAGCATTGAGTAACTTTTGGAAATAATGTCTCGCGGAACTTTATTGTCCCACCGCTTGCGGGGCGAAGGTGGTGGCGCCAGCCACCAAAAAAAAAGGGGGCTGCTGCCGCAGGCAGCAATTATACTGGCTCCGGAGGCGCCGTACCTCGCCAACGCAGTGGTACTTTATAACTCACCTCTGAACCAGCCCGGAAGGCGGAGCCGATTCCGGGCCGAACCAACAGCTGAGGGGCTTGCCCCGGCAGCACCTTGAACCCGGGCGCCGTAAGGCGCCTGAACCCTCTTGCCTTCGAGAATACAGCCTTCTGCCGTCTGACAGTCTGACGTCTTTCTGCGAACAGCGGTAAGCGGAAAACTGTCTGTTATCTTCCCGCCGTCTAGTATTTACCAGCCATTGAGTCACCGTCTCCACGTACCGATATCCTTCGCTTACGCTCAGGATGACGGTGGAAGGCGGGAAGTCTGATGTCTGACCGCTGACGTCTGCATTTCTTTTGAGATGACAGCCTCAACCATCCCACTGTCACACTAGTCCACCAGCCCACTAGTACACTAGCCCACTAGTTAATTCAGATTCGGTGCTGTCTGTGTCCGACCCAGGTCGTGGAGCATGGCGATATCCTCCTGGGGATCGCTTCCTTTACTGGTGAGGTAGTTGCCGATCATGACGCCGTTCATGCCGCCGGCGAGGGCCATGGACTGGAGACTCCGAAGGTTAATCTGCCGTCCGCCGGCGGTGCGGATCTGGGCCTTGGGGAGGACGAAGCGGAACATAGCAAAAGAGCGGAGGATTTCAAGGGGAGAAAGGCGCTTGTTGTGCTCAAAGGGGGTACCGGGGATGGGGTTCAGTACGTTCAGCGGCACGGCGTCAATGTGCATTTCCTTCAGATGAAATGCCATTTCCACCCGCTGGTCCAGGGATTCGCCAAGACCGATGATGCCGCCGCAGCAGACGCGGATGCCTGCTTTCTGGGCACGGGCTACGTTCTCCGCCTTTTCCTCCGCTGTATGGGTGGTGCACACTTCCTTGAAGAAGGAAGGCGCCGACTCGATATTGCAGTGCAGGCGGCTGATGCCCGCTTCTTTAAGCTGGTAAGCCTGTTCCTGCGTGAGGAATCCGAGGGAGCAGCATACTTCGATGCCCACTTCCTTGCGGATACGACGGATTAAGTCGAGAATTTCCGCAAAGTCCTTCGGATTTCTCTGGTCACGGCCTGCAGTAACAATATCGAAACGGGCAGCTCCGGCTTTTTTCGCTCTTTTAGCCGCTTCAATGACCTCTTCTTCCGGAAGGAATTTATAGGTTTTTACACCTGTATTGTAACGGGCAGACTGTGCGCAGAATTTGCAGTCCTCCTGGCAGGAGCCGCTCCTGGCGTTGATGATGGCACAGAGGTCCACGCTCCGGCCGGAGAATTTCTGACGGATTTTGTCGGCGCAGGCCAGGAGAAGCATGGTGTCTTCGTCCCTGGTACGGATGAGGGCTCTGGCCTCTTCTTCAGTCAGTTCTCCGCCGTTCAAAACCTTTTCAGTCCACTTCAAAATCTGTTCACAGCTGCTTTCCATTGCAAACCACTCCTTTTATAAAATCACCTGCCGTCAAATGACAGGGTACTGCCTTGATAAAACCTTACGTGTATGCGTAATAGAAATATTCGTGTTTCACAATGGTGCGGAATATTTCTATCCATATGAAATTGTATATGAAATCAAAGCTGAGGCTGGGTCATGGAACGTCCCAGGTCTTCGGTCATGCGGATATCTTCCTTCGGATCCCGTCCGCCGGTGGTGAGGTAGCCTCCCACCATGATGCCGTTCAGGCCGCCGGTCAAAGCGTAGGCCTGCAGGCTCCGGAGGTTCACTTCACGGCCTCCCGCTGTGCGGATGAGTGCCTTTGGAAGGACGAAACGGAACATGGCGAAGGTGCGGAGCACCTCCAGCGGCGGCAGGCGGCGGTTCGTATAGAAAGGCGTGCCCTTCACCGGATTCAGGATGTTCATGGGCACCGAATCGATGTGCATGGACTTCAGTTTGAAGGCCATTTCCACCCGCTGATCCAGGGATTCGCCCAGGCCGATGATACCGCCGGAGCATACCCGGATGCCCGCCTCCTGGGCGGTACGGATGATGACTTCCTTATCCTCCATGCTGTGGGTGGAGCACACTTCCGGGAAATAGGAAGGTGCGGTTTCGATATTGCAGTGAATCCTCGTGATGCCCGCTTCCTTCAGGCGGATGGCCTGTTCTTTGGTAATGAGCCCCAGGGAGCAGCATACTTCGATGCCCACCTGCTCACGGATTTTCTTCACAATATCGATGATTTCCTCAAACTCATTGGGGTTGTCCTGGTTCCTGCCGCTGGTGACCAGGGAGAAACGGACAGCGCCTGCGGCCTTGGCCTTCTTCGCTGCTTCCAGGATTTCATCCTCCGGAAGGAGACGATACACCTTGGCGCCGGTATGGTACCAGCCCGACTGGGCGCAGAACTTGCAGTTCTCCTGGCAGTGGCCGCTTCTGGCATTGATGATGGCACAGAAGTCCACCGCATTGCCGTTGAACTTCTGGCGGATTTTATCCGCCATAGCCAGAAGCAGCATGGTATCCTCATCTTTGGTACGGATTAATTTCTTTGCTTCTTCCTCTGTAATCTCACCACCATCCATGACTTTTTCAGCCAATCTGATAATTTCTGCACAAGCACTGTCCATAATGAAAACTTCCTTTCAAAATCGGAGCACCTGCGTTTCAAATTGTTACCTTATGATTAAGTATAAAATAAACAATTCAATCTGTCAATCCTGTTATTTTCTTTAGTTGACAATATGTTGACATAATTCCATTCCTTTAGAATTTCTTTAACCATTTTCCTGACGGCCTGTTCTATAATGAATACATAAAAAGGAGGGCAAGAAATGGTTCAAAAACATCCCGACCGGGTCTCCTGGTATTTCCTGAAAGAGAAAAAAATACTGGCCGTCACCACCGTAAGCGGCCTTTTATACAATCTGGGTCTGGTGCTCACCCCCTGGTTTGAAGGGCAGCTCTCCCAGTACATTGCCGACATCTTCACCGGCACCAGGCGCCCCTCGTCCCTGGTGCTTCTCTCCCTCCTCTACGTGCTTACGGTGCTCTTCGTGCAGGCCATGCGGTACGTGAAGCGGCTTTACGTGCGCCGCTTTGCCAATAACACCGGCCTTTCCATGAAAGAAATCATGTATGAAAGGCTCCTTGGCCAAAGCAGGAAGGAACTTCTGGGACAGGGCGCAGGAAATCTGATGACAAAGGTCATCTCCGACGTAGATGCCTGCGCCGAGGGTATGCGGAAATTTACCACCGAAGTCTTTGACACCGGCGTGGCCATGGCCGCCTACAGCGCCATGCTCTTCTACTATGACTGGCGCCTCACCTTTCTGGTGCTCCTCTTCCCGCCGGCCGCCTATTTCCTGGCGGACCGCCTGAAAAAACCGGTTACCACAGCCAGCAGGAAATCCAGGGAATCCGCCGGCCGCCTGGCCGCCGGCACCATGGACCGTCTCAAGAACGCCATGACCTACCGGGTATTCGGCGAAGAAAAAGCCCAGAACCGGCGATATGACACCCTCCTTTCCGATTATGCTGAAAAACGAATCCGCTCCGGCCTTTGGGAAAATACCATGGAGCCCCTGTACCAGGTCATTGCCATGACCGGTTCCCTCCTCATCCTGTGGCTTGGCGGCAGAAACGTACTAGGCGAAGGCTGGGAAGTCTGGAACATCGCCGCCTTCGCCGCCTACCTTGCCTGCTTCACCCGGCTGGCGGTCAAAGCTTCCCACGCCGCCCACCTCTTCAACGCCCTGCAGAAGGCGGAAGTCTCCTGGCGCCGTATCCATCCCTATCTGATACCGGAAAAGAAGGAGACCTTTCCTATCCCTCCTGCCGCCTCCCTGTCCGTGAAAAACGTATCCTTCACCTACCCCGGCGCCAGCCGTCCCACCATACAAGGCCTCACCTTCAATGCCAGCCCTGGTGAAATCATCGGCATCACCGGGGAAACCGCCTCCGGCAAATCCACCCTGGGCCGCATCTTCCTCATGGAATCGCCCCACGAAGGCTCCATCACCTGGGGCGGAAAGGAAATGGGAAAGGAAATCTCCCCCAGAGGCATCATCGGCTACCTGGGCCACGAAGCGGAACTCTTCAGCACCACCGTGGAAGATAACATCCGCCTTGGCAAAGAGGGAAACCTGGAAGAAGCCCTCTGGGCCGCGGACCTGGACGAAGACATATCCTCCTTCCCCCAAGGCGTGAAGACCTCCATCGGCGAAGGCGGCGTCCGCCTCTCCGGAGGCCAGAAATCCCGCATAGGTCTGGCCCGCCTCATCTATCACAGAAGGCCCCTCCTCATCTTAGACGACCCCTTCGCCTCCGTGGACTACACCACCGAAAAACGCATCTTTGAAAACCTCCAATTCCTCTGCAAAGGCTCCATCATCCTCCTCATCTCCCACCGCCTCCGCCCCTTCCCCGCATGCAGCCAGGTCCTCTGGGTAGGAGAAGGCGGAAAAGTCACCACCTCCACCCATGAGAAACTGCTGAAGGAAAATGGGGAGTACCGGAAACTCTGGGAAATACAAAGGGGCGGCGAAGCCGCCCCGGGTTCAAAAGGTTCAGAGGGTTCAGAAGGTTCAAAGGGGAAGGGGAACGCCCGCTTTGCGGGCGAAGGTTCTTAAGGTTCTTAAGTTTGACGGGCCCTTCGGGCCCGAGGGTTGTGGTGGCGGCTTCGCCGCAATTTTATAGAGAAAGGCGTCAAAGCAGCCCCGGGTTCAAAGGAAAGGGCTGCGGCTGCGCCGCCGGTTGTATAAAAAGGTTGTGTTCGCTTCGCTCAGGGGGCAACAGCCGCCTTCCGCGGCTGAGGGTTGCGGTGGCGGCTGTGAAAGAATGTTTAATCATTTCTTCACAACCTCTTTTCCGCTTCGTTTATAGATTCAGAAAATTGCCAAAAATAACAGTAAGCTGCTCTCCGCATTGTCATCTCGAGCGGAGCTGCATGTCGATATGAGGTCAAAGGTATTTGGCTCTATTGAGACTCTGAGTCGAGAGATCTCCGCCCCAATGCGGCTTGTGCCATTGTGAGAGGGAGATTTCTCCACTCCGCTTCGCTTCGGTCGAAATGACAATGAAGCGGGGTGAGTGTTTGTGTCAATTTGTTTCTTGCAGACCTATGATAAGGCGTCTGCTGCCAAATTATCTAACTATACAGTGAGAAATCAATCATTTTTTCACAGCCCCAATTTTATAAAAAAGGCAGCAAAACCGCCCCGGGTTCAAAGGAAAGGGCCGCGGCTGTGCCGCCGGTTGTATAAAAAGGTTGTGTTCGCTTCGCTCAGGGGGCAACAGCCGCCTTCCGCGGCTGAAGGTTGCGGTGGCGCCCTTCGGGCGCATTATAAAATGGCGCCGCAGACGCTCACCCTGCCTCCATGGAGTGGACTTTATAACTACCCTCTGAACCAGCCCGGAAGGCGAAGCCGTTCCCGGGCCGAAGGCGCCTGAACCCTCCTGCTATCGGGAATACGGTATGTCTGATATCTGCCATCTGATGTCTTCCCGCCGACTGGGATTCTTTAGCGGACTAGTGGACTAGTGAGCTAGTGAGCTAATAAGAGTCATTAGCAATGCCTACCGAAACCCTTCGCTGGTGTGGAGACCCTGCAGAGGGTCTCCAAGTCAGACGAAGTTGGCCCTTAGCCTGCCCATAAAAGGGCCTTCCGATTGTCGGCTGACCGACCCCGGATGACGGTGGAAGGTGGGAAGTCTGATGTCTGACCGTCTGACGTCTGCATCTCTTTTGAGATGAGAGTCCATCGTCCACGGACAGCAGACAACTTTCCCACTGTCCCACTAGCCCACTAGCCCACTAGCTCACTATCTCACTATCCCACTATTTCAAAGGAGCCCATTATGCATACTACACGAAACAGCCTCAAGCGGATTATCCTATCCGCCATATCCACCCACCGGTGGCTGGCGCTCTCCCTTTTGGCGGTCATCATTCTCTCCCTTACCCTGGGAATCCTGCCGCCGCTGGTGCTGCAGAGGGCCATCGACTCCCTCACCACAGAAATCATCGACCCCAAAGGCCTTCTTCTGCTGGGCATCCTTTACTTTGCGCTCACCGCTTTTTCCGGCCTTGCCGACGCCGCCAGGGAATCCTTTATTACCTATTTCGGCCAGGCAGTGACGAAACATATCCGGTCTGCCATGGCGGATAAACTCACCCGCCTGCCGGCTTCCTATTTCATCAAACACGAAGGCGGAAGCACCGCCTCCCTCTTTGTGAACGACGTGGACACCATTGAAGACCTCTTCGACTCCGGCATTATCAGCATGGCCGCCGACGCCTTCCGTTTGATTTCCATTATGGCCGCCATTTTCTACCTGAGCCGGGGCCTGTTCCTCCTGCTCCTTATGGCCCTCCCCTGCCTCTTCCTTCTCACCAGGGCCTTCCAGAAGCGCATGCTCACCGCCCAGATAGAAAACCGGCGGGCCGTGGCAGGCACCAATGAAATCATTCCTGAAACCGCCGCCAATATCCGTACCATCCACCTCTTCTCCTGTGAAGATTTCATGGAAAAACGATACGGCGCCTCCATCATTTCCAGCTTCAAAGCCCAGGAAAAAACCAATTTCTACGACTCCATCTACTCCCCCATCATCATCACCACAAGCGCCCTCATCATCGCCCTCATGGCCATCCTCTCCGTCACCGGCTCGGCGGACCTCTTTGGCATGACCGCCGGCACCGCCGCCGCCCTCATCGCCTACGTGGGAAAAATCTTCTCTCCCCTGGAAAGCATGGGCATGGAAATCGAAAACATCCAGTCCGCCATGGCCGGCGCCCACCGCATCAGGGAATTCATGGAGGAAGAAGAAATGAAACCGGCTGCCATAGATAAAACGAAAAGCCCCCTGCCCCTGGAAATCCATCACCTCTCCTTTGCCTACGAAAAGGACCGCCCCCTTTTCAAAGATTTCAGCCTCACCCTCCATGCCGGTGAAAAACTCACCATCGCCGGACGCACCGGCAGCGGCAAGAGCACCCTCTTCAAACTCATTTCCGGCCTCTACCCGCCGGATACGGGCACCATCACCGTCTTCGGCAGGAACCCCTATACCCTGCCGCCGGAAAAACGGAGAGAAATCTTCGGCATCGTGAGCCAGTCCTTCCCCATGGTGGAAGGCACGGTAAAAGACCAGCTCACCCTGGGCGATGACCGGGTCACCATGGACAAAATCACCCCCGCCCTCCAGATGGCCGGCCTCTACGAAACATGCATGAACCTTCCCCAGAAACTCAATACCCCCTTCCACGAAGGCCTCTTCTCCCAGGGCGAACTCCAGCTCCTTGCCATCGCAAGGGCCATGGTCTTCTCCCCGCCCCTCCTCCTTCTGGATGAAATGAACGCCCATCTGGACTCCCTTACGGAGAAAAAAGTCCTCTCTGCCCTGGAACGGGTATCCAGCGAAAGAACAGTCCTCTCCATATCCCACCGGCTGGAAATCAGCGGCCCGGGGCGGATACTGTGGATAGGGCCGAAGAGCGGCCCGGGTTCAGAGGGTGATGGTGGCGCCCTGCCGGGCGCAAATTAAAAATAGGAGGGCGGCTTTGCCGCAGGTTGTGGCCACCTATCGGCGGCAGGTTATGTAGAAAGATTGTGAAAGAAAGGTTCTTAAGATGGACCGGCTAACGGTCAGTCGATTAAAAGGAAGGCCCTTTTATGGACAGGCTATGGGCCAACTTCGACTGACTTGCACATTCTATGCAGAATGTGCACAGCCGGAGGGTTCTTAGGTTTGACAGCGGCTTCGCCGCTGAGGGTTGTGGTATCGCCCTGACGGGCGATGAATATAAATGCCGCCTGCCGGCGTCAGCATCGCATGCTTTCTTTCCCACCCTCATCGTCATTTTAGGTGAGGCGAAGAATCTCGGTACATGACACTTTTGCACTCATCACTAATAAATACCAGTCAGCGGGAAGGAGCTGTCTTTGGCGGCTCCCTTGCAGAATCCGGTGGCACACTGCCCAGCGCCCATAGCGCCCCCTGAATAGGGGGGGGGTGGCAAGGGAACTGGATTCGTAGGGAGCCATAAGGCGACTGAGAATCCAGTGACACGCTTCCCACCGGGCAAGGTGGTGGCGCCAGCCACCAAAGGGGGAGCCGCGGAGAGGGAAAAAGCGATTTTGGCGACAGTGTTTCATATCTCCGCTTGCCATCCAGCTGAATTGGCTGCCTACGGTGGCCATCCCCTATCCGGCTCCGCCGGACTTCCCCCTATTCAGGGGGCAGAATAAACTCCTCTATGCTTTCCTGCACAGCCATATGCCTCTACTGCCCAGCGCCCATAGTGCCCCCGCTTTAGCGGGGGAAAGGTGGTGGCTCCAGCCACCAAAGGGGGGGAGCCGCCTGAATGTTATTTGGCGATAGTGACACAAAGAGCATGTATCCTCCAGCTGAATTGGCTGCCGAAGGCAGCATAAATACTGGCGCCGTCAGGCGCCTACCCCCCCCTTGAACCTTCTGAACCATTTGAACCCTCTGCACCTTCTGAACTTTTCCCATCCATCTAAAATCCCGGCACCTTTTTTTCAAAGGTGCCGGGTTCTTTATTGTCTAAGGGATGTGAGGTAGTTTTCCAGTTCGTCTGCCAGTCTTTCGTTGCCGGAAAGGCCGGGGGCCAGGGGGATGAAGCGGAGGCTGTAGTCTTCGTCGCTTCTTCCGGGGATTTCTCTGGGGAAGACGGCCCACACTTCTTTCACCGGGCGGCTGTCCCGAAGGGAGGAGGTTTCGTCGAGATCTCGGTAGAAGCGGGTGTTCATGTCGCGGTAGGCGTTGAACTGGCGGCGGAGGCTGGCGCTTCTTGTTTCGTCCTGCCATAGGAAGAGGAGGTCCCTGTATTTGAAGTCCGCCACCAGGGAGCCGTAGTAGAGGCCGCCTTTGTAGTAGTCCAGTCGGAGGTCCGGCTGGCGGTGGCTGTTATTGGTATAGAGGGGATGGTTTTCTCTGTCCGTGTCGGCAGACGCTGCAGGAAGGATGCCGTCGTAGGTGAGGTGCACTTCTTCGCCGTCTCTTTTGAGTTTGATTTCCGTGCCCGATTCCAGGGATGAGAGGCGGTAGCGGCCGCCTTCGCGGATGACGGAGATGCCTTCTTCCAGTTCCCAGCCCTTGGCAGAGAGGGCTTTGATGAATTGGAGGAAGCTCCACATTTCATAGAGTTTGTCCGTCCGTTTCCACTGGAACTGGTAGAAGCTGGATACGTCCAGGCTCTGGGCGGGGTCGGAGAGGTTTTTGTAGAGGCGGTAGAGTACACTGTACCGGGGGTCCATGAAGACGGTCATGGGCACTTCACCGCCGATTTCCGCCTTTGCTTCTTCAAACCAGGGCGCCATGGATACGCGGCCTATGCTGCCGCGGATACGGCGGGCCCGCCGGCGGTAGAGGGACAGGCGGGAGAGCGCCTTTTCACCGGTTCTGTATTCCAGTCCCCAGGTGTATTTCCGAAGTTCCGCCTGTTTCTCCTCCAGCCGCCTGATGGGACCGTCGATTTCTTCCAGGAACTGCTGGAGAATGTGGTCCAGACGCAGGAGAATGGATTTGGCGAAACGATTTTCTTCCACGTCCCTGGTGATTTCCGTGCGGAAGGCAGGCATGCGCTCGGCGCCCTGCCTTTCTTTCACATGCTGGGGACGGATGTGGGGGTCCGGGCGCCGGCCTTCTTCCTGCCGTATCTGTTTCAGGCGGAGCACCATGCGGGTGTTGGCGGTGTGGGAGAGTTCGTCAAGCACGTTCAGTACCACCGACGATTCGCTGCTGATGGTGTAGAAACGGAGGAGCATGGATGCGCTTAATCCCAGGGCCCCTTCCAGGGCTTTGGAAATATGAATGTTCTTTTTCATGAAATCGAAGGACAGTGTCCTGATTTCATCGGCCAGTTCGTCCCGCATGTCCTGCCAGCTCTGCTTGCCCATGTACTTGGGGGTGATTTCCATGAGGCCGTACCAGCGTCTGCCGTTTCCTTCCACCGTAAGCACGTAGTAGCCCGGCACCAGGGGGAAGTCCTGGCCTTCGAAGAGAAGGAGCGGCTGGTCCTGCCGCCGGAAGGGGGCGATGTAGGTCTGGCCGTTTTCTCTTTCTTCACCGGGGATGGTGACAACGTCCAGACCGTCCATGGTGAAGCGGAAGCCCCTTGGCGCGTCGAAGCGGATGTAAATATCCTGGTTTTCGGTGAAGGTAAGGCCGGGGCCCATGTCTTCCCCCAGTTCTTCCGGGTCTTCGGTGAAGCGGGTGAAGTAGCGCACGCCCTTATCCCAGCCACCGGAGAAGGTGAGGGTGAAGGGTCTAGATGGTGTAGTCATAGAGTTTCAGCTCCCTGGCTTTTTCCTCCAGTACCTTCCGGGCCGAGGTGAAGGGTGACAGCCGGCTGAATTTTTCCAGCACCTCCGGCAGGGAACCGGTGAGTTCTCCCTTGTCGCTGGTGGATACCAGGGTGCTGAGCTGCTGGGCGGAGCCCCGGAGTTTGGTGAGGATGCGCTGTACCACCTGGGCGTCCAGGCCGTCTTCTCTGGTGAAGGAAAGGCCCTCCGGAATGTTTTCCAGGTATCGTCCCATCTGGCAGGCGATGCGGAAGCCGATGCCGCACTGGATGCCGCTCTTCCGGAAGGCATCGTTCAATGCGTCCAGAAGGTCCAGTTCCTCCTCTTTCAGGCCCAGTCCGTCCCGAACGCAGAAGCTCTCAAAGCGGGCGGACGGGATTTCCGGCCAGTCTGTCTTTTCCTTCTTTCCCAAAGACAGGAGGTCGCGGAACCGGCCCTGGTGAAGGGTAATCACGTTGGCCCTATCCAGGATTTTATCGGAGAAATGGTAGGTAGATTCGTCCACATTCACGGTTCCTGTGAAGAGGACATTTTTCCCGATGGGGATTTCCGCCGGATAGGCGTCGCCATTGTAGAGGCGGCTCCGAAGGCTGGGGTTGTAGAGGCGGATTACCGGATTTTCTTCCTTTTCCAGTACGGAAATGAACTGGGCAAAGTAGTGTTCCGCCCGGGCCAGGTTCATTTCATCGAAGCAGATAAGGAACATTTCCTCCGGATGGGCGGCGGCGTCGATGAGGAGTTCCGCCAGGCCCGTGTCTGCGCTGCGGTACACCATGTTCTTCGTGTCCACATAGCCCAGGATATCGCCGTCATCCATCCAGGAGGGGCGCACCGCCAGGAAGCGGACGTGATTTTCCGGAAGGCCCAGGGCCCTTCCATAGAGGCGGACCAGTCCCGATTTCCCGGTACCGCTCATGCCGGCCAGTATGGTAAGGCGGGAAGATTTCAAAGAAATATGGAAATTGATGAGGTCATTCTTGTCATAAAGGAGGCCCGACTTATCCGCCGTTTCCGACAGCCTTTCCAGAAATTCTCCTTCCGCCGGCCCATTTTCCTTCTCTTCGGAGGTGATTTCCTCTTCCCCGCTTCTTACGGGTTCCCTGTCGTCCCGGGAGGTGAGGCTCCTGATGATTCTTTCCACGTCCGCTTCGCTGTAGGTCTTTTCCTCCAGGTCTTCCCGGTCAATGCTTACGGGCTCGTCATCGGCAAAAGGATTCACCGCCACGCCGCTGTCCGCCAGAAGGTCGCCGTCTGCAGGAACGGGCTTCAGGTTCAGCCGGAAATCGGGGATAAATTCCTCCGGCACATACCACAGGGGAGAATGGGTGCAGCGGAGGATGTGGGAGAAGAGCTCCGAATTTTTGAAATCCACCACGCCATAGCCCAGGGGGCCGTTGTTCTTCACATGGAAATAGGCGCCCCCTTCGCCGATGACGGTGGAGTCAAAGGCATCGTCATAGAGGGGCGCGAAAACCACCCAGGGCCCCAGCTTTCCTTCAAAGTTCTTCGTAGCCGCCACGATGATCCGGGGCTGCACATCGTTGTTCCAGTATTTCTTGGACAGCCCGGGCAGCGGCTTACCGGTGAGGATATGGCTGCAGAACTTGTTGATATCACCGGAAAAGGGCGGCTGGTCCACAGTGCCGAAGGCAGGGATGGGATAGAAATGGCTGTCCACATCCATGAAGGGCGTGGTGCCTTCCAGCTGCATATCGTCCAGCACAAAGAACTTATTGTTCCGGATGGCCGGCGTAAAAGTGACGAAAGCGTCGCCAAAAACGGTTTTCAGGTAGTGCAGGGCATCGGCCTCATTGGCAAAGGCATTGTACCCGCAGCCGATGCGGCTCATGAAGCCTGTAAAGCCGTGCTTTTCCGAATCCTCAAATCCCCTGGGCAGCGGCGAGAGAGGGTCCACAAAAAAGCGATAGTCCTTCATCCCCGGCTGTGGCGTAGACAGCTTCACGCCGGGACGCACCCGTCCCAGCACCTTGCCGTCCGCCTGCCGGAGCGCAAAAAAAGAACTATCGCCGTTTCCATAATTTGAGTTGTAACTCCCCATATTCAATTTCCTTCTTTCCCGGACGGCCGCCGGACATGCTGCTTTATGACCTGTCATAAAGCCTTTCCTGCCCCGTGCCGCCACTTCTAACTCTGTACGAAAAAATCTTTCGTATCAACACAATAGGCGAAATGAATCATCCTTCATTTCGCGCAGCCCCCGGAGAAACACTGGTTCAATCAGTGCTCCCGGAGCTTACATTTCCTTCGTTCCTAAAACATTTAGGTACTTCTTATATTTTAACATATTCCCATCCCACATGACACGATTGCCTTTCATACGGGCAGGACACTTTTTGAGGATAGTTTCCTATCCGGCATGACGCGATTGCATTTCAAATCGACGGGAACCCTTTCGCGAATAGTTTCCTGTCCGACACGGCGCCTTTGCATTTCAAATCGACAGGAAACCTTTCGCGAATAGTTTCCTGCCCGACTTGGCACGATTGCATTTCAAATCGACGAGAAACCTTTCGCGAATAGTTTCCTATCCGGCATGACACTATGGCGTCTCATACCGACAGGAAACTGTTCGCAGATAGTTTCCTGTCCGACATGACACTATGGCGTCTCATACCGATAGGAAACTTTTCGCAGATCCGGCATGGCACCGCCGCCTGCCTCATCATCCCCCGATTTCCTCAGCGTCCCTGCTACTCCCAGTCGCTCCAGTGATTCGGGAAAATCAGGGCCAGCACCGTTCCCATGACCAGAATGGCGTATTTGATGCCCGACGGCATGAAAAGGTCGGAGATTATGTACATGAGAATCACCACCGCCGAAAGCTCCCGGCCCCTCGGATAGACCCGATACCGCTGTATCCACGACGCCCCCAGGATGACATTGGCAGAGAGGGTCATGAAAAGCTGAAGGACGCCGATAAGGATGAGATTCTTCGTGAAATCCAGCCGAAGGAGGTACACCCCCGTCATAAGCAGGATGGAAAGAACCACCGCCCCCGCCGCCACAGGCAGCCGCTTCAGGAGAGCCTTCCTGGAAATGGTGCGCCGCACGTCAAGGGGCGTTTTCTTATAGGTAAGAAAAGCAATAATGACGGCGGACAAGATATACTCCGCCGTAAAGAAAAGATTGGAATAATAAGGTGTCAATGGCTTATCCTTTCTGGAAATTTATTCATCCACCAGGGCTTCATCATTATCGAGCTGAAGGTTTCTGTCCGCCTCCTGCCGGATATACCGGGCGATTTCGATGAGATTGCCGTCGGGATCCCGAAGGTAAATACTCTTCATGGGCCCCCTGGCGCCATGGCGGTCCACAATATCCGTAATCACCGGCGCCCCCTTTGCACGAAGCTCCGAAAGCACCTTCTCCATAGGCGTCTCCGTAATGATACAGAGATCAATGCTCCCGGACACCGGATAGGCCGCCGCCGGCTTAAACTCCCCCGGCCGGCGGTGAATGTTGATTTTGCATCTTCCAAACAGAAGGGCATACCGCCCGTTCTCACAGGATACGGTCATCCCCAGGAAATCCCGGTAAAAATGAAGACACTCCTCCAGATGGCTCGTGGTGAGGACGATATGGTCAAAATTTTTCAGCTTCATAGCGCAGAAACGCTCCTTGTTCCGTAAATTTTAGATATACTATATTCTATCTGTTTAGGAGGGAATAGTCAAAAGGAGCCGCAAGGCGGCTCCTTTTGACATTTGACACGCCTGCGGCGTGAGGGTTCAGAGGGTTCAGAAGTTTCAAAGGGTTCAGAGGGTGGTGGTGGCGCCCTTCGGGCGCAGATAAAAAAGAAGGGGGGGCGGCTTCGCCGCCGGTTGTGACCTGCCGGCGCAGGCGGGTTGTGTAGAAGGGTTGTGTTCGCTTCGCTCAGGATAAGGTGGCGGCTGGCGCCGCAATTAAAAAGGCCCCTTTCGGGGCCTAAAACCTTAGGGAAGCACTGATTAATTCATAGAGTCTGCTTTTATAAGAATTTTTATGCGCTGTTTCGTCATGGGCTTCCTTAAATAGCTCGCTATTCGCGTCAGCCCATTCCTCGCATTGCATAAAAATTCTAGAATAAAAGCAGACAACGATTTAATCAGCGCTTCCCTAGCAGCCGGGCTTCGTACGTAAAAGGCAGCAACCCCAGGCGACAGAAGAACAATGCACCGCGGCCAGCGGCAAGCGGACTATCCCACCAGCTCACTAGCTCACCAGTTCACTAATGCACTATTCCCCCAGCACCGGTTTCTTTTCCGCTATACCCACTTTTCTTGGGTAGTTTTTCGGACAGGGGGCGGTTTTACGGATATAAAGGATGGTTCTCCTGTCTCCTCCCGGCAGGGTGAGTTCCTTTTTTTCTTCCAGTGTGCCATGGAGTTCGCGAAGAATTTTCCCGGCGGTTTTCATTTCTTCATCGGCGCCGGGTCCCTTCATGGCTGCGAAGACGCCGCCTACCCGGACGAAGGGAATGGCCCATTCCGATATGATGGGCATGGCCTTTACCGCCCGGGCAGTGACTACATCGAAGGCTTCTCTTGTTTTTCTTCTGCGGCCTCCTTCTTCTGCACGGATGTGGAGGCATTTCACGTTTTTAATGCCCAGATTGGCGCAGGCCCCTTCGATGAAGTTCAGTTTCTTCTGGATGGAATCCACCAGGATGAACTGCATGTCCGGCCTCAAAATGGCCAGGGGCACGCCGGGGAAGCCGGCACCGGTGCCAAGGTCCAGAACCCGTCCCTTTTCGGGAAAATATTTTTCATCATACACGGTAAGTGAATCGTACACGTTTTTGATAAGGCTTTCCTCTACGTCCTTAATGCCGGTGAGATTCACCTTTTTGCTCATGGCAATGACCATGGCGTTGTACTCAGTCAGCTTGAGAGCGGCCTCCTCATTGGCCGGAAGGCCCAGGGCCTCCATCATTTCGCAGGCTGTCATCATTTTCTTTTCTCCTTCCAAAAAGAAATACCTGATGAAATCGTCCGTTCTTCCCTTATTTTCCCTGTGGGAAAAAGGATGGTATTTATATAAAAGGTTCTTAAGTTTGACCGGCCATTGGCCGGAGGGTTCTTAGGTTTGACAAGCCCTACGGGCTTGAGGGCCGCTTTGCGGCCGGGTTCAGAAGGTTCAAAGGGTTCAAAAGGTTCAGAGGGTTGTGGTGGCGGCTGCGTCGCAGAATTTATACTGGCGCCGCAGGCGCCGTACCTCCCCAGCGGCAGCGATACTATATAACTACCCTGGGCGGAGCCCTCAAACAGTCCGGAAGGCGAAGCCGATTCCGGACAGAACCCTTGGGCCGGCGCGTTAGCGCATGGCCCATCAACCCTCACCCGCGCCAGCGGGTGTCAACCTTCGGGAATACAGGTTCCCGCCGCCAGTGACACACCGTCTCCTATTTCCCTGCTTTCATTCTCTTCACGTACACCATGAGTACCGACATATCCGCCGGAGAGACGCCGGAGATGCGGGAAGCCTGGCCCAGGGAGAGGGGCCGGATTTTATCCAGTTTCTGCCTTGCTTCGATGGAAATGCCTTCCAGATGAAGGTAGTCCATGTCCTTTGGCATTTTTTCACTTTCCATGCGGGCCGCTTTTCGGACCGCCGCTTCCTGGCGGGCAATGTAGCCTTCATACTTCACGGTGATTTCCATTTCTTCCACCGCTTCGGGGTCGAAGACAGGGCATCCCAGGACGTCCACCATTTTCTGGTAGGTCATTTCGGGGCGCTTCAGGATCTTGTCGGCACCCATGCCGGTGGTGAGGGGTGCGGAGCCTATGCTTTCCAGGGCGGCATTCACTTCCGCCTTGGGGGTGAAGCGCTTGGTGCGGATGTAGTTCATGGCTTCTTCGAATTTCCGCTTCCTGTCCAGGAAATGCTGGTACCGCTCTTCGGTGACCAGGCCGATGTCATAGCCCTTCTGGGTAAGGCGCAGGTCCGCATTGTCCTGGCGGAGGATGAGCCTGTATTCGCTGCGGCTGGTCATCATACGGTAGGGTTCGTTGGTGCCCTTGGTGACCAGGTCGTCGATTAAGGCGCCGGTGTAGGCTTCGTGTCGGCCCAGGATGAAGGGTTCCTTTCCTTTGATTTTAAGGGCTGCATTGATGCCTGCCATGAGGCCCTGGGCTGCCGCTTCTTCGTAGCCCGAGGTGCCGTTGGACTGGCCGGCGGAATAAAGGCCGGGGAGTTTCTTCACTTCCAGGGTAGGATAGAGCTGGAGGGGATCCAGGAGGTCGTATTCGATGGCATAGGCCGGGCGCATGACCTTCACATCCTCCAGACCCGGAATGGTACGGAGGAAGGCGTACTGCACATCGATGGGCATGGAGGTCGACATGCCCTGCACGTACATTTCATTGGTGTCAAGACCTTCCGGTTCGATGAAGAGCTGGTGCCGTTTCTTGTCGGGGAAACGAACCACCTTGTCTTCGATGGAGGGGCAGTAGCGGGCGCCTACGCCGTGGATGAGGCCGGCGTACTTGGGGGCCCGCATGAGGTTTTCCCGGATAATGGCATGGGTGGTCTCATTGGTGTAGGTGAGCCAGCAGTTTCGCTGGTTCCGGTCCGCCCGTTCGTCCATGAAGGAAAAGGCATGGTTCTTCGGGTCTCCCTGTTCCAGCTGCATATGGTCCAGATGGAGGCTTCGGATATCCACACGGCTGGGGGTGCCTGTCTTGAAACGGAGGATGTCCAGGCCATGTTTCTTCAGATTTTCCGAAAGGCCCACAGAGGGACGCATGCCGTTGGGGCCGCCGGAATACATGGTGTCGCCGATGATGATTTCGCTGTCCAGATAGGTGCCGGTGCAGAGAATCACCGCTTTGGCCCGGTATTCTTCGTGGAGTTCCGTGGTAATGCCCACGCATTTCCCGTCTTCCACAATAATGTCCATCACCTGCACCTGCTTCAGGTCCAGGTTCTCCGTATTCTCCACCACCTGTTTCATGTAGCGGTGGTAAGCGTTCTTGTCGGATTGGGCTCGGAGGGCATACACCGCCGGCCCCTTGCCCAGGTTCAGCATGCGCATCTGGATGGCGGTCTTATCCGCTGCAATACCCATTTCCCCGCCCAGAGCGTCGATTTCCTTCACCAGATGGCTCTTGCCGGGCCCGCCGATGGCAGGATTGCAGGGCATCATGGCCACGTTCTCCAGGGAAATGGTGGTAAGGAGTGTTTTGCAGCCGAGACGGGCGGCGGCCAGCGCCGCCTCGCAGCCCGCATGGCCGGCTCCTACCACGATCACATCATACGTATCAATCAGATACATGGTTTCCTTCTTTCTTCAATGAAAGAAGCAGCAGAAGCTGCTTCTCTATAATGTAATAAGCCGATACTTTATTATATAAAATTTGAGGTGTGTTTAAAAGGGGAAAATGCTGTGGGGCCGCGAAGCGGCCCTGGGTTCAGAGGGTTCAGAAGGTACAGAGGGTTCAAAAGGTGGTGGTGGCGGCTGCGCCGCAAATAAAAAAGGGGGCGCGGCTGGCGCCGCAGGTTGTGTAGAAAGACTGCGAAGAAAAAGGTTCTTAAGATTGACCGGCCCTTCGGGCCGGAGGGTTCTTAGGTTTGACGGGTCCTTTGGGCCCGAGGGTTGTGGTATCGCCTATGGGGCCACTTCGTGGCCCGGGTTCAGAGGGTTCAAAAGGTTCTGCCTGCCTTCGGCAGGCGGGTTCAAAGGGTGGTGGTATCGCCCTTCGGGCGATGAGTATATGCTGTGGAGGTCCTGCACAGGACCTCCAAGTCAGCCAAAGTTGGCCCTTCGCCTACCCATGAAAGGACCTTCCTTTTGTCGGCTGACCGTTTTCGGCGGCATACATAACCCCCTCTGAGCCGGCCCGCTCTGCGGGGAAAGCCCATCGTTCGACGCGAAGCGTACGAACAATAGAACCCGGGCACCGAAGGCACCTCTCCCCTCTTGCGTTCGGGAATACTGTTCACAGCAGGCAGCAGCAGCGGTAAGCGGACAGCCGATAGCGGAAATCTGGTGTCTTCCCGCCGACTGGTATTTACCGACATTTTCTCACTTGCCATTCTTACTGAGATTCTTCGCTTTCTCAGGATGACCGGTGGGAGGCGGGAATACACCAGCAGACAGCAAATATCCTACTATCCCACTTCCTAACCAGCTCACTAACTCACCAGCACACCAGCCCACTATTTCCCCACACAGAACCGTTCGAAAATCTTGTTTATCAGTTCGTTATCCACCGTTTCTCCGGTGATTTCTCCCATGAGGTTCCAGGCTTCCACCAAATCCACGGTGATGCAGTCGGCAGGCATGCTGTCTTCCAGGGACTGCCGGGCCCGGCGGACCGCTTCCAGCGCTTTTTTCACGAGATCCACATGGCGGAGGTTGGTGAGGAAGAGCTGCCTGCCGGCGTCCTGGTCCTGAGTTTCGGTGAGACGGCGGAGGGCTTCTTCCAGTTCTTCCATGCCGCTGCCGTAGCGGGCGGAGAGGGATACCACCGGCGCATCTCCTGCCAGTTCTTTGATTTCCTTTACGCTCACTTCCTGGGGGAGGTCGTATTTATTGAGAATCACCATGGATTTCCTTCCTTTCAGGGAGGAAAGGAGTTCTTTGTCTTCTTTTTCCAGAGGCTGGGAGCCATCAATGACGGCCAGTACAAGGTCCGCCTGTTCCATGGATTTCCTGGCTCTCTCGATACCGATTTTTTCCACTTTATTATCGGTTTCCCGAAGGCCGGCGGTGTCCATGAGCAGGAGGGGAACGCCGCCGATTTTGATGGATTCTTCGATGGTGTCCCTGGTGGTGCCGGGAATATCCGTCACAATGGCCCTATCCTCCTGGAGAAGGGCATTCAGGAGGCTGGATTTGCCAGCATTCGGCCGTCCTACGATGGCGGTGCGGAGGCCGTCTTTGATGATTCTTCCTTCTTCCGACCGTTTCAGCAGGTTGGAGAGGCTTTTTTCAATGGCATCAAGACCTTCTCCGATTTCCTCATTGGTCATGTCCTCCAGGTCCTCATCGGGATAGTCGATGGTCACTTCCAGCTTGGTAATCAGGTCGGTGAGCTGATTCCTGCTTTCCCTGACAAAGCGGGAAAGGGCACCGGAGAGATGGCTTTCCGCCTGGGAAAGGGCGGCGGAGCCTTTGGCTTCTATAATGTCCATCACCGCTTCCGCCTGAGTAAGGTCCAGCCGGCCATTAAGGAAGGCCCGTTTCGTAAATTCTCCGCGGCTGGCAGGGACGGCGCCGCTTTCCAGGGTGAGCTCCAGTGTTTCCCGGAGAGCTTCGGCGGAACCGTGAATCTGGATTTCCACTACGTCTTCGCCGGTGTAGGAGTGGGGCGCCTTCATGTACACTGCCAGTCCTTCGTCCACCTTTCTATCCCCCTTTCCTACGTGGCCGAAGTACATGAGGTAGGGCATGGCGTCATGGAAGGTTTTGATTTTTTTCGTATGAAAGACGGCGTCGGCCACCTGTATGGCATTCATGCCGCTGATGCGGACGATGCCGATACCCCCTTCGCCGGGGGCGGTGGCGATGGCTGCAATGGTTGTTTCTTCGTACATATAGAACTCCTTAAGGAAAACAGATTGAAATTTATATATATTGTAGCAGAGTCCGCCACCGATGTCATGGGTTTTACTTTCTTTATGCCATGGAGTCTGTATGGTACAGGCTGCCATGGGGCAGGAAATTTCTGGGCTCAGAGTTTCAATAGAAGACGAATACATCTATCATCATCCCCCGCATTGGAAAATAGTAACGTAAAAAATGGCTGTGAAGAAACGAGTCATATCTTCACAGCCATTCATCTTTTCCGTCAAGAGGAGTAGTCCAGATCTTCATAGGCCAGGAAATCGTAGTCCGGGTATTGTTCCTTCATCTTTTTCTCTATATCCCGGCAGGCCTTATTTCTATCTTTTTCATCAAAGCTGAAGACCAGGTCGAAATTGACGAAATGCTCTGTTTCATCCACATAGAAGCCATGAATCTGCAGGATATTGGGATTGCTTTTGGCGAAAACCCGCAGACTCTGCCTTATCTTCCGGGCAGTTTCCGTGTCTTTGTTGGATGCATAAATGCCGATGGTGAGCTCCACGCCGAATTCGTCTATCATGGCGCGCATGATTTTTCTTGTCAGTATCTGGATGTCCCTGGCAGTCATGGCATCTGCCACTTCGATGTGGACGGACCCGCTGTTTCTGGCAGGGCCGTAGTTATGGACTTCCAGGTCATAGGCACCCAGGACGCCGGGGAAAGAGGCGATTCTGCTCTTGATTTCATGGGACAGGCTGTCGTCAATGCGAAGACCGATGAGATGGTCCAGGGTATCCTTCAGGATTTCATAGCCTGCCTTCAGGATGAAGATGGAAATGATGAGGCCCAGCATGCCTTCCAGATTCCAGCCGAAGGCCAGATTGAGAATGGCGGACACCAGGGTGGCGCCGGAGAGGACCGCATCGGAGAGAGCATCAGTGCCGGAGGCGGTCAGGGCTTGGGATTTCAGGCGGCGGCCCTGATGGATTACATACTTCCCCAGTACCAGCTTCACCAGAATGCCTGCCACGATGATACCGAGGGTAAGCATGGAATAATTGGTGTCCGCCGGTTCCATCACCTTTTCAACGGACTCCTTGAAGGCCCCGGCCCCTGCCAGAAGCACGATGACTGAGATGATGGCGGAAGTAAAATATTCGATCCGCCCAAATCCGTAGGGATGCTCCCTGTCCGGTGCCCGGCCGGCCAGAAGGGTACCAACGATGGTCACGAGGGAGGAAAAGGCATCGGACAGGTTGTTCAGTCCGTCCAACACCACGGCAATGGAGTTGGCCATGAGCCCGGCTGCTGCCTTCACCGCCGCCAGAAATACATTGGCCGCCGCCCCCTGTATACTCACTTTTATAATTTCTCTGTTCCTATTCATCTCTGTCTCCTGTCTGCTCTTTCCTTATTTCTGTTCCAGGAAAGCGCTGATTAATTCGTTATATGCTTTTATTCTTGAATTTTTATGCAATGCAAGGAATGAGACGACGCGAATATCGAGCTATTTAAGGAGTTTCATGACACAGCAGTGCATAAAAATTCTTATAAAAGCAAACTCTATGAATTAATCAGTGCTTCCCTATATACCGGTATACGGACCGTGCCACCTTGTCCATGGATTCCGTCGGTTCAAACCGTTCCACTACATGACCTTCACGGTCTACCAGAAATTTGGTGAAATTCCACTTGATATCAGGATTTTCCTTATAATGCCAGTCCCGCTGGCGGAGGAAAAGGCTCATGCCCAGGGCCTTGGCCCCTTTTCCAAATCCCTGGAAGTTTTTTTCCGATTTCAAATAGGTATAGAGAGGAAGTTCATGGGCTCCGTTCACATCCGCCTTTTTCATGCGGGGAAAGGTGGTGTGATATTTCAGGGAGCAGAACTTTTCTATACCCTCATCGTCTTCCGGCGCCTGCCCCAGAAACTGGTTACAGGGAATGTCCAGAATTTCCAGCCCCTTCTTCCGGAAGGCCTGGTACAGTTCTTCCAGCGCCCGGTACTGAGGCGTGAAGCCGCAGCGGGTGGCTGTATTGACGATGAGAAGCACCTTTCCCCGGAATTCTTCCAGGGCCACAATCCTGCCCCGGTTGTCCTCCAGCTTGAAATCATAAATACTCATAGATACCTCCTTATATCCCCGGCAGCTTCTTATTCTGCCAGCAGCTTTTCGATTTCCGTCTCCATGGAAACGGGGGACGCTGTAGGTTCGAAGCGGCCCACCGGCTGGCCTTCGCGGTTTACCAGGAACTTGGTGAAGTTCCACTTAATGGAATCCCCTTCCAGGTATTCCGGGAAATGGCTCTTCAGAGCATTGGTCAGCATTTCCGTGCTGGGGGAGTCCGGTTCAAAACCCTTGAATTTCTGTGCTTCCGTAAGGTACTTGAAGAGGGGCTGTGCATTGTCTCCCCGTACGTCTCCTTTTCCAAAAATCCGGAAAGTGACGCCGTAGTTCAGGCGGCAAAATTCTTGTACTTCCTGGTTGCTGCCCGGTTCCTGATGGGCAAACTGGTCGCAGGGGAAGCCCAGGATTTCCAGGCCCCTGTCTTTATACTTCATATACAGATCTTGCAGTTCCTTGAACTGGGGAGTGAAACCGCACTTGCTGGCGGTATTTACGATAATGAGCACCTTACCCTTGTAGTCGGCCAGGGATTTTTCCTCGCCTCTGCTTGTTTTTGCTTTGAAATTATATACGTTCATGGGAATTCTCCTTTTCTATTGTATTACTCATTGAAATGTCCGGGAAATAATAAATATGCTGCCTTACCGGAGCAGGGCGTCAATGCCTGCCTTGTTGAAGCCAGGGACATAGTCCTTATCGTTGACTGTGGTGATGGGCACCATGGTGTCGCCGGTGAGCTTATAGCAGGCATCCCGGTCTGCTTCGTTTTCTTCAACGTTGGTGTTTCTGTTCTTTATGTTTGTATTATACCGGTTAATTTAATTTTGTCAAATTAAATTTTGCAAAATTATATTTGATTAAGCAAAGGAGGCCTGTTACAATAGGAATAAAGAATACATATTAAGAAGGTGATACCTTGGACAACATGAATGAATACGACTCCCTGCTTTTAGGAAACCAGCTCTGCTTTCCCCTCTATGCCAGCGCCCGGCGTATTATTGCGGCATGCCATCCTTTTCTCACGAAAATCGGACTCACCTACCCCCAGTACATCACCATGATGGTGCTGTGGGAAGAAAAATCCATTACCATGCATGATCTGGGCCAGCGGCTCTATCTGGACTCCGGCACATTGACGCCGGTGCTGAAAAAACTGGAGAGCCTTCACTATGTGAAGCGCAGCCGCCTGCCGGAAGATGAGCGGGTGGTGATTGTCACCATTACGGAGGAAGGTATGGCCCTTCGGGAGAAAGCCAAAGCCATCCCCCAAGCCCTGGCCTGCCGCCTCATGAGAAAAGGTGACTTGTTTACGCCGGAAGAAGTGGATACCCTCAAAAAAGAGCTCTACCGCATTATCAACGCCCTGGGGAAGAACTGATTTTCATAAGGAAAACGGACCTCTCCTATTCTTTCAATATAAAAACATCCCGTCCGCAGGGACAGGATGTTTTTTTGCTGTCAGTTACAGAGCAGCCAAAAAAAAGAGGGGCGCACCCCTCTTTTTTCTCTGTTTTATTTCAGCACCTGGCGAAGCATCCAGATTTCTTTGTAGAAGCTTTCGATGTAATCGTCCATGAGGGCGGAAGTAAGGTAGTCGCCGCTTTCATCGGCCGCTTTCTTCACTGCCAGCACATCGTCACGGAGAAGTTCGAAATCCTTCAGGGTGGAAGCGAAGGCTTCTGCCGAGGTGACTTCTTTGTTTTCCGCTTCTTCTACGGAAGAGAGGGAAAGGAAGCCCTTCAGTGTGGACTCCGGTTTCAGGGAGAGCTTCAGCATATCTTCCGCCACGCCGTCCACCATGCCGGCAATCATGTCGTAGTAGCTTTCCAGCTTCGGATGATCGTCGAAGAAATGATAGCCCTTCAGGTACCAGTGATAGCTCTGCAGTTTGTGGTATTCCACCACCAGGTCAGCCAGTAATTTGTTCAGTAATTTTTCCATGATAGTTCCTCCTTATATAAAAATGGATTTTGATAACTTTGTTTCGGAAACCGTATCTATTTATCTCGATTTCTGATATAATTATATCGTCAGAAATGAAATAAAAATAGCAAAATCATCTTTATATTTATTACTATCGTACAAATCGAGGTGCATCATGAAATCCTTTGCCCTTATCCCCGGAACTCCCGCCGCCAGCGGGATGGAAATGAAAACCCTCTACGCCGCCAAAGAGCGGGACATGAAGAATACGTCCACCCTTACCCACTGGCACGAGGAGGCGGAGTGCCTCTCCCTTCTTTCGGGGTCCCTGGAATTTCAAATCAACGAAAGAACCTTAACCCTAAAGCCCGGAGACACGCTTCTTCTCTTCCCCGGCGTTATCCACCGGAACGGCCGAAAGGCCAGGGACACCGTCCTCATCCGGGTGCTGGTGAATGAGGACGTGATGACGGCGGATTCGGAAATCCAAAGCGCCATCATCCGCCCCTTCCTGGAAAACCGGCGGTCCGATTTCCTCTACATTCCCTCTTCCATGGAGGGTGCCGGAAAAATCTCCTCTCTCATGGCGGACATAGAAAAAGCGGGGCACGAAAAGGGGCCTCTGGGTCGCCTTTCGGTGATTGCCCGCCTGCACCTGCTTCTCTACCATCTCTATCTTCTCTTTCCGCCGGAAGAAAAGGGCGCGCCCCTTCCCTCCCCATCGGACCGGGCGGTGATGAAGGACATGGCCGCCTATATCCGCAGCCACTACGGAGAGAAAATCACACTGGATGAAATCGCTGCTGCCGGAAAGGTATCCCGCAGCAAGTGCTGCTCCCTTTTCAAAATCTACATGGACTCCTCCCCCATAGACTATGTAAACGAATACCGACTTTCCGTGAGCCGCACCCTGCTGGAATACCAGGACACGGCCATCGCCGACATCGCCTACGCCTGCGGCTTCTCCAGCCAGAGCTACTTCACCAAGCTCTTCAGCCGCACCTACCACATGACCCCCAGGGATTTCCGCGCCTCCTGCCGGAAGGCGGGATAAGGACCTGCATGGAAAGAACCACGGAAGCGCTATCGCATGTCAAACGGTCAGACGGTCAGACAGAAGATAGAAGATAGAAGATAGAAAACAGTCAGACATCAGACGCCGCTCTGTCATTTTGACGAAAGCGGTGCAGCGAAATCTCACTTCGAAGTGAAGCAGTCCACAATGACGCAAGTGCCTCCGCCCCTGTCATTTCGACCGCAGCAAAGCGAAGATGCAATAAAAAAACAGTGAAGAAATGGCAGTCATTTCTTCACTGTTTTTTATTTATCCTTTTTTCAGGCCGCCGTGAAGTTTCATCTTCCTTGCGCGGCAGGCAGGACATTCATCGTCTCTACCGCCGCAGCAGCTGCCGCCTCCCAGGGTGACCCGGTAAATATGGCGGCACGCAAGGACGAAGCCCGCTGCAATGACAGCCAGTACGGCGTAGGTACCGATACTCATGGATATCCTTCCTTTCTGATATTTGAAATAAAAGGTTCAGAGGGTTCGGTCCGCCAAAGGCGGACTGGTTCAAAGGGTTCAGAGGGTGGTGGTGGCGGCTGACGCCGCAAATTTAGAAGGCCGCTTACGCTTTGGCTTCGGCGCCTTCTACGATTTCTTCCTTAACCTTTGGTGCCGGTCTGAGGATGAAGTAGAGGCCCACAAGGCAGAGGGCAATGGCCAGCATCTGGGCGAAGCCGAAGGCAAATCCGTAGAAGAGCCAGCCGCCCAGGTTGTAGGCGATGAAGGCCAGGGAGTAGCCCAGGATGACCTGGAAGCCGATGGCCAGGGCCGCCCATTTTCTGTCGCCCATTTCTCTGGCAATGGTGGCCATGGCCACGATGCAGGGCGGATCGAAGAGGTTCAGAATCATGTAGGAGAAAGCGGCAATGGGTGTGAACATGCCGGCAATACCGGCCATGACAGCTTCATCTTCCGCATCCTTGGCTACGCCGTTCAGCACAGCCAGGGTGCCGATGGCGTCTTCCTTGGCCATTTCCGCAGAAATGACAGCCACAGCGCCTTTCCAGTCACCCAGGCCCAGGGGTGCGAAGATCCAGGAAATCATGCGGCCGAAGCCTGCCAGCATGGATTCTTCGATGTCATCCACCATGTCCATGGTGATGTTGAAGGAAGAGAAGAACCAGATGATAACGCAGACTGCGAAAATGATGGTGCCCGCTTTAATGATGAATCCCCGGGCTCTTTCCCACATGTGGATGAGCACACCCTTCATGGAAGGAATGTGGTAAGCCGGCAGTTCCATGACGAAGGGAGCCGGGTCGCCGGCGAAAATGGAGGTCTTCTTCAATGCAATGCCTGCCAGTACGATGACCGCAATGCCCAGGAAATACATGGACGGTGCCATGAGCACGGAATCCGGGAAGAAGGTGGATGTAATCATGGCAATAATGACGGCCTTAGCGGAGCAGGGGATGAAGGTGCAGAGCATGATGGTCATGCGGCGGTCCCGCTGGTCCTCAATGGTTCTGGTGGCCATGACTGCCGGCACGCCGCAGCCGCTGCCCACCAGAATGGGGATGAAGGATTTGCCGGAGAGGCCGAATTTCCTGAAAATACGGTCCATAATGAAGGCTACGCGGGCCATGTATCCCGAATCCTCAAGAAGGGAGAGGAAGAAGAAAATGGCCAGAATCTGGGGCACGAAGCCAAGCACCGTGCCAACACCACCGATAATACCGTCCACCAGAAGGCTTTCCAGCCAGTTCGGCGCTTCGATGGCTTCCAGCAGGTCCGATGCGGCGTCGGTAACCATGCCGCCGAAGAAATCATCATTCACCCAGTCCGTCACCGGTCCGCCGATGAGGGAGCAGGAAATAAAGTATACCGCCGTCATGATGAGGAAGAAAATAGGCAGCGCCAGGATACGGTTGGTCACCACCCGGTCGATTTTGTCGGAAACGGTCATGGTGTGGGCCGCGGTCTTCCTCTTCAGTACGGAGCTGATAATCTTTGCAATGTAGGCATAGCGCTGGTTGATGATGATGGATTCGGAATCGTCGTCCAGTTCATCTTCGCAGTCCTTGATATGGCCTTCCAGATGGCTCACTGTCTTCGGGTCCAGCTGGAGGGCGGCGGTGGCATCCTCGTCCCGTTCGAATACCTTGATGGCGTACCAGCGAAGGAAACGGTCCTCCACCTTAGGCGCAATGGTTTCTTCGATATGGGCGATGGCATGCTCCACGCTGCCGGTGAATACAGAGGGCAGGCGCACCTGCTGTCTTGCTTTGGCCGCTTCCACAGCCTTTTCCGCCACTTCCATGCAGCCCTTTCCCTGGAGGGCGGAGATTTCCACCACTTCGCAGCCCAGTTCTTCACCCATCTTCTTTACATCGATGGTGTCGCCGTTCTTCTTCACCAGGTCCATCATGTTCACTGCCATCACCACGGGCAGGCCGATTTCAATGAGCTGGGTGGAAAGGTAAAGGTTTCTTTCCAGGTTCGTACCGTCGATGATGTTTAAAATGGCGTCGGGCTGTTCATTTACCAGGTAATTCCGGGCCACCTTTTCTTCCATGGTATAGGGAGAAAGGGAATAAATACCGGGGAGGTCCTGGATAATCACATCCTTGTGCTTCTTCAGAAGACCGTCCTTTTTCTCCACTGTCACGCCGGGCCAGTTGCCCACATACTGGGAGCTGCCGGTGAGTTCGTTAAATAAAGTCGTTTTTCCGCAGTTCGGGTTGCCTGCCAGGGCAATTCTGATTGACATTCCTGCTGCTCCTTTCAAAAATTTTTACTGTTCTACTTCAATAGCTTCCGCTTCGTTCTTGCGGATGGAAAGCTCATAGCCCCGGACCGTTAATTCCACCGGGTCACCCAGAGGCGCCACCTTGCGGACAAATATTTTAGTGCCCTTGGTGATACCCATATCCATGATGCGGCGGCGGAGAGGTCCTTCTCCGTAAATCCGCTTCACCGTGGCACGGCTGCCTACGGGCACTTCCTTCAATGTTTTCATACCATTTTTCCTTCCTTCTCAATAAAATATCTTCTGGGCCATGGACCGGTCCAGTGCCACCCGGCTTCCCTTCACCTGCACGATCAGGTTCCCTGCCATATGGCTTACGATGAGAACAGGTGAGTCCACCACAAATCCAAGCTCCGCCAGATGCTGGCGCACATCCTCCCTTCCGGCGATTCGGCGGATGGTAACGGTGTCTCCTTCCCTGGCAAATACAAGGGGCATCATGGGTTTTCCCTCCTCTCCTATGACACAATTGATAATTGCTATCGTTATCACGGTCCTATCATAAGCCTGCCATATCTACTTAGTCAATATACCCAAATATTTTTTATATGGTATGCCGCATTAAAATATTTAAGCATATATTCATCGATTAGGCTTTTATTAACGATGATATTTGTTAAATTTTAAATATGATTACTTTAATCTAATAAATTCGATATTCGAAATTATTTTTTAGGAAATCTGTAAGTTGGAAGCATCAAAAAATATCCCATGAAATCGGCATTTCATGGGATTTAGAAAATATAACTTTTTCAGAAAAGGCCTGCTTTTCCTATCAGATTTCTGATGGTAAATAAAAAAGGCAGTACCATTTCCGGTGCTGCCTTTTTATGAAATTCTACTGGAAATTTCCTATTTCTTTATAATCTTCCGGGCAAAAATCTGCGCATCCAGCAGGTCCCTGCTGTCCGGATGGCTTCTGTGGAAGAAGAGGAACTTTCCGTGGCAGTGGAAGGTTCTGGTGTCCATGGAAATCCCCTTTTCTGCCAGAAGTTTCCTCACCTCTTCATCACTGTGCCCGCCGCCCAGCATGGCGGTGCTGAAGAAGACTGCCTTTCCCACCTTATCCGGCGTAAGGCCTTCGATGAATGCTTTCACGTGGCCGTCAATGTGGCCTTTGTAAACGCCGCTGCCGATGAAAAGGATGTCCGCCTTCTTTTCCAGGGGCTTATCTGTGGTCAGTGCCCTTTCTCCCGCTTCCCGGGCAATGGCCTTTGCCACCTTTTCCGTGGCGCCGCCGCGGCTGTAATAACGTACTGCGATTCTCATAGTATCCCCTTCTTATTTCTTCATTCTTTTATAGGTGCAGAAATCGTGGGGAATGTCCCCTTCTCCTGCTTCCTTTTCAATCAGCTGCCAGTCCTTCCCGTCAAATTCGGGGAAGAAGGCATCGCCTTCATAGGGTTTCCGGATTTCCGTGATATAAAGGGTGTCGGCATGGGGCATCATTTCTCTGTACATGTGCTCGCCGCCGATGACGAAGCTTTCCCCCTCCGGCAGGGCAGAGAGCAGGTCTTTCACGGTATGGAAAAGGAGCACGCCCTCCGGCGCCTTATAGTCCCGATTTCCTGTAAGCACATAGTGCACCCGTCCCGGCAGCACTTTGGGCAGGCTTTCAAAGGTCTTCCGTCCCATAATGATGGGATGGCCCATGGTGAGGGCTTTGAACCGTTTCAAATCATCGGAAAGGTGCCAGATGAGGCGGTTATCCTTCCCGATGACCCCGTTTGCCGCCCGGGCTGCGATGATGGAAAGGCTCATACCGACACCTCCATGGCGATTTTATCGTGATGCTTATAGTTTTCCAGCACAATGTCCTCGGGCTGGAAATCATAGAAATCGTGGATATCGGGGTTCAGCACCAGTTTCGGCGCTTCATAGGCCTCCGGCAGGCGCTTCAGCTGCATTTCCAGGGCAGACACATGGTTCTCATAAATATGGGCGTTATTGATGACATGGGTGAAAAGCCCGGGCTTCAGGCCGCTCACCTGGGCAATCATGCAGATAAGGGCGGCATACTGGGCCATGTTGAAGGGCACGCCCAGTCCCATGTCACCGCTCCGCTGCACCAGCATACAGTTCAGCCTGCCGTCGTCGGATACGTCCCACATGGTGAGAAAAGCGCAGGGGTAGAGGGCCATGTCCGGCAGGTCGCCGGCGTTCCAGAGGTCCACCACCATGCGGCGGCTCTGGGGATCCTCCTTCAGCGTTTTCAAAAGCGTATCCACCTGGTGGTACTTGGCCAGCTGGTAGCCGTAGGCCTTTCCGATGGTGCCGTCCTCCCGCATCCACTCGTCCCAGATGTGGCAGTTCCATTTCTGTAGAAGACGGACATCATTGGACTGCTTCTGCCAAATCCAGAGGATTTCCTTCACCGCCGTCTTAAAGGCAACAAATTTCGTGGTGAGAATGGGAAATTCCTTCTCCAGGTCAAACTGCATGATCTGGTGGGGCAGCTTGTAGGCCGGCATGCCGGTGCGGTTCTGCCCCAGCTTTCCCTTTTCCAGGATGTTCTTCACAATGCCCAGGTATTCTTTATCTGCTAGGCTCATAGGTCCTCCTTTGTTGGTTTCATTTGAGAGAAAATTCAGTGCGTTATAAAGTACGGGTTCAAAGGGTTCAGAAGGTTCAGAGGGTTGTGGTATCGCCCTTTCGGGCGATGAGTTTTGTATGCCGCCAAAGGCGGCTTTATAAAATGGTGCCGGCAGGCACCCACCTCGCCAACGCAGTGGTACTATATAACTCCCGAGGCGAAAGCCTTGAACCCGTCCGGGAGGCGAAGCCGGTCCCGGACAGAACCCTTGGGGCCCAGGGCCATAGGCCCGGCGGCCCCATCAACCCTCAGCCCCGAAGGGGCTGTCAACCTTCGGGAATACCGCTGCCCGCCGCATTATCTCCCCTTAATTTTCTTATAGTTTTCCACGGCTTTCCTGAATTCCGCCGCCTCCTTTTCCGGAAGGACGGAGAGGACGGAGTCATCGCCCCGGGAGAGGCGGCGGAGGTTTTCTTCGGGGAAGAAGGATTCCCCGTTTCTATCCCCTGCCAGCCGGTCCCTCACCTTTTTCAGGAACAGGAAGTAGGCTCCCTGTATAATGTCTCCTGACGGCGGCGCCGGCGGGGGCGTACTGTTTCCCAGAAGGCGGAGGAAGGGCATGCCGTAGGCCGCCGCCTTTTTGGAGCCGATGCCGCGGATGCGCTTCAGCTCTTCCAGGGTAGTGGGCCGCTGGAGCACCATGGACGATAAAATTTCATCGGAGAAAATAGACTTGGGCGCCTTATGCACCTCTCCCGCCATGCGGCGTCTCAGATTTTTCAAATCCTCCAGAAGGGTGCTGTCCTCATCATTTTCCATTTCCTCTTCCTTTTCTTCTTCCGTGTCCGTTTCCAGCAGCACCTCCAGGAAACGGCGGCCGTATTTTTCCAGTTTGAAGGCGCCCACGCCGTGAACCTTACCCATTTCCGTAAGGTTCTTCGGCTTCACCGCCGCCATATCCTCCAGGGTGGCGTCGGAAAATACCACGAACGGCGGTACCTGCTCCTCCCTGGCAATGTAGGTGCGGAGGGTCCGGAGTTTTTCGAAGAGGCCGCCCCGGCGGACGGGATTCCGGTCGATTTTCCTTTCCACCGCCGCGTCTGCCATGACGCTTTCCGCGCCGAAGGCAAGACCATAGACCACGGCTTTACCGGCAAGCACTGCCCGGGCCTTATCCGTGAGCTTCAGCACCGCATAGGGTTCCCCTTCCCGCCGGAGATAGCCGTCGGCTATGAAATTATTAAGGGCGCTCTTGATGTGGGTGGTCCTTTCAAAGGACAGCTTCCCGAAGGTAGGAGTATTCTCCAGTTTCCTTTCCGTAATCATGCGGGAATGGCTGCCGTGAAGCACGTCTGCAATGACCGCGGCGCCGAACCGTTCGTGGAGGGACTCCACGGTTTTGAACACAAGCACCGCCGTGTCGGTGATATCCACCTTTCCCTTCCCGCTTTCGCAGTTGCCGCAGTGGCCGCAGGGCTCCGTCACCTTTTCGCCGAAGTAGGCAAGGATGAAATTCCGAAGGCAGGACGTGGTCTGGCAGTAATCCACCATGGCGTTCAGCCGGTGGTAGTCCATCTTCCGCTGCTCCTCATCCTGATTTCCCTGCTCGATGAGGTAGCGCTGGATACCGGCGTCCCTGCTGCTGTAAAGAAGGATGCATTCCGATTTCGCCCCGTCCCTGCCGGCCCTGCCGGCCTCCTGGTAGTAGGACTCCAGACTTTTCGGCATCTGGTAATGAATGACGTAGCGCACATTGCTCTTATCAATGCCCATACCGAAGGCATTGGTGGCCACCATGACCGTCACATTATCAAAGGAGAAATCCTCCTGTGCCTTTCGCCGGGCCTCATCCTCCATGCCTGCATGGTAGCGGCCTGCGTTCACGCCCCGCCGGCGGAGCAGTTCATACACCGTATCCACCGCTTTCCTGGTGGCGCAGTAAATGATGCCGCTTTCCTTCTTATGGCTCTTCACATAGCGGAGGATGAAATCATCCTTCGACGCCCCCTGGATGACCCGGAAAGACAGGTTCGGCCGGTCCAGTCCCGTGCGGAACACCCGGGCTTTCTCCAGCCCCAGGCTCTGCTTCATATCCGCCTCCACCAGCGGCGTGGCGGTGGCGGTAAAGGCAGTCACCACCGGACGGCGGGGAAGGGAATCGATGAAATCCTTGATTTTCCTGTAGGAAGGACGGAAATCATGGCCCCACTGGGACACGCAGTGGGCCTCATCAATGACAATCATGGAAAGGGGCACCTGGGAGAGGCACTGGGTGAAATAGGAGGGCTCCAGCTTTTCCGGCGCCATGTAGAGCAGCTTGATGGTCCCCCGGTACAGATTTCGGAGCCGTTCGATGGATTCCTCGTAGGGAATGGTGCTGTTCACAAAGGAAGCCGGAATCCCCTGCTCCGTCAAAGTTTCCACCTGGTCCTTCATGAGGGAAATGAGGGGCGATATAATGACCGTGCCGTGGGGGAAAAGCAGGGCGGGAATCTGGAAGCAGATGGACTTCCCTGCTCCCGTGGGCATGATAGCCATCACATCCTCCCCTCGAACAATGGCATCAATCACTTCCCGCTGCCGGGGCCGAAAAGCATCATAGCCGAAGTACCGCTTCAACACATCGGAAGGTCCCATGTTTTCCTCCTCTCCTTTTGCTTTATGTATCGTTATAATTATATCATATGGACGCGCCTGTCGGCGCGAGGGTTCAGAGGGTTCAAAGGGTTCAAAGGGTTCAAAGGGACGCGGCTGCGCCGCAGGTTGTGTAGAAGGGTTGTGGAAAAGGGTTGTAGTATCGCCCTTCCCCTTCGGGCGATGAGTTTTATAATGCCGCTTCGCGGCATGGCGGTTTTCGCCGCCGACAGGCGGCATTTATACTGGCGCCGAAAGGCGCCGTACCTCGCCAGCGCAGCGGTGCTATATAACTACCCTGGGCGGAGCCCTCAAACTGTCCGGAAGGCGAAGCCGATCCCGGACAGAACCCTTGGGGCCCAGGGCGTCAGCCCGGCGGCCCCATCAACCCTCGCGCCCGTAAGGGCGCGTCAACCTTCGGGAATACAGCCACCTGCCGTAAGTGACGCAGCAATAAAAAACTCCCCTGCGGGGAGTTTTTTATTGCTGCCATCAGTCTTTTCTCTTGATGACTACATAACGATGCGGTGCTTCGCCTTCACTTTCCGTGGTGACAGCACCATCATCCTGCAGTGCCAGATGGATGATGCGGCGTTCGCCGGCAGCCATGGGTTCCAGTTTCACCGGCTCACCGGTACGTTTCACCTTGCCTGCCAGTCTTCTAGCCAGGGCTTCCAGGGTGTCCTTGCGGCGTTCCCTGTAGTTTTCCACATCCAGAAGGACGAAGTAGTGATGGTGGAAGGCTTTGCCTGCGGCCAGGTTGGTGAGGTACTGGAGGGCGTCCAGGGTCTGGCCGTGTTTGCCGATGAGGATGCCCAGGCCTTCGCCGTGGAGATTGAGGAGAATCCGTTCTTCGTTCATGAGGCATTCCATGGTCACATCCAGGTGCATGCCCTTGAAGACGGAGGCCAGGAATTTCTTCGCTTCTTCAGCAGTCTTTTCCTGTTCTTCCTGTTTGAAGACGAATTCTTCCCTCCCCTTTTTCTCCGTTTCCTCTGCCTTTTCAGGAGCAGGAGCCTCTTTGGGTTCCTCCGTCACCGGAGCGGGAGCTTCCTTGACAGAAGGTTCTTCGGCCGGTGTTTCTGCCTTCGGTGCTTCTACCGGGGCCGGTTCTTCCTTTGGTTCTTCTACCGCTGCTTCTTCGTCAGGGGCGGAAATATCCACCACTGCCATCTTTTTATGGATGAGGCCGAAAAGTCCGCTGGAGGGCTGTTCCACGACATGAACTACAGCTTCCTCCCGGCTGATACCAAGCTGCTTTAAGCCTTCGGCCACGGCGGCTTCAATGGTTTTTGCGGTGATTCTCACTGTTTTCATTTCTTATCTTCAGCCTCCCCGGAATCGTTGGACTCTTTTGTATCGGAAGGCCCTGTTTTCACAGTTTCTTCCTTTGCAGGAGTATCTGCAGCGCTGGATTTCTTTTCTTCCTTTGCCGGTTCATCGGAGGGAGCATCCTTTTCTGCAGAGGCTTCTTTGTTTTCTTCTTTGTGCGCTTCGGCGCCATTGTCTTTTTTCTTGACAACCTTCTTGATGACTCTCTTGCGAATCACCTTTTTCTTCTTCGCTTCCTTCAGGTTTTCCTGCTGCACGTCGCCGTGAACGGTGACGACCCCTTTCTTGGGGGTGCTGCCTTTGAAACGGTCCACCATTTCTTCACGGAACATGATGGTCTGCTGCACCAGCTGGTACAGGTTCACCACGATCCAGTAAATGACAAGGCCGCTTGGGAAGTTCAGGGACATCCAGCCAATCATAAGGGGCATGACAAGAAGCATGGTCTTCTGGTTCCCCGGTGCGTCTTTCGGCGTGGTCTGCCAGGAAATGACGAAGGTGGATGCGGCGGAAAGGATGGGCAGGATGTAGGTGCTGTCCGGTACAGCCAGGCTTTCCAGCCAGAGGAAGCTTTCGTGGGCCGGGTCGTAGGGGAATCCCTGGAGAGCATAGTAAATGGAAACCAGGAACGGCATCTGGATCAGAAGGGGAAGGCAGCCTGACATGGGGTTGGCGCCGTGCTCTTTATAGAGCTTTCCCATTTCTTCCCGAAGTTTCTTCGGGTCGTTCTTGTATTTCTTCTGTACCTGCTGCATGAGCGGCTGGATTTCCTGCATGGCCTTCATGGATTTAATCTGCTTCACGGCCAGCGGAAGAAGGGCTGTCTTGATGATAATGGTTAAAACGATGATGGCAATCCCGTAGCTTGGGAAGCCCAGGTCATCGGTCAGTTTGTAGGCGTATTCCAGGCAGATACGCATGATATCGGCAAGGAAACCTACCAGATTGCTCAGAAGCGGAATCTGAAAATCACTCATTATGACTCCTTGTACGGTCTTCATTTCAACCGTGGAATGGCAGGTTTCTGCATTTCAAAACCTGCTGAGTACGGGGTGGGGCGGCGGACCGCTCCGATTGTTATGGGCATGGAAAAGGATGCCTGAAATTGGGACAAACCGATGAAATCAGTGTCCCCTGTATTTCCTTCGGGAAACTTTCATTTCTTATGTCTTGATGATTGTGGTACAAAAAAAGCAGCCACATCACGGCAAGGGATCATAACCGCCTTTGCAAAATGGATTGCAGCGGATAATCCGTTTGACTGCGAGCCAGCTGCCTTTCAGGGCACCGTATTTTTCTATCGCCTGCAACGCATATTCACTGCAGGTAGGTGTAAACCGGCAGCAGGGAGGCTTTAATGGAGAAATGAAAATCCTGTAAAAGCGGATGAGCGCCATCAGTACAGTTTTCATATTATTGTTCCAGAATCCCGGCTTTTCGCCATAATGCCAGTATCGCTTTTTCCGCTTCCTTATAGCTTGCGCCGGTAAGGAAGGGACTGGCCAGCAGGATGGCTTCGTAGTGGGAAGCAAGCTCATGCCTGTGGAGGCGGTAAACCTCCTTCATCAGCCGTTTGGCCCGGTTCCGGGCAAAGGCATGGCCGATTTTCTTCGTAGCCACAAAGCCGATGCGGACGTCGCTTCTTCTGGATTTCACCAGATAAAGAAGCCCCGCCCGGTTGCTGAAACGCTTACCCTGGCGATAAATTCTTCGGTAATCCCTATTCTGTCGTATACGGGAAGAGCGGGGAAGACTGAAATCCGCCTTTCCCTTCTCATCTAGATTAGGCACTTAATACCTTTCTGCCCTTTGCTCTTCTTCTTTTCAGAACAATACGGCCTGCTTTTGTCTTCATACGAGCGCGGAAACCGTGAGTCTGTTTTCTCCAGTGGTTGTTCGGCTGGAATGTCATTTTTGCCATGAGTAACACCTCCTTACATGCTGGCAGTGCCATTTTTCGCACACCATAACAGAATAATTATATACAAGTCGGTGGTGCCTGTCAATGGAATTTCCTTGACAAAATAGGGTAATGCAGGCAACGCCAAATGGCACTGCGGCGCTTGCCTGTATTCCCGAAGGTTGACGCCCGCTGGCGCGGGCGAGGGTTGATGGCGCTATTGGGCCTGCGGCCCTCAGCGCCAAGGGTTCTATCCGGGACCGGCTGGCGCCTCCCGGATGGGTTAAGGGCTTCGCCCAGGGAGTTATAAAGTACCACTGCGTTGGCGATGTACGGCGCCTTACGGCGCCAGTATAAATGCCGCCTGTCGGCGGCGAACATCGCACTGCCGCGAAGCGGCATATAAAAAGCGCCCGGCAGGGCGCCTTCCTCGCCAGCGCAGCGTGGCTTTATAACTACCCTGGGCCGGAGGCCCTCAAACTGTCCGGAAGGCGAAGCCGATCCCGGACAGAACCCTTGGGGCCCAGGGCTAACGGCCCGGCGGCCCCATCAACCCTCGCGCCCGTAAGGGCGCGTCAACCTTCGGGAATACAGCCCAGCGCCACATATGTCTCTACTGCCCCCTAGCACTTCCTTGTCTTCCACAGCAGCATGGCACTTCCGAAGACGATGACTGCGCCCCCTGCCCAGGAGAAAACCGTGAGCTCCTCGCCCCAGAGGATCCAGCCTGCCAGGATGTGGAAGAGGAGGCCTGTGTACATGGCGAAGGTCACAATCACCGGAGGAATGTGGGTACATCCCCAGGTGAGGGCCACCTGCGCAAAAAGAGAAGAGAAGGATAGGAGCAGTATCCAGAGCCAGTCATTTCCGACAGGCATCACCGTATGCCCCAGCATCAGGAGGGCACCGCCTATCAAGGAATAGATTTGGAAATAGAAAACGATTTCCGCCCCGGAATGGCCGCCCTTTTCCGTGAGCTTCCCTATGCAGGTGTAGGCGCAGGCGCTGCAGAAGGAGGAAACCACCCCCAGGAGTGCATAGCCATTGAAGGCATCAAAGTTCCACACCCTCAGCACCACCGCGGCGCCGGCGGCAATGACTGCCAGCCAGGGCAGCACAGCGGCGGAGGGTTTGGTTTTTAAGAAAATCGGCGACAGGATGCACATGAAGAAAGCGGAAAGCTGCACCAGGATTTCCGCATCCCCCAGCTTCAGCCCCGGCAGGCTGTAGAAGAAAAGGAGAATGCCCAGACCGCCGAAAATCCCCCTAAGGTGGAGAATCTTCCTGTCCTTTCCGGAAAACACAGGCTTCCCTTCATGGAGGGCAATGAGAGGAATAAAAAGAAGCCCCGCCAGCCCGCGGATAAAGGTGATTTCTCCCATGCCCAGGGAGGAGAGGGCCTTGGCGCTTACGTCCATGGCAGTAAATAAAAAGGCCGCCATGATGGAGGCGGATATACCCAGTGTCATTTGTCCTTTCATGCGGTTCCTGTCTTTCGTGGTTAATGTCTCAAATGTCTCAAATCGGTGCTTACCTGTATTCCCGTAGGTTGACGCGCCCTACGGGCGCGAGGGTTGATGGCGCCGCCGGGCCTTCGGCCCTGGGCCCCAAGGGTTCTGTCCGGAATCGGCTTCGCCTTCCGGACAGTTTGAGGGCTCCGCCCAGGGTAGTTATATAGCACCGCTCTGTGCGTATTCCGCATGGAATACGCAAGTCGGGCGAAGTTGGCCTCTAGCCTGCCCAATAGGAGGCCTTCCTTTTAATCGTCCGACCGATTGGCGAGGTACGGCGCCTTTCGGCGCCAGTATAAATGCCGCCTGTCGGCGGCAAAATCTGCAACGCCGCGAAGCGGCATATAAAATGGCCCCGACAGGGCGCCTTCCTCGCCAGCGCAGCGGTACTTCATAACTACCCTTTGAACCCATCCGGGAGGCGCCAGCCGGTCCCGGATAGAACCCTGCCAGCCCAGGGCCGCAGGCCCGGCGGCTGGCTCACCCCTCGCCCGCGCCAGCGGGCGTCAACCTTCGGGAATACAGCCCAGCGCCGTTATTGTCTCAATGGCGACATTACCTCAGCAGCCCGCCTTTTCCACCATATCCAGTGCCCAGGCGGCGGCATTTTTGAAATCCTCTTCATTAGGATGCTTTTCCGCTTCCTGCAGGCGTTTCAGCCTTTCCGGCGTCATGGGATGGACCTCTGCCTTGTGTTCACTCCGCTTTCCTACGTGGAAGGAGTGAACCCGTCCCTGGCAGATGAAGGTGCCAAGGCAGGTAGAATCCTTTGGCAAAAGGGCAGCGGCGGCTTCCAGATAGTCCCTGGCCGCCGGTGAATCGGGGTAGGTGCCGGCGGTGGCGTAGATGGCCACTTTCCGGTTGTGGAGGCCGGAAAGGGTTCTTCTGGCAGCCATGTCGGCGCCCCGCCTGAAGCCCCAGAATCCTACAAAGATGATGTCATAGCCGGAAACATCCTTTTCCCGGCCTTCTTCTATGATGTCCTTATCTCCCGGAAGGGCGTCATAAATGGCCTGTGCCACGGCTTTCGTATTCCCTGTGCGGGATGACCATAATACTAATGATTTCATAGCAGTTCCTCCTCTGCTTTTAAAAAGAATATAATTTTCCCTTTCCCTATCATACCTAATGCAGAGGGGCCCTGTCAAAAGCCTTTGGTCTATGGATGAGCGGGCCGGTGAGCTGGTGGACTAGTGGACTAGTGGACTAGTAAGAGTCATCAGCTATTCTTACCAAGATTCTTCGTTTCCTTAGGGAAGCGCTGATTAAATCACTGTCTGCTTTTATTCTTGAAATTTTATGCAATGCAAGGAATGGGGCGACGCGAATAGCGAGCTATTTAAGGAGCCCCATGACGAAGCAGTGCATAAAATTTCTTATAAAAACAGACTCTGTGAATTAATCAGTGCTTCCTTAGATTAACCGGTGTGGCGGCCCCCTCCCCATAGATGGGGGGAGGCCAATCACGTAACGTCGGCTTTATACTCATCGCCCGTAGGGCGATACCACAACCCTCAGCCCTGCAAGGGCTGTCAAACCTGAGAACCCTCGGCCCTTAGGGCCGTCAATCTTAAGAACCTTTTCCCACCGGCTACTTCTTCTCTTCCAGCCAGAATCCCTTCTGCAGGGCCTTTTTGCCGAACCTGGCCTGGATTTCGTCCATGGCCCGGGCGGCCCGGTTTCTTTTGTCCCTCTCTTCGGAGAAGAGGGAGGCCATGGAGAGGGGCGGGCCCAGGCGGGAGGCGGTGACGCCGATGAGGCGCACCCCTTCGGTCAGAGGGATTTTACCAAGGAGGTCCATGGCGCAGCTGTAGATTTCTTCCTGCAGGCTGGTGCCTTCGTCAAAGGAGATGGCTCTGGTCACCGTGCGGAAGGAGGCGAATCGTATTTTGAGGGTCACCGTCCTGGCAGTGAGTCCCTGCTTTCTGAGTCTTTGGGCCACGATGTCGCTGTGGATGGCGATTTCCCTTTCTATGACGGCGGGGTCGGAAATATCCGTTTCATAGGTGGATTCATCGCCGATGGATTTGATTTCCCGCTGTGCTTCCACCGGCCTGTCGTCCACACCGAAGGCAAGGCGCTTCAGGAGTCCTCCCTGGTTGCCCAGAATGGCGGCAAGCTCTTCCACCGAGGCGTCCTGGATATTTCCTATGGTCCGAAAGCCTGCTTTGATCAGTTTCCCTTCCGTCACCTTCCCCACGCCCCAGAGGCGGCGCACCGGCAGGGGGCGGAGGATTTCCTTTTCCTTTCCGTAGGGAATGATGAAAAGGCCGTCGGGCTTGTCCATGTCGCTGGCCATTTTGGCCAGGAATTTATTAGGTGCAATGCCCACGGAAGCCACCAGCTCCGTTTTTTCAAGGATTTCCTTCTTAATGGCCCTCCCGATGGCGCCAAGCGTGGGATACTGGCTTCCCATGGCCGATATGTCCAGGAACGCTTCGTCCAGGGAAATAGGTTCGTAGGCCGCAGCATAGTGGAGCATGATTTCATGAATCCTGTCGGACGTTTCCTTGTACACCTGAAACCTTGGCTCCACAAAAATGCCGAAGGGGCAGAGCTCCCTTGCTTTGGAAACGGGCATGGCCGAGTGGACGCCGTATTTCCTGGCTTCATAGGAAGCGGTGGCCACCACGCCGCGGCGGCTCTTCCCGCCGACGATGACCGGCTTTCCCTTCATTTCCGGGTGGTCCCGCTGTTCCACCGACGCGAAAAAAGCGTCCATGTCCACATGCATAATCCATCGTCTCATGGCATCACCTCCTTTTCTTCATCATAGGGGAGCATCCATCATCCGTCAAGTTGGACTCTTCCTGCCGCGGCCATTATAATAGGGACAGGGCATGGGCCCTATGAAATTTTCAATAAAGAGGTGCTTTCTATGGTCAATGAAGAACGAATGAGAAAGACTTTTACAGACCTGGTCAAAATATACGCTCCCAGCAAGGGAGAGCGGGAGGTCTGCGATTACCTGAAGAAGGAGCTGAAGAAACTGGGCGCTTCCCGGATTGTGGAGGACAACGGCGGCTCCATTAACGGAGGCAATGCCGGCAACCTCATCGCCACTTTCAACGGAAACGCAGAGGGCCTTCCGTCCATCGCCTTAACCGGCCACATGGACTGCGTGGAATGCTGCCGGAACATTGAGCCGGTGCTGGAGGACGGCGTTTTCCGCTCCAAAGGAAATACCATCTTAGGCGGCGATGACAAAGCCGGCGTCACCGCCATTCTGGAAGGGCTCCACCTGATGAAGGAAAACTACATTCCCCACGGAAAGATTACGGTCATCTTCACGGTGCAGGAGGAAATCGGTCTCTTCGGCTCCCGGAATATTGAGGAAGAGTATATCCAAAGCATTGACTTCGGCTACACCCTGGACGCCGACGGCCCTGCAGGCTCCGTCTTTAACGCAGGCCCCTCGGAATACACCCTGGACTTCATCTGCCACGGCGTGGCAGCCCACGCCGGCATGTGCCCGGAAAAGGGTACCAGCGCCATCGCCATGGCGGGCCTTGGCATCGCCGCCTGCCCCAACGGGCGTATCGATGAAGAAACCACCTGCAACCTGGGCACCATCGAAGGCGGCACCGCCGTCAACATCGTCCCCGACCGCTGCGTGGTCCACGGAGAAGCCCGGAGCCGCAGCAGCGAAAAGCTGGAGAAAGTAGTTTCTGACATGGAAAATGCCTTCCGGAAAGCTGCTGAAAAGTTCCCGGAGGGGTCTCTGGAAATTAAAAAAGAAAAGGCCTACGACGCCTTCCTGGTCAAAGAATCGGATCCGGCCCTCCGCCTCTTCAAAGGCGCCTGCAGCGCAGCGGGATTCCCTGTCAAAGTGGCTCCCTCCGGCGGCGGCAGCGATGCCAACTGGTTCGGCACCAAGGGCTTCCCCTCTGTGCTGGTGGGCGTAGGCATGAACGATTTCCATACCAATAAGGAAAACCTGAAGGAAAAGGATCTCTATGATGCCGGTGAGCTGGTGTATCGGCTGATTGAGGCAGAAAGTCACTTCGGGAAATAATGAGCTGGTGAGGCAATACGGCGCTTGGCTGTATTCCCGAAGGTTGACACGCCCTTACGGGCGTGAGGGTTGATGGGGCCGCCGGGCCTTTGGCCCTGGGCCCCAAGGGTTCTGTCCGGAATCGGCTTCGCCTTCCGGACAGTTTGAGGGCCTCCGGCCCAGGGTAGTTATATAGCACCGTTCCACTGGGGAGGTACGGCGCCTTTCGGCGCCAGTATAAATGCCGCCTGTCGGCGGCGAAAGCCGCAGTGCCGCGAAGCGGCATATAAATAGGCGCCCCTGAAGGGGAAACGACTCACTACATTTTGTGCGTCGCTGGTGCTCCTACAAAATGTGTTCGCTGTGCACCCGTCAGGGCGTCTTCCTCGCCAACGCAGTGGTACTATATAACTCCCTGTGCCGCAGGCACTTAACCCATCCGGGAGGCGCCAGCCGGTCCCGGATAGAACCCTTGGCGCTGAGGGCCGCAGGCCCAATAGCGCCATCAACCCTCGCCCGCGTCAGCGGGCGTCAACCTTCGGGAATACAGCCACCCGCCGAAATCGCATAAAAAAGCCATCCCCCACGGGATGGCTTTTTTATGCGTCTCAACTATGTTCATCAGTTGCCGAATTCGTCTTTTCCGCCAACCTGCTGAGGCTGGGCTTTGACGTACTTAATCTGTTCGCACACGCATTTATCCTTCATTTTGTACAGTTCCGGAATGAACTCCATCATCTTATTGAAGGTATCATCGTTAATGGAATACTTGGTCCACAGGCCCTCTCTTCTGGCATTCACCACTTTAGCCTCAATCAGGATCTTCATATGATAGGACAGGGTGGACTGGGACAGGGTGAAATTTGACAGAATGTCGCAGGCCGACATCTCACGGCAGGACAGCATATCCACAACCCGGAGACGGGTCTCGTCGGAAAGCGCCTTGAAAATAGTGGCAAACTCTTTATAGCTCGGTTGGAAATCCATAATAAACCCCTTTTCTAAACAGCTGATTCTCGCTCAGACTTTTATGATTATCTCTCATAGATTCAATGGTCCAGGTGCCGTAACGAATCGACACATTTAAATCTATTTTTGTCCATTTTATAACATCGTCCTGTTCTTGTCAATCCAGTTTTATCGATTCAGTGCAAATTATTCCCATTTCCCCTATTTTACCCATGAGAAAAGGTCTGCCAAAAGGCAGGCCTTTTCAGGTGGATTATGATGGTACCCCTTATTTTCTATTACATACCGGCCAGCATGAAGTAGCGGACTTCGATGTAGATGCTGGTGACGATAAGGGACATAATCATCAGCGGGAAGCACCATTTCATGAAGGTGCCGAAGGAAATGTTATGTCCTTCCTTCGCTGCAATAGCCACCATGATAACGTTCGGGGAAGCGCCGATCATGGTGCCGTTGCCGCCGAAGCAGGCGCCGGTGGCCAGAGCCCACCACATGTAGTCTGCATGGGGCAGGTTCATGAGGGCCTGCATATCCTTAATCAGAGGAATCATGGTTGCGGTGAAGGGGATGTTATCAATGAAGGCAGAAGCAACGCCGGAGAGCCAGAGAATCATGTAGGTAATGAGATGGTTGTCTCCGTTGGCCAGAGCCACGCCCCAGGAAGCGATGGCTGTAATGACGCCGGCATTTTCCATGCCGCCTACCAGGATGAAGAGGCCCATGAAGAAGAACAGCGTATCCAGGTCCACTTCCTTCATGGCATCTTCCGGATTAATATGGCATGCCAGCATGGCAACCACGCCGCCGGTCATGGCGATGGTGGCAGACTGCAGACCGAAGCGGGAATGAAGGACGAAGCCTACGATGGTGAGGCCAAGGACGATGAGGGAACGCTTGAAAATCATCTTATCTTCCACAGCGGACATGACATCGATGGCATCAATCTGTTCCTGGGGAAGGTGTCCATGGGGCAGCTCTTTTCTGAAGATAAAGAGGATGCCGATGAGGGTTGCCACGATGGTGATGACAACCACCGGAGCCAGATTGATAAGGAAATCATTGAAATCCAGATGGGTGGCAGAACCAATCATAACGTTCGGCGGGTTGCCGATCATGAGAGCCGTACCGCCTACGTTGCACATGAGGATTTCCGAAACCAGTACCGGCACCGGGGAAATCTTCAGCATGCGGCAGAGGGAAATGGTCATGGGCGCAATCAGAAGGGCCGCGGTGACGGAATCGATGAGGGAAGCGCCTACGGCTGTCACGCAGGACAGGAGCACCAGAAGCTCCCTCGGGGACCCCTTGGACCTTTTCATTGCCCACAAAGCAAGCACCCGGAAGAAACCGGATTTCTTCACTACGGAAATCAGAATCATCATGCCTGCCAGAAGACCAAGGGTGTTCCAGTCGATATATTTCCCAAAGGCTTCCGACTGAGTCACATACCCGGCATAAATCATCGCGCCGCCGCCGACCAATGCGCAGATGGTTCTCGGGAACTTTTCAGACATGATTCCCACATACGTGAGACAGAAGATGATGACGGCTAGGTAGAATTGAAATGTAGTCATGAAATACCTGAACTCCTCTCACTGCCCTGAAAAGGGTCGTAGATTTTCATTGGGAATGAGGGACCGCGTTCCTCCGGACCCTTCCTTTTCCGGAATTGCGGAATGTGAAATCACGACGTCCCCGATGAAGAAACACCACATCGCTTGATAGTTTTATTCTAGCACAATGCATGGAAGAAATAAATAATACATAGCGAGGAAGATGAAAATTAATATATAAAATTTAGTTTATGATTATCATAAATCATTTTTATTACTTATATGTCTATGGATTTATGGAGCCGAAAAAATGGGGCTCTGCGGGGTTTTGGGAGAAGTTCAGCGCCCTTTGGGCGCAGGGTCCGCGGCTTCGCCGCAGGCTGCGCAGAAGGGCTGCGTAAAAAGGTTCTTAAGATGGACCGGCCTGTCGGCCGGACGGTTCAGAGGGTTTTGGCGGTGCCCTTACGGGCGCATTATAAAAAAACGCCGACCGGGATTTATCAGCCAAAGAGGCATAGGGAAGCACTCAGATTCTTCGCTGTTGTGGAGGTCCTGCATAGGACCTCCAAGTCGGGCGAAGCTGGTCCTTAATCTGCACATAAAAGGACCTTCCTTTTATCGCCCGACCGATGCAGAATGACTGTGAGGCGGTAAGCGGATAGCAGTAATAAGCAATAAGAGGTAAGCGGGCAGCGGTCCTTCCGGCCCACGCAAAAATCCTGCAGAGGGCTGTCTGCAGGATTTGATGACTGGCAGGGGTAGGTGGAGTCGGACCACCGATAACGGAGTCAAAGTCCGTTGCCTTACCGCTTGGCGATACCCCCATATCAAGGAGCCGGTGCCTATTTCACCCGGAATCCCTGTTTTTAGGTAAAAAAAAATGGGGCGAGTGGTGGGGCTCGAACCCACGCATAACGGAGCCACAATCCGCCGTGTTAGCCGCTTCACCACACCCGCCACATATGGAGTCATATGACAGGCGTCATATGACGTTGTTTATTGTACCATATCCATAGAAGTGAGTCAAGAAAATTATTTGGGCAGCTGCCGGGCGTTGCCCGGCGGTTTCCTGTCCGGCATAGCACCATTGCGTTTCATACCGACAGGAAACCTTTCGCGAATAGTTTCCTATCCGACATGGTGCCGCTGTGTTTCATACCGACAGGAAACTTTTTGCGAATGGTTTCCCATCCGGCATAGCTCCATTGCGTTTCATCACGACAGGAAACTATTCGCATATAGTTTCCTGCCCGGCATGGCTCCATTGCGTTTCATACCGGCAGGAAACTTTTCGCATATCGTTTCCTGTTCGGCATGGCTCCATTGCGTTTCATACCGACAGGAAAATTCTCGACCGGAGATTTCTCGACTCCGCTTCGCTCCGCTCGAAATGACAGAACGGCATGTCACCATCGCGTTTCATCTCAGCAGGAAACCTTTCGCGTATAGTTTCCTGTCCGACATGATACCATCGTGCTTCATCGCGGCAGGAAACTTTTCGCGTATCGTTTCCTGTCCGGCATGGCTCCATTGCGTTTCATACCGGCAGGAAACTTTTTGCGTATCGTTTCCTGTCCGGCATGGCTCCATTGCGTTTCATACCGACAGGAAACTTTTTGCGTATGGTTTCCCATCCGGCATGACTCCACTGTGTTTCATCGCGGCAGGAAACTATTCGCAAATGGTTTCCTGTCCGGCATGGCTCCATTGCGTTTCATCTCAACAGGAAACTATTCGCGAATGGTTTCCTGTCCGGCATGGCTCCACTATGTTTCATCGCGGCAGGAAACTATTCGCGTATAGTTTCCCATCCGGCATGGCTCCATTGCGTTTCATACCGGCAGGAAACTTTTTGCGAATGGTTTCCTGTCCGGCATGGCTCCATTGCGTTTCATACCGACAGGAAACTTTTCGCGAATGGTTTCCCATCCGGCACGGCTCCATTGCGTTTCATCTCCATAGGAAACTTTCCCCAATCCGTGTATAATAGTAAACAAACCACTGCGGCAGCGCGTGGGTAATCTGAACATCGAGGTGTATGTGTATGGAAAAGAAAGCTTTCCGTGAAAGAACGATTAATGATTTTCTGGATGACCTGGGAAGCCGGTCTCCGGCCCCCGGCGGCGGTGCGGCTGCGGGACTTCTGGGTGCCCAGGCCTGCGCCCTGGCGGAGATGGTGTGCCATCTCACCGAGTCCAATAAGAACTACGCCCAGTTTCATGAAAAGGCAGGGGAGTATGCGGCGGTATTCAATATGGCCCGTTCCATTTTCCTGGATCTCATGGATGAAGACGCCGCCAATTTCCTGGAGCTCATGGAAACTCTCCGTTCCATCCGGAATCTTCCTCTGGAAGAGCGGCAGGAGAAGCAGCTGGAAGCCTTCAAGAAAGCCATTGCCGTTCCCCGGCAGATGGCCCAGACCATGAGCGAACTGCTCCCCAGCTTCACGAATCTTCTGCTGAAGGGAAATAAAAACGCCCTCAGCGATTCCATCATGGCTGCCCAGAGCGCCATCGCCTGCATCCAGGCTTCCATCATTAATGTAAAAATCAACATGAAATATATTGATGATGAATTCTATGAACATGAAATGAAGGACACCATCACCAGCTGGGAAAACGCAGTGTCCGCCATCGATGCGGTGCTCACGTACCAGGTGGATTTGTAAGGGGCGCTTTCCGGCCCGGGTTCATGGACACGCCCTTTGGGCGTGAGGGTTCAAAGGGTTCAGAAGGTTCAGAAGGTTCAGAAGGTTCAAAGGGTGTGGTGGCGCCCTTCGGGCGCATTATAAAATGGCGCCTCCGGCGCCCACCCTGCCTCCACGGAGTGGGCTTTATAACTCCCTCTGAACCAGCCCGGAAGGCGGAGCCGATTCCGGGCTGAACCCAGGACGCCCAGGGCGACAGCCCGACGGCGGCTTGAACCCGGGCGCCGAAGGCGCCTGAACCCTCTTTCTTTCGGGAATACAGCCCATGGTCCACGGTAAGCGGACAGCGGAAAGCGGGCAGCCCCACTGTCTCACTGTCCCACCATCCCACTGTCCCGCCAGCTCACTAATACACTATCCCAAAGGAGGCCTATCATGAAAGAAGATCCTTCTTCCCAGTCATTAAGCAGGCAGCTCTTTGAAACCTATGTTGCCCTGGATAACTGGCATAAATTCCGCCTCCGTCTGTTTATAGAAGGCATATTCGTCGGCATTTTCGGCGGGCTCTGCATCAGCCTTTTCCGTTTCCTTCTGGGAGAGGCGGAGGCGCTTCGCATTTTTGTGTACAATGCCTTTCTCATTCCTTCTGCGGCGAAGGAAAATTTTGTTCCCCTTCTTCTGTGGGGAGCGGCCCTTGTGGTGACGGGATTTCTCCTGTACCGCATGTGTCTCTATGCCCCCATGGCGGGAGGCTCCGGCATTCCCCAGGTGAAAGGGGTTATTCTGGGGCTGTATAAAATGAAATGGTTCCGCATTCTCTGGGTGAAAATCATTGCCGGTGCCCTGGGCATCGGTGCCGGTCTTTCCCTGGGAAGGGAGGGGCCTTCCATCCAGATCGGCGCCGTGGCGGGCCAGGGGATTTCCCGTTTCCTGGGCCGCACCCGCATGGAAGAGCGCTACCTCATCACCAGCGGCGCCAGTGCCGGTTTGGCGGCCGCTTTCAATGCGCCCCTGGCGGGCATGATGTTTGCGCTGGAAGAACTGCACCGGAATTTCTCCGGCGCCGTGCTCCTGCCCACCATGACCAGCGCCATCACCGCCACCATTGTCACCCATTTCTTCTTCGGACGAAGCACCAGTTTCCATTTCATCAACCTGGTACCCATGCCCACAGAGCATCTGGGGCTGGTGGTGCTCATTGCCATTTCCGCCGGTTTTGCAGGCATTCTCTTCAACTACGGCCTTCTTCATACCGGCAGCTTTTATAATCTTCCCGTTTTCAAAAACCAGTATGTAAAAATCCTTTTTGCCCTCTTTTCCGCCTGCCTTCTGGGATTCTTCCTGCCCCAGGTGCTGGGCGGCGGCAATACCCTGGTGGACCAGCTGGCAGCGGGCCGTTTCAACAGCCTTTCCTTCCTGCTGCTCCTTCTTTTCGGGAAATATGTCTTCACCCTCATCAGCTATGGCTGCGGCGTGCCCGGCGGCTTCTTCCTGCCCCTTCTCGTCATCGGCGCCCTTTTGGGGAGCGTGGAGGCCAATGTGCTGGTGTCCCTGGACTTCATCAATGAAATCTATACGCCCAATATCATCATCATCGGCATGGTGTCCCTCTTTGCTGCCAGCGTCCGCTCCCCCATCACCGGCACCCTCCTCATCCTGGAAATGACCGGCGACTTCGGCCACCTCATGGCCCTGGCCCTGGGAAGTGCGGTGGCCTACATTACGGCGGAGCTCCTGAAGGGCGAGCCCATCTACGATGCCCTCCTCAAGAAATCCCTCTCCGCCAAGCCCGATAAGGCCTGTGAGGAAGAAAGAAATATTGTGGAAGTGCCAGTGGGAAGCGGTTCCATTCTTGAGGGAAAGAAAATCCGGGACGTGCCCCGCATGAGGCAGACCATCATCATCGACCTCAAGCGTCACGGCCAGAGCGTGATTCCGGACCCGGACATCCGGCTCCAGGCAGAGGATTTCCTCTACATCCTCACCGCCAGCAAGAATGCGGAAACATTGAAAAGGCTTGGCGAGGAACAGGTGCCGCCGGATTCTGTGAGGAAGAAATAATATCCATCAAAAAAACGTGAAACCAGGATTTCCTGATTTCACGTTTTTTATTATCTTCTGCCTCTTCGTCTCTGGATGGTCCGTCCGGGGCTGCCTCTCCGGATAGCGCGAGAGGGTCTTACTTCTTCGCCCTGGGAAGCGGCGGCTTTGCTGCCGGTGCCCAGTTTACCGGTGCGGATGGCGGTTCTCTTGGCGATAAGGAACCAGCCTGCCAGTTTGTCGGCGGTCTTGCCTTCGCCGCTGCTTTTGGCGGAAGCATCTTCGGGATAGGCCTTCTTGTAGTATTCTACGGCGTTTCTGCTGTTCGTCTTGTCATCGGAGGCTACGCTCTTGAAATCAAGCAGGTTCTTCCCCAGAAAGAGGATGAGCAGCACCGGATAGGCCGCCAGGGGATACACATTCTGCACAATGGAAAGAGCGATGATGACCACGGCCACTGCCATAGCCGCCATGGCGGTGTATTTCTGCATGGACAGCATTTTCTTGAACTTGTCATCCATGGCAGAGAGCCAGATATTGCCGCCGGCTTTGAAATAGTGGATAAATTCCTTATCTCTGAAGCTCCGGTCCCCCTTGTGGTGTTCGATGATCTGGTCCACGATGCGGGCCACGTTCTTCTGCAGCCGTATCATCTGGTAGCCGATGAGGAAACCGATGGACGTGATAATGACTGCAATGATGATGAAAGTTAAAGATTCCATAAAAACTCTCTCCTGTCAAACGATTTCAGATTTGCATTCCTTTATTATACTCGCCGTCGGAAACGATGAAAAGACAGGGCGGTAAAGAAATTTCATTTCCTTCACCGCCCTGTTCTCCAGCTGTTTAAGGAATTCCATGACGAAACAGTGCATAAGAATTCTTATAAAAGCACGCTCCATAAATGAATCAGTGCTTTCCTGAAATCTGATTGTCTGTCCCTTTGCCGGGGCCGCATCGTTTCTTCCCGGGCCTGCGGATTATTTCAGCCACAGGTGCATGGCGGATTTCGCCGCCTCCTCCGGCGTAATATAGCCTTCCTGGGCCATGAGGGCCAGCACCGTGGTCATGCGCTTCGCCCCTTCCTGGGGATGGCTGATGGGGTCGTAGGCAGAAGGCGCCTGGGGCAGCCCTGCCAGCATGGCGCACTGGGAAAGATCCAGATCCTTCGGCGCTTTTCCGAAATACACCCGGCTCGCTTCCCCTACACCGTAGGCACCATGGCCGAAATAAATGGTATTGAGATAGAGCTCCAGGATTTCCTCCTTGGAATAATTCCGTTCCAGCTGCACCGCCAGCGCCAGCTCCTCCAGCTTTCTCGTCATGGTCCGTTCGTTGGAAAGGAAAATGTTCTTCACCGTCTGCTGGGCAATGGTGCTTCCCCCTTCCAGGGTCTCGCCGGCCATGGAATTGGTGATGAAAGCCCGGCCTACGCCGATGATGTCCACCGCCCCGTGGTCGTAGTACCGCCGGTCTTCGGTGGCAATGATACCCTTCTTCAGAAGGTCCGGTATCTTGTCATAGGGCACAAACTTCTCCCTGTGCACCCGAGATTCCAAAGCCTCTTTGAAATGGGCCACGTCGTCCCATTTCTCGCGGACCGTGCCGGCCTCTGCCTTTTCCTTCACCACGGTTGAAGGGGATGCCTTCTCCGTCTTCTCCACGGTGCCCTGGGCCGTGGGGGAGGAGGACATGCCGGAAATCAGGGTGGACACGGTGTCCTTCACTTCCGCAATGATTCCCTTCTCCTCCTTTTCCGGTTTCACCGGCTGGGCAGCCACAGCGCCGCCATGGGAGGCCTTCGCCTGGCGGCTCAGGTCGTCGCCCTGGGACATGCCCCAGTATACGGCCACACCCAGTATGATTAGAAGAAATAGAAATTTTTTCATAGGATTCCTCTTGCATGGTAAAAATAGAATATGCCTATTTTTTATTGTACCATATCTTATGAAATCGGAGGCAGGCGCAAAACGGCGCTAAGCTGTATTCCCGAAGGTTGACGCGCCTGCGGCGCGAGGGTTGATGGGACCGCCGGGCCTTTGGCCCTGGGCCCCAAGGGTTCTGTCCGGGATTGGCTGACGCCTTCCGGACAGGTTAAGTGCCTGACGGCACAGGGAGTTATATAGTACTGTGGAGGTCCTGCATAGGACCTCCAAGTCAGCCGAAGTTGGCCCATAGCCTGCCCATTAAAGGGCCTTCCTTTTAGTCGGCTGACCGTGTCGCTGGCGAGGTACGGCGCCTTTCGGCGCCAGTATAAATACTGCCATCAGTCCCGGCAGTGCCGTCCTACTGCATCACGAAAGGATACACGCGTCAATCTTCGGGAATACGGGTAAGCCCCGTATTGTTGTTCAATCGCCCGCTCCCATTTCCTGCAGGAATCTCCCGTTTATGCTATAATAATTATATAATATAAGGTATATAAAGGCAGTGGACCAATTCAGGAAGCACTGATGCAATGGCCGCTGTATTTTTTTGTCAAGGAGTGTTCTATGTCTGAAGAAATTCATGAAATCCAGGCCCGCCATGCAGAAGAGAATGGCAAGAGCGATTACGGCGCGAAGGATATACGAGTACTGGAAGGGCTGGAAGCGGTACGCCTCCGTCCGGGCATGTACATCGGTTCCACCTCCGCCCGGGGCCTGCACCATCTGGTGTATGAAGTCGTGGATAACAGTATCGATGAAGCGCTGGCAGGCTACTGCACTCACATCGAAGTCACCCTGAACGACGACGGCAGCTGCACCGTCACCGATAACGGCCGCGGCATCCCCACGGGCATGCATGAAACCGGCAAGCCCGCCATGGAAGTGGTGCTCACCGTCCTTCACGCCGGCGGCAAATTCGGCGGCGACGGCTATCCCATTTCCGGCGGCCTCCACGGCGTAGGTATTTCCGTGGTGAATGCCCTGTCCGAATGGATGAAGGTCACCGTCCGTAGAGAAGGCCATTTCCATGAAATGAAACTTTCCCGGGGCGACGTGACGGAACATATGAGGACCTACGGCGAAACCGATGAAACCGGCACCTCCGTCACCTTCAAACCGGATATCCGGATTTTCAAGGAAGGCATCGACTTCGACTATGAAACCCTGAAAATCCGCATGCGGGAACTGGCTTTCCTGAACAAAGGACTCACCATCACCTTAACGGATAACCGGGACGGCGCCACCCATCAGGACGTTTTCCACTATGCCGGCGGCATCACCGAATTCGTCCAGTTCCTGAACGAAGGCAAGGACCTGGTGGACCCGGCGGTCATCGCCTTTGAAGGGGAAAAGGACAAGGTCATCGTGGACATTGCCATGCAGTACCAGACCGGGTACAGCGAAAACATGTACACCTTCGTCAACGACATTAACACCGTGGAAGGGGGCATGCACCTGGCCGGCTTCCGCGCCGCCCTCACCAGGGTGCTCAATGATTATGCTCGAAAGAACGGCATCCTGAAGCAGAACGAAGACAACCTCTCCGGCGACGACGTGAGAGAAGGCCTCACCTGCGTCATTTCCGTGAAGGTGCCGAACCCCCAGTTCGAAGGCCAGACGAAGACCAAACTGGGAAATCTGGAAGTCAAGAGCATTGTGGACAACATCGTTTCCGAAGGCCTGAAGACCTACCTGGAAGAACATCCCCAGGAAGCCCGGGCCATTGTGGAAAAAGGCATCACCGCCAGCCGGGCCAGGGAAGCCGCCAGGAGAGCCCGGGAACTCACCCGCCGCAAGAACGCCCTGGAAGTATCCAGCCTCCCCGGCAAACTGGCGGACTGCACGGAGAAAGACCCGAAATTTACGGAAATCTACATCGTCGAAGGGGACTCTGCCGGCGGCTCCGCCAAGTCCGGCCGTGACCGCCGCTACCAGGCCATCCTGCCTCTCCGCGGTAAAATCCTGAACGTAGAAAAAGCAAGACTGGACAGAGTCCTCAATTCCGATGCCATCCGCACCATGATTACCGCCTTCGGCACCGGCGTAGGCGAAGACTTCGACATCACCAAACTCCGCTACTACAAAATCATCATCATGACCGATGCCGATGTGGACGGTGCCCATATCCGCACCCTGCTCCTCACCTTCTTCTACCGCTACATGAAGCCCTTAATCACCGAAGGCCACGTATACATCGCCCAGCCGCCGCTCTACCAGATTCGTAAGGGACGGCAGAAATACTACACCTACGACGACGATGAACAGAACCGCATGCTTGATGAAATCGGCCGCGACGGCTGCGTCATCCAGCGCTACAAAGGCCTTGGCGAAATGGACCCCGAACAGCTTTGGGACACCACCATGAACCCGGAACAGCGGGTCATGCTGAAAGTGGAACTCACCGACGCCATCGAAGCAGACCGCCTCTTCACCATCCTCATGGGAGACAAGGTAGAACCCCGCCGCCGCTTCATTGAAGAACACGCCAAGGAAGTGACCAACCTGGATTTGTAAAGGCCGCCAGGCCGCCCTTTGGGCGCAAAGGGACACGGCTTCGCCGTGAGGGTTGACGTTCCCTGCAGGCCGAAGGTTCTTAAGGTTCTTAAGGTTCTTAAGGTTCTCAGGTTTGACGGGCCTTTGGCCCGAAGGTTATGGTAGCGGCTCCGCCGCAGTATTCAGCCTCCTTCCTAAGGAAGGAGGTGGCGCCGCAGGCGACGGAGGATAGGGGCATCAGCGCTTCCCTAATTTTCGGTGTTCCCCAGGGCTTCGTCCGGCTCCTTACATCCGGTCGGCGGGAATACCACAGATACGCACCGCCGGCAGCTCACGCCAAACGCCAGCCCACTCATAAATCCACAAAATAAAAAACTCTCCTACTGCCTGCAGGAGAGTTTTTTATGCATATAAGCCATCCCCATGTCCTTCCCGCCACCTGAGCGGAAGCGAACATAACCTTTCTACACAACCTTCAGCGCAGCCGTGCCCCATCTATCCTCTATCGTCTTTCCGTTTTCCGTCGACCGGTATTTACCGGCCTTTGAGACACTAACGGCATGCACCGAGATGCTTCGCTTTGCTCAGAATGACGCCGTCCGGCGGATAGCGGACAGCGGATAGCGGTTAGCGGTTAGCGGAATAGTCCGCTGTCATCTGTCGTCTTTCCGCTTTCCACCGACCGGTATTTACCGGCCTTTGAGACACTAACGGCATGCACCGAGATTCTTCGCTTCGCTCAGAATGACGACGTCCAGCGGATAGCGGACAGCGGATAGCGGACAGCGGATAGCGGACAGCGGATAGCGGACAGCGGCTGGCGGTTGGCGGAGCAATCCGCTATCTTCTATCTTCTATCTTCTATCGTCTAACTTCTTCCACCCACTGATCTATCATCTGCCAGCGGTGGCTTCCGGTCTGCCAGCCGAAGGAGAGTTCATAGCCTCCTTCTTCAAAGTGCAGGACACGAAGTTTCTCCCAGTCCTCCTTTGAAAGCAGGGCTCTTGCCAGATTTTCCGGGCAGAAATAGGCACCCCTTCCCAGAAGGCAGAGACGGAGCATGGTACCCATATTTTCCGACTCCACCGCCACATGGGGCGCAAAGCCGGCCCGCCGGAAAAGCTGCCTTGCCAGGGCACCGGCAATATCATTTTCACTGTTTAAGAGAAAAGGACAGTCCGCAAAGGGCAGGGAAAGGCCTTTCTTCCTTTCATCTCCCGCAAAAAGGGCTTCCCCCTCCTTTCCCCACAGCTTCTTCGCCAGCTCCTTAGCCATGAGGAGCACGATTTCCTCCCTCATCCAGGGCCGGTGGGAAATCCCCGGCATTTCCCCGGGAAGCCTTGCCATGGCCACGTCGATTTCATCCCGTTTCAACCGGTTCCATATATTTTCATTGGCCATTTCCAAAAGCCGTATGCGGCAGTGGGGATAGGCCTTCTGGAAACGGTCAATCACCGGCGGCAGCATCACCTGTCCCCGGGACGGTGCAATGCCGATGCGGAGCGTCCCTTCAAACCGGCCGGACACATCGGAGAGCTCACGCTTCAGGGCCCGCTCATTTCGGGAAAACAGGCGGGCATAACGGAGAAACACCTCACCGCTGTCCGTCAGCGTAAGCGGCACATGGCGCACAAAAAGCTTCGTCCCCGTCTCCTTCTCCAAGGCAGCGATATGGGCGGACAGGGTCTGCTGGGTAATATGCAGCTTCTCCGCTGCCTTCGTGAAACTCCTCTCCTGTGCCAGCATGAGGAAATATTTCATGGATAAGAAATTCATGGCCCCTCCTGTTACTATATTTTATCTGTATTATATACAATAAATAACAGTTTTCCAATGTAATTTGCAGTGGATATAATGGATATAAAGGGCCGCTCCGCGGCCCGGGTTCAGAGGGTTCAAAGGGTTCAGAAGGTTCAGAGGGTGATGGTATCGCCCTTACGGGCGATGAGTATGAAGTCAGCGTTACGGATTCACCTTTCTGTGTCATATGGTATGATAGGCATTTTGCAGATTGGCTCGCTGCGCTCGCCACCCCCCTATCCGGCTCCGCCGGACTTCCCCCTATGCAGGGGGCAGAATAAAACACCGCGAAACACTCTCTTCATAAGCGGCTCTACAGTAAGCACGGGTTATAGTGCCCCCGCTTGCGGGGGAAAAGTGGTGGCGCCAGCCACCAAAGGGGGATTGCATTTCCGACGCCCGCAGGGCGGTTGTAAAGGTTTTATACAAACTGGCGCCTTCTATCAATTAAAAGGCGCCCACCACCACCCTTTGAACCCTCTGGACCTTTTGAACCCGGGCGCCAAGAGGCGCCTGAACCTTCAAGCCCCAAAGGGGCTTGTCCATAAAAGAGGTGTTTTTCATGAAACAGAATCTTGCATTAATCAGCGGCCCCGCCGCCTTTTGTCTTTCCGCCTTTCTTCTCACCGGTACCTTCGAGCCCGCAGCGGCCCTGGCCCTCTCCTGCGCCCTCTGGATGGCGCTGTGGTGGATTTTCCGGCCCGTTTCCATCTACGTCACCGCCTTTATCCCCATCGTGGTGAACTCCCTCTTTAACCTCATTCCCATGGCCCCTGTCATCAGCCAGTATTTTTCCGAAATCGCCGTGCTCCTTCTGGGCAGCGACCTCATCTGCCTCACCTGGACCACCACGGGACTGGACAAACGGATTTCCGTGAAAGCTCTCTGTTCCATCGGTACCTCCATGAAGAGCCAGATTTTTGTGTGGTTCCTGGCCTCCACGGCCCTGTCCGTTTTCCTGCCTAATGTGGTGGTGGCCGCCATCTTCTGCCCCATTGCCGCCGCCATGCTCCACTTCGTGGGCGAGAAGGATATCAGCAAAAGCAAAACCGCCATCCCCATCCTCCTTGCCATCGGCTGGGGCAGCGGCATCGGCGGCTTCGGCTCCCCCATCGGCTCATCCGCCAATTTGGTGGCCGTTTCCTATCTGGAAAAGCTGACGGGCCACGAATTCATGTACTTCGACTGGGTCATCCGTTTCCTGCCCATTCTCATCCTTATTTTCCTTATGAACCTCCTTTTCCTTCTTCTCCTGCCCTGCCCCATGAAATCACTTCCCGGCACCAGGGACTACTTCCGCTCCATGTACGCCTCCTTCGGCCCCATGAAACGGGGCGAAATCATAGGCCTTACCCTCTTTACCGCTGCCACCGTGCTCGCCTTCCTCCGTCCCCTCTTTGCGCCTTACCTGCCGGCCATGAAACCGGCCTATGTATTCCTCTTCATGGGCCTGCTCATGTTCTTCCTGAAAGATGAAAAAGGAGAACCCATGCTTACCTGGAAATACGCCGAAAGCCATGTCATGTGGGGCATGATTGCACTCTTCGCCAGCGGCCTGGCCCTGGGGAAACTGGTCATTGGAACAGGGGCCATCAAAGAACTTTCCCTCCTCATCGCCGGTCTCCATCTTTCCCCCGGCCTCCCGGTCATGGCCATGGCCTGCCTCTTTGCCTGCTTCATGTCGGAAATCTCCAGCAACACCGCCTCCGCCTCCATTTCCATCCCCGTGGTCATCGGCATGACCACATCCCTTTCCCTGAACCCCATCCCCTACATCCTGGGCACCATCGCCGCTGCCAACTGCGCCTACATCCTCCCCATTTCCACCAGGGCCATCCCCATAGGCTACGGCCTCTCCGCCTCCGCCCAGATACGATACGGCGTCATCCTCTCCCTCCTCACCGTCCTCCTCACCACTATCCTCTGCACCGCATTCATGAACTTTATGCCCCTGTTCAGTGAACTGTAAAATGGACTGCAGTAAAAAAGCCCGTCCCCACAAGGACAGGCTTTTTTATTTATGAAATCCGATTCCCCTTCTCCAGACTAAGCAGGGCCTTCTTCATGGGAAGACCGCCGCCGTAGCCGGTGAGGGAACCGTCGCTGCCAATCACCCGATGGCAGGGGACGATGATGAAAATGGGATTCGCATTATTCGCCATGCCCACGGCGCGATAGGCCTTCGGATGGCCGATGGCTTCCGCCACCTCTTTGTAGCTCCTCACCTCCCCATAGGGAATGGCCCGAAGGGCTGCCCACACCTTTTCCTGGAAAGGTGTGCCATGGGTCCGCAGGGGAATGTCAAAGGTTTTCCGCTTCCCCTGGAAATATTCATCCAGCTCCCGGAACACAGCAAGCGCCAGCCCCTCCGGCGCCTCTCCCACTGCTTTCTTCTCCGCCATCTTCAGCGCCGTCACGGCGTCTTCTTCATAGTCAAGCTCCATATCTCCAAAGGGAGAATGATACACGGCAGTCTTCATGGCCCTCTTCCTTTCTTTCCACACAGAGTGAGATATCATTTAAAGTTCCATTTCCTTATGATTTCATTATATCATGAAAGAAGAGACAGAAATCCTGCAGCTTTTATCCTATGCCCGTGCCAGGGAAGCACTGATTAATTCGCAGAATCGAATTTCATATGTATTTTTATCCAATGCTGCGTCATAAGCCTCCTTAAATAGCTCGCTATTCGCGTCGGCTTATTCCTTGCACAGAATAAAAATACAAGAATGAAATCCGATAACGATTTAATCAGCGCTTCCCTAATCTCTTTGTCCAAGAAGCCCCCCCTGTTGTCTGCATAGTGCAGTATCATTTTACTCAAAAGAGTTTTAGTAAAATCCTTTTGAGTAAAATGACAAGCAAAAACAGTCCGGGGCCTGATGCACCATTCCTGCCTGCTTTCAAGAAAATACCGGACCCAGGCAGGAAGCTCCTATCCGGCCCAAAGAAATGAGGCATACCCCTCGAATACCTAGCCCAATGAAAAATGTGTGTTTTTTGCATATATCAGTTTGAAAAATGCGAGAAATAGAGTAAAATATAGCTGAAAAATGTGAATTTAAAAGTGATAAATCTTAAAAAAATGTGAAGGAGGGCATATGGAACTTCTGAAACGAAAAGTATCGGACCTTTTGATTCAATGGAAGAACGACCCGGACCATCTGCCGCTGATTATCAAAGGGGCACGTCAGATCGGGAAAACGGAATCCATCCGCCATTTCGGAAAGACCCGGTATAAGCATTATGTGGAAATTAATTTCATCCTGCAGAAGCAGTTCCGGACAATCTTTGATGACGGCTTTGATGTGGACCAAATCATCAAGAATATTACTTTTATCAATCCGGATTTACAGATTACTCCCTACGACACGCTGATTTTCTTCGACGAAATCCAGGCCTGTATCAACGGGGCTGCCAGTCTGAAAGCCTTTAAGATAGATGGCCGGTATGATGTCATCTGCTCCGGTTCCCTCATGGGCATCAATTATCAGGAAATCGAATCAAACAGCGTGGGCTACAAGCAGGACTATGTCATGTACTCCCTGGACTTCGAGGAATTTCTGTGGGCCAAAGGGTATAAGCCGGAGCAGATTGAAGAATTATATGAGCGCATGATTCAGGTCCGACCCCTGACGGCCTCCCAGATGGAGGCCCTTCTCCAAGCCTTCCATGAATATATGATTGTAGGCGGAATGCCTGCCATTGTATCCCGCTTTATGCGGCAGAACAATTACTTCGGCATACTGCAGATGCAGCAGCAGATTCTGCTGGACTACGAAGAGGACATCACCAAGTATGCCGGCGGACTGGATAAAGCAAAAATACTGAATGTGTATCGGTCCATCCCCGTATTTCTGGGAAAATCAAATAAGAAATTCCAGATTTCCAAAGTAGCCCGGGGGGCCCGGAATCGGGACTATGTGGGCGTCGTCGACTGGCTGGACAATGCGGGCATTGTAAATATCTGCTACAACCTGGAAATGCCGGAGCTTCCATTAAAGGGCAATTATAATCCCTTTGATTATAAATTATATTTCGGAGACCCCGGCCTCCTGATTGGCTCACTGGATGAAGAATCACAGCAGGACCTCAGGTATAACCGCAACTTTAATATCTACAAAGGTGCCCTCTACGAAAATGTGGTCAGCGATATGCTGAAAAAGCAGGGATTCCCTCTGTTCTTCTATAAGAATGGCACCTCCACCGTAGAAATGGATTTCATGGTAAGGGACATAGACTCCCTGGTGCCGGTGGAAGTCAAAGCGAACCGCGGCGCTGCCATTTCGCTGAATAAAATGATTACCGGAAAGTCCTACGGGGACATCCATTATGGAATCAAAGTAGGAAATCTAAATATAGGATATAATGGGCTGTTTTATACTTTTCCCTACTTCCTCACATTCCTCCTGAAACGATTCCTTGCTCACCGAAAGGAGACATCCCACGATAATGCAGAATCATGAAAATAAAATCCACATCCTCTTCATCTGCCACGGCAATATCTGCCGCTCTCCCATGGCAGAAATGATACTGAAGGAACTGGTGCGGCAGAAAGGGCTGGAGGGGAAATTTGAAATTTCTTCCATGGCCGCCACCACTGAGGAAATGGGCCATGACATATACCCGCCGGCCAAAAGAGCCCTGGATGCCCACCACATTCCCTATACCAAAAGAAAAGCCTCCCTCATTACAGAGAGAGACTACAGATGGGCGGACTACATCATCGCCATGGACGAGGAAAATATGTATGACCTTTCCCGCCTTACCCACGGCGATCCGGATAAAAAAGTCTCCCGCCTCCTTTACTGGGCAGGAGAAAAAAGGGACGTGGCGGACCCCTGGTTCACCGATGACTACGAAAAGACCTATGAAGATATCGTGAAGGGCTGCCGGGCGGTGCTGGAGAAACTTTCGTAAAAATTGATAATTTCAAGAAAAGAGGCATTGAAAAATGGATATCACTTTTCAATGCTGAGTATTTAAAACGAAACCGGACGTATGTAGAACCACTGAACTAACGACAGATGCTGGAGAAAGTCCATCTGATACAGTCCGGAGCGTGTGAGGCAGAACACCGTATATACAGCTATCGCATGAAACATCAGGGACGGTGCTGGAGCCAGGAAGGGACGAAAACCATGGTACCTGCGTAACAAACACCAATTGAAAAACATATAATCAGCTTATAATATAGATACAAGATATGTAATATGAAATACGTAGTGGCAGCGTATATCCTATGGCTTGCAATCCATATTGCAATAGGCAAGCCTGAGACGAGCAAAAATCAAGGGGGGCAGCTTCATTCCTGAAGGGATTTATGCTACAGTTTGTGAATATTAAGATTTACATGTTTGGCATAACGGCCTTAAGGAAGCACTGATTAATTCGCAGAATCGAATTTCATATGTATTTTTATCCAATGCTACGTCATAAGTCTCCTTAA
>ENA-ORCP01000065-ORCP01000065.1-human-gut-metagenome-genome-assembly--contig:-NODE-65-length-74037-cov-12.493172_pt1 | contig 74037 bp, 68 predicted proteins | sample MGYA00242990_ERZ507991 | MGnify/ENA primary metagenome ERZ507991 (study PRJEB26167, sample SAMN06115496) | human gut metagenome | host: Homo sapiens | place: China:Henan | collected 2015-05-07 | study... | reverse complement strand
TTGTTTAAATAGCCTGAAGTGAAGGCCGTGAGAGGATTTGCCAAAACGAACTTGACAATTAGGCGGGTTCCAGAGATCTTACCTGGGGAGATCCGATTTGATGCCACTGGCTACGGGCTTCGCGAGGAGTTCGGATGTCAAATCGGAAGTCAGCAGAGGCCATAGTAGGGGCAACCTGAAGGGCCGAACATTAACAACGCGAGTAGAGGTGACAGCTCTCATGACAAATTCAAGAGGACCTCAGAACAACGTCCAAGAGGGCGGCTGTCACGACGCAAAGCAGGCAGAACAGCGCAGTGTCGTCTACGGCAAAAGAAGGAGCAGCTGGTCATGGCGAAGTCACACTGGACGAAAGCTGAACCTAGAGGCTGTCCGCTCATCGATTTAGTATGTTTCTATCTCGACGATGCGGCGCAGAAGGTTATAAAGAACAAAGGCGCACCCGGCATAGACGGGATAACCTATGAGCAACTTCCTAACCTTTTGCGAGCTCACGGGGAGAAGATCAGACAGAAACTTAAAAACGGTACCTACATTCCCGCTCCCGTTCGACGCGTAGATATACCCAAGCCAAACGGTGGCACGCGGATGTTAGGAATTCCAACTCTCTTGGACCGAACAATCCAACAGGCCATAGTGATGACCATTGGAGACGCATTCGAGGCTCAATTCTCGGATAAGAGTTATGGGTTCAGAGAAAGACGGAACTGCCGGCAGGCAGTGCAAAGAGCTCAAGAGTACATCAAAGATGGAAATAGATGGGTCGTAGAAATTGGACTTGTCTAAATTCTTCGACCGAGTCAATCACGACATACTGATGGACAGAGTCAGCCGAGTTATAGATGACAAGGCAATCTTGAAACTAATCCGACGATATCTAAACGCAGGCATTATGGAAGACGGGCTGGTAAGCCCAAGACTAGAGGGCGTTCCTCAGGGGTCGCCCCTTAGTCCGTTACTGTCAAACATTATGCTGACCGATTTAGATCGGGAATTGGAAGCAAGAGGACTCAACCATGTCCGGTACGCGGACGACTGCAACATCTATGTGAGATCAGAGAAAGCGGCTCAGCGAGTTCTGACAAATATCACCAAATATGTAGAGGAGACACTCAAGCTGCGAGTAAATCGCGACAAGAGTGGCACCTTTCGTCCGAGAGACTCGGTCTTTCTCGGATACACATTCTCCAAGGCAAACTGTACACGTATTATCGTGGCGCAAAAGTCAGTAAAGAGACTGTGGACAAAACTGCATAAGATATTCAACACTGCGCGGGGAACCTCGCTCGGATGGGCGATTAAAACCATTACCCCAGTCCTTAGAGGCTGGAGAAACTACTATCGTCTGGATGACAGAAAGAAATACTGGGAGGAGATGGATGAGAGAATCCGACACCATCTCAGGAAACTTATCTGGATAGCGTGGAAGAAACCGAAAACAAGGGAACGAAACCTTGTAAAACTCGGCATCGACCCCGAAAGAGCCTGGAGAAGTTCTGTAAACGGAAGAGGTGCTTGGTGGAATTCAGGTCAATCGCACATGAACCAAGCTATCAAAAACGACCGTTTTGTAAGATTAGGCCTGTACTCTCTCCGCTTTATGGAGATTCGTTAATGAAGCGCCCATTGCGGTACCGCACGATGGGTGCTGTGAGAGAGGGGCGGGGAAACCCGTCCCCCCACTCAATTTTATTGTGCGGCTAAGAGAACTTTTGAGACGAATGCTATAAATAAAACTCTTTCTATTCTCTTATTACCTTATCGGAAACCCTGATTAAGTTAAGGCTTATTTCTCGCTATACCTATTCAAACAGGGTATTCCGTGCGAATATAGAAACATAAAAAATCACCCAAATTATCTTCAAGGAGATCGGTATGAATTTAAGACTAACCGCTCTATCCGCACTCGTAGGCATCTCACTTGCAGCTTTTGCACTCCCCTCTAATGCATGCTTTACTGTAATTGTCGGAAAGAAAGTTTCTTCAACGGGTGAAATTCTTGTTGGTCATAATGAAGACAATGAAATGCGCATTATCACCAGTCAGTATTGGGTCGATCCGGCAGTGCATGAAGACGGAGAGCTCATAGAATTTGAGCCCGCTGCCGCCAAAATTCCTCAAGTCAAAAAGACACTGGGATTTTGGTGGTCGCAGACTTTGGCGCCTACCGGCTATTCATTCTCCGATGGCTTCGTGAATGAGAAAGGTGTCGTAGTTGTCTCCAACAACTGCAACCAGACCATTGAAAAAGGCGAAAAGATCAACGAAGGCGGCATCGGTTATGGGATTCGCCGTTTAATTGCTGAAAGAGCAGTTTCTGCAAGAGATGGAGTGAACCTGGCTATCGGTCTCGTAAAGAAGTATGGCTATTTTCAAGAAGGTCGGACATATACAATTGCAGACGCTAATGAAGCTTGGCAGCTCGTGCTTTTGTGCGGCAGCCGATACGTCGCTCGTAAAGTTCAGGATGACGAAATTGCCTTCCTGGCCAATGCAATCAATATTACGAATATTGATCTGAAAGACACTGCCAATGTAATTGCTTCTCCGGATTTAATTGAGAACGCTATAAAGAAGGGTACTTATAAGCCAAAAGATCCGAAGAATTTCTCTGACTTTAATCTGAGAAAAGCCTATCAGCTTGACGAAAGAACTTCTGCCGATTGGACCAAAGAACGCGTTCGTGTCTTGCTCAATTACATAACAGGCAAAGACTATAAGGACGAGCACGCCTTCCCGATGTCTATGAAACTTAAGAATAAAGTTTCTTACGAACAGGTTCGTCAGATGATTAGCGGTCACAGCAAGAATGAAGTCAGAAATTCCGGCTGGTATCACCAAGGCATGAACGACATCTGCAATATCGGAACCTATGACAGCGTTGTGTATGTCTTGCGTCAGAACCCGTTGTTTACGTTGGCTTGGAGAACGAACGGCAGACCCTCTCAGCAGTTCTCTTATCCGCAATACCCGTTAGCGGGCGCCGCGATCGGACAGAATTTTATGGATCCCAAGACTGCAACGGCGGCTCAGTTCCACGCTAAGCCGGATCAGTTGTCTTATCGCGCCGACCGTCCGCTTTATACCTTCCTTGCAATGCAGAACTTCTTAGATTGGCAGCATCAGGATTATCCGATTTTTGCCAAGAATAAGAGGGCTTTTGAAAAGCAGGCAGCTGCGGAAGTTCATAAAGCCGATAAAGAAAGCAGAATGCTGTATCGCGTAGATCCGGTTAAAGCCAAAGCCTTCCTGCATGAGTTCAACAACTATTCTTTCCATAATGTACTGCATGCAACAGAACAGGAACTGCATGCACTCCATCATCTCCCGATCATTATTAACACTAAAGAATTAAGCCAGAGTTCTAACGGTACTTTCACCGTGACGGCGCTCTCAACGCCTGAAGTTCACATGACGAGGGTGGATAAGGAAGCAACTCGCTTCGGTTCTCCGTTCTCTAATGCGGATTTGGAAGTCAACCGTGAAATGCCGAAACCTCTCAAAGTCGAATTCTTAGATGTGAACCAAGACGGCTTAAAGGATGCTGTGTTTACATTCCCGATCAAGACGGCGGTCGCTTACACAGTACCCGATGTTGATACCGAGCTTTATCTTTGGACGAAAGTCGGTAAGAAGCAGTTGGCAGGCTTCGACGTCGTCAAAATCAAGAAATAAGCTCCAACAGTAAATTTGGAAAAGATCTGGCGGCCTGGTCAAAGCCGCCGGATCTTAATGATTTAAGAATATGAAAACTAAAACACTGTTTGCAACATACGGCTCTGTCATTGCTTCCTTTAAAGATGTGAAAGACAGGCAAAATCTTCTTCTTGAAGATTTCGGAGAAGAAAGGATCTATTACGCGCCATTTGACTATGTCAATCCAAAGGCTCGTTTATTCATTGTTGGCATTACGCCTGGCGAAGTCCAGATGAATAACATGCTTGTCGAGGCGGCTCGTTTGATTCATCAAGGTTTTTCTGACGAGGATGTTCTGAAGCGCTGCAAAGCCGTAGGAAGTTTCAGCGGACCGATGCGCAAGAATCTCGTTGAATTGATGGACGAGGCCGGAATTGCGGAATTCTTGGATATCAAAACAACAGCACAGTTGTTCTCTGACAAACAAGATCTGGTGAACCTGACATCGTGTATTCGTTATCCGACTTTTACAATCAAAAACGACAAAGAAACAAATTTCAATGCAGAAATAAAACAGGGCACAAAATTATTTGAATTTGCGGCGCCGCTGACATTGGAAGAGTTGAACAAAGCACCTAACGCTGTGCTTCTTCCGTTAGGACCTAAAGTTTAGCATTATTTAGAAAAGGTTGTGAAGGGCACGAAGTTCGAAAATCGTCTGCTGCCGGAACTTCCTCATCCGTCTCGTGCCAATGGAGAAAGAATTGCGTATTTCTTAGGTCAAAAAGCCAAAGAGAAGCTCAGCCGCTTAACAGATCCGGAAAAATTAGATAACTCTAAGAAAAATATGAAGAAAATTTTGAAGTCTTTGAAAGTTAAAGGCTCAAAATAACGCGAAAAAATAGACTCTAAAACGGTCGGAAAGCCTGACTATTAGGCTTTCCGCATAAAAACGAATGAAAATCAGACGCGTTTTAAAGCCCTAAAATTCTTTTTAGTGGACATTTGTCGGATAGAATTGCCTGAAAACGCGTCAGCAATTCTTCGCTAAAAATGCGCCTAAAGCAACGGCGAGCAGGCCGCCTAAAAAACTGGCCAAAACATAGAAGGCTGCTTGTCCGATGTGGTTGTCCGAAACCATTGCGTAGACTTCAACGGAAAAAGTACTGAAGGTTGTGAAGCCGCCGCAGAATCCGGCAGTTAATCCGAAACGAAGCTCCGGGGGAATCTCGGGCCGATCCAAAAAGAAAAACGTTAAGAAGCCGAGAATGAGGCTGCCGATGATATTGATAAAGACGGTCGCAAACGGAAGAAAACCGAAGGAACTAATCAGAAAGCGAAGTAAAGAACCAAGACCGCCGCCGATCATTACTGCGAGATAAATCATTTTGCTTAAACGTTTGCAAGATCGTCAAGCTGGAAATTTTACTCTCGTGCTTGTTTGGCTGGCACAGACCAAAGTAATTTTGAGAAAAGGGCTACTGAAAAATCTTGAACTTGTAACTTAAATAATTGAATAAAAACGTAAATAGTATATTATTCAACATAACTACTATTATGTTGAGTTGAATTTGGCGGTATTTATGTGGTTATTTCAGTATTGTTTGGACTAATTGGCGTCATTCGGACACGTTTTTTCATGTTATGAAATTCTAAGTACCTCTACTTAAGACGTTCTACCACTGTTTTTCATAACTTCTTAGTAGAAACGTAAAAATTTTTGTCTGTAACTATTTATTTCCAGCAGGATTTAGCCTATGATCGATATCAGGGTTATGGGGGTCTCTCTCTTGTCGCCCACTATGCCAATCCTTTGGAGGTAAAGTTTCTATGTCAACTAAGAAAAGCTTTTGGTTAGGACTGCCGATGCAGATGATGTACGGCTTGGTCCTCGGCGTAGTTGTAGGTACGATGGTATCTTCCGAATTCGGTGCTACTTACCTGCAGCCGCTTGGCCAGCTGTTCATTCGCTTGATCCGCATGGTCGTCGTCCCGTTGGTTGTTGCTACCTTGATCGCAGGTTCTGCAGGTTTGGGTAACGCCAGCAAGATCGGTAAGATCGCCGTTAAAACGATTCTCTTCTTCGCTGTAACAACAGCTATCGCCGTTACGATCGGTTTGATCGTTGCGAATATCATGGAACCGGGTACCGGTTTAACGATTTCTGTTGAAGGTCTGAAGGCTAAGGCTGCTGCTGCACCTGCCCTTTCTAAGGTCCTCCTTGATATCGTCCCGATTAACCCGATCGAAGCTTTTGCTAAGGGCAACATGCTTCAGGTGATCTTCTTCTCCATCTTCTTCGGTTTCTGCCTCTCTCTCATGGGCGAATCCGTTCGAATGGTGACAGACTTCTTCCAGATGGTCGGCGACGTCATGATCCGTATGACCAACTACGTCATGCTGTACGCTCCGATCGGTGTGTTTGGCTTGATCGCTTACACGGTTACACGTCACGGTCTGTCTGTTCTGCTTCCGCTCGGTAAGCTCATTCTTACAGCCTTCATCGCAACGGTTATCTTCGTTGTTGTTACCTATCTGCCGATCATCAAACTCATCGGCATTAAGATCTCCGATTACCTCAAAGGCGCATTCGAACCCTGGCTTATCGCTTTCACAACCTGCTCTTCCGCTGCAGCTCTTGCTGTTAACCTTGAAGCCTCCCGCAAGATGGGTGCCTCTAAAGCGATTGCTTCCTTCGCAATTCCTCTGGGCAATACCATTAACATGAACGGTACCTCCATTTACATGGGCGTCACCGCTGTGTTCGCAGCTGAAGTTTTCGGCATTGACCTTACCTTGACTCAGCAGTTCCAGATCGTTTTGATGGGCGTTTTGGCCGCCGTCGGTACTGCCGGTGTTCCTGGTGCCGGCCTGATCATGACAACTCTGGTCTTCACGGAAGTCGGTATTCCTCTCGAAGCCGTTGCTCTGATTGCCGGTATCGACCGTATCCTTGATATGATCCGTACATCTGTCAACGTTCTCGGCGACAGCTTAACTGCTCTTGTCGTTTCGAAGTCCGAAGGTGTTCTCGGTACTGAACCGATGGATCAGGACACAGTAGTTAAAGAAGTTTAATAAATAAAAAATAAGAGATTGGCAAGGTGAGCCGGGCGAAAGCCCGGCTTTTTCGTGGCTAAAAATAGGTTTTAGCCGGCTAACTAATTCCGGTATTTTGTTATGCTAAAGAACAACTAATATCTAACGAAGACGAAGATGTATCCGAGCTTTTGGGCACAATTCCACGATTTTTTTGAAACCGCGCTTTATTGGTTTGCCAGCACGTTTAATCTCACGGCTGAGTTTGCCAAGATCAGAGGCGCTCTGGAGGAATTCTTCTGGGCGATGGAAAGCATCTTCGAGGGTTTATTTCACTACATTCCTTCGCTTCTCTCCGGCGGATTTTTTGGTTACTAAAAAACAAAAGCACCTTCTTCGGGTGCTTTTGTTTCTGATAACTCGTACTCTTAATTAAGAAATCCCCAGTGCTTTCTCTAAATCAGCAACGCTGGTTTTGGCCTTTACATCCCTGAATTCGGCCGCCAAAATGCCGTTTTCGTCGATAACAAATGTACTGCGGACAATGCCGAGGTATTTTCTGCCGTACATCGACTTCATCTTTAGAACACCATAGAGTTTAGAAACTTCAGAGTCGGCGTCGCTCAGCAGCGGGAATTTGAGCCCCTGTTTATTTCTGAAATTGGTGTGACTTTTAAGACTGTCTCTGGACACACCGATAACAACATAGCCGGCCTTCTCAAATTTATCTAAGGTCGCTTGGAAGTTGACGGCCTGCATTGTGCAGCCAGAAGTATTGTCCTTCGGATAAAAATAAAGGACGACCTTCTTGCCCTTCAGATCGGAAAGTTTGACTTTTCCGCCTAGGTCGCTTTCCAATTCAAAATCAGGCGCGGGTTCACCGACCACTGCTTTGCATTCGTCTTCGCTAGGAGCTACCGGCTCGCTCTTTCCTGTCAAATGACACATTCTTATACTCCGTTATTCAGTTACAAACTGCATTGTAGGAATTCGGAATGGTTTTGTTAAGCCTGGAGATTCTTTTGGTTGGTCTTCTTGAATCGATTTTTGTTTTTTAACAACGAGACGAATACTGTCTCCGTCTTTCACAAAGGAAATCAAGTCACCGACACCGGCACCGAGTTTACGAAGAATTTCTTCAGGGATACGCACGGCACCGAATTCATTGACGTCCGCCGTGTCTGTCTCAGAGGGATGGATCATTGTTAATTAGCAAATTAAGGATCACCAATCTATTGCAGGCATTCTATTCATTTGAATGCATCTTAGACCGTTATCCCCTTCAATTTGAGCATGAAAAAATCCCGCCGAAGCGGGATGTGATTTTTCTCGTTATTCAGGCCGTTTTTCAGGACCGTGGGTTTGTTCGGGCGGAACCGGAATGATTGTTGAGGCTGGTTCTACCTTCTCTTCTTTTTTGGCGCCGAAGCCGAAACGGCCGGGTTTAGGAGCTTCAGTAGGAGCAGCAGGTTCCGGCTTTTGAGCTTTTTCCGGCTCCTTCTTCATAGGTTTTGCAGCGGCATCAATCGGTTTGCGGAAGGCATTAAAGAAAAGAAGCAGGCTTAAAACGGCTGCTAAACCGCACATGGAAATTACGAGATACCACTGCGGAAAAGCAAACTTAATGTTGAAAATGACAAGAGGTGTGTTTGCAGGCAGGAAGAAATAGATCGATCCGCCTAAAGCCGACCAGAAAATCAGGTTGAAGCCGAACACCCAGCGTGAGGCTGGCCCTCTTCCTTTGACACAGCAAATCGAGAAGCCGAGTAGGAAAAGAATGACGGTGATCAGAGCATTTTCAACCTGTAGGAATCCGGACCAACCGGTGCTGAAAGGAAGGTAATGAGTTTCTTCTTTAGCTTTTGGTTCGTCAGCCGACTTACTTTCAGTCGGAACAGGAGCCGGTGCTGCAGTTGTCACTGCCGGAGCAGTCGGTTCAGCGGTTGAAGAGGAGGAAGCTGAATTCGGCGAGACATTCAGCTCAGTCTTAGCGCCTTCCTGTTCGGTTCTTTCCTCTGTTTTGACAAGGCCGTCGTCAGGTTTTTCGTAAAAGGCAGCGTTTTTGGCTTGCTCTTTGACGATAGGATCATCGATGTGATGACTCTTTTTCTGGAAGATAGACAACTTGTTGGTGTTGACTGCAACTTTCTTCTGAACCGCCACAATCATGTTATCCGGTTCAAAGACGCTTTCTCCTCGGACATACAGGTAATAGCCGAAGAAAGCGTGCATAAACATTGCGATAAAGCATATAAGCGCCAATATGATACGCATAGGAAAACCTCTCGTTACAATGTGTAAAGGTTAGCACAATGCGTACTTTACTAAATCTCAGAACTCCCGAAGCGGTCGGACTTTGCCAATTCGGGCGGAATTTGTTGTATAAAATTAAAATCTTGAAGGATTTAGTTCCGGCAGGGAAATAAGATGGACATCAAAAAAGACAATGAAATGTACATGACCATTGCGCAGATTGCTGCGCAGAGAAGTTATGCGAAACGCTTAAAAGTCGGCTGCGTCATTGTCAAAAACCACTCAATTATTTCTTTCGGCTGGAACGGGATGCCAACCGGTTACGATAACTGCTGTGAATATGAAGTTGACGGGAAGCTCGTCACTCGTCCGGAAGTACAGCATGCCGAGTTAAACGCCATCGCAAAACTTGCACAGAACGGATACAGTTCCAATGGCGCCAAAATTTTTATTACGCACTCCCCTTGTATTCATTGCTCATTATTAATACAGAAGTGCGGAATCAACGAAGTCTATTATCACGAGAAGTATCGAGATGATGCGGGCATCCAATTTTTAAAGAAAGCCGGCATCAAAGTAGAGCAGCTCTAATTTATTCTCACCGAATGTGAGATCGAGTTAGCCTCTTCCAGGCTTTTCAGAGTTGCCGAGGCACAAAATAGAAAAACTTGCCGACTTTTCGGTCTGACAAGTTTTGCCAAGGATGTCGAACTTTATCTCGTCCTATCTGAACGAGCCTCAGTCAACCCGGCACCTACTTCTCGGTGCCGGTACCTCAATTACTTACCTAATTTTCTCTTCAGAGCATCAACGCCGCAGTTGACCATGTCGTTGAACTGGCCGGCTGTGATACCGGAATACTTTTCTTTCGTCTTCTGAACAGCGTCGTTAATGATTTCACGAAGTTCGCCTTCAGTCAGGCTGGAATACTTTTCCTTGGTGCGCTGAACGGCAACGTTGATGAGATCATTGAGTTCACCTTCAGTAACGTCACTTTCTTTGTCCAGAGCGCGCGGATCCTGAACATATTTGCCAACGGCGTTTTCAACCAAGTTGGCCAAGCCTTCAACGCCCTGTCCGCTCTTAGCAAGATAGGCCATTACGGCATCATTAAGTTCATCAGATACTGTCACGCTCCATTCAGCTTTTCCCATTTCGATCACCTTTTAAGTTATTGGATCGGAGTCACTTCCGATCTGTCGATGGTTAGACTATAAGGGAAACCTCGTATGAACGGACAATATCTGCCCCATTTAGAGTAGCTGGCTAAGAAAGATACTTTTCCAGTCCGAGAATGGCGGCCAATTGCGGAACGTTGTCTGCCACGCCAAGCGAAGCTGTTTCAAGCAACCGCTCTTTCGGACTGGCGCCGTAACTCACCGCCACAGAATCCGATCCCGCATTCTTCGCCATCTGCATATCTAGCACCGCGTCGCCAACCATTACCATGTCTTTGGTCTCAAGACCGGATTCGTCGGCAATCGCTAGAAGCATTCCGGGATTGGGCTTTGAAAAATTTGTGTCCGCCGTCTGCACGCATTCAAACAGATGCTCAATGCCGGTGGCGTTAAAAACGCGTTTCATCCCTTCTCTGCTTTTGCCGGTCGCGATCGCAAGTCGTTTGCCGTCTTTGTGCATGTTTTCCAAAAGCTTTCTGAAGCCCGGGACGAGCTCCAGCTGGGCTTCTTTTTTGGCATACCAATCCATATAAGCTTGGATAAATTCAGCATAGCGGCCTTTCGGACAGTCGCAGCAGCATAAAGCGATTGAATCAGAACGATTGAGCCCGATAGTCGAAAGTACCAGTTCGTCCGAAGGCACCGGGAATCCGAGTGCCTTTGAAGCATGCTGATATCCCTGCATGATGAGACGAGTCGTGTCCATTAAAGTCCCGTCCCAATCAAAGACATACATTTCGAAAGGTTTAGCCATTAGAGCACCAGCACGTCATATTGTTCTTGGTTGTATTCCGTCTCAACCGATAAAGTAATCGGTTTTTGAATCGAATCGCCGACGAGAGCAAGCGCTTCGCTCTCTTCATCTAAGAAGAGGTCGATGACGGATTGAGAAGCCAGAATTCGGAATTCTTTGGCGTCTTTAAATTGATGGTATTCGCGCACGACTTCACGGAGAATTTCGTAGCAGACCGTTCGCGCAGTCTTGATTTCTCCTCTGCCGCCGCAGGTCGGGCAGGTTTCGCAAAGCGTGTGCGCCAAGGATTCACGTGTGCGTTTGCGTGTGATCTGAACCAGGCCTAAAGAAGTGAATTCCGAAATCGAAATGCGATTGCGGTCTTTAGCGACGGCTTTTCTTAATTCCGTCAGAACGCCCTGTTCATGCTCTTTGGAATCCATATCGATAAAGTCGACAATGATGATTCCGCCTAAGTTGCGCAGGCGAAGCTGACGAGCAATGGCCTGAGAAGCTTCTAAGTTCGTTTTGTAAATTGTGTCCGAGAAATCTCGTCTCCCTACAAAAGCGCCGGTGTTGACATCGATGGTCGTCATGGCTTCTGTCTGATCAATAATCAGATAACCGCCGGACTTCAAATCCACGCGGCGGCTGAGGGAGGCTTCGATTTCTTTTTCCAGATTGTATTGATCAAAAAGCGGACGATCACTGTTATATAACTCAAGCAGTTCAACTGCTTCAGGGACGAACTTCTTGCCGAATCTTTGTAGTTCTTCGAAGACTTCCGGGTTATCGACGATGATTTTTCCGGTCTGCTCCGTCACGATGTCTCTCAATACTCTTTGCGAGATAGAGACGTCCGAGTAAAGCAGACAAGGCGCGCCGGCGATATGAGTTTTGGCTTCAATGTCGAGCCAAAGTTTTTCCAGATACTTCATGTCGTTGACGAAGTCTTCCGGTTTGGCATCCTCACCGCTGGTGCGGACGATAAAACCGCCCTTCGGAATGCCTTGTTCTTCGGTCAGCTTGGCAACGGCCTCTTTTAAACGTTCGCGTTCGGCTTCATCTTCGATTTTTTGGCTCACGCCGATGTGAGAGGTGTACGGAAGATAGACTAACAGGCGCCCTGCTAAGCTGATTTCTGTTGTAAGTCGAGCGCCTTTTGTTCCAATCGGATCTTTGGCAACTTGGACGAGAACCACTTGTCCGTCGTGAAGCAGTCGCTCGATCGGAAGGGTTCCGCCGTTTTCCTGATGAGCCTGGCGCATATCGCTGACATGCAGAAAAGCGGCTCTCGGAAGGCCGATTTCAACAAAGGCTGACTGCATTCCCGGGAGCACTTTCCCCACGACGCCTAAATATATATTGCCGATCAAAGAGACGTCCGCATTTCTTTCAATGCGCAATTCTTCAAGAACGCCGTCCTCTAAGACTGCGACTCGTGTCTCGTGGACAGCATTGTTAATTAATATTTCCTGCATTATTTGTCCTTATTCTTTGTTTCTGAAATTTTAAGCGTTCTGACTGCTAAGACCTAAAATCGTGCTCATATTCGCACTCAAGTGCCGTCCTGTTGGATAATGTGGTTTGTTAATGAATACAAGAAAGTAATGGCATTTTTTAATTTTGGCAGTCGATCCGATCTTTCCTCGCCGTTTACGGAGGAACAGGCTCGCCTGTTGACTTGGACGAAGGTTCTGGAAGAGGAAGCATTAAAGCGCCAAAAGATCACTATTTCCGAACTTAAGGAAGTCACGGCCCGCTGCGCTCGAGAAGTCGGAGAGCAAGCTGACTTTAAAAAGCTGCTTTTGACACGTGCAGAAGGTGTTCTGGAATTACTCAGATCAAAAAGTGCTGTTCCTTCTAAAAGACCACAAGGTATTCCCTATTTAGTTATCGGCTCTGCTCTTGGGGTCTTGGCCTTTATCGGCGGCGTTCTGACAAACGAATTTTCTGTTACCGGAAACCGGATCAACCTGCTTTCACCTCCTCTTTTAGGCGTTATTGCTTGGAACATCCTTGTCTACTGCTGGATTGCGGCAGCAGTTTTATTCAACCGCGGGAAGTCTCCGGTCGGCTTCATTCGCCGTTTCTTTGCCGGATTGCTTTTAAAACTTCAGACTCGAGGAAGCCACGGCCAAGAGGCACTGGTTAGTTTTTACTCTAAGTGGACAGAAGATGAGATGCCGCTGCTGCGCCGACGCATTGCAGAAATTCTTCATTTTTCTGCCGCTCTTTTCGGACTTGGACTGATCGCGTCTATAGGTATTCACGGCTGGGGCACCGAATATACCGTCGGATGGGAAAGTACATGGCTTTCCGAAAAACCAGCCGCAGTGCTGACTTTCATCAACCTGTTTTATGGGATGATCCCGACCAATGCGGATTTGTTTAATCAATTGACACCGCAAGTCATTGAATCGATGAAGTTCGGTGCCGGCCACGGACAAAATGCCGCTCCCTGGCTGGTTCAGCTTTTTTACATTATTTCCTTGATCGTCGTGGTTCCTCGAGTCCTTTTGGGGCTTTATGCTTATGCAAAAGCCCGATATATTGAGAATCACTTCCCGATTGATCTTGAGTCGGTTTACTACTCGAATATTCTCCGTCAATGGAGAGGACAAACTATGTTGATTCAAATTATTCCGTTCTCTTATCCTTTAACCGAAAAGGTAAAAGACGAAATTCAGAAATTTGCTTCCGAGCTGCATCCAGAAAACTCTCGCTGTGTTTTTTCTGCCGCTCAGCATGAAAATACGAAACTGCCCGAAATTCCCGGAGGCGAACAGACTGAAGTCGTTGCTGTCTTTGCAATGACATCTACGCCGGAAACCGAAGTTCAAGGTAATTTCATCAACGAATTGAAGCAAAAGGTACAAGACTCGAAAGCCCTATTGCGCATTGTTGTGGACACTTCGGGTTTCTTGGCACGTTTTGCGAACACACCGCAGAGAATCACGGAACGTAAAAAGAATTGGTCTAATTTCCTTGCTCCCTACGGCGTCAGTTTCGCTTTTGTGAATCTAACGGATGCCGATGTGAAAGATGCAGCGGCACAGTTTGAACAAGCAAAATAAGGATATTTCATTGAGATGAATAAAGATCCTCAAAAGATTAACCTTTCACTAGTCAGCCACACGAACGTCGGCAAGACTACTTTGGCCCGTACTTTGTTGGGCAGAGATATCGGAGAAGTCGGTGACCGCTCTCACGTCACGACCGAACCGGAAGATTATGTTTTATTGAGAGCGCCGGACGATTCCGAACTTATTCTTTGGGATACCCCGGGATTCGGCGACAGTGTCCGTTTGGCAGAACGTCTTAAAGCCCGCAGCAATCCGATCGGCTGGTTCACGAGCGAAATCTGGGATCGTCTTACGGATAAGTCTCTCTGGCTGAATCAGCAGGCGATTAAGCATGTCCGAGATAAATCTCTGGTGATTCTTTATTTAGTGAACGCCAGTGAATCGCCGGAAGCCGTGCCGTACGTCAAGGCAGAAATGGACATTTTGGCATGGGTCAATAAACCGGTCATTGTGCTCCTGAACCAGATGGGCGAGGCTCGTCCGCCAGAAGAAGAAAAGGCGGAAGTCGAACTTTGGCGCGATTATCTGAAGCCCTATTCTTTCGTGAAAGCAGTAATGCCGATGGATGCATTCGCACGTTGCTGGGTTCAGGAGTATGAGCTTTGGAAAGAAATTGAGTCCTGCTTGTCCGACGCGGACAAACCGACCTTCGCTTCTTTGCATGCAACATGGATTCGTCAGAAGCAGGCGCTCTACTCTTCTTCATTGGAAGCCATGGCTGCTTACATGGTTAAAGTTTCCAACGACAAAGAAGTTTTAGCCAGCCAGTCTTTGATTGACCGCCTTCGTTCGATCGGCCGTTCTTTGGGCTTCATTAAAAAAGACCTGCACGGCGCGATGGAAGATGCTCAGGTCGCCTTGTCTACCAGAGCGGCAGATTGGCTCTGCACGCTGACTCAGCGTCTCATTAATATTAATGGCCTTGAAGGCAGCGGAACCAAAGCAGAAATTCTCCGCCGCATGCGCAGTGACTGGGAAACTCAGGCAACCATCGATCCGAAAGCAGCTTCCCTGCTCGGTGCCGTTGCCGGCGGAGCAGTCAGCGGAATTGCCGCAGATATTGCGACGGGCGGTGCGACTTTAGGACTCGGCGCTTTAGGCGGCGCTATTGTCGGCGCGTTGAGTGGTGCCGGTGCGGCTGCTGCTTATAACGTCCAGAAAGGTCACAAAGAAAACATCATCACTTGGTCTCCTGCTTCGATGGAAGGATTCCTGCTGGATACTGTACTTCTCTACTTGGCCGTCGCGCACTTCGGCCGCGGCAGAGGTCAATGGGAAGACAGTGAATCTCCGGCTTTCTGGAAGAAACTGGCCGAAGATACCATTAAAGCTCAGAACATTGATTTCAAAGCTTTGAAAGAAAAAGCGGCGGATGCCGATCAGCTTCGCGGTGAGTACACAAAGATTTTGGACAAAACTTTGAGAGAAATCTTCAAGAGCCTCTACGGCGTCACGATCTAGGCTTTTACATTCGGTTCTGTGCTGCGGCGCAGAACCGAAATTCAAGTAGTTGGTTTTCCAAATAATACGAAATATTGTGTTTTGCGGAAAACGACTCTGAACCTTAGAACGTATAGAGGCCCGAGTCTGCGTGTTAAAATTCTTTGGTGTCTCTAAGGACCGAGCCCGGTAGAAATAAGTACGTTAAGAGGCGTTTTAAAAACTGTGACCTAAGAGAACGCGGGAATAAAGAATAGTTTTGTTTTTTCTTCCCGTCCGAGCGGTTGGTTTGCTCGGTATTCGATAACTCTGCATGTAAGGCAATCTTGTCGAATGTTGGAAAGGAAGTCTGACTTCTTTTTATTGAAACTTCGTGCATGCACGAAGGTGTTCATGGATAATGCGGTTATTCACAAGCGCACAATGAAGTGCAGAATAAAGGATGACAAATGACGGATATTAAAGACACAACATTGAGGGGTGTTAACCTTTTGAGAAATCCCTGGTTCAATAAGAGCAGTGCTTTCACAGAGGAAGAACGCGATGAACTGGGTTTGAGAGGTCTTCTCCCTCCGAGAGTGTCTACTTTCGACGAACAAGTAACACGCCTTAAAGGCATCATCGACACGTACGAAAAACCCATCAACAAATACATCGTTCTCGAAGGAGCCCACAACTCCGACGAATCCTTGTATTTCGAACTGCTGGTTCGTTACATCGACCAGTTCCTTCCGATTGTTTACACACCGACAGTCGGACAGGCTTGTCTGCAGTACAGTCACATCTTCCGCTATGCCCGCGGTCTTTATGTCTCTACCGAAGACAAAGGTCGTGTTCGTCAGTTGGTTGCCAACGTTCCGCATAAAGATGTCGATATCATCGTTGTCACGGACGGCCAGCGCATCCTCGGCTTAGGCGACTTGGGTGTCAACGGCATGGGCATCCCTGTCGGAAAACTTGCTCTCTACACTGCTTGCGCCGGTGTTAACCCCCAGAAGACTCTGCCTGTCTGCATCGACGTCGGTACGAATAATGAAGAACTTTTGAACGACCCGCTTTACATGGGTCTTCGTCAGAAACGCGTCACCGGACCGGAATACGATGCCTTGATTGCTGAATTTGTTGATGTTGTCAGAGAACGCTGGCCCAATGTTGTGATTCAGTTCGAAGACTTCCACAACAGCCACGCCTATGACCTGCTGGATCAGTACAAAGACAAAGTCCCCTGCTTCAATGATGATATTCAGGGTACTGCTTCTGTTGTTCTGACCGGTATGTTCTCTTCGATGCGTATTCTGAAACAGCAGCTGAAAGATCAGAAGGTTCTCTTCTTGGGTGCCGGCTCTGCCGCAACCGGTATTGCTCATCTGATCGCTGATGCAATGGTTGAAGAAGGTCTGACCAGAGAAGAAGCTCTTGCTCGTATCAAGCTTTTTGACTCCAAAGGACTGGTTACCAAGAAACGTTCCGCTCCGCTGACTTCTGCCAAGATGCCGTTTGCCGCTGAAGACGCTCCGGCTGAAACTTTCCTGGAAGCCATCCGCGAAATTCAGCCGACTGCCATTATCGGTGTTTCTGCTCAGGGCGGCGCATTTACGAAAGAATGCTTGGAAGAAATGGCCAAGATCAACGAACGTCCGATCATCTTTGCCCTTTCCAACCCGACATCCAAGGCAGAATGCACGGCAGAAGAAGCTTACACATACACAGACGCCCGCTGCTTGTTCGCTTGCGGTTCCCCGTTCAAACCTATTGAATACAAAGGAAAAACTTTTGTTCCTCGTCAGGGCAACAACCACTACGTCTTCCCCGGTATCGGCCTCGGTGCTATTTTCTCTCGTGCCAAATTGATCCCGAACGAAGTTTTCTTGGTTGGTGCCAAGGTTCTTGCCGACATGGTCAAACCGGAAGATCTGGAACGCGGCAGCTTATACCCTGCACTCTCCGAAGTTCGCGAAATTTCTGCGGCAATCGGTGCGGCAGTTGCCGGTTACATCTTCGACAACAATCTGGCCGGAATTGAAAAACCTGCCGATCTGAAGAAAGCTGTTAAGGATGCTATGTGGGATCCGAAACACGCTCACTTCATTGAAGAGTAATTTTTCTTCCTGATTAACAAGAATCCTCCGATGCGAAAAACACCGGAGGATTTTTTTGATCTCAAAAAAAACGGCCTGCTGATGCAGGCCGGAAAGATTATTTTTCTTGAGCTTTCTTTTCTTGCTCTTCTTTGAGGAAGTAAGAAATTTTCCATTTAAAAGAGACGCAAGCCATACGAAGTGCCGTAATGAAAATGAAGCCGGCCCAAAGTGCGGCATCGACCGGAACTTTGAGTTCCAAAAGCATGATGTAGAACCAGCATCCGATAAAACCGACAACCGCATACGGCTGACGGTCGGCAACTACGGCCGGCATTTGATTTAAGAAACAGTCCCTCATCAAACCGCCGAAAACACCGGTGATGCATCCGATGATGACGGAAGACAGCCAGGGCACTCCGGCTGCGAGCGAAAGCGAAGTTCCTGAAATACAGAAAATTCCAAGACCGATTGCGTCGGCAAAGATGTACCAATCGTGCGCGTGTTTGGTTCTCTGGAAAAATTTATAAATGAACGGAGCAGCCATGCAGATGACGAAAGTGGCAACAACGTAAGCTTCGTGATCGATCCAGTAAAAAGGACGACGGTCAATCAAAATGTCACGGAGCATACCTCCGCCGAAAGCCGTCGAAAAAGCGACGATAAAAACACCGACCGGGTCGATTCTTCTTTTGATGCCTTCGAACACACCGGAGAGTGCGAAAGCGACAATGCCGACAAAGTCAAATACGGGAATGAGCGCATTGAGCGCTCTGACGTCCATTTCCATGACAGGAATCTTCTAAAAAAAATATTTTGCGACATTAGATTAAAAAAAAGAAGTCTGCACTCAGGAAAAACCATTAAAAATCAAATAGTGACAAGCAAATGTTACAGGCAATATGTTTGCTTGCAAAACAACGCGAATTAAACCATTAAATTAAAATTATTCGTGCGATTATGGGATTTGAAGGTAAAAAAAATAAGGCCCCGAAGGACCTCATTTTTTGCTGAATTTTTAGTTGTTATTTTGAATGCTGCCTTGGTATCTGCCGCTCTTGTCATACATCCGGCCGTCTTCAGAAATTCTTCCCTGATATTGGCCTTGTTTGTTGTAGCCTCTGCCGTCTTCCGTCATACGACCTTGATATCTGCCGCTTTTGTCGTAGTAGCGGCCATCGGAACTTTGTCTTCCTTGGTAACGACCGCTGTTGTCATAAAATCGTCCGTCTTCAGAAACCCGACCTTGATATCTTCCGCTTTTATCGTACATTCTTCCGGAGTCATCCATACGTCCCATGTATCTTCCGCTTTCGTCGTAATATCTTTCCGCGGCAATGGCATATATGCCGAGCACAAACAGGGAAAACAGGGAAAACAGGGAAACAATGAAAAGAAGAATCCATCTTTTCATGGCCTCTTGTCGATACCGGTAGGCTTTGGTATCCATTTCTCTCCTCCAAAAAAGGTAAAAACCCTAGAAATTTTTGTTTTATGGGATGTTTTGTTCTTTAATTTTTCAATCGAGTGTGTCTCGATTTCTTTCCATAATAATAAAGTGATGAGCGCTGATAAACACATGTAAGAAAGGTAACAGTTTGTTGTCTAAATGAAAACCCTGTACCCCGTTTTGGATAGAAAGATTTCGAAAAAGAACTTACTGAAAAATAAAGAAAAATTTAATTTGTCTGCAAAACTTCTTGTACTTTTCTTGGAAGACATGGAAATTTCCCGATTAAAATAGTTACAAATCAAAATCAAGGAGAAGTTTTCATGGCCCTCATTATCAAACCATCCCAACTCGAAGAAAGTGCCAAACTCGGTGCTCAGTTCCGCCACTGCATTCACGAAGAACCTGAAATCGGTCTTTATCTTCCGAAAACTCAGGAAAAGATCGTCGAAGCTTTAAAGTCTTTCGGAATTAAGGGAATTTCAACTTTTGTCGGCGGCGCAAATGTCACAGGTGTCGTGGCTGTCATCGAAGGCAGCCGTCCGGGAAAAACGATTGGACTCCGAGCAGATTCCGATGCACTTCCTTGGAAGAAAAAACCGGTGTCCAGTGGTGCAGTAAAGTTCCGATGACGATGCATGCTTGTGGACATGACGGTCATGTCGGTACCCTGCTCGCAGCCGTTCACTATATTAATCAGCATAGAGATTTTGCCAGAAGATTAGTTGCCATCTTCCAGCGGGGAGAAGAAGGTTTCGCCGGCGGCCGTTACATGATTGAAGACGGTTTGGTTCAAAAATTCGGAATCGATGAGTTTTACGCTTTGCATGCCGAACCTTTGCTTCCCGTCGGCTTCGTAGGATTTATTCCGGGTTTTGCTACGGCAAATGCGGATATTTTCAAAATTACATTTACAGGGGTCGGTGGTCACGGTTCTCGTCCTCACTTAACTAAGGATCCTCTGGTTGCGGCATGTGAATGTGTGCTTTCCCTCCAAACTATTGTTTTCCGCAGTGTTGATCCTAACCAGACGGCAGTCGTTTCTGCAGGGTGCATCAGCTGCGGAAATGAAAAAGGATCCAGCGTTGTACAAAAGACAGCAACGATTGTCGGAACGACCCGTTCTTTTGAAAAGGAAGTTCAGGACATCATCATTCAAAGAATGCAGCAGATTGTCGACGGCACTGCGCTTTCGAATGACATGCAAGGAAAATTGGAATACACCAAACTTTATCCGGCCATGTTCAATTCTCCCGAACATGTTGAAAAGGCTAAAGCCCTTCTTGAAGAAGCGCTGGGTCCGGATAAAGTTAAATTGATGATTCGCCGCGCCGGAGGAGAAGATTTTTCATTTATGCTCCAGGCCAAACCCGGATGCTTGTTCAGACTCGGAGTTCAGGATGAAACGCACAATACTTCTGTTCACAATCCTGAATTTGATTTTAATGACAAGGCGATTGCGACCGGAGCCGCTTGTCTTTTGACTATTGCGCTGAATCGCGCTGCTTCTTAAGATAATAGTGACCGTCATATGACGGTCACAAAACAGAATTAAAATCGAAACTAACAAAATAACCCACAGAGGGATTTTATGAAGGTTCTTTTACCGATTGACGGTAGTGTTTATAGTGACAGAGCGATTGAATATATTTGCGAACATTCTTCGCTTAGAGCGAAAACCGATACCGTTTATCTTTTGAACGTTCAGAAGAAACTTCCCTCCGGATTCGCTTCCAAGATTCCCAACTCAGAAGAGATTCTGGATGAAGCTGCAAAAAAAATTTTGAAACCGGCAAAGAAAGCTTTGGAAGCCGCGGGTTATAAAGTCAAAATGAAAGTCGCTTATGGAAAGGCGACAAATCGCATTGTCGAATATGCTCAGGAAATTCCGGCAACCCTGATTGTTATGGGTTCACACGGCCATACACCGGTCAAGGGAATTTTGCTTGGCTCAAAAACTTCTTCAGTCTTGGCCAGCACGCCGATTCCCCTTCTGGTGATTCGGCACAAGTTCTATCAGAAACCGGGAAGAACCGAAGTCGGTGTTTGCTTAGACGGTTCCGAATACTCCCCAGCTGTTTTAACTTTTATTAAGAGACGTCTTCCTTTGTTCGCTAAGGATGCTCGCTTCCATTTAATTAATGTTGCTTCACCTCAAAACGGATTATTAATTCCTGAAGTTAGTGCTTTCGGAGCCCCGGCTCTTTCTTCTGAAGAATTTGAAAAAGAACAAAGAGAACCTTTCTTTAAGATCGCCGAGCCTTTTGAAAAATATATGCAGGAAAAAGGTCATGAAGTCGTTGAAGCGCTTCTTACCGGCGATCCGGCGGCACAAATTTCCAAGTACGCCAAGGAACATAACTTAAGTTTAATGGTGATGGGTACGCACGGAGGAAGTTCTTTAAGAATCATGATGTTAGGTTCGGTTACGATGTCGGTTGCTTCTCAGACAAAACTGCCTATGCTCTTGGTACATCACGATGATCCGACACTTCTTCGGGATCTGTCTAAAGAAGAGTAACGATTGAAAAAGTCGCGCGGTGCGCGGCTTTAATAATTAGAGATTCAGCAGTCTTTCAGGAGCGTTGTAAATATTTGCTCGATTGTCTCGGCAGAAAGCGCTTAAGGTTAAATCGCACTCTTTTGCCAAACAGAGCGCTCGATTGGTTGGCGCAGAAATAGCAAATAGAATTTCAATTCCGGTCACGGCCGCCTTTTGAACCATTTCGTAAGAGGCTCGGGAACTCAGGAATACAACAACCGGTCCCCATTTTTTCATTGCTCTCATTCCGATGAGTTTATCCAGTGCAACGTGACGTCCGACGTCTTCCGTTCCGCCTAAAAATTTACCTTCAGGAGTGAAGGCCAGCATGGCATGAGTGCTTCCGGTTACCTGACCGACTTTCTGGACCTGCTCAAAGTATTTCATCGCAGGTTGGTAGAAGTTCATGTCAAATTGATAAGTGCGTTTCAGAGGCTCAGGCTTCAATTCAACATCTTTCAGGCTCTCTACCCCGCAGATACCGCAGCCGGTGCGCCCTACCATGGACCGTCTGTGTTCTTTGAGCTTGAAGAAGCATCGAGGAGAAATTTCCATTTCGACAACCAGACCGTTGCCGCAGCCTTCTTTGACTTGGATGTCGTAAATATGAGAAATATCCGGAATGATTCTTTCCGATAATGAAAAGCCGACGGCAAATTCTTCCAGCAATTCGGGAGAAGCCATCATGACGACATGAGAGATGCCGTTATAAGTAATGGAAATCGGAACTTCGTCGGCAACCGCATCATCGACGGTTTTACCTGAAGGCCAGCGATAAACTTTCTGCCTCGTATAAGTCGGAGGCAAAACAACGGGCAGATCTTCTTCTGTTGCCATAACTTCAAAAATCAGACGGCAGCCGCTTCCTTGATAGCAAGAGCGTCGACCGCGCCTTGAATATTTTTAACCACAAAAACGATGACTCCCAGCAACCGCCAGTCGCTGTCAGGGCTCACGAAAAGATTCGGTTCACCCTGAGGAACTTCGGACGCGGGTAAAAATTTTCTGATGGAATAACCGTCAGCCGTATGCACGACGACCATTGAGCCGTTTTGCGGATCCGCAGAACGATCCACGATCAAAAGATCGCCGAAGTCGATACCGGAATCCTTCATTGTATCGTCCTCGGCAATGCAGAAGACGGTTTCTTCAGGATTTCGGACTAAACAAGCGGACAGCGGGTCCTCTTCTGTGGAATTGAAATAAGAACCGATAGAGGTAAGAGATGCAAGAGATTCGGGCTTTTCTTCCGGCAACAGATCATCCTTGCTCTTAATGATCTGTTCCCTAACCCAGGAAGAACCTCCGAGCTTATGCAATTTTTCTATCAGAGCCGTCGTCAAAAGGATCGTGGTTACCTTAGAGGTGCCCGCATACGGACCGGGTTTTCTGCCCGAACCTGCTCGTTTGCCGCCCCAACCCTGTTTTTTTGTCACTGTGGTAGGAGATTCTTTCATAATATGTAGTCCTGTTTTCAAATCAGGCTTTCTACATATTAGACAATTATTCGAACAAATGCTAATTTAATTTGTAAAACAGACTACTTTTGGGTTTTGTAGCTTACTAAATTTTGGTATACCTTTACTAATAAACGAGTATCGATCATTGCGCCGTGCAGCTTTCTGTCCGAGCGGTCAATAGAAAACCTGTCCAGCAGCGCATCCAATGAATTCTTTTGCCCGGGGAAAGTGCTTCTCGCGAGCTGAAGTGTGCAGTTCAAACGACAATCTACTTTTTCCAATGTCGGCAGTCGGTTGCGTGTGAATTCTGCATTCAGCATTCCGGCATCAAAGGCCATGTTATGAGCCCAAAGTTCGCTCCCTTCTAAGAAAAGCAGAAGGTCTCTTCCGATGTCGAAAAAAATCGGTTTGTCGTCGAGAAATTTATTGTTTAAACCATGAATGCGCGTGACAAACCAAGGGACTTTTCGCTGCGGGTTAATGAATGCATGAAAGCTATCAATCTCATTGAAAGCATCATCGACTTCGATCGCGCAGACTTCGACAATTCTGTCTGTTGATCGGCACATGCCTGTGGTTTCAGTGTCCAGGAAAATCCTTCTTTTGCGGTTAGCCCTTCCGGTGTTTTCAAAATCCATTCGGAATTGGCCCTCTTTGTATTCTTCCATCATTTGTAATTTTTGATTTTTATTCTTTAGTTAGTTCTTCAATTAGTCCGCAGCGGCCGTGATCATGGTCTTCTCCATGACATCTGCTGTGGAGGCGGTTAAGCTGATCGCGCAAGTTGTAGAGATCCTGAATTTTTTGATCAATGGCTTTCAGGTGTTCTTCAACGATATGGTGGGCACGAATGAGTTCGTCCTTCTGAGTGCTCTCCACAACATCTGCAAGGGTCTTGATCTCACTCAGCGAAAGATCAAGAGAGCGGCAGTGACGGATAAAAAGCAGGCGAGCGAGGTGAGCCGGTCCGTAGATACGGTAATTGGAATCCGTTCTGGGAGGACGGGGAATGAGATCGTGGTTTTCGTAAAAACGAATAGATTCCACGGTACAGCCTGCTTTCTTTGCTAATTCACTTATCCGCATAAATACCTATAAAAAATCGCTTGACCTTGAAGTTACTGCAGGGTTTTTAATGTCGGTATATTAACAAAACGAGTATGAAAAATCATGTCGTTAACAAACTCTGACAACAAAACGGCTTCCCCTTCTGATGAAGGAAAAACAGCTGTTTCTCAAGCGAGTGAAGAGACAACTCCTCATGAACATGAACACGGATGCGGCTGCCATCATCATGAAGCCGACCACGTTGAAAAATCCTGCGGCTGTGGTCATCATCATGGTGCAGAACATTGCGGCTGCAAGCATGAGGGTCACGATGAAGAACACCACTGCTTCTGTCACCATCATGAAGAAAAGCATGAAAAGTGCTGTCATGACCACGGTGAGGAAGGCCACGAACACTGCTGTGAACATGGTCACACTCATGAAGAAGGACATCATCATGACCACGATCACTGCTGCTGCGGTCATGATCACGAGCATGTCGAAAACAGCATGGACACCGATTGGGATGTTTCAGGAGTTCATCCTTCTCAGTATCGCTTGCTCTTTTCTACCCTGGGCGCCATTGCCGGAGTTAAAGATGTCGGTTTAAATCCCGACGGATTAAGGATTATTCATACACCTGAAGCTTTGCCTGTCATTAAACAAGCCTTCGAAGCGAACAATCTCAAACTTAAGATGCGGACCAATGAGAGGAAAGAAACTACACAGATTCGAATCCAGCAGATGGACTGCCCCACTGAGGAAGGCCTGATTCGCAAAAAACTTAACGACATGAAAGGCGTGAGTGGTCTGCAATTCAATTTAATGAATCGTGTTCTTACTGTCTCTTATCCAAAAGGGATGCTTCCTGAGATTGTTGCTGCGATCAAATCTCTCGATTACACCCCTGAAGTTCTGGAAGCAAACGAGAGACCGAAGCTCTCCGAATTCAAACCGACCAAGATTGCCTGGTGGAAGTACGTTCTCGGCATTGTTATCGCACTTGGCTCGGAAGCCTGCGAGTACCTCAGCCTTCCTGATTGGCTCTCCATTGTCCTTGCTGTTGCCGCCATCGCTTTGGTCGGACTCGGTACTTACAAAAAAGGCTTCATTGCTATCCGCAACCTGAATTTCAACATGAATGCCCTGATGGCGGTTGCGGTCACCGGCGCGGTTTTGATCGGCTCCTGGCCGGAAGCCGCAATGGTGATGGTTCTCTTCGAATTGTCAGAAGCCATTGAACAGATTTCGCTGGATCGTGCACGCGGTGCGATTCGCAGCCTCCTCTCTCTTGCTCCGCAAACCGCAAGAGTGGAAAAAGACGGAAACTTTATCGAAGTCCCCGCCAAGGAAATCAAGATTGGCGACGTCGTCCGTGTTGTTCCCGGTGAGCGTCTTCCCGTTGACGGCGTTGTTCTGTCCGGACAGACCTCGATCGACCAGTCCCCGATTACCGGCGAATCGATGCCGGTAGAGAAAAAACCGGAAGACAAAGTCTTTGCTGGCACTATTAATAAGAACGGCACGATTACTTATCGTGCAGAATCCGACGTCGACAACTCGATGCCTGCGCGAATTATTTCTGCCATTGAATCGGCCCAGAGCTCTCGTGCTCCCACACAGCGTTTTGTTGACAGCTTCGCCAAAGTCTATACGCCGACCGTGTTTGTGATTGCTGTTTTAACTGCCCTTATTCCTCCTCTCTTTATGGGCGGTGAATGGCTCGACTGGATTTATAAAGGCTTGACGATTCTTGTTATTGCCTGCCCTTGCGCCCTGGTTATTTCTACGCCGGTGACGATCGTTTCCGGATTAGCAACCGCAGCTCGTCGGGGAATTTTGATTAAAGGCGGTGTATACCTTGAAAAAGGCAGAACACTGCAGAGCATCGCCTTTGATAAGACAGGCACTTTGACCAAAGGCAAACCCGCTGTCATCACTTTTGAAAACGCCGGTGCCGGTTTGACGGACGAAGAAATTTTGGACTTGGCGACTGCTCTCGCCGTTCGCAATGATCATCCGGTCAGTAAAGCCGTGTCCGAGTATTCCGCTCAGCAGAAGCCGGCAGGACAAAAAGATGTTCATGGCTTTTATGCCGCTCCCGGACAAGGCGTGATCGGTGAAATCGACGGAACGGAATACTATCTCGGCAACATCAAGGGCCTCGACAAGTTCTACCTTAACGGCCCTGCAGTACGTGCCAAAGTGTCTGAACTGGCTGATCACGGCTACACGCCTTTGATCTTTGCTTCCTCTAAGAAAGTTCTGGCTTATTTCGGCGTTGCCGACAACATCAAGGAGAATGCTCCGGATGTGATCGGTCAGCTAAAAGACCTGGGCGTTAAGACCATTATGCTCACCGGTGATAACGAAAAGGCGGCTCGTCAGATTGCTGAAAAAGTCGGTGTGGACAGAGCTAAAGGAAATCTTCTTCCTGAAGATAAACAGTCCTTGGTCGACAGCATTGCCAAACGTGAAGTGATCGGTATGGTCGGTGACGGCATTAATGATGCTCCTGCTCTTGCCCGTGCAGATATCGGTTTTGCCATGGGCGCAGCAGGAACGGATACGGCGATTGAAACCGCTGACGTTGCCCTGATGGACGATGACCTTCGCAAGCTGCCCGAATTCATCAAGCTCTCAAAGAAGACTTTCCAGCTGTTGGTTGAAAACATTGTGATTGCTCTTTCGATCAAGCTTATCTTCTTTGTTCTGACACTCGCCGGTATCGGAACGATGTGGATGGCAGTATTTGCGGATACCGGAACTTGCCTCATTGTTGTGGCGAACGGGTTAAGAATGCTTCGCTGGAGAGGCTAAGCCAACTAGCTAGATTCAATAACAACAGTCGTCTTTCTGAAATATTGCAGTCTTAAGAGCATCTAGCAGAGGCCGGTCTCTGAACTATAACGGCCTCTTTCTCGGTTTCTTCTTCGTCTCCGTAATCGTCTACCTTTCCCGGGCTCTGCTTCAGGAACAGGAGCACCGAGGAAAATAAAGACTTTACTCGTCAATGCCAAGAATTACAGCAAGTTTCCCAAGAACTTCCTCAATAATATATTGAGGAGCTGTTTCTATGAATCTTGCGTTTCGCTCCACAGGATCGACAGCTTTTATTTGATCGCTGATGACGACGCCCTGTGTCTTAAGGCCGGCTCCTATCAAAGAAACTGTAAAACCCAAAGTGCGGTTTAAGTTTGCACCTTGAGAAATCGGGACACAAATGAAATGTCCAACCATCCGGTTCACTTCTTTAGGAGAAAGAACCAAGGCCGGGCGCGTTCCCTTCTGTTCGGTACCGACAGATGGCTCGAAGTCAATCCAGACGATATCGCCTCGATCAAAAGTTCTCATAGCAACTCACCCCCGGCAGGCTTTGCGTGAAGCCAACTTCTGTCTTTATCCAGCTCAGCTTGAATGAGCTTCTGCTCTTCAAGCAGTTGGTTCAGATCATATTTTGGAAGTGTTCTGCGCTTCTTTTGTCTGGACTCAATAATCAGCTTGCCGTCGTCAAATGTGTATTCAACAGTATCGCCTTCTTTTGCATTCAAAAGTTCAAGCAAAGTTTTAGGAATCGTGGCAACAACAGAACCCCCGACTCTTCTTAATGTCAGAGAAGCCATATCTTTCTCCTAAAGATAATTTTTAGATAACAAATATTATACAGAAAGGAAACAATATAAAAACTGCGCACCAAGCAGAAGCTCCTTCAGCAGCAAAAGAAACTGTGAACAATCCGGCTTATCTCAGTGGTCTTCAATTACCAGTCCGTGGAAATTTGAAGTCGGTGTCAAAGGCTATGCCTGTAAGAGATGCGGCGTAGCTGGTGAAGCAAGAGTCCAACTCGACTAGAAAACCCTACTTCCGTTGTAACGGTATGGACGTAAATTTTCAAGTCCTTTTTCATTTAAATTGGAAGGAGTTTTTTTTTCATCCGGATTAGAGGAAAAATCAAAACCAATCCTGGAAACGCTTTCGTGGTTATTCTGGCGGAAGATTCTTTTTTGACGGTGATTCAAGCAGTTAGTTAGCAAAGCGCTCTGAATGGGTTATTAGTCTTACTCCGTTGAAACACTTAAGTACAAGTACCAAGAATTTGCGTCTAAAATGAAACCATCCTTCAGCAGGCGTATGACTAAATTTGTTTAGGCAACCTGTTGATTTCATTTATTTTCTCTAGGAGAATCTATGAGAATCGTTAAGCTCAGCGCAGCTATTCTTACTGCGTTATTCCTCTCCGCTACAGCTACAGCCGCTACCGTTACTCAGGAAGGTTCCGGTATCGGTAAAGACGGTGAAATCAAAGTCAAAGTTGTATTTGAAGACGGCAAAATCAAGAACGTCGACATTCTTAAACAACAGGAAAATCCTGTTTTGTCTCAGAAGGTTTTTACGGACCTTAAAGATGAAATTGTTAAGACGGATTCCGCTGACCTTGATGTCATTGCCGGAGCGACATACTCTTCCCTTGGTTTGCTTGCTGCAGTAAAAGACGCTGCACAAAAAGCCGGAATTACTTTGAAGAAAGTAGAGAAAAAAGCAGTTAAGGCCCAAGTCGCAATTCCTGCCGAACGTAATTATGACGTCGTCGTGGTCGGTGCCGGCGGTGCAGGCTTTGCCGCCGCTTTAACAGCTAAAGCCCTGGGCGTATCCGTTATTCTCCTGGAAAAAATGCCTCAGGTCGGCGGTAACTCTTTGATTTCCGGCGCAGAAATGAATGTGGCACAAAGCTGGATTCAAAAAGAACTCGGCATTAAAGATTCTCCGGAACTGCACGCTCAAGATACCCTCAAGGGCGGCGATTACAAGGGCGACCCCGCTGTTGTCGAAACCATGACGCACGGTGCATTGCCCGCAGCTGAATGGCTGAAGAACACTGTCGGTATCAGATATGAACCGCATAACCTCTTCCAGTTCGGCGGAAACTCCGTTAAACGCGCTCTGATTCCTGTCGGTCAGACCGGAACCGAATACATTACAAAACTTTCTGCTTTGGCTCAGAAAGAAAAGATTCCTGTCGTCACCGGCATGAAAGCTGTTGCTTTGATTAAGAACAAAGACGGCCGCGTAGTCGGTGTGAGCTGCGAATCGAACGGCAAGAAGTATGATTTCTACGCTAAGGGCGGCATTATCTTGGCAACAGGCGGATTCGGTGCCAATGCAGCCATGGTTAAGAAATACAACCCGAGCCTCGACGAACGCTTCAAGACGACGGACGCTCCGGGAACTACCGGTGAAGCACTTTACATGGCTCAGAAAGCCGGCGCTGAATTGGTCAACATGCAGTACATCCAGACCTATCCGATTTGTGACCCGATTTCCGGCGTGATCGAGCTGATTGCCGACGCAAGATTTGACGGAGCCATCCTTATTAATCAGGAAGGCAAACGCTTCGTCGAAGAACTTCAGCGCCGTGACGTGATTTCTCACGCTATTCTTAATCAGCCGGGTTCTTACTGCTATGTCCTTTGGAACGACAATATCGGCAAGATCTCCAATACCGTTAAGGCTCATCCGGAAGAATACGAAACCTTCACAAAACAGGGCGTTATGCACACCGCTGACAACCTGAAAGAAGTTGCTGACTTCTTCAAGATTCCGTATGACAATCTCAAAGCCACTGTGGATCGTGTCAGCCAGATGGCTAAAGACGGCGGCAAAGACTTAGACTTCCACAACCGCGGCGGTCTGAAAGATTTGTCGACCGGCAAGTACTACATCATCAAGGCTGTTCCTTCGATTCACCATACGATGGGCGGCGTCCGCATCAATCCGAAGGCTGAAGCACTCGATAAGAACGGTAAACCCGTTCCCGGTCTTTATGCTGCCGGCGAAGTTACGGGCTGCACTCATGGTACGAACCGTTTAGGCGGCAATGCCTACACCGACATTATGGTCTTCGGCCGTATTGCAGGTGAACAGGCTGCACAAGCGGCCAAGGCTACGAAATAAAAAATTGAGGCCGGCATTGCTGCCGGCCCCATGCCTACAAGCGATCTTCGGGTCGCTTTTTTATTGGATTTCACTGAGCCGAGCCATTCTGATCTGGTTGCGAATCCAGGAAGAGCCGCCTAAAACTTTAAGTTTTTCTTTGTCTTCTTCCGTCAGCAGAATCGTTGTGCGAATTAACGGCTTGTCGTCTAAGCTCGGACGACCTCTTTTAGCCAGAGCCCACTGGAGATCCAAAGTGCTTTCCAAGTCGCCTTTATTCTCATTTTCTTTGTTCAGGAAAGAGGCAAGTTTGAGAATGTCGGGCTGAAGAGAAGCCAAAGCATCTTTGAAGTTTTCTCTTTCCTTTGTAGTGAAGGATTCGCAGTCGATCGGGAAAATTTCTTTTTCAGTCACTTTGGCAGAGCCGAAGCAGCCGGCTTTGCTGAAAAAGTAAGCGTAGTAAGCGCGGTCATCACCGATGAAGTCGGTGTCATTGCGGCGAAGTTCGACACGGACATCAACACTGTTCTTCTTTAATGTAATCGTCATTTCGTTTCACCTGACAAGCAATTGAATTTCGATATGCATATAATAATATTGTCCATATAAAAATAAAATAGATATGCACTTAATAAATGAAACTAATTGTAAATCCATCCTTATTTTTTCTTTGTGAAAAGAAATTCGGACTTTTGATGTCCGGTTTTTATGAAGTTTAGAAAAACTTTCACACGCAATACGCTTTGTTTTAGAAGGATTTTTTCTCAGGCTCGACTAGAATGACACCTTCGAATAAGGATGGCAAGAAATGAATGGTCAGTTATTAGCAGCGGCTCCGATGGAAGGTCTTACGACAGCGGTATTTCGTCGTTTGCACCATCAGTATTTCGGAGGAACTGACCTTTACTACATTCCTTTCATTACGCCAACCGTTGAACCTAAATTCACGGACCGACATCTCAAGGAGCTTTCTCCTGAAGTAAATGCCGGTATTCCGGTGGTTCCTCAGCTTTTGAGCAACCGTTCTGCTGATTTCATCTGGGCCGCTAAAGCTCTTCAGGATTTGGGCTATAAAGAAGTCAACCTTAACCTCGGCTGCCCTTCCGGCACCGTTGTAGCCAAAGGAAAAGGTTCAGGTTTTTTAAGAGATCTCTACGCATTGGAACGTTTCCTGGATGAAATTTTCAGTGCCGGGATTACTGTACCGATTTCTATCAAGACAAGGCTCGGATGGGCGAACACGGAAGAGTTCGGAGACATCCTCAATTTATATAAAAAATATCCGCTTTCTCTTTTGATTGTTCACATGCGTTTGAAGACGGATCAATACAAAGGAGAAGTTAGGAAGGAAGCGCTTCTTGAGCATCTCGACGAAATCCCGTTCCCTCTGGGCGTAAACGGAGACATGATCACAACGGCCGACATGACGGATTTCTCTAAAACATTCCGCGAGCCTAAGATGCTCATGGTCGGCCGTGCACTGATGGCCGATCCGGCTCTCTTCCGTAAATATAAAGGCGGTCCGGCTGCCAGCCTCGAAGAAATTAAAAATTTCACGACCGCTCTTTTCGATGCTTATACGGAAGCCTTCCAGAACCGTCGAAATGCCATGATGCGCATGAAAGAGTTTTGGTTTTTCCAAGCTAATCTCTTTGAAGAAAATCCGAAGGCTTTTAAAAATATCTTTAAAAGCAAAACAGAAGAAGACTTTTTGGCTGCCATTGAAGAAATTGAAGCGGGTCGTCTTTTGACGGACGCCCGCTTCGGTTGGAAAAAGCCGTTGTAACCGACTCTAAGAATTTGTTACGCCGGTCGCTTCGAGGATTTTTGGCGGATATAGAAAGCCATCAGATTCAAAGCGAATACTGTCATCAGAAGAACCAGAGCTGTTGCACACTGAATCGGCACCGCTTTATCCGGATTCATGCCGGTCGTGGCCAACACATAGATGTGATACGGCAACGACATTACCGCGGCGAACGGAGAATTCGGCAAGTTGGTCGTCGATACTACGGCTGCTGTAAACATGATGGCGCTCGTTTCTCCGGCTGCTCTGGCCAATCCCAAGATGGCGCCGGTCAAAATTCCCGGAAGTGCGGCCGGAAGAACTGTACGAAGAACAGTCTGAGTTTTGCTGGCGCCCAATGCAAGAGAGGATTCTCTCCAGCTGTTCGGTATTTGAGAAAGTGTTTCTCGGACGGTATTGATGACGATCGGAAGCGTGAGAACTGCTAAAGTCAGGATCCCGGCAATCGCACTGACGCCTAAACCGCAAACGGTGACAAAGAAAGCTAATCCGAACAAACCGAAAACAATGGACGGAACGCCGGCAAGATTGGCGACGGCCAAAGTGATGAGCTTTTTAAGCGGACCTTCTTTTGCGTATTCATTGAGCCAGACGGCGCAGACAATTCCGAGAGGCAGTGCAACAGCCATAGCCCCGATGGACAGAATCGCAGTGCCGATGATGCAAGGCAGAATCCCGCCCTCTTCCATCATTTTTTCCGGAAAGGAAGAAAGAAATGAAGGAGAAAGCGTTCCGGCTCCGTGGTAACAAATGTAGCCAAGCGAAGCGAGAAATAAGGCGACCACGATCCAAGCACCGGTCTTAATCATAAAAAGACCAGCATACTCTTTAAATGTTCTTCGATCTCGTAAGGTTATGGATAGATTCATTGAAGTTCCTGTGTTAGTTCGAGGCTTTTAATTTGTATTTCTGAGAAACCAGGAACGCCGCCAGATTGCACAGAAAGGTAAAGAAAAACAGTACGATGCCGATGGCAAACAAAGCATGGTAGTGAGAGCTTCCGAATGGCGACTCAGCCATTTCAGCAACAATGGATGCCGGCATCGGTCTGACCGGATCAAACAAACTTTCGGGAATGAGTGCCGCACCGCCTGCTACCATCAAAACAACCATGGTTTCTCCGATCACGCGGCTCAATCCCAGCATTACTCCGGTCGCAATTCCGGAAAAAGCAGCCGGGACCGTGACGGTGGTCAGTGTTTCCCAATGCGTGGCGCCGAGTGCCAGAGACGACTCTTTTAGGCTTCTGGGAACTGAGCGAAGAGCGTCTTCGGAAATGGTACAGATCGTCGGAACGGCCATGAGCGCCAGCAAAATGGCGGCATTCAATACATTCAGTCCGGTCGGAGCTCCGAAATAATCCTGCAGGAAAGGTGCCAAAACAGTCATGCCGACAAAGCCGATCACAACGGAAGGCATTGCAGCCAAAAGTTCGATGAACGGTTTAAAAATGGACCGTAATCTTGACGAAGCAATTTCAGATAAGTAGACAGCGCAGAGGATCCCGAGAGGTGTGGCCATTACGGCGGCGAGCAGCGTGACCGAGACAGATCCGATGATTAAAGGAAATATTCCGAAAGACGGAGGATCTTCCGTCGGGTACCAGTCGTGACCGGTCAGAAAATGTTTGAGCGATATTGTCTCGAGGACCGGCATCCCCTCTTTAAACAAGAACCAGACGATTCCGGCGAGGCCGGCAAGAGTAAGAAGAGCTAAAAATAAAAGAGATTTTTCAAAAATGAAATCCTTGATGGTTCGCTTCACTAGAAGACTCCGAGATTTCAATCACCTTTGCGGCTCCGGCTATTCAGTGCCGGTCACAGCGAAAATGACGGAAACGGTTGGAAAGCTTACTTCGATCTTCAAGCTTTCTGTCAGAGAGATCTGAAATTAACGTTTGGCAGGCGGAATAAAACCGACTTCTTTGATCAGGCTTCGGCCTTCTTCAGACAGGCAGAAGTCCGTTACTTTTTTTACGGCCCCTTGCGGCTGATGATTTGTGTAGAGATAAAGATCGCGTGAGAGCGGCCATTTGCCGTTTTTTGCGGTCTCGGGTGTTGCCTTAATCCCGTTGATTTCAACCGCCTTGATGATCGGGACTACGTAACCGAGGCCGACATATCCGATCGCGTTTGGATTCCTAGAGACGGTTTGAACTACGGTCCCGTTGGAGCTTTGCAGAAGTGCTCTCGGGCTGACGCGCTGATTTTTCATGACCAGAGATTCCCAGGTTTCAAAAGTTCCCGAAGATGTATCTCTGGATACCAAGACAATCGGAGCATCCGGTCCGCCGACCTCTTTCCAGTTCTTGATTTCACCCTTGTAGATTTTTCTCAAGTCGTCCAAAGAGAGATTCTTGAGGGAGTTTTTAGGATTGACGATCGGAACAATTGCGTCAACCGCTACCGGAATTTCAAAGGGTTTTACGCCCTTTTCTTCAGCCGCCTTCATTTCTTTATCTTTAATTTTTCTGGAGCTCATGGCGATTTGTGTCAGCTGCTCATTCAGAGCCTTGATTCCGTTGCCGGAGCCGCCTCCGGAGAGTTCGATGACAACCGAAGGATCTTTTTGCATGAGGTGCTCAGAGATTTTTTGCATGACCGGCAAGACGGTTGTTGAACCGGAAACCGTCACGTTTTCTTTTGCCATGGAAGAAGCGGAAACAGCCATGGCAGACAAAGCAAGTAAGGAAATTAAATAATTTTTTCTCATAAATTCTCCTATGTTTTATTAACAAGTTTTTTTGTTCCAAGAAAGAAATTGTTTTTCCTCAAGGAACACGGCGAATACTAGAAGTAAAAAATGACAAGAAAATTACAGTTCTGTGAAATTTTTATGACAATAAATCAAAGAGTAAGTTGTCATTAAATTGACATATTCCTGACATTTAGTTGTCATAAAAGCAAAATACAATTTTCGCGAATTTGAAAATGAATCAGGAATGTTGAAAAAGTAAATATGCAAGTAAATAATGAATTTACAAAATTGAGCGCTTCTAATTTGAATTTCTTTTACGGCTCAAAACAGGTATTAAAAAATATTTCTCTCTCTTTCAACAAAAAAGAAATCACCGCCTTAATCGGACCGTCAGGCTGCGGGAAAAGTACTTTTCTGCGCACCTTGAATCGAATGAATGATTTAATTGAAGGTGCGCGTCTTGAAGGATCTATCAAATTCGGTGATGAAGAAATCAACCATCCGCATTGCGATGTGGTTGAACTGAGACGAAGAATCGGAATGGTTTTTCAGAGACCGACGCCGTTTGCTAAAAGCATTTTCGAAAATGTGGTCTATGGTCTGAAAGTTTCCGGCGTTACAAACAAATCGCTTTTGATGGAAAAGGCGGAAGAAAGTCTTCGAAGAGCCGCTCTATGGGACGAAGTCAAGGATCGCCTCAAGGACTCTGCCCTTTCTCTTTCCGGCGGTCAGCAGCAAAGATTATGTATTGCTCGGGCCTTGGCCGTAGAACCCGAAGTGCTGCTGATGGATGAACCGGCGAGTGCGTTAGATCCGATTGCGACAGAAAAACTCGAACATGGCATGGAGGAACTCAAGAAGGATCTTTGCATCATCATCGTCACCCATAACATGCAGCAGGCCATGCGAATTTCGGACAATACAGCTTTCTTCTACATGGGTGAGTTGGTCGAACACGGTCCGACGAAAAAGATCTTTTCGAATGCCACTGAAGAAAAAACTCGTCAGTACGTGAGCGGAAGCTTCGGCTAACAGCAATTAAGAAAAAACCGCGGACGTCAGCCGCGGTTGAGTCGTAATTTTAGAAATTAGATTTCTTTCAAAGCCTTTTGGACGAACTCGTCGAAGGCTTCAACTTTTTTCGGTTCGACCAAGGTGTCGAGAATTTCGCCTTTGTTAATCAAAAGAAGCGTCGGGATGTGGCGGACACGGAATTTAGCGTTGAGACCTGCTTCGGTATCGAAATCACAGTGGGCAAACTGAATCTTGTCATGGTACTTCTGAGCATATTCCATGAACATCGGTTGGATTCGCTTGCAGTCAATGCACCAAGAAGCGCCGATTGCTAAAAGAACCGGTTTGGCGCTTTTCACGACGGTGTCTTCGTACTTTGCTTCTGTGACGTGGAGAACGATTTCATCAGCCATTCATTACCTCTTCTATCTAGAAAATCGTGAGTAAAAATTTAATTAAAAGCGTATTGGAGATCGCCAAGAGAATCAAGCCTACTACGCAGACGACCAGGAAGCCGTCGGTATTCGGGCCGTATTTTTCGCAAAGACTCTGCATGTTGCTGAGCCCGTTGGCGGCCATCCCCATGGAGAATGCCAAGCCTCCGACGGCAATGAGCATCCCTCGGAAGTCCCTGCCTAAAAGATTGAAATAGACAAAGCGCGCAAATAAAACATTAACGATGAGTTCAAGGAAGAATACAGCGATGATCGGCGCTGAGAGATCAAAAATCAAATCCAGCTGAAGTGCGCATGTCGAAACCAAAATGAAAAGAATCAGAAAGATCTTAGTCATAGTCCTCAGTGCGAGACCGTCAACGCTGAACCAGCCTGTGGAATCTGCAAAATTTCTCGCGATCAGTGCGCAAACCATGCAGACGGTGTAGTCAGGAATCAAAACGCTCGTAAACAGTTTCTGATTGATTAGATGTCCAAGGGCCATACATACGAAGCAGATAGCAATGATCTTGATGCATTCAACCGTATGGGTTCGGTAAAAAGGTTTAGTGCTTCGCTGAATGGAACGAATAAGCCGTGCATTGTCGAATTCGGTGCGGCTGGGATTTTTAAGATCGTATCTTTTAATGAGGTATTCGCCCATCGGAGCGCTGACCATCATGGAGCAAACCATGCCCAACGTTGCAACCCCCAAGGCGGCTTCGGCGGCGCCGGAGAATTTATCCAGCTGCTCAACTGCGGGAATGAAACTTGAAAGCGTTTCCGTTCCGCCCATCATGGATATCGTGCCCATGAGCAGTCCGAGGTGCTGGTGCATGCCTAAGGCTTGTGCCGCAGTGAGTCCAATGAGGGCTTGAAGCACGCCTAAAACCATTGCAAAGGACCAAAACATGATGGAGATGACAAATCCGGTTTTAATGAGCTTCCAGCTTCCCATCAAAGCCATCATGGTGAGAAAGAACTGAAAAATCAGCGCATTGAGATCCGGATTTAAGACCACGACCGCGGTCTTGGAAATTTTTAGGCATGCAAAAACAATTGCTGCCGGCAAACCGCCGATAAAGGGAACAGGAATGGATAGGTCCTGCAGAAGCTTGATTTCAGATTTAATCCAGCGGCCGAGAAAGTAACAAAGACAGGCAATTCCTAAGATAAAAAAATTATCCAAATGAATGTGTAAGACGCCGTCGACGTTTGTAAAGTCCATGAGACTGCCTTTGTTTTGAATTGTCCGGTGCTCGTTACGGATCGAAAAACTATAATCGCTTCAGATCCGAATAGTATATTCTCCACTGAATTCAAACACTCGAACCACGATATGCCGATCGAACTAAAACCCGTCACGCTTAACGAATTACCGCTTCTACAAGAACAACTGCCAAAACTTCAAAACGGAGACTGCAACCTTTCTATCGCCTCCGTCATCGGACGCTCTAAGGAATACAACATAAAATGGGGAATTTCTCAGGGTGAATTAGTATTGAATTGGGCCCCTTATCCGGATATTCCGCCCGCTTATGTCATTCCGCTTCGCAGTGAAAACGCATTGGCCATCATTGAGGACATCGCATCTGAGTGCCAGTGCTGCAAGGAACCGGTGATTTTGTTCGGACGTTTTACGTTCATGACGGAAAGAATTTCCGAGCTGATGAGATATCGCAACTTCATTACGGTGTCTTCTAATTCCTGGTGGGATTATGTCTATGAACGTGACAAGATCGAAAACTTGGAAGGCAGAGAATTACACGGCAAGCGAAATTTCAATAAGAGATTTTATAAGGCCTATCCGAACGCTCAGTTCGTATCCTTCACGCCGGAACTCATTGAAAAAGCAAGAGTATTTCTGAAGAACTGGTATGCCAACTACGGCGAAATGACAAAGAGTCTAGAAGCTGAGCGGGACGCTATCGAGCTTGCCTTCGATCATTTTGACGAGTTCTGCTTGATCGGCGGCGCTTTAATGGACGGAGACAATATGTACGGCTTTACCTATGGCTCTGACGTCGGTGAAAACATTTTCTCAGTTCACATTGAAAAGGCAGATCGCACTGTTACCGGTGCCTACCCTGCCTTGGCCAGCGCTTTGTGCAAGACGCTTCCGGAACGTTTTACTCAGATTAACCGTGAAGAAGACTTAGGTATTCCGGGTTTAAGAAAAGCCAAAGAAGACTGGGCTCCTTCGACCATGATCAGAAAGACGCTGCTGAAGCTGCAGCGTGCTATTCCAGAACCTATCTAATCCTCTGAATGCGCTGTCGGTTAAGAATAGTTTTCCAGGAGCGCACCGACAGCGTTCCAATCTTTATTAAAAATCAGCTTTAAAGGAACCGGAACGGTGGCTTCCGGGTCTTTGGGTTGGTATGACTTTGCGCCGATGGAAGAAAGTGCCTCATGAAGGAGGCCGACCTTCGTCTCAAGCTCCTTACATCCTAACGTTTCTCTTTCTTTCTCCAATTCATTGAAAATCAACAGATTAATTTCCGGCATTTTTGCGTCTTCTCTCAAAATGAATGCGGGAATGAGATTGTCGGTTCGGAGAAGATTTTCAAATCCGAAATGCTGAATTGATGAATGGAACCCTTCCATATCTCCGTTCCAATCGGAAAGAGAATCTAAGCCGCTTTTCAGATAGCTCATTAATTGTTCGACGGGTTTAGAAATTCCAGTTCGATCGGATAAAGAAAAATCGCGAGCCCAGACAACCTCCTCTTCGAAGTCAACTTTGTTGATGATGCGAAGAAGAAGATAGTCATTGCCCTTTTTATCAAGGGAAAAATAATCTTGAATCATTTGGCCCGCCTTATTTCAATGGAACAGCAAGACTAAATGTTAGTCGAAGATGGAAGGTAAAGGTTCCGGCCATCTGTTTTCGATGTCCGGGTCACGAAGAATCCATTCTTCTGCGCCGTCTTCAAGCTGAAAACTTCGACATCCATTGAATAAGAAATCTAAGTAATATTCCATGAACATGAATGCTGCGGTAAAAGTTTCTTCGTCACTGGAGCCTTTGTAGACGATCGCGATTTCCTCATCCATTGTGTCTCCAAGGTTCCCGCCGCGAGCGTTTATGACCTTTTTCATCGCCCACCAGTATGGACCATATTCCAGATAACTCTTCGGTTCGTATTTAATTTGACTGAGTACGAGCTCGGTTCCGTATGCGACGATATCTGAGCGTTTCTTGTTTTTGAGCAGACCGGCCTTGTTATTGGCCGCTTTGGCTTTCAAAGTTGCGTCAGAGTAAATATAGCGGTTATAGCCCATTTCTACTTCTTGCCTCCAAAGGTTGGAAATTGATTGATCGGTTTTCAGATCAACCTTTTGAATTCGGAAATTTCCGATCCCGATGATCTCTAAGTTATGAGATGATGAAAGTCCCAAGTTTACTTGGTGATCCGGCCTTCTTGAGTATTTGCGTCCACTCTATCCCGGGCGCGAAGAAATGTAGGCCTTTTCTTTACCTGTAGCCACTTCCGTAAAGCATAGACAAAGTAAAGAGCCAAGAAACCGGCTGTGAATACAAGGACTTGAGTTTTATCATGAGGTGGAAGGTTTGAGTATTTTTTCTGACAGCCTCAAACTTTTTGACTCATACTAGCAACGGCCAGCCGTTCGGTGACATGTAACAGAGAACTTAGATTCTCGACCGGAGCAGCCCCGCTTTTCTTTGTTCTTCTTATGGTTCTTTTTCAGATTTCATATTTGAAATTTTGACCGTTTCAGTTGAAACAATACAAGACGGAAGAATATCTTGGAAGATTTTGAGAATGGAATGCAGAACGGAATAATCAGTTTGAAGTGGTGGAGATAATGGGGATCGAACCCACGACCTCTGCATTGCGAACGCAGCGCTCTCCCAGCTGAGCTATATCCCCACCGGCGTGAAAAACTCACAGGCAGAATGATGCACTAAATTACAAATAATTTCAACTTCATTCAAAAATATTTTTATTTGCCCGTTAAGTAGACGCGACGAGTCTTGATCACCTCAATAGCGTCTGCTCCGTTTAAATTCTGTGCCTTTCTGAGATACTCGGCACTCATTCTCTTTTCTAAGGCTTCAAAAGCTTTGACCTGATCTTCAGGCGCATCTTTCTGCAGTACACAATCGTTGAGGATGGCATATGCTGTGACGGGATCCCCGCCCAGCCAATTCGGAGTGGCTAACTTCATAGCATAGCTGCAGACATTTGCTTTATTGCCCTTCTGCACGGCTGCTAGAGCCAAGGCTCCGCCGATATCGAAGTTTTTGCGGACACCGATGCCATTCCAATATTTCTCAGCGTTTTCTTCCAGCTCTTCCGGTTTAGCCCGAGCGATGTACATGTCAAGATACTTCTGAGCGTCCTCATGGTTTTTAACCGCACGAGGTCCGGACAACTCTAATCCGACTAACGTCAGTAAATCTTCATTAGAAGCGATAGGAGCGGCCTTTTTCATCCAGTAAACAGCTTTGGCCGGATTTTTGGGAACGCCGTCTGCACCGTAAAGATAGATTCTTCCTGTCTGAAGTTCTGCTGCAGTGAGGCCCATTTCAGCGGCCTTCTCAAAGCACTTGAGTGCTTCGGGCACTTCCTTTGCATTCCAATAGAGTTCACCGAGGTAGTAAGTTCCGTTAACACTGCCCTTGTCTGCTGCGGCTTTTGCCCAGTATCTGGCCTTTTCAGGATTCTTTGTCAGCCGCAAGCCGTGTCCGAAGGAATAGCTGATTGTATAAAGCTCCTGAGGAGAAGCGTTTAGCAAGATGGAATCAATATATTCCTGCCCTGTCTGTTTGGACTGTTCGTTATCAGCTTGAGAAAGCAGTCGTTCTCCGGTCATCACTCTGGAAAGCGCATGACCGTTTTCTGCAGCTTTGCGAATCCAGTCATATCCTAAGTTTTCGTCTTTTTCGACGCCTCTGCCTTCAAGATAAGAAATACCTAAAGCGGCTTGTGCCGGCGCATAGTCAAGAGAAGCGGCTTTTTGAATTAGTTCTAAGGCTTTTTCCTGTGACTGTTCAACCCCTGTTCCTTTCCTGTAAAGAGCGGATAAACGCATCATGGCTTTCGGGCTGCCGAGATCTGCTGCCTGTCCATAAAGAACGGCGGCTTTAGACAGATCAACGGGAACCCCTTCTCCGTACAGCTGGATTTCGGCCTGTTCGATCAATTCATTGATCTTCTTTTTTCTTGCCTGAATTTGCTCCTCAGACTCTTTTGTTTCTAAGACTGTTGCTGCTGGTTTGACTTCTATTTCGCTGTTTGCTTCCTGAGTCGGCTCTGAGGCCGCAGCTTCGTTTTTGTCTTCCGTTTGAACAGCCGGTTCTTCTTTCACGGTATCCGCGGATTGAGCGGCCGCAAAACCGCCGGAAGCGATGCACATTCCATAAACTAAAGAACACACAAGTCGGTAAACCATTATCGTTGTCTCCTATTTGTGCCGTCATTTTTGCAGAATTTCTCAGTGAGTAACAAAATTATTTTTTCATTCGCTGGAATTGAGGTGAAATTTCTTTCGAAGTCACCGGTTGATCCCAAGAACCCCAGAGTATCCCGAGATTTCGTTCGTCTTTTTGTTTTTGCAAACTAATTTTTTCGGCGAATTTTCGTACTGAAAATTGTCTTTTTTAGGTCCACGAATAACCCCGCAATTTAAATAAGGATCTACGAAATATTTGGATGAAGTAATGCATTCGGAAGATGACATTGTTAGTGGATATTCCTCGTATAACTTCTTTTGGCTATTGAAAAATAGAAAACGTTAGACAGGGGGAATATAAAAAATAAAAAACAAAGAAACAGCTGAAGGGGAAATCCTCTCTTTCTACGAGTTTTGTCACCCATTTTCTCTAAGTAAAATTACCATTAATTGTCAGATTTCCCATTTTGGTAAATTTAAAAAATTAGTAAGTAGATACACGGGCATACGTGATTCTTTTTACTCGATTTTCCTAACTATTATCCCTATTGTGTTATAGGGGTAACATTAATGTCATAAAAAGATAATTTATTTGAGAAGGCCTTATATGAAAAACGCACGCTGGGTAAGGCTCGCAGATGATCTGACTCGTGGTATCACCAACGGTGATTATCCCCTCGATTCGTATTTACCAACCGAGATGGAGCTCTGTGAGAAATATAACGTTAGTAGGTATACCGTCCGACTCGCACTTGCAGACCTCACACGTATGGGGCTGATTAAACGGTGGCCAAGATTGGGTTCTAAAGTCGTGTCCGTGGGATTCGACGAGACCTATGCCCATACCTACACCTCATTTGCGGATATCGACGGTTTGTCCTCTACACATAAAAGAGTTGTTCAGGGAACTCAGGAATGTGTTGTTGACCACGTTCTTGCCAAGAGATTGGAATGCGAGAGGTACCTGCGCTTCCTGCGTTTTTCTAATGTCCGAACCAATCCGACAGACAACGGAAAGCCTGTTGTTTGGACGGCCGTTTATGTGAACGCCGCATACTCCCGTCTGCCGGATTTGGCTCGGTTAAATCCTTTAGTCCTTCTTTCAACACTGATCGGGAAAGAATACGGGGAAAAGTGTCTTGAAGTCGTCCAGAAGATTTCCGCCGTTCCCCTTCCTGCAGAAGCCGCAATGTATCTGGATGCTCAGGTCGGCTCACCTTCTCTCCGTATTCTCCGCCACTACATGGGTATTAAGCGGAACATCCTCGAAATTTCGGAGTCTTACCATCCGGGAGACCGCTACGCATTGACAATGAATATGCGAGCTAACCGCTGAAAAGTTAATTGATAGAATGCAATATGTAAAGCATTCGACTCACGAATAAAGAGGATCCGAGCTGCCTTACAGGCAGCTCTTCTTATATAGGCTGTTAGGAAAGTGGCAGAAATTTCTTGGAAACGAAAACCCGGACAAAAAATGGCACCTCTGGCCGAACGCCTAAAAAAATTAGGTTTGGTCAGCGATTGGGATTTTGTCCTTCATTTGCCTCTTCGATATGAAGATGAGACTTCTATTACGCCTATCGAGGAGCTTGAGGTCGGTGTCGATGCGCAGGTAGAAGGCGTTGTCACTAACAACAGCGACAATCGGTTCGGAAATTTTGAGGCTTGGATCGATGACGAAACCGATATGCTCAAGGCTCGGTTTATTCACTACTACCCTTCTATTCGTGAATTGCTGAAAGTCGGAAAACGCGTCCGACTCTACGGAAACCCGCGCGCCGCCTTCGGCGGCGGCCTTGAAATGATCCATCCGAAGGTTCGCGCACCGAAAGCCGAAGGCGATCTGCCCAAAACATTGACACCTGTATACCCTGCCGGTGAAGGTGTCACTCAGCTTTGGCTCAGAAAGCGCATTGACCGTGCTTTAATGGACGTGGATATCTCCGACCTCTTGACCGAAGAAGAGCGGCAGGAACTGCACCTTCCTGGACTTGCTGAGGCGATTAATTCTTTGCACCACCCGAAAGCCGGGGCTCCGATCGGCCCTTTGCAGAATCGAACGGATCCGGCTTGGCAGCGTCTGAAATTCGATGAGCTTTTGGCTCAGCAGATTTCCCTTAAAAAATCTCGTGAAATGCGGGATATGAACAAGGGCCCGGTGATGCCGCTGCGTAAAGGCGATAACAGTTCTCTGACGGCAAAGTTTTTCCATTCTCTGCCCTTCAAACTGACGAAGGCTCAAATCCGTGTCTGGAAAGATATTTACGAGTCGCTTGGAAGCGAACGTCCCATGAATCGATTGGTTCAGGGCGATGTCGGCAGCGGCAAAACCGTTATCGCAGCCCTTGCCGCATGTCAGGCGATCGACGCCGGCTATCAGGCCGCTCTTATGGCGCCGACGGAAATTTTAGCCGAGCAGCACTTCAAAAAGATTATTTCCTGGCTGGAGCCTTTTGGCGTCCGTGTGGTTTGGCTCTCGGGCAAACAAAAAGCCAAAGAAAAGCGAGAGGCTCTTGCGGCAATCGAAGACGGTGCCGAACTGGTGGTTGGAACTCACGCAATTATTCAGCCGGACGTCAAATTCAAAGCATTAGGGCTTGCCATCGTAGATGAACAGCACCGTTTTGGCGTGGACCAGCGCCTGGCAATACGTGCTCAGCAAAACGGCATGATGCCGCACCTACTGATGCTGTCGGCAACACCGATTCCTCGAACCCTGGCCATGAGCTACCTGGCGGATATTGACGTATCCGTTATTGATGAACTGCCTCCCGGAAGGCAGGAAATTTCGACGAAATTGGTATCCATGAGCCGCAAAGGCGATTTAGTCGAATGGATCGGCAAGTCTTTATCAGCCGGTCTGCAGGCTTATTGGGTCTGTCCGCTCATCGAAGAAAGCGAAAAAGTTGACCTTACCGCAGCCACTGAGACATGTGAAGAAATCAAACAAATTCTCCCTCAGTTCAAGATTGAGCTTCTGCACGGCAAGATGACGCCGGAAGACAAGAACGCTGTCATGGAGCGGTTTGTTAAAGGAGAAACGAAGCTTTTAGTGTCTACAACTGTGATTGAAGTGGGTGTCGATGTTCCGAACGCTTCGATTATGGTTATAGAACACGCTGAACGTTTCGGGCTCGCCCAGCTCCATCAGCTCAGAGGACGCGTCGGCCGAGGATCGATCAAGAGTTATTGCTTTGCGATTTTCGGCGACCAGCTTTCAAAGATCGGCAAAGAACGTCTCCAGGTATTCAATGACACAACAGACGGCTTTGAAATTTCCAGAAGAGACTTGGAGTTGAGAGGCCCGGGTGAGTTTTTAGGCGCTCGTCAGAGCGGAGCTGCCCTTCTGCGTTTTGCAGATTTTGAAACCGACGGCTTCTTAGTCGAGAAAGCCATGGCGATGGCAGATAAATGGATTCGTGAAAAAGATCCGCGGGCAGAAAAGCATGCTGCTCGCTGGTATCAGTCTAAAGAAAAGTATTTAGAAGCCTAAAAAGCAGAGGCCTTCTTCGAAGGCCTCGTTCCAATAATTATTTGTTCGAAGCTTCTACGCTTTCATGGAAAGCGTCGCCGAGTTCGACGGCACGCTTCTTGCAGGCGTCCATCGCATCCTGCATCATTTCCATAAAGTGACGGTCATTCATGACTTTGAGCGCTTCATAAGTTGTGCCGCCCTTGCTCGTTACCTTTTCACGAAGGACAGACGGCGACTCACCGCTGCGCTTTGCCAGTTCGGCTGAACCGAGAACCGTTGCGATGGCCATTCTCTTGGCCTGGACATCGTTAAAGCCATAACGAAGTCCGGCTTCGGTTAGGGCTTCAATAAATCTGAAGACATAAGCGGGACCGGAACCGCTGATTGCTGTTACGCCGTCCAGCTCTTCTTCTTTCGTACACCAAATCAAATCGCCGCAGGCTGCAAAAACTTTGACAATAAAGCGATGGTCGGGATCTGCTTCGGGTGTGGAATAAAGTCCGCAGACGCCGAGGCCGATTTTCATGGGTGTATTCGGCATAGTACGGCAAATGCAGTTATGGCCGATCATGGCCTCCAGGTCTTTAACTCGAACGCCGGCAGCAATAGAAATGACCAATGCATCTTCAATCCATTCTTTGGAAGCGTTGATTGCGTCCGGGAGCTGCTGTGGTTTAACGGCCAAAACAACAGCGTCAATCTCTGCGAGCCAGGAGCCCGGTTCTTTGTGCGTATGAACGCCGTAAGCCGATGCAAGGTGCTCCAATTTCTCTTCATTGTGATCAATGACGTGAATATCGGTGCCCTTCCAATCACTGGAAACCATCTTAGAAATGATGGCTTCGCCCATATTGCCGCCTCCGATAAAGGCGATTGTTTTTCTGTCCATGCTTTTTACTCCTTCTTGGTATAGTCTCGAGGTCCGAAAATTGCCGAGCCGACTCTTACCATGGTACTCCCGCATTCCACAGCTTCTGCCATATCTGCACTCATGCCCATCGAGAGCGTGTCGATATCAAAATTCAGCTCATCTCTTAAATGCAGGAAGATTGCATGCATTTCTTTGAGCGGAGCCTTTTTGCCCTCTTCATTATCCGAAGGTGCCGGAATGGCCATGATGCCTCGAAGCTTCAAGTTCGGAAGCAATGTGATGGCTTGAGCAAGTGCCGGGACGTCGGCCGGCTGGCAGCCGCTTTTGCTCTCTTCGTCAGAGATATGAACTTCGATTAACACATTTAAGGGAGGCATATCTGCGGGTCTTTGCTCAGAAAGCCGCTGTGCGATTTTTAAGCGGTCTACCGTCTGAACCCAATCGAAATGTTCAGCTACAGGGCGGGTTTTGTTGGACTGAAGGTGTCCGATAAAGTGCCAGGTTATCGCCAGTTCAGGATGCATCTTTTTAAAATATTCGATTTTTTCGCACCCTTCTTGGACGTAGTTCTCCCCGAAGGTCCTCATGCCGCATTTAACTGCTTCTTCTAATGCCTCAATGCCGAACGTTTTTGAAACAGGAAGTAAAAAGACGCTGCCGGGTTTTCTGCCGCAGCGCGATTCGTCGTCTGTCAGTGATTGTTTTACCCTTTCATAGCGTTCTGCAAGTCCGGGTTTGAGTATGGACATGAGCTCCTCCTATATAGATCAGACACTGAATAGTAGAACGATTTATAGGAAAAAAACTAAGGTCGGGCAAGGAATGGTAACGTGTCAGGGTGATTCTCTTGAAAAAAAATATTATTTAATTAGTTATTAACAACAATAATCTTTTTTTACCCTAAATGGTATCATTACTCATAGCTCAGAGAGCATGGATAATTAAATAGTTATTCAAGTTTGATGAGCACTACAAACCACATTGATAATCAGCATACCGGAGTATTTAGTTATGCCAAAGACAATCAAGACAGCAAGAGGCCTGGCTCGTTTTGCGAAGGCCCCGTACGCGTCCCGCCGCAAATCTCTTCCCAGACACTCCTTCGAAACTCGTCAGAAAGCATTGGCGATTTTCCAGGCCGGCGGAAGCTACAAAAATTGTGCAAAAACTCTCAATATTCCCGTATACACGGCACGCGACTGGCATCGCAGTTTCCTGATCGGGACCTTCCGTGCAGAACATGGCGCTCGCCAGCAGTCCTACACACCCGAACAGAAAGCCGAAGTGCTTCGTCTGCGTAAGGAAGAAGGCAAATCCTACAACGTTATTTCTCAGTTAACGAAAGTCAACCGCGCAACTGTTCTGCAGTGGATCCATAAGGATATCGCTCAGCAGCAGGCTGCCGAGGCTGCTGCACAGCAGGCTCCCGCAAACGACTCTGAAATGACTGAAACCGGTCCTACAGCCTAATTGATTATCTAAGAATATTCGCGAATAAATAAGCGAAAAGCAGCGCCGACAGCGGCACCGAAAAGATCGTCTTTCCGGTTTCCACTTCGGCGCTAATCTTGTTTTTACTCTTTTGTTTAGATCAGCATGAGTTCTCTGGTTTCGGGGCCGCTCCCCAAAGAAGTTCTTTTGCATTCCTGCTGCGCACCCTGCTCTGCCGCTATTTTGGAGTGGCTCTTGCAAAATGACGTACGTCCGACGATCTTTTTCTATAACCCGAATATTTATCCGGTTAAAGAATATTTGATTCGTAAAAACGAACTGGATCGTTACGCTCAATCGTTGGGAATCCGCGTCATTGACGGGGACTACCGGCACGACCTTTGGAGGCTTGCTGTTATCGGATTAGAAAAAGAACCCGAGAGAGGACGCCGCTGCCTCGCTTGCTTCAAGCACCGCCTTCTCGTGACAGCAGAATGCGCTAAACGTGAAGGCATTGTACTTTACACAACGACTTTGGCCGGATCCCGATGGAAGAGAGCAGAACAAATTAGAGAAGCAGCAGCGCACGCCAAATCCTTAATTCCGGAAAGCACCTACTGGGACGTAAACTGGAAAAAAGGCGGACTGCAGGAACGCCGCGGTGTTTTGCTTAAAGAAAACGGTTTCTATAACCAGCAGTATTGCGGATGCGAGTTTTCGATGGGTCATCTCACCGAAGAACAAAGAATTGAAATTTTGAGACGCTGATCCGGAATCTTTAAGTTCTGTTTCTGAAATACAAAAAGCGCAGGAGGTTTCATCCGCCCTGCGCTTTCTGCTCTCTAGGAAGTTGCCTTCAGATTACTTTTTTAGATACTTGCCGAAGAATTCCTGAAGCTTGGCAGCTTCTTCATTGACGTATTTCGGGACCCAGTAAGTTTCAATGTGCTGAGCGCCCTTAACCAAATAAAGTTCTTTATCCTTTGTACCGGTTGCCTTCTTGAAGGCGTCATCGGTCATGTAACGAGTGTCGGAAACATCGCCGGCGATCATGAGAAGCGGCTGATGAATCATCGCCATGCGATCGTCAACGTCCCAGTTCATCAAATCCATCAGGCTGCTCTGTGTGTAGAGGAAAGTGGAATTGGGATGAGCATGAGTGCGGAAATAATAGAAGAAGCCGTCTCTGTAAAGTGCGAACGGCAGTTTCTTTGCCTGTTCGTCTGTCAGATTCATAGCACCGACTAACCGAACATCGCCTTCTTTTTCAAAGGTTCTGGCTTCGGCAGCCTGAGCAAGTCTCTGCTGGATCGTATCCATCTGAGAATCTTGGAAGCCGTTTCTGCGGACGCGGCCGCTGTTGAACATAGAAATAGTGGCCACAGCCTTGATGCGGGGATCTTTCTGAGCAGCGCCAAGCGTGTATCCGCCTCCGCCACAGATGCCTAATGCACCGATTTCATTTGCATTCACTCCCGGATAGGTTCTTATGTAATCAACCATACCGTTAATGTCTTCAATACGATTGGCAGGTTTGTCGGTGTGTCTCGGTTCACCGCCGCTGGCGCCCTGATAACGCGCATCGGCTGCAACAGTGATGTAACCCATACCGGCGAGTTTCTCGGCAAAGAGACCGGCAACCTGTTCTTTCACGCCGCCGTTCGGGTGAGCAACAACGATGGCGGGATAGGATTTTTTCGGATCGTAGCCGGCCGGTGTGTAGACGTTGGCAGCCACGCGAATGCCGTCGACTGTATAGGAAACAGGATGAATATTTACTTTACCGGCAACGTTTTCTGTAATTGCATTGTCATATACCAGGCCGTAAGGATTCTTAGAAAAATCCGCGGCGACAGCTGAATAAGTGGTCATAAGAGCTCCGACTAAAGCAGCACAAAGTAGTTTTTTCATGCTTCGCACCCATAAGTTAAAAATGAAAAAATCAATAAATGATCGATGTGTACATACTAGGGATATGTCTAAGGAGCCGATGTCACGTATTTCTAGAAGTTTTGCCTAATTCTTCGGCGAGCACGAAAAAGGAGATTTTTTTAGGCTGTAGAAAGTACTTGTTGTCCGAAAAAACAATTGAGGCCAAATTCGGCTCAATTTCATGCACCCAAAATATCTTTCCGTGAAAACAACAAAAATTACACAATTGGGTTAATTGATAATCGATTGAATTTTTGGAATATTTTCTAATCTTCCGGCGAAGCGCCTTATTAAAACCTTTGGTCGGCAATGAGCCCTGATGTAGAATCACTCAGAATGGGCTATGTAAGTAATTATTTCAGCGGAATAAATCCCTGTTTTTCATAATCTCGACAGGCTCATAAACAACCTCATTAAACAAGAGTCACAAACATGAAAGAGTCCGACTTATGCGTCATCGCGGTTGTCTATGGCGTTGCGACCTGGTTTTTGGTCATGACGCTCCAGCTGCCGCCGGCCGCTCAATCCTACCCTCTAATTCTCTTAACAGCGCTTTACCTCTGCAACACTCTATTTCTTGGTAAGCAGCTCTATTCCTTCTACCGCCACCGAGTTGTTCTTAATGACTTCAGAAAACTGTTCGCCGGTTTCCTGCCCGGACAGTTTTTCGGCGTCTTGGCTGGCTGCATTATTTATATGGCCTTAGTGAACTATTTGGGCTATTACATCTCCAGCGTTCTGTATCTGCTGCTGGCCCAATTCTTCCTGAAGGTAAAACCGATCCCCGCAATTATCAGCTGCGCCTGCATCATGATTGTGACTTATCTGGTTTTCTCGATGTTCCTGCATGTACCTCTTCCCCTCGGGGTCTGGTTTGAATAAGGAGAAGAAGCCATGTTAGAAACACTCTCCTTGATGGGCATGGGTTTCATCCATGCGATGAATCCTCTTACATTGGTTCTGATGATCGGTGCCACTGCACTGGGTATTACGATTGGCTGTTTGCCCGGTTTGTCCGCAGCGATGGGCGTTGCCCTCCTGCTTCCGGTGACTTTCGGTATGGATCAAGCCACCGGTTTGATCGTCTTAGGCGGTATCTACTGCGGCGCCATCTTCGGCGGATCGATTTCCGCGATTCTGATTCATACCCCGGGTACGCCTGCTTCTGCCGCAACCGCTATTGAAGGCTACGAGCTGACAAAGAAAGGTTTGGCCGCTAAGGCGCTTGCTGTTGCCTGCTTTGCCTCTTTCTGCGGCGGTTTATTAAGCTGTATTTCTCTTTACTTCTTCTCTCCGTTCCTTGCCGAACTGGCAATGAAGTTCAAGAGCCCGGAATATTTCTGGCTTTCGATTTTCGGCTTAACCGTGATCGCCGGTGTCTCCTCTAAATCGCTTCTCAAAGGTTTCATCTCCGGTATCTTAGGTCTTCTGATTTCTACGATCGGTATGGACCCGATGGAAGGCGTCGAACGCTTCATGATGGGCAGCACAACCCTTTACAACGGTGTCAACGTTACTTGCGCGCTGATCGGTTTATTCTCTATGTCTCAGGTTTTGATCCTGGCAGAAAAAGCGATTAAGAAACGCGCAAAAGCCGCTAAATTCACGGGCAGCCTTCTTCTGAGCCGCTCCGATATTAAGAGACTGGCTCCGACCATCACTCGTTCTTGGATTATCGGCAACATCTTAGGTATCTTGCCGGGCGCCGGCGCAACAATCGCCTGCTTCATGGGTTACAACGAAGCGCGCCGCTTCTCCAAACATAAAGATGAATTCGGCAAGGGTTCCATTGACGGTGTGGCCGGTTCCGAAGCTGCCAACAACGCGGTGACCGGCGGCTCTCTTATCCCGACGCTGACGTTGGGTATCCCGGGCGAATCCGTAACAGCCGTGTTAATGGGCGGTTTGATTATTCACGGTCTGCAGCCGGGTCCGGAACTGTTCTCGACTTACGCTCCGATGACTTATACATTCTTTGCCGGTTTCGTGCTTGTACAGTTTGCGATGCTCGGCGTCGGTCTCGTCGGCTGCCGTATGTTTGCTCAGGTTTCCCGCCTTTCCGACTCCATTCTGATTCCTTCCATCTTCCTGCTTTGCGTTGTGGGTTCTTTCGCTATTCACAACAACTTTGTGGAAGTGATCATCATGTTCATTTTCGGCATCATCGGCTACTTCGTTCGCAAGTTTGATTTGAACGCGGCCGCCATCGTGCTGGGCTTGATCCTCGGACCGATCGGGGAAAACGGTCTGCGCCGTTCGCTCTATCTCTCCGACGGCGATCCTTCGATCCTTTTCAGCACCCCGCTCTGTTGGATGCTCATCCTCTTGTGCGTCCTCGGTACTTGCTCTCCGTGGCTGATGGCTCGCTGGGAAAAGCATGTTGAAGCCAGAGCTCACCATTAATCTGTTGCTTTGACCACTCGCCTCCGCAGATGCGGAGGCTTTTTTATGTGCGCTCGGCATGAGCGGATTCTATAGGGTGAAAGTCCCGAAGTGCAGGCGGTGGCGCCAAGCACATAGCCAAAGGCAAGGCCCGAATCGCGAGGTTCCGACTGAAGGAAGCCCGAGGCAAACCATTGACCTTACGAACAGGAACGGTCTCAGGCATAAGCTGTCGGGTAAGACTGCATAACAAGTTGAAGCCCTAAGGCCACACGGAGACGGCAATGTATAGACCGAAGGTACATGATGGGAAAGAGTTCGTTCTTACCCGAGGAGAACTCACGGACGCAAGCCAATCGGCTTGGCGGAGTAAAGCTTGCCGTGAGTAGTCAGCAGACGGCATAGTACTCGGTAGCAGTAGGCGAGGAAGGCCCGAATCTTAACGGGGTGTGTTACTGTAACTACGACAAAGGGAATCATGGATAGAAACAATGAAAAACCTTCATGCGAACGAGGAGCACGGAATGCATCCAAGCTAGCACAAAAGGATCCGCCCGCGTCCATAGGAGCAGAAGAAGACACACATAACCTCAATTTATACGCAGGCATCACCTTAGAGGCGATACTGGAGCCATCTAATCTGAAGGAAGCACTCAAAAGAGTAGTAGCCAACAGAGGGGCTCCCGGGATTGACGGAATGGAAGTTGGGCAACTGCTCGACTGGATACGTAACCATCCCGGCCAGCTTACAAAGACGATTAAGGAGGGAACTTACAGGCCCTCCCCTGTGAAAAGAGTAAGCATTCCGAAAGACGAACCCGGCAAGTTCCGGGATCTGAGAATTCCGACAGTCATAGGCCGTCTTGTGCAACAAGCAACAGCCCAAGTACTCGACTGGGCCTACGACAGGGACTTCTCACATCGGAGCTTCGGGTTCAGACGGAACATGCGTGCTCACCATGCTCTCAGAATCATAGCGGCAGAAGCAGATCAAGGCTACCGATGGGCAGTGGACATGGACTTAGCCAACGATAATGTTCCCGTGTTTTTACAACAAAGCAGTTTTGCTTGCGGCACGGCTCTTTAACAATTTCTCAATGACGGTGAACGCAAATATTTAACGCTTGAGTCTGTAAGACGGTTAAGGCTTCGAATGCCTTAACCGTCCTACTCACAGCGTATTCATCTTTAGGCGTCAAGAACTTTCGCGACATATGGCTGTAACCTCGCTTCGTTCCGTTACAGCCTATTTCACGGTTTCTTGACTCATTCAAGAGCCTAAGTTAAAAGCGAAGAGTTGTTTTTGTTTTTCATCAACGTAGTTAGACGAAATGCATAAATCGGTGCAGCCAACCGTATTCAAAAACTTGTCGGCAATAAATTCTCTTTTGATTGCTTCTAAAGAGCGAACCGGCACTGGAGGCAATGAATAGGAAGGGGTTGCTAAGGAGGATTTAGGAGTGACGAAGTGAGGAACTCCTGAGGTATAACCTCTGCGGCGTCAATCCTCGCGGATGCGACCATATATGCTTTTTCGACCACTAATCGAAAGATATTAAAGGAGCTCCTCATGGATAATCATACACAATACTCGGGTTTTGCGGGCGTGGACCTTGCCAAAAAAGTAATGCAGATTCATTTTGTCACCGGAGACGGAGAAATCACTGACAAACAAGTCAAAAGAGCTGAGTTTCTCGATTTCTTCAGAAACCGGACTAAATGCCTTATCGGGATGGAAGCCTGCGGTACTTCTCAGGACTGGGCTAGAAAGCTTGAGGCCATGGGCATGAAGTGCATTTGATGTCGCCGAAGGCCGTCAAGCCATTTGTCTCGGGTCAAAAGAATGACTACAACGATGCAATCGGAATTTATAAAGCAATGTTCAACGGAGTCAGACGTGTCCCGGTGAAATCTACAGAGATTCGCGACCTGCAAACCCTCAGAAGAATCCGCTCTCAAGTAACGAAAGATAAGGTCAAGGAAATCAATCATGTCCGAGGTCTTCTGGCCGAATATGGCATTGTGATGGGGAAGTCTATAACTGCGTTCAACAAAGGCATTTCCTCTGCCTTAGAAAGCTTGAAAGAAAGAGGAGATGTTTCTCCTTTAGTTGCAGAGGAACTTCAGACAACAGTTGAATCTATTAAGACAAAGATAGAAAGACAAAAAAGATTAGATCGAGAAATTGAACAATTGGCTCGAGGCTGTAAAAACTATGAGAATTTTCTCAAAACTCCCGGAGTCGGTCCATTCACGGCGGCAATGCTCTGCGTATTACTTTGTGACCCGGCCATTTTTGCAAATGGCCGCCAATTTGCAGCCTATATCGGACTAGCGCCAAGAAGCCGAGGCTCAGGCGGCAAAAACTTTATTATCGGCATACCCTCGAAATTCAATTGCGACAGCGAATCCAGAGCCGTATTTGTTGAGTGTGCTCAGGCGTTAGCTCGATATAAAAATAAGTCACCCTGGGTAGATGGTATTTTGAGAAGAAAGCCTAAGAAAGTCGCTGTGATAGCAATTGCGAACAAGCTTGCTCGACAAGTTTGGGCAATGGCAAACAAAGGCGAAAGCTTTAAGCAAATGACAATCCTAACGGCCTAGAGCAGAACGAATAAGAACAGAACATGAGTTAAGTCAATAGACAGATGTAAAACCGGTTACGCCGGCCTCAGAAAGACCTGAAAAGGATAAAAGCACTAAAGATGCTGATGTCCAAAATAGGATCTGAGGTTGGTTACTCATCATGGCTGCTGCCGATGGAACCTCCTACGCAGGATAGAAGCCGTATATCTCTGGAACCCCGATAGCTGTCAAGTACTTTGAAGTAAAAATATCCTCCGTCTTGCGAAGCAAGACTCATGCTAATTAGATTTTTATACTTAAGTTGTCCAGGTTAAAAGAGGCCACCGCCAAACATACAGAAGAGGCTAATTTAAAAATCTCTCCAGGCTGTATTAAGAACCCTATTGGATTCTATTTGCCTACCATGAACTTCCAAAGCAGTCCGTTCTTGCCTCATAAAGAAATATGGTTGGGTCCAAATTCGGCTTTTAGGCTGTTGAACGGGCCTTTTGGCTTTCTCATGCTGGGTTGTAGTCGATTTTGCCCGAACTGTAAGTTAAATTTTTAGGACGCCTTTGGTAATGAACATTTTGCAACCCCCGCTATTTTTGGGTTGTATGGTTTACCGCTGATAAGGATTGCTCTGACAATTCGTAAAAGCTTAGCCGCAACGGCACATACCAGTTTTCCCCACGGCATTTTCTCTTTTTGTTTTTTTAAAATCCACTTTGTCAACTGTTTAGAGTTCAAGTTACCTTTAGTAGCCTGGTTGATCACAATTCCGGCTCCCTGCACCATTAGAGACCTCATCGTTTTATCTCCCCGATGGGTGATTTTCCCTTTCTTCTCGTTATGACCAGTTGCCATGCTTCTCGGAACTAAGCCGTAATAGGCAGGAAAGTCTTTAGGATGTTTGAACCTTTTGATGTCCCCCACAGTGGCTCTGAGGCGGCAACTACAGATAGTGCCTAGTCCTGGTACTGTTTGAATTAGTTGACAAGCTTTGTCCTTCTTCGCTAACTCTTCTAAGATTTTTGTGACGCTCTTTAAATCTTTTTGGACTGCCTGAGCATGTGCAACCATACCAACAAGTGCCGTCCTTAATTCTGCAGGGAAGTCCGCATGGTTTTCAATCATATCTTTCAATCTGGCTTTTCCGGAGATTCCTTTGGAAATGTTCAATCCCCACACTTGGCAAATACCCTTTAAAGACACCATGGTTTGCCTATACTGCTTCACATATTGTTCCCGCAAGGTTGTTAAGCTGGCGTACTTAAGCTGCTCCGGATCTTTGGCTTTGACCGTTCGCAGCTGAGTATCTTTGGTTAGAAAAGCCAGTGCCTGTGCGTCGTTTAAATCGGTTTTTTGATTTGAAAAATGAGATTCAACGTAATCTTTTACATTCTTTCCACTGATAACGATGCACTGATGTCCCCAATCTTCCAATTTCTGAACCATGTAATTCATTTCTGTACAAGGCTCCATTGCGAATATGGTGGGGCTGAGCTCCTGCGCACTTTTTTCAAGTTCTTGGTAGTCAAGGCGATCAATGCCGAAAATTTCACCATCGGTTGTCAACAGAATAGCGCTGACACAATTCTTGGCTAAATCAATGCCGATAACTTCATATTCGAGGTTTGTGTCGATCTGATTTACAAGTATCCTTTTGATTGACATGATTTCACCTTTTTTAAAGACTTTCTTCCTTTGATTCTGCCCTATGTCTGGTAGGGAGCAAAGGGGTTCCATGTCATTAAGAAAACCATAATCATCCTGATTTTTTAATGTAACTGACACCAATCATCTGTTGAAATTAGGCTTGTTAGACTCACAATTTAAGCTATGACAGCCGGTCCCGGAGGTGTTCTTGTTCTTGAAGATTTTGTCAGCAAGGGCGGCAATTTATTTAATTGAAGAAAACCGTAACGGTCAAGATAGATCTGCAACTATTTGTTGGATAAGGATTATTTCAGTCCAGTGCCTTTAAAAGAATCTTGATCCGTAATTCTTCGAATGGCTTTTAAAAGTCGAATTAGAAAGTGGAACTTCTGTTTAAATAAGTAAATACCCTTGGATAATTGACACACGGGAACATAAGAATTCTTTGACACAGTGAACCACAGCCGACTAATCAGAAAGCTGTCACTCAAAATCAAAGACGGCAGAGTCATTTCGCTGATACACAAAATGCTTCGATCGGGAGTCCAAATCAATGGGGAGATCAAACCCACGGAGATAGGACTTATGCAGGGCGGCCCGTTATCACCGCTCCTAGCCAACATCTATCTGGATGAATTGGACAAGGAGTTGGAGAAACGCGGACACCGCTTTGCAAGATACGCTGATGATCTGATCTATATCTGTAAGAGTAGAAGAGCGGCAGAAAGAACCCTGGCAAGTCTGACAAGATTCGTGCAGGACAAGATGCTGTTGAAAGTAAACCAAGAAAAATCGCACGTTAGCCCCGTAACGAGCCCACGAACGAAATTCTTAGGATACGGCTTCTACTTCAGTCGGGCAAAAGGAGAAGTAAGACTGACGATCCATAAAAAGAGCAAACAAAAGCTCAAGGACACGATCAGGCAACTACTGACCCGGAACCCAAGAACGAGCATAGAGAATGTGAAACAGCTGCTAGCGCAGAAGCTTCGGGGGTGGATGAACTACTTCCAACTAGCAGATGCGCAAAAGTGGACACAAGAGGTAGACCGATGGATACGGCGCCGTATCCGCCAACTCTTGTGGAAAACTTGGAAGAAGGTGAAAACCAGGATAAAAGCTCTTATAAAATTAGGGGCGGATCCTGTTAGAGCCTATTACTGGGGCTGTACTCGAAAGGGTTATTGGCGAATATCCAACAGTCACATTCTTGCGACCACTCTGACCACAGACTTCCTCAAACAAAGAGGTTGGTCGTGGTTAGGGTGCTATAAAGGTTAAAACGTTGAGAAACCGCCGTAAAACCAAGGGGACTTGGCCTACCAGACCGGTACGGGCGGTGGTGTGAGAGGGGGTTCGCTGGAATTCAGCGAGACCCTACTCGATAGCCATTTCACAGATTTTTATTCCAAAATTTGTAAGCGTGGGTTAATATCCACATTACTGATTCGGAGTCGTCATTTGTCGGATAAATGATCCTGCAAATGTGATCTGGGTTCAGCAGTAAAAAAAATCACCATCCTTAGGAGGATATTTGAAATGAAAAAAGTACTCGCAGCTTTTGCAGTTGCTATGGCCCTGCCGATGACAGTTATGGCATGGGAACCGACCGGTGACGTCAACGTTATCGTTGCTTACAAAGCCGGTTCCGGCACAGACACAGGTGCTCGTCTTCTTGCTACCGAAGCCCAGAAGTACATTCCGAAAACCATCATCATTCAGAACCTTCCCGGTGCTGACGGCAAGATCGGCTGGACAAAATTAGTTCAGTCCAAACCCGACGGCCAGACCATCGGCTTCATCAACCTGCCGACATTCACAACTTTGGCTGCACAGCCGGGTGCTCCCTTCTCCATCAATGACATCGTTCCTATCGCCAACCATCTGACGGAAGCCGGTGTTGTTGCTGTTAAGGCCGATTCTCCCTACAAGACTATCGAAGAACTCGTTGCCGCCGCTAAAGAGAAAGGAAACCTGAAAGCCTCCACAAACGGCAACAAGGCTTCCAACCACACTGCTGCTCAGCTGCTTGCTAAGAGCGCCGGCTTCAAGTACAAAGCCATTCCTTACGGCGGTACAGCCGACCAGCTGCTGGCTCTTCGTCAGGGCGAAGTTGACTTCACCTGCGCCAAGGTTGCTGACGTTGCCAAGCTCGTTAAGGGCGACAAACCCGAACTTCGCGTTCTGGCTGTTTTCAACACCAAACGTGATCCTGAACTCCCGAATGTTCCGACACTCGGCGAAAAAGGCCTCTACCCCGAATGGTACGGTTCTGCTCGTGCTTTAGTTGCTCCGAAGGGAACTAAGCCCGAAGTCATTCAGTACTACGTTGAAGCCTTCAAGAAGACCATGCAGGATCCTGCTGTCATTGAAGCTCATAAGAAAGCCGGTATGGCTCTCGACTTCAAAGACAACAAGGAACTCGGCGACCTGATCAAGGCCCAGGACAAGTTTGCTCGTGACGTTGTCAACGACCTCTACAAATAATTTTTGATTATTTGTCCCGGGCATTCCGATGCCCGGGTTTAAAAATACCTTTTTAGGTGGGTAATTCCTCAATTTTAGGATTGAGGCTAACTTTTTGCATCCCAAAAAATGTTCAAGAAAATTCTCGTTTCCGCAGCTCTGATGGCTGCCACCGCGGCTTTCGCTGCCGACCTCCCTTCCGTTAAGATTTTGGCTACAGGCGGAACGATCGCCGGTACCGCCGCTTCCAGCACTCAGACAACCGGATACAAAGCCGGTGACTTAGGCATTCAGACTTTGATCGAAGCCGTTCCGGCAATGAAAGACTATGCCAATGTTTCCGGAGAACAGGTCGTCAAGATCTCTTCCAACAACATGGACACAAAGACCTTGCTGAAACTGGCCAAGCGCGTTAACGAACTGCTGGCCGATCCGAAGGTTGACGCCGTTGTGATTACACACGGTACCGACACATTGGAAGAAACCGCTTACTTCCTGAACCTCGTCACTAAGAGCGACAAGCCTGTGATTTTGGTCGGCGCTATGCGTCCTGCAACAGCCATTTCCGCAGACGGCCCGATGAACCTGCTCGAAGCCGTTCGTGTTGCTTCTACGCCTGAAGCCAAGGGCAAAGGCGTGATGATCGTCATGAATGATGAAATCAACGGCGCTCGCGACGTCACCAAGACCAATACGACCAACCCGGCTACCTTCAAGTCTCCGGAACTCGGCGCTATGGGCTATGTGAGCGGAAATAAGGTTCGTTTCTACAAGCAGTCCACAAAACGTCACACTACGAACAGCGAATTTGACGTTAGCAAACTCGATACGCTGCCCCGCGTTGACATCATCTACTCACACGTTGATGATGACCGTGTGATGGCTGACGCAGCTGTTGCAGCCGGTGCCAAAGGCATCATTCACGCCGGCACGGGCAACGGCTCTATCGCCAACCCGACAATGGAAGGTCTGAAAGACGCTGTAGCTAAAGGCGTAGTCGTTGTGAGAAGCGCTCGTGTTCCGAACGGTGCTACAACAGTTTCTCTGCCCATGTGGACGAAGGCAGGCTTCTTAGAGTCCGACACACTGAATCCTCAGAAAGCTCGTCTGCTCCTGCAGCTTGCTCTGACGAAGACTCAGGATCCGAAAGAAATCCAGAGAATGTTCGACCAATATTAATCTGATCGATTAGATCTTCTTGATATTTGATGAGAAAGGCGCTTCGGCGCCTTTCTTATTGGAAAAAATTACTTGAAAGCCAGATCGTTGGCTTTGAGCCACTCGGACACCATCTTCGGTGCGGACGAAACTTGGTAAGAGCGGATCCAAAGGCTCTTTGTGAAGTTGCCTTCAGGAATAAGGCGTTTAGCATCTCTTTCAACGCCGGAAATTCCGCTGCTGGCGCTCGAGACAATCAAACCGATTTTCTTGCCGGCCATTGCCTTTCCGTTGTGGAATAAGAACGTTTGCATGGGTGCCGCCATATTGCTCCACCAAAGCGGCGTACCGATGATAACGGTATCGTATTTTGAAAAGTCCACGTTTACCGGATCAATGGCGGGATAAGAAAAAGCGTCATTCGGCTTGCTTCGAATTTGGTCCACCAAATCACTTCCGAGAGAATAATTGTTAGCCGCGTAGTTCAAGCCTTTTTGCGCCGGCTGAATCCGAAGCACATCCGTCGGGGTTTGGTCTTTAACGGCGTCAGCGGCCTTTTCAATATTTCCGGTGAAGCTGTAATAGACAAGCAGCGTTTTGGCCTGAACTTGTGCTCCGGCCGCGGCTAAACCAAGAAGTGTGGCTATGAGGAGTTTTTTCATGATTTTTCCTATAAGAATTAGAGTGTTATGAGTTTGTAGGTACGGTTTCCAGCTCCGATTTCGTCCAAGTACTCGAGCTGAAGGAAGCCTCTGTCACTCTTTTCTTGGAGCGAATAAGCGTTGTATTCGGCCGGCGATAGCCCGTAAATTAAGTCGGCTGCAGTTTGGTCGGCGGCGAGCAAATCAAGAGATCCGACGATGCCGAGATTTCCGGTTCGGACTTTGGTGCCTTTCAGCGGATCAACGTGAATGTTTGAGACCACGTTAATAAAAAGCAGTCGATGGCCCATTGCATCGTGAATGCCTTTTGAGGCGTCAGCGAGTCTTCTGAAGAAACCGGCATCTTTTTTGACTCCTGGGCCATGAACTTGAGTCTTGCCCACTCCGCTAAGCCGATTCCGACGTTCTTACAAGCACCGGAAAATCCCGCAAAACTCGGAATTCGGAAATTTGCCGTCACTGCAACACAGCCGTATTCCTTCAATAAGGCGGTCGGCGCGGAGAGGGACTTTAATTCTTTTCCGCCTTTGATAGGAATTTCCGTGAATTCGTTTTTGCGATCCAAGATATCGAGGCGATTCTTGTCGACGCCTTGAGCAGTAATCGCCCGAATATTTCCTTGCGTATTGCCTCTTCCGGCCAGATAGATTGAGGCATAGTTGCATTCAACAAATTTGCTGTTCGGAATGTGATTCAGCAGCGCTTCCCACATCGCTCGATTCGTATCGACATCGTCGCCGTGAAGTTTGATTCCCGTGAGTCTTCCGTCGTCCGGAAGGTTTCCGTCCTTTTTAAGTCGGTCATAAATTGCTAAAAAATTCTCTGCATTGATGTCTTTTGCAAAATAGACGGTAGATGCACCTTGATTCGGAGTTGCTGCCAACACTTTACTTCCCATCATCGGCATTGCAGCTGCCGTTAAAAGAATCGTTCTTCTCAAAAATCCTGTTGTTTCCATATCGTTCACTTAACAAGACTGATTTCAACATCTTTGGAGCCGCTTTCTTGGATGGCCTCAAGCGATTTTGAAGAAAGTTTTCCGAGCGGGACTAAGTTGTCAGACGGGCGGAAATCTCTAACAAAAACCGCCAAATTTCCCCAAGGAATGTAATAAGCAATATCGCCTTTTTGCGGATCACAGTTTCTTGGAGCAGTTCCCAAACTCAGAGGCTTCGGAAGATAAGAGATCCGTTCCGTCGTTCCGAAATCTTCAAATTTGAGTTTCAGCGGAAGCTTTGCAGCAAAGTCTTTGGCGGCATCGTTGTTGTTCAACTCTCCCGTAAAGGCTTTGTCGTCGACTTTGATCTGAATGTTTTGGGCCATGATGTTTCCGGACATAAGTAAACAAGCTGAGATTGCGGCGGCAGCGCTCAGAAGTTTCATTCATCCCACCTAAGATTCTTTCAACAATCAATGCGCAAAGATTTCTTTGACCTTTGCAGCTGCCGCCTCGCCTAAAACCTTGTGCTGCTCCGGAGAAAGATGAACACGGTCAATCTGTCCGGGAATACCTTTCACGAAGTCTTGAGCGTTTATGTATTCGGTGCCAAGCATTCGGCATTTTTCCTGCAGAAGCGGCGGAAGCTCTTTGGTGATTTTTTCTGCGCCGTTGAATGCATCGCCGTAAGCAGTTTCATTCGGCCGCAGCGGAGGTGCAATGACTAAGACTTTTGGTGTCTTAAATTTAGTGTTGGATTGCCATTCACCTGCTTGAATCTTACGAATCATCTCTTCAAGATCATCGGCGATCGCTTTTGGATTGTTCTTATATCTTGAATTCGCGTCATTGGTTCCGAGCATGATAATGACTAAATCCAGAGGAAGGTTTTCGGAAAGAACCGCAGGAAGTGACACCATCCCATTGAACAACTTACCGGAAAGGCTTTTGTCGGTTCCGTTTCCGTCTTTTTGATCTCTTTTTACGGTTCGGCCGCCCAAGGCATTAACTTCGACTTCATAATCGGGGCCAAGTTTTTGAGCCATGACCTGAGGCCAAATTCGATCGATTGGAAGACGATAGATGTCTTTTTCCGGGCTCCAGGCCCATCCGAAAGAATTCGAGTCACCATAAACCAGGATTCTCTTGGCGGATTTCTTTTCCGAAGAAAACACAGGCAGAGGAGAAGTCAAAAGAATTGTTGAAAGTCCGAGGAATGAACGGCGGTTAAGAGGCATATTTTCTCCTTCTATATGCCTCCATCATAAAAATTCTTTTCTTCTCAATCCAATACTATTTATGGATGGTTAGTTATAACTTTTAGTTAGATTGAGTTCGAAAGTTTCTTAAGAAGCCTTTTTGGAATGTTTTGAAAACCTTCACAAAAAGCAACTTAATTTTGGTCGAAAAGATCCAGAGTTTCGCCTTTGCGTACTCTTTTCCTCGGAGCTGGTTTTTGTAAGTCTCGATGAATCCACTCCAAGATCACATCGCTCAGGTTATTGAGTTCTTCTTCCGTTAGTTCCCTGCCCTTGTCTATCCCGTGCCACTTATAAAGGCATCCGCGGCAGCAGCATCCCGTTGCGTGCTGAGCAGTAAAGATCGGATGTCCTTTATAAGGCGTTTGCTTGCCGTCGTTTTTTGGATGCGCGCTTCCGATTCTGTCGTGAAGAATTTGTCTTGCGTGTTTCTTCAAGAGCTCGTCATTGCGAGTCTCGGCATAAGTTCTGTCGGCATAAGACAAACGAAATTTGCTTCGAAACGCTGAATGGCTCAGCGCTTCGAATAATTCATCCATAGAAGCAAATTTTTGACTCATTAACCGAAGAGACGATTGGTGAGTACCGGATCTAAACATTCCTGTACGTAGGCGAAGAATCTTTCAGGATCCTCTTTCTTCAATTGGATCGCTTCTTTCTGAGAAAGAACATACATCAAAAGAAGTCTGGCTTTAGACGTCGTTGTTTCACCTGCTAGTAAACAGCCGCATTCGAGACACTGCGCGACGCTGCCCGGGAAAACCGTACTGTCTAAGACACGGCCGGAAGAAGCTCTCGTCGAGATCACAACGAAGATGCCCTTCTTTACTGCTTTTTTAATCGCAGGCATCATTCCGGCCGGAAGATTGCCGCGGCCGAAGCCTTCAACGATTATCGCGTCCGGTTCTTTTTCAAGGACCATTTCAAGAAGCGCACCGTCGTCTCCGCACATGGCTTTAACAACAGGAACTTTGGCCGTAAGCTTTTTGAGCATCGGGAAGTTCAAACCGGTATCGAGCTCTAATGCACCGCAGCGGAAATAAACATTGTCGCGGTCGACATAGCCGACGGGGCCCCAGCCCGGAGAAGCCAAGGAGGAAGCCTTGTTGGTATGGGTGAGCTGAGCACGGGAGGCCGCATGAATCTCGCCGTTCATGCAGACGACAACGGTCGAGATGTCTCCCTTCACGTCGTGGCAGGCAACTCGGATGGAATCTAAAAGATTCTTGGTTCCGTCAAACATCGGGTCCTCAGGATTCATGCAGGTCGTAAAGACGATCGGCTTGGAATTCTGATTCTGGAAGACATCCGACAAGGAGATGCTGACGAAATAAGCCGTTTCTTCAATGTTGTCCGCGGGCTGAGTAACGACAACGCCGGAGACTTCCGGGCGAATCAAAACTCTTTGGACGGCTCGGGAAAGCTCGAGCATCATCGCCGGTGTGACCACACTTCCCTTTAAAGGAAAAACCTTCGGAACTTCTAAGAAGCAAAGATCCTCAATTTCAGGAAGCGCATCGGTTACCGCCAGTGCATCTTCTTCGGGATCACCGGGTTTGTAGTCGATGCCTGTGGGAATAATCATGTCGCCCAAAGGAAAAAGAGCAACGGTTTTGTCATCCATGACATCGATGTAACCGTCATCGAGAACTTCGGATGCAATGTCGGAAGGTTCCTCTTTGGCGAGTTTTCGAGTTTCTTTGACTGCCATCTTCTTTTCCTTTTTCTTTGATTTCTTACCCACAGTTTCCTCGTTGGTTATTCCGCTTTCAAGAGCTTCCCGGGATTCATGATGCCCTTCGGATCAAAAGCGTTTTTGATCTTGCGCATTATCTCAATTTCCAAAGGATCCTTGAATTGGTAATTATGGTCAAGTTTCAGCATTCCGATGCCGTGTTCGGCTGAAATCGAGCCCTCAAACTTATTAACCTGACTATAAAGAATTTCTCGAATTCCTTCTTCATTTCGGTAGGTTGCACCCGGGTCTTCAGGACTGACGAAATTGAAATGAAGGTTTCCGTCGCCCAAGTGCCCATAGATGGAAAGCCCGAGCCAGGGATAAGCGGATAAAAGCATTGCGCTTGTTTCTTCGACGAACTCAGGGATTAAAGAAATGGGGAGGCTGACATCGCTATGGATACTGCCGCCGGCCGTTCTGTCGGCCAGAGGGATTGATTCGCGAACATGCCAGAACGTATGGGAGTCCTGCAGAGAGCTGGCAATGGCGGCATCGGTGATTTCTCCGTCTTCAAACGCACCTTCCAAGATGTGTTCCATCATGCTTTCCTGAGGCTTCTTTTCCAGGGAAAGTTCAACCAGCACTTTCCAGGGAGAGTCGCTGAGCGGAGGCACTTCGATATCAGGCAGGTACTTTTTGACCCGCCCGATCGGCAAATCGCTGATCAATTCAAAAGCTGTCAGAGAAGAACCGGCTTTCATCTTGAATCGGTTCAGAAGCTTCCCGGCATCCTGAATACTGTTCAGACAGCAGAAAGCGGTTTCTTTTTCTTTCGCAGCCGGGAAGAGTTTCAGAACTACAGCAGTAATAATGCCGATCGTCCCTTCGCTGCCCAAGAATAAGTCTTTGAAATCGTATCCGGTGTTGTCCTTACGAAGACGTCTTAAACCGTTGTAAATGCGGCCGTCGGGAAGGACGACTTCAACGCCGAGAACCAAGTCGCGTGTTGTTCCGTAACGCAGTACGGCCACTCCGCCGGCATTACAGGCACAGCAGCCGCCGATGGTTGCGTTGTCTTCTGCCGCAAAAGACAGCGGGAAGAAACGATTAACACTTTCTGCAGCTTCATGCACTTCGGCCAATGTCATTCCGGCTTGAACGGTTAACGTGTCTGAAAGGGGGTCCGCGTCGATGACGTTTTTCATTTTTGTCATGGACAGGACGATTTCAGCATCCGGTCGATAAGTTGTCGCTGCGCCTGTCAGACTTGTATTGCCGCCTTGGGTGACGATGGGAACGTTGTATTGAGCGCAAAGTTTGACGATCTGTGAAACTTGTTCGGTGGTAGAGGGGCGGACGACAGCCAAAGGCTTTGAGACGTAGTGGTCTGTGAAATCATCCGTGTAAGGTCCGAAAAGAGCCGGATCATCAATGACGTTATTGAGGCCGACAATTTCGGCAAAAAGCGATTTGAGTTCTTGTTGCATGGCTTTTTTGAATCAGTAAATATTCAAGAAAGTTTAGTCAAAAAATTGCTCCTTTCCCCTGATAAAAATAGTGATCGAAAGGTCGTAGGGGAAAATATCGTGATCCACAGTTTTCTATGCGAAAGATTTGACGACTAAGATATTCTTTTTTAGGAGGATGGTCCGTGCAGTCTCTGTGGATGGTTGTTGCGGCATTGTTTTATGCCTTTTATGCCGTGTTCGTGAAATATTCCGGTTTTGAAGGCATCGGAAGCTGGGAAATCCTCTTTTTCAGATCAATTTTCGGCGTTGTACTCTTTTACGGCGTTATGCGTTTCAGCGGCATTACGCTTTCCACCACGCATCCCTGGCAGCATCTGATTCGCTCGATGTGCGGCACCCTTTCAATCATCTGCGGCATTTATTCCGTCTCTCATCTGAATATCGGGCTGGCGATGACATTGAATTACACCTCGCCGCTGTTTGTCGGAGCCTACATTCTGACGACCTCCCTGCTCCATCACGCTCGGGTGAACTGGGGACTGATGGCGATGGTGCTTTTCGGTTTTATCGGCGTCGTGATCATGCTCGGACCAACCATCGGACCGCACGAATACTATGCCGCTGTAGTGGGTTTAGCCGCGGGCTTCTTCACTGCAAATGCCACAACATTTGTTAAGAAACTCGGCATGCTTCATGAGCCGGAAACACGAATTATTTTTTACCTTGTTCTGGTCGGTGCGATTTGCGGCCTCATCGGAACATTCCTCACCGGCGGCTTCCATCCCTGGAGCGTTAAGGGCGCCTTATACATTTTGGGACTTTGTATCTGTGCGACCGGCGGTCAATTCTGTCTGACCAGAGCTTTCTCCAGGGGCAATCTGGTTCTGTCGAGTTCTCTTCAGTACACAGTCATTCTTTTCTCAACGATTTTGGGAGAAATCCTTTTCCTCGAACCGGCAACCTTCCCTGTTATTTGCGGAATGCTGATTATTGTTTTCTCCGGATTGATGTCGAGTTACTTCGTTCGTCGGGAAAATAAATTCTTGAAGGAAAAGGCAAAGACCTCGCAATCAAAAACTGCCTAATCTAAACAGTTATCTTTTTTCTATCGCCGGCACTTTCTCGCTGAGGAAGTTCCGGCGAATTTCATCTAAGTTAAGTTCCTGAAATGCTCTCAATATTTCATCAACGAACCCTAGTCTTCCTATAATTGAAAAATTGTTTGCGAATCATAAGGAACAAAAAATATGAAATTTTCAATGGTTAGCGGTGATGTTTTAAAGCTCGAATGCGGAGCTCTGGTTGTCGGAATTCCTGCCGGCGGTCTTACTCCGACAGCTGAAGCGCTCGATAAGGCTTCCGAAGGAGCTGTCTCTCGCTGGATTGAGGCCGGAGACATTCATCCCTGCGTCGGCAAGGTTGCAGTTTTCCGTGATTTTCCGGGATGCAAAGCCGAACGCGTTGTGTTTGTCGGCTTAGGAAAATGCAAGGCCAGAGACTTTCAGCGCGTTTTGAAACTCGGCATCGATAATGCTTACCTTGGCAAAGAAGTCGTCCTGACCACCCTTGAGTGGCTGCCGGATGAAGTTCCTGAATGGATTGCCGAACAGTCCGGTTTTATTGCCTGCACTGCTCTTGATCGTCCTAAGAATTACAAAACTTTTGACATTAACTGGAAGAAGCCTAAGAACATTGATCTCTATGTCCCGGATGAAAACAAGGACATAGAAAAAGCCTATGCCGAAGGTGTATCTGTCGGGGTTGGCGTTCAGATGGCTAAGCAGTACGGGGATATGCCGGCGAATCTCTGCACACCGAAGTTTATGGCTGAAGAATGCATGAAGTTGGCCGGCTCTCTTGGCCTTGACGTAACTGTCTTCGACGAAAAAGCCATGGAAAAACTGGGCATGGGATGCCTGCTTGGCGTTGCTAAGGGCTCTCACCAGAAACCTCGCATGGTGGTCATCGAATACCACGGCGGAAAGAAGGACGACGCGCCCGTCGCTTTGGTCGGTAAAGGATTGACATTCGACTCCGGCGGCATTTCTTTGAAACCTGCTAAGGGAATGGACGAAATGAAGTACGACATGTGCGGCGCTGCGGCCATGATCGCTTCTATCGCAACCGCAGCAGCCATGAAGCTGCCGGTGAACATCGTTGCTGCAGTCGGCTTTACGGAAAATATGCCCGGAAGTTCTGCCACTAAACCCGGTGACATCTTGAAGAGCTATGCCGGGAAGACCGTTGAAGTTCTGAACACCGATGCCGAAGGTCGTTTGGTTCTGTGCGATGTTCTCGCTTACACCATTGATAAGTTCAAGCCGAAGTGCGTTGTCGATGCCGCCACATTGACCGGCGCATGCGTTGTTGCTCTGGGCAACGATATTGCAGGCTTATTCTCTAACGATGAAGAATTGGCAATGTCTCTCATGATGGCAGGCGATACCGCAATGGATCCGGTTTGGAGAATGCCTCTGGATATTTCCTTTACCAAGGCTTTGAAGAGCAATTTTGCCGATCTCGCCAATATCAGCGACTCTCGCGGCGCAGGTGCCTGCACGGCCGCAGCCTTCTTGGAAGAATTTGTCGGTGATACCCCGTGGGCTCACTTAGATATCGCAGGTGTTGCCAATAAGAGCGGAAAAGAAAAAGGATCAACCGGCCGTCCTGTTCCCCTTCTGATTAACTTCCTGAAAGACCAGGCGAAATAACAAAGCAATGATTCGCGGGGCTCAGGCCCCGCTTTTTTGTCCTATTATTTCAACAATTCCTCAACCATTTCATTCCAAAAAATGATCCGATTTGAATGCGACTACGCCGAAGGCGCCCATCCCAAAGTATTAGAAGCTTTGGTTAAGACGAATTTTGAACAGACCCCCGGCTACGGTGTTGACGGACACTGTGCTCACGCTCAGGAACTTATACGAGAAGCTTGTGAAGACCCTTTGGCCAATGTTTATTTTGTTACCGGCGGAACTCCTGCCAACGTAACCGTTATTGCATCGCTTTTGAGACCCTATCAAGGATGCGTCTGCTGCAAGAGCGGTCACATCAATGTTCATGAGGCCGGTGCCGTTGAAGCGACAGGGCATAAAGTCATTGGTTTGGATGGAAAAGACGGAAAACTCTCTGCCGATACCCTCAGAGACTATCTAGAAAGTTACTGGGCGGATCCGACACATGAGCATGTTGTCCAACCCGGCATGGTCTACATTTCTTCGCCCACTGAATTAGGCACTGTCTATTCCAAATCGGAACTTCAAGCACTGTCAGAAGTTTGCCGGGAATTTGTGATTCCGCTTTATCTTGACGGCGCTCGTCTTGGCTACGGCTTACAAAGCCCTGGCAACGACGTTACATTAGAAGATATTGACCGTTTGACCGATGTTTTCTATATCGGCGGAACAAAGGTCGGTATTTTGATGGGAGAAGCGATTGTATTCCCGAGAGGAAACGGCTTGGACGCAAACTTCCGAAGCATGATTAAACAAAATTGCGCCATGCTCGCTAAAGGGCGCCTTCTCGGCGTTCAATTCGAAGCCTTATTTACGGATGGTCTTTACGAAGAATTGGGAAAACACGCTGTTGATCAGGCAATGAGAATTAAAGACGCATTCAAAGAAAAAGGTTGTCGCTTTTTAGTGGACTCACCTACTAACCAGCAATTTTTATTCTTGCCCCGTGAAGCAAAAGATAAACTTTCTAAAGATTATGCATTTGAATGCGAGGGCGATGCCGGGCAAGAGGAATTCTTAGTTCGTTTTTGCACTAGTTGGGCAACGCCGAAAGAAAGCGTAGATAAGCTTATTGAAACTATTAAAGCGTTGTAATTTTCTCACAAAGAAATTGAGGCTATAGCGGCCTCTTTTTTTATAAAAAATAGTTAATTTTATTTATTTAATTTATCTAAATTTTAAAGGGTAAAATAAAAGTCCAACAAATAGAATATTAGAACCAAATTTGTTTTTTTTTGGTATATTTAAACTCCTTTATTTCTATTTAAACGCAGAAATCAACATGTATTTTTGAATGATATTGATTGAGTTTATCTATTGGCGACTTTCCTCCTCTTTTTGCGCCATATATTAACGCAGGAGGCGATATCGTATTGGCATAGGATAAGGAGAAGAAAATGCCAAGACGATGGTCAAAATTACAACACCGACTTCAGGAAATCTTCGCCCCGAATATTCGTTTGCAGTTTCATTGTGCGATATACCGAATTCCCGGACATGTAGATACTGTTTGTCCGAGATATTTTCTGATGCTAAATAGTGAAATTATTTGGGACTGGCCAAGAAATTACACAGAAGGCCTTAGTCATGAAGAAATGTACCTGGTCTACAGATCTCGGCTAGCAGTCTTTCAGATTTGATTGCAGAATATCTCAACGCAGACAGGGAGACTGCCATAGCCTTAAAAGACGAATGGGGTATCGCGGATATTTTACGAGCTGTTGACCGTAGAATTGGACGAAGACAATGGGACGGTCTCTTAGAAAATATAAACCCAAAAGTCTCTAATGCTGTTGGGAAGATAATAAGTTCTAGAAAAATATCCCGGAAATCTCAAATAGAAAATGAGATTATTGGAAAAGAAGGAGATGGACGAAAACTTCTCTAAAGAATAAGGAATTCTTCTTTATCTTAAAAATATCGATTCTAAAATTTTGTATAAAGAAAATATAATCTTATTGCAGAAGTTTTCAAGGACATTGAAGAATTTTTAAAACTACTAAAAGAATGGAATTTTATTTAGATTGACCAAATTTTTCTCGGTGATTTTTGATGAATAAATAATATTGGTATCTATTTAATTTTGAGGGGTTAATATTTCCAGGAGAAAGTTAAGTGATTAACTTTCTCCTTTGAAATCGTATGTTTATTATTGGCAGCTCTTCTGTTTCTTCGCGATTTCTTCTCCTGCAATCTTTCCAAAAACAAAGCAGGAAATAAGAGAGTCTCCGCCTAAACGATCCCTTCCGTGAATGCCTCCTGTGACTTCACCAACGGCATAAAGATTTGGGATCGGTTTGTCAGCTTTTCCGATAACTTGACAAGTCTTATTAATTTTTAAACCACCGCAGCTGTAGTGAATATCAAACTGCTCTCGTCCGAAATAAAAAGGCGGTTTTTCAATTTTCTGGGTAAATATCTTCTTGCCGAAATCTTTATCTTCGCCTTGCTCCACAAAACGGTTATAACGATCCAAAGTTTCTTGAAGCACCTTTGCGCTGACATGCATTTTCTTTGCCATTTCGGAGACCGAATCAGCTATATGAACCGAGCCCGCAAGAAGTTTGGCGTCTAAGTCCAGACTCTTTTGCGACTGAGAATCCATGATCACCCAAAACACTCGGTCCGGTAAATTCAAGTAAGCCTCAGCGATTGCCTTCACTCCTTTGCTTTCGTCGATAAAACGTTTTCCTTCGCTGTCGACATAAATATCGCCACCTACATAGTTCAGCAGTCTGCCGCCTCTCAGTGGAATAAGCTGGATGGCATCCATGTCGACGGTTTGAGCGCCCAACTTTTCGGCCATGAGAATTCCGTCGCCGGTAGATCCGTCAAAGCCTCTTCCTGTCTGATTAGCCGTCGTAAAGAGAGATGCGTCCAAACGGCTGTCGTATTTCAGACGCATAGCGACATTGGCGGTGAAGCCTCCGGTTGCGATGACAACATCTTTAGCCTCTAAATCCGTCAGCTTGCCGTTTCGATCTTTAACCCTCACACCCATAACCTGCCCGTCTTTCTCTAACAAGTTCACCGCCTCTGTTCTGAGTCTCACTTTCACACTTAGAGAACGGGCTTTGTGGTTCATGATCCGAACATAGGTCATGCCGCTTCGTTTTTGGCCTGCGGAATGCGCACGCTGGAACTTTCCGCCCCAGGCTTCAAAAACCTGGTCATCAAAAGGAATACCGATTTCTCGGAGCCAATGAAGCGTTGATTGTGCGTTGTTGACAAGTGTATTGACGAGCACGGGATCGCTTTGGAATTCTCCCGTCTCCATGATTTGGCGCTGCCAAAATTCGGGACTGTCTTTGATGCCCTGCTTCATCTGAAGTTCCGGAACTACGGCGTTGACGGATCCCCCGGAAAGTGCGGAATGTCCGCCGACAAAAGCCGCTTTGTCGATGAGAAGAATATTTTTGACGCCGTTTTGAGCGGCAGAAACGGCCGTGGATAAGCCGGCTGCACCTATGCCTATGATGATCAGATCGAATTTAGTTTCGTCACCTGTCTCTGCAAATACTGAGGACGGTAATATTGCAAATAAAGTTAAACTGGCCGAAAAGTTTCTTCTACGCATCTAACACTCCGATTTTGCGTAAGAACGCTGCCATCTCGACGGCGTTGGTCACATTGAGTTTTGTGCAGAGGTTGGCTCGGTGCATCTTCACGGTCCGCTCGCTGATACCTAAGTTGTAGCCGATGACTTTATTGAGCTCTCCTTTGGAGACACCGAGGGCGACTTCTTTTTCTCGAGGTGTCAGAGAGTCATAAATTTTGCGGAGCGTTTCAATCTCGGAATCGGATTCAAATTCTTCCATGCTCGCCGTTACCGCTTTCTTCACTGCGGCAAGCAACCGTTCAGGTTTCGCGGATTTCTGAAGAAAATCCGAAGCACCGCGTTTTAGCGCATGCACTGCCATATCCAGTTCACCGTGTCCGGAAAGAAAGATGATCGGCAGCCGACAGTTCTTTTGGTTCAGCTTGACTTGAAGTTCCATTCCGGTCATGTCCGGCATGCGTACATCCAAGATGATGCATCCCGGGCGATTCATATCGTCCTCATCCAGGAATCGCTGAGCGCTTTCGTACTCTTTGATTTCGAGTCCCATCATGCTCAGGAAAAATGAAGAAGAAGATCGTGCATCCGCATCATCATCCACAATACGAACCAACGGTGTTGTCATGTCTAAACCTCCTTGTCAATTACGGCACGGCTGCAGATGCCGCCTTTCGGCAGTCTTATGAATTCCAATTCCGCTCCGTGTTTGTCTGCGATGCCTCGGACGATCGAAAGACCGATACCCATCCCTTCAGGTTTGACACTGTCCCCGAATGTCTTCAGTCTGGCAAAGGATTTGTCATCAAGTGTCGGTCCGTTGTCTGAAACACTCAAACACCAATGCTTGTCATCGAGGCTTTCGATTTTCAAATCAACTTTGGGCTTGGGTTGTTTTTCTACCGCGCTGCAGGCGTTTTTTAGTAAGTTAATGATGAGCAGTTCAAGTTCCAGAGGATCGCCGACGACTTTAGCCTGAGGCGGCAAATCCGAGGTGACCTCGACATGTTCGAATTTCAAGGCTTTCAATACATTAAGGGCGCTCAAAGCAATTGCGGTCAAGTCGCAGCTCTTCATCTCGCCCTTCTTTTGCTTTGCATATCCTCTGACACGAGTGACGATGCTGCCGATCCGTTCGCTGTTATGTTCTAACGAACCGATGGCTCTTTCAGTCACTGCATCGGAATAACCTTTTGAATTCAGATATACGCGAAGCCCTGCCAGATAATTATTAATCGCCATCAGCGGCTGCTGGACTTCGTGAGCAAGCATTCCGGACATCTGGTTGATGACGCCGAATTTTTCCATTTGGGCCAAGCGGTTTCGTGATTCTTTGTATTCTTTTTCCAGCTTGATTTGGCGATTGAGCGTTCTTCTTACCTGAAGTGTTCGTTTAGCGACAGTGCGCCGCAAGTACAAAGAATTGAGGATTAGAAGAAGCAGTAAGCCGCTTGCCAACAAGATCTCTGTTTTGAAACGCTTTAAGATTCCGGCCGGACTCCAATCTTTCAAATATTGATATGGTCCTAGCTGAAGATCTCTGTAAAGTTCATCGACTTTAGAGAACCGACTGGCGATTGTCCATTCATAGTCGTTTGTCGGCGGCATGGACATCAAAGCCGATGTCACTTCCCATTTGAGTTTCGGCGGGATATCTTCTCGTGCCGCAAAAACAATGCCCGGGTAAAGGTCGGTACTTCTTGCACATCTAAGAACACCTTGGGGTTTCTGAGCTAGGACTTTGAAATCGGAAGCCTCAATGAGCCCTTCATTAGAAAGCTGTTCCAGAACACACGCAGACAAAATCGCGACATCTGCTTCACCTTGAATGAGGAGCATTAAAGAGTCCGGAAACTGGAAGTGCGTAAAAACGGATCTCTTAAAGAAGTTCTCTGGATCAAGACCGTTTTTGAAAATCTCATGCTGCGCGACAAGCCAGCCGTCAAAGGAATTAGGCTGAGACGCTGCAACAACCTTTTCTTTCAGGTCTCTCAATTCCTTGAGATCCTCTCTTTTGGCAAGTGTCACAAAAGCGCCCGCCTCCGATGCCGAAGGATCGTCGGAAAGAATTGTCTTGCGCGTAGCGACGTGAACAATGCCTTGAGACAGGCTCAGTTCATGAAACGTGCCCGCAGAGCTAATCAGAAAGTCGACGGGATTGTTTTTGAGCTCTTTGTCAGGATTGACGGAATTGAGCGAAACAGGAACAAACCGGTAAGCAGGCAGCTTCGAGTTCAAAAACTTGAGTGTGGGTTCGAGGGTTTGGGTGCTGAATTCCGGGTTAAAAGAATCAATGACACCGACTTTGATTTCTGTCTTTTCAGCGGCGAACGAGGCTGCGGAAATAAAAATAAATCCGGCGAGGAGTCCTTTGAAAATGGCTGTGGATTTAATTCTTTGACGAACAGACATTTTTGATCAGCAACTCAAAAATTAGAACAAAAACCAAAACTCAAACAAATCTACTCTCAACCACCAGGACGGACGCACCAGAAATTGAGCAACGAACCACGATATAGGTCTCCTTTTATCGGAGACCTAACCCGTGGCACC
>ENA-ORCP01000055-ORCP01000055.1-human-gut-metagenome-genome-assembly--contig:-NODE-55-length-77770-cov-5.798618_pt1 | contig 77770 bp, 65 predicted proteins | sample MGYA00242990_ERZ507991 | MGnify/ENA primary metagenome ERZ507991 (study PRJEB26167, sample SAMN06115496) | human gut metagenome | host: Homo sapiens | place: China:Henan | collected 2015-05-07 | study... | reverse complement strand
TTTGACCGGATATAGGATAAAAAGGGAATTGAAAAGGATGTTGATGGCTGTCATGGTTATGTGTACAGCTCTATTTCTTAGTGCCGGAATAAAGAAAAAAGACATTATTGAAACAGTGCCTAACGATACAATTGAAGGTGTTATCTATTTCGCAATTAATAATAATGCTGCAAGTTGTAAGGTGTTGCCTTCTCAAAAACAAAAATCAACGTTTACGCAATTGAATATCCGGCCACGCGTTACCATTAATTCAAAAAATTATATTGTAAAGCAGATTGCTGCAAAAGGTTTTGAGGGGTGTAAGACATTGAAAATTCTCACTTTGCCTGTGACAATAGACACAGTAGGGCATTTGGCATTTAAAGACTGTAAAAATTTAGAAATGGTAAATATACTATCTAATAACATAACCTTTTTAAAATCAGAAGTTAGGTTTTTCGGCAATATCGGTCCGTTTTATGGGTGCAAAAAGCTTGAAAGAGTTAATTGGCCAAATGATAAAGTTCCCTCATCAGCTTTTCAGGCATTTTCTGATGCGACAACACCATATTCAAAGTGGTTGGAAAAAAATGCGAGAATACTTAACATGACAAATGCGGAGAACAACCATTCCAAAGCGCCGGAAAATCATGAAATTGTTTCTTTTGCGGATTTTGCGAAGGAGAAGGTTGCGGCGGTTTATGACAAGTGGGTGAAGAAGAAGCCTTATGAGAGCGTAGCGCAATACAAGCTGCGCACTGCCGATGAGGAGTGCGAGGCGCGCAAGCGTGAGCTTTTTGAGAATGCGCGAAACGAGTACATCAATCTGTATGCTCCCGAAATGGTGCAGGGAACTATTGCCGACTATGACTTGGATTATAAGGTGTTCACAATCAATATTGACGGCGGCAAGCAGGTGTTTGCCCAGGTGCCACAGACTGACAAATCATTTTTTGAAGATAATTTCCCAGGCGTGGCCATAAAGCCGGTATACAATATTGTTGGAAATGAGTTGGCTATTGTTGACTGCACGTTTGAGATAGGCGACCGCACATATAAATCGCCTGAGATTTTCGATGGTGTAGCCGATGATTTTTCGAGCATAGAATTCGAAGCGCGAAAGCTTGACATTGATGACCTTCTCGCCGAAGAGAATGCTCAAAAGAGAAGAGCCGCGTCATCACAGGCCGGACAGAAGTCATCTCTGCAGAAAACACTTGCCACAGTTGACAACGCCCCAACCTCAGGCTACGACAACCGCAATACCTATGCTCTGGTAATTGGCAACGAGAACTACAAGTATAATGACCCGGTGGAATTTGCCATTGCCGATGCTTTGACTTTTGCCCGCTATTGCCGTAACACTCTTGGGGTTCCTTCGGAGAATATTTTCCCCAAAAAGGACGTTACCAAGGGGGAATTACGCAGGACTATCCGCGAGATACAGACTCTTTTTGAGGACGGCCAAGAGAAGAATCTCATAGTTTACTATTCAGGCCATGGAATCCCTGACCCGAATGGCATTGACAGTTACATACTCCCGGTTGATGCCGATGCTGCGGCAGGTGACCTTGAGTCGTGCTACTCGCTGCAGGAACTCTACAATCAGTTGGGCGAACTTCCGGCAAAGTCGGTGGTAGTGTATCTCGATGCTTGTTTCACCGGGGCGTCGCGTTCGGGGAGCCAGTTGGTTGCCTCGCGCGCCGGAGTGTCATTTGAGCGCGCAGCGGTTGAGCCTCGCGGAAATACAGTTGTGTTTGCCGCAACATCGGCCAACGAAACAGCTCAACCTTATGAAGATGCCGGTCACGGAATATTCACCTACTTCCTTCTTGACAAGCTACAGCAGACAAAGGGCGACATTACACTCGGTGCCCTTTCGGAATATCTGATTACTAAAGTCAAGTCACAGTCAATCAGCAAAGGCAAGAAACGTCAGGTCCCTTCAATGCTGGTATCGCCTACATTCAATGGCAATTGGCAATCATTGCCGGTTAACTTAATGAAATGATTATGAAAAAAATAGCGTTTTTCCTTGTCGCAGCTGCGATAGCCTCTTCACCTGTGGTGAGCTTATCGGCCCCAACACCACAGAACCGCGCAGATTATGAGGCTTTCAAAAACAAAGCCCGTAAGCAATACACCGACTTCCGCGATAAGGCCAATGCGGAGTATGCCGAGTTTCTCCGCAAAGCGTGGAAGGATTTTCAGATGCAGCCGGGCGAAACGCGGCCGGAACGCAAAAAAGTTGTTCCTGAAGTTTATGTTGAAGATGGCGACAGCGCGGTTTCGGTTTCTCTTGACGTGATTGAACTTCAGGACACTACTGCCGGTTTCCGAGAAGCGGTGTCGGATTTTTTCAGTTTTGCTAAGCGCCGGGCAGAGCGCTTGATAAATAAGCATTTAGTTAAGAAGAAAAAACGTGAAGCTCCCGTGGATAAACCGATTGCTGCGGTGAGCCCGGTAAAGCCGGAGCCTGTACCGCCAGAACCAAAACCGGTGTTACCGGCCGAGGAGAAGCCTGTGGTTGCACAGCAATCTGATGACAGTTTCAGCTTCTACGGAACACGTTGCAGCGTTAAGCGTCCGCAGGATAAAAAATTCGCGATAGGCTTGCCAACGAACGAAAATATTGCCGACGCTTGGCTTCGATTGTCGAAAGATGACTATTTGCCAATGCTTACAAGCTGTCTGGCTGTGCGCGATTCACTCAAGCTCAACGACTGGGGGTATCTTCAGATGCTCGACAGTGTGGGCCGCTGTTTTTACGGCGATACGAATGAGGGGCGGCTTCTTACGGCTTTCCTCTTTGCGCAATCGGGCTATTCAATGCGTCTTACCCGCAGCGGCAAGACCATAGGCATGATGTTCCCGAGCAAATATACCATTTACAGACGCCCCTATGTCAAGTATGATGGCATGCGATTTTATGATTACAACAATGGGACGCCTAATATACAGCTGATGCCAGAGCCGTTTAACAACGAATCGGATATACGCCTGTTTTATGACCGCGAACAAAATCTTAGTGTTGCTCCGGCTGCAAAACGCCGCATAGTTTCAGAACGTTACCCTGAAATGGACGTTGAAGTGACGGTCAACAAGAATGTGGTTGATTTTTATAACGAATACCCCGACGGTGAGAACGAGAACAATAGCATGACGCGTTTTTCAATACATGCCAATGTGCCGTTGGACAGCTGTGTCAGAGCATCGCTTTATCCGGCGTTGCGGTCAAAGATTAAAGGTCTGAGCAAGCTTGAAGCTACCGAGCGGCTCTTGAACTGGGTGCAGACAGGATTTGTGTATGAATTCGATAACGTGGTATGGGGGCAAGACCGGGCGTTTTTTGCTGAAGAAACCCTGTTCTATCCCTATTGCGACTGTGAGGACCGCGCCATTCTTTTCTCGCGGCTGATTCGCGATCTGGTTGGACTGGAAGTGGCTTTGGTCTACTATCCCGGACATTTGGCTACGGCTGTTAATTTTGGCGATGAGTCAGACAATGCCAAGGGCTCCTATATAACTTTAGATGACAAAAAATTCGTGATTTGTGACCCCACTTTTATAGGTGCTCGCGTAGGCATGGAGATGGATTGCGTTGACAATACCAAGATTCAGGCAGTGGTGCTCTGAGTGTTGATTCTTGGAGTAGCCTGGAAGCCTGAGCGCGCTGAGGTTAAAAGACCGAATTTTGCGGGGCGGAAATTGCGGTAATGTGAAATCGTTTTTGTAACTTTGCGCATAGCGGTGTCACGATGCTGTGTGCGCCGCAGTGATGAAAGTAACAATGCTATGATCCGATTCGTTTTCATGTTGATTCTGACGGTTGCCGTTGCCTTGCCGTCAATGGCCGATGTGGCAACGACTCAAGCCGTGAAAGCGCGCCGACAGGAGATTTCCGATAGCCTGAAGCGCGTTCTGCCAAAGGTGAAATCTTCTTCAGAACGCATTGATATTCTCTATGATATATTTGACCTTGCGCCGACTGACAGCGTGAACGTAACGGGTGAGCGCGTGCTGGCCGCCGCAAAGGAGGCCGGGGATACGGTGACGGTGTTTGATATGCTGCGCCGCCTCGCTTCATTCAATCAAGCACGCGATTCAGCGAGGGTGATGCGGTATCTGGATGAGATTCAGGGCTTCCCGTCAACGCCGGAATCGGATGCCACGGAGTGCTTTATTTATCTGTGCGCCATGACTTCACGTGCGCGCTACGCGGGGGAGAAAGAGCGCTTTGACCAGATTTCATCGCTTATCCGGGAGTATAAGGAAGGGAGTCCCAGCCACGAGTCGGTCAATGATAGGGTTGCGCTGCTGTTCACTCTGTGTAATTATCTTGACCTTACGCTTCCCGGAGAGATTCTGACATCCTATCTGCGAGAACTTGAGCATTTGCTCAAGAAGATGCCTTATAGGCTTGACGCACTGGAAAATATGTATTATCTCCACGCGGCGATGACCTATACCGACAATGATCAGCCGGCACAGGCCATTGCGGCCGACCGGGCTTTGCTCGCGGTGATTAATGATATTGATGCGAAAAGTCAGCAGGAAGGACGTAAATACCGAAACTATGACCGTTTTCGCTACACGGTCTACCGCCGTATGCTGAGCAATGCCGAAGCGCTTGCTCCGGCGGAGGTGGATCAGATTTATTCTTTGTTGATGAAAATCAAGGAGCGTACTCCGGAAGTGAACGCCGATATGGCTAAAAACCCAAGCGCCGAGGCTTATTATCTGTTTGCCAAGGAGCGATATACGCAGGCGCAGCCGTTGCTTATGAAGAGTCTTGAGGGTGAGAAGCGTTTTGTGGTACGCAGCCGGTTGTTGCGCATGCTTGTCAAGACGACCTCGGAGACGGGTGATATGGAGGTTTATATGAAGGCGCTGAAAGATTATAATGATGTGCTTGAGGAAACTTTGCGGCAGCGCACCCTTGAGCGCGGAAAGGAGCTGCGCACACTCTATAATGTTACTGATTACAATGAACGGCAAACACTTGACCGCGATGAACTTGAACGCCAACTGGACAAAAACCGATTCCTGCTCACGTTCTTCGTTGTGGCGCTTGTGCTGCTTGTGGCAGCTGTTGTATGGTTCATTGTCCTTTACAGACGTTATCACCGTTTGTCGAGGCAGCTGCAGGAATCCAATAGTATGCTCGTGGCCGAACGTGATAACTTGCGCCGCACACAGGAGAGCCTGATTGATGCGCGCGACCAGGCGCGTAAGGCGAGCCGTCATAAGACTGACTTCATCAGCAATATGAGCCATGAGGTATCTACTCCTTTGAACGCCATAATTGAATGTGCACACCTGATTGTCGATAATGTGAGCGAGGAGAAGCGACATTATCTCGAGCGTTTCGCTCAGACAATCGATATCAGCGCCGATGTTCTCCGAACCCTTATAAGCGATGTGCTTGAGATAAACAATGTGGAAACAGGGCGCCTGGTGATTCAGCGAAGTACAGTGCCGGTTGCCACATTGTGTCAGGCGGCTTTGCAGAGCGTTAAGAATCATGCGAATCCGGGAGTGGAACTTATCTGGGCCAATTCCGAAGCAGCCACTGAAGTTATCTTTACCGATCCGCGACGCGTGGAGCAGGTGCTTGTCAATTTGTTATTGAACGGATTGAAATTCACCGAGCACGGTTTTGTTGAGCTCGCTTGCAAGGTTGATGTGGATGCCGGGACAACCACATTCACAGTCACTGACACGGGGATTGGCGTGCCCGAAGGCAAAGAAGAGCAGATTTTTGAGCGCTTTGAAAAACTCTCATCAATGACTCAAGGCACCGGCCTGGGACTCAGCATAAGCCGTATGATTGCCAATATGCTTGATGCCAAGCTTTTTGTCGATACCACCTACAGCGGTGAAGGTACCCGATTTGTGTTCATAATTCCATCACGACCTTAACCATGACTTTGCTACAACAACTGGCAGTAATGGGCGTAGCTGCGCTTAGCCTCAGCGCTGCTGCCGCTGAAACGCTTACAATAAACCTGAAACCGGCGAAAGGCGATGCGTGTGCCTCCTTTTCCAGGGCAATTGAACGCGCACGCCGACATAATGGACCGGTGGAAATAAATCTTGCCCCGGGAGTCTACAATCTGAGCCACGATAAGGCAACGGCTCGCAAATACCGCATAAGCAACACGGCTTCAGCTACCGAACATCCCACCAGTCTCAAGCATGTTGGGCTGCTCATTAAGGGTATAGACAATCTGACTATAACTGGTGGCGGAAAGGCTACGTTACTGACCCATGGCGAGATGACGCCGTGGGTTATAGACAGTTGCACAAATATTGTGTTCAAAGGCCTGATAATTAATGCTGCAGACCCCACAACGCCCGAAGCCACAATAACAGAACGCACGGATTCTACGCTGACTGTGAGTGTGAATCCCGATGCTGAGTATGAAATCCGCAATGGGAAACTTTATTGGAAAGGTTACGGATGGGAGTTCACTGACGGCATAGCCCAGGTTTATTTCCCTGACACTGATGTCACGCTGCGTTGCGCCTCGCCTGTGGCCGATGCCGTCAGAGCCGAGGAGATTAAGCCGGGAACAGTTAGATTCTTTTTCCGTGGGGGTGCTCCGGATTATCGGCCGGGCTGCACCTATCATTTCCGTCATTCCTATAGGCGTGAGGCAGGAGGCTTTATAAACCGCAGCAACAATGTGGCTTTCATGGATATGCAGTTTGCGTTCACAGCCAATTTCGGGGTTGTAGGACAGTTTTCAAAGAATATCACCTTTACCGATTGCCGTTTTGCTCCGCTTGAAGACTCCGGTCGCACCAATGCTGCCTACGCCGATTTTGTTCATTTATCAAGCTGTGCAGGACATGTGAAAGTCAGCGGGTGTTATTTTGCCGGGTCGCATGACGATGACATAAACATTCACGGTACCCATCAGCAGATTGTGGAAGCCTCGCCAAAAGAGCTGAAGTTGCGTTATATGCATCCGCAGACGTTCGGATTCCTCGCTTATACGGCAGGCGATACAATAGAGATTGTAAATCCTCACACTCTCATGCCTTTAGAGCGGGGAGTGGTGGCCGATGCACGGATGACCGACGAATATCATACCGTTGTGACGCTTCGTGAGCCGCTCTCGGATGCCTCAGGCATAGTGGGCATGGTGGTCGACAATATTACGTGGTACCCCACGGTTGAGATAAGGGACAATACGTTCAGCCGAATGCCAACGCGCGGAATTTTGCTCACATCCCGACGCTCGGCGCTTATCGAAGGTAACCGGTTTATGCGTTGTCCCATGCCGGCGATTCTGATTGCCGATGATGCCCGCTCATGGTATGAATCGGGGCGAGTTACCGACGTTGTGATTCGTGAAAACATATTTGTTGAATGCTCCTCACCGGTCATAGACATAGCGCCGGAAAATGACGTTATAGGCGGTTACGTTCATGGGGGGATACGTATAGAGGGGAATGAGTTTGTGGGTTCCGCCGGCGCAACGCTTAAAGCCCGTTCGGTCGACGGCCTTTCAATAGACAGAAATAAGGTGGTTTCGCCTTATGGCGAGGAACGGGAACTGACAGTTGATGTAACTTCATCAACAGCAGTGACAATCAACGAATAAGCTCCTTGATGCGGAAACGGTAGGTAATCGGCGTTGACGGCACGCGATATTGAGGCAGCGTGTCGACATCATGGCCGCAGCTTGCGTTGCCCACACCCCGCATGGCTCCATCAATGTGCATCGTATTGTAGGGGCGAGGAGTGAGTTGCCATTCGTGCTGCGCGTTCATTAGGTCTTCATCGGTCCAGGGAAGAAGAGAGAAATTCACGTTTCCTTCAGCGGTGATTTCGAGGCCGTTTCCAGTGGAGTCGGTGAGTGCGGCGTAGCGCAGTCCTTCACGATTGCCTGTCGATTGCGGTTTCACATAGTGCTCGGCCATAGCAACGGCTGCCGATGTGTATCGGCCTACAGGAGCGCCGTCAAGGCGGTCGTTGGAGTTTTCGAAGGGGCCGTGAGCAATGTAGTCAATCTGATTCAAGGCCGAATCAAGAGCGAGGCTGACACCGGCGCGGCGCAGGTTGCCGCTTTTGGGAATGATGGTCACTTCCACATCCACGATTCCTTGAGGATAAACGCGGTACGTAATCTCGCGATCGGCCAAAGTGCCCTGACGGCGAGTGGTGACTATAGCGGTGTTATGTTCAGTTGCGAAATCTATTGCGCCTATGGAGTCCAGTCCGGTCGAAGTGTCAGTGAACCGGTCGTTTTCAATCCATCGGTGATTGTCAAATTCCGGCCCGCGGCCATCGGCAATGTAATCGCGGCCATTGATGGCAAAGCGTGTGAGAGTGGAGGTTACAGGGTCAAACTCCATGTCGACGTCGCCCCATTGCAATTGTTTGCAGTCAGGCCTGTCAGTGAACCTGTGCTTTTTGCCTTTGGGTTTGTCGGCAGTGAGAGGGGGGAGTGCACGAGGCTGAGTGATTGAGTATTGGTGAAGCGCCTCGCAATGACCTGCGGGGATGCCCGGCGCACTTGAATTGCGCAGGATGCGGAGGGTGAGGAGCTGTTCGCTGTCCTGGGGAGCAGGTGCACTCGGAATCTTAATAACGGTTGAATCGCCCGGGGCGACAGCGGGGAGGAGGAACGCCTCCTGAGCCACGGTGTTGCCGTCGGCAGTAATCTCGTAGCTAAGTTTGAAATCGCCTAAAGAAGTAAAGTCGTAGGCGTTGCGGAGCGGAACAAGCAGACAGTCATCGGTTATTTTAAGCGGACCGAATTTCACCCACTGGTGGGCAGCCTTCACCTCGCTAAGCTTGGCTGTGGGGCGGCGGTCAGGTGTGATGATGCCGTTTGAACAGAAATTGCCCTGATGAGGCCCCGGATAGTCATATCCGGTGGTCAGTCTCCTTACTCCCTGTTTCAACAGCTGAGGGTCGTAAATAGCCTGATCCACCTAATCCCAGATGCAACCGCCAATGGTGGAATTGCTTGATTCAATAATGTCCCAGTATTCGCGCAGATTGCCTATGGCATTTCCCATAGCGTGGGCATACTCGCAGAGAATCATAGGCTTGTCAAGATTGCTGGTGTTCTCACGCATCCATGCCTGACCCGGATACATTTTGGAATAGAAATCGGAGTACATATTGCCGCCATACGATTTGTCGATGCGGGTGCCTTCGTAATGTACCGGGCGCGAGTCAAGAGCTTTTACCGCATCATAACATGCCGCAAAATTGGAGCCATTCCCGGCCTCATTGCCGAGTGACCACATTATTACGCACGGATGGTTGCGGTCACGGAGCACCATCCGGTCAATACGGTCAACGAATGCCGGAATCCACGAAGGCATGTCGCTTATAGACTGATTGGCGTGGTCTTCAAGGTCGGCCTCGTCAATGGCATAGAGGCCATAGTGGTCCATCATCGCGTACATTTTGGCGTCATTGGGATAATGACTCGTGCGCACGGTGTTTATATTGTTGCGCTTCATCAAGAGAATGTCGCTGAGCATTTCATCGGTTGTGACAGCGCGTCCGTTGAGAGGTGAGGTGTCATGGCGATTGACACCTTTTAGGAACACACGGCGTCCGTTGATGTAGAGCAGCGAACCGTCTATTTTCACATCGCGTATGCCGGCCTTTGTGGAGAATGCCATTTCCTCATGTCCGTTGACATCGCGCTGAACCACCCTTACGGTATGTAGTTGAGGCTTTTCCGCGCTCCAAAGTGCCGGGCGTTCGATGTCGAAGGTTATTTTAGTTTCGGTGTCGCCGGGTTGCACATCTACCCTCCCAAGGGCTATGAGCTGCCCTTTAGGCCCTATCAGTCGCACATCGAATTTTTTCTCATCCGCGCTACTCTTTATTTTGTCCGTTTTTAACAGAATGTTCATGCGGGCGCTTGAAAAATCCGGCGCAATTTCGGTTGTGATATAATGGTCGCGGACTGAAACGAGAGGAACGCTGTAGAGGTTGACATCGCGGAAAATACCACTCATGCGGAACATGTCCTGGCATTCAAGGTAACTGCCGTCGCTCCAGCGCATCACCTCTACGGCTACATTGTTCTCACCGGGACGCACGAACTCTGTTACATCGAATTCAGCATCGTTGTTTGCACCCTGGGAGTAGCCAACATACCTGCCGTTGACCCACACCGAAGCTGCAGAGTATATGCCGCCGAAATGCAGAATGGTGCGTCGTTGCTGCCAATCATCCGGCAGTGTGAATGAACGTTTGTAGGAGCCTACGGGATTTATACCGTAATTCTTGCCTCCGTCATTGAATCCGGGACGGGGACGAATGTAGGGTGGAGTGTTGTCATGAGGATATTCCACATTGCAGTAAAGCGGTTTGTCGTAACCCTTCATTTCCCAGTTCGAAGGTACGGCAATTGTGTCCCAGCCCGAGACATCGAAATCTTCTTTCCAAAAGTCCAAAGGACGTTGTTCGGGTGAGCTGACAAGATTGAAGCGCCAGTTGCCATTGAGGCTCAGCAGGCGGTCATTGTTGGCGCAGGGGAGCCATGGCCGTTCATAGTGCCTGCTGTCGGCAAGCATTGCCTTTTCGGAGGCATAGGGAACGAAAGTGGCGTGTCCGGGGAGCTTGTTTATCGCAAAAATACGCTCATTTTCCCACACAGGAGCTTCGCCCGCAGCATATCCGGCGCTAAGGGCTCCTTTATGCTGCCCAATCTCGGTGATGGTGAACAAAGTGGCTTTTTCAGCCGGACCTATTGAGAGCTTACCGCCGCTCACTGTAAGGGCTACTGTTGGGCGGTTGGCAAGTAAAATCTTGTAGGTGTTATCCTTAACACACTCTATGCGCCAGAGCTGCGCTTCATCCGAGCCGTTGTTCTCGCCCGTTTCTGCGCTATTGCCTTCAGCTCGAAGAGCGCGGGCAGTTGCCGAGTTTATAAGTCGCCAGGCGCCCGAAAGCTGGGTTATGCTCCATAGGCTGGTTTCGGCATCCGATGCTTTTTGCAGAGCCACAGCATCGTTGGCTGCGACAGTAAGCGATTTGTCGGAGTTAAGCGGTGAGACACGGTAAACCGCTGCCGGATTGAATTTTTCGGCTGCGAAAGTGGCTGAGGCTAAAATGAGGCCAAACGTGAAAATGATTGCTCTCAGATTCATGGTGATGACTTATGGCGAAATGTTTGAATGAACCTTGGGGAAGGAAATCAGCCGCGGGCTATCAGACAGGATGCCATGGAAGCTATGCCCTCGCTGCGTCCTGTAAAACCGAGGCGTTCGGTAGTGGTGGCCTTGACGCTTACGCAATCAACCGCAATATTAAGGTCAGCGGCTACACATTTTCGCATATCCTCAATGTAAGGTGCGAGTTTAGGCGTCTGGGCAATTATGGTGACATCCACATTGACAATGGTGAATCCTTCTGTAGCAAGCAGCTGAACCACATGGCGTAGCAACAGGCGGGAATCAATGCCCTTGTAGCGCGGGTCGGTGTCAGGGAAGTGCTTTCCTATATCGCCGAGGGCGGCAGCGCCGAGGAGGGCGTCGCAGAGGGCATGGAGAGCAACATCGGCATCGCTATGGCCGAGCAGCCCAACGGTATGGGGAATCTTTACGCCGCACAGCCACAGGTCGCGGTCAGGGGCAAAAGCGTGAACGTCAAATCCGTTGCCAATACGTAACTGTGGTGTCATGATGAATCAATCGTTTAGCGGCGGCCGAAAAGGTCTTTGAGACCGTCCATGTCAAAAGTGAGGGTGAAGCGGAGAGTCTGGTCGAGGGGCGAAGTCTGCGCGGTGGCCATCATGTAGGAAGCGTCAAGGCGCATCACATTGAGTGCGAAGCCCGCACCGATGCCAAAGTACTGGCGGTTTCCCTTCATGGCGTTCTCGTAGAAGTAGCCCGCGCGGAGGAAGAACTGCTGATTGTAGCTGTATTCGGCACCGAGCGACCAGGTGATTTCTTTGAGTTCCTCCGAAGCTCCGCCTGGAGCGTCGGTGAACGATTTGAATATACCGGTGATAGGCGACATGTTTTCCCAGTCAACTAAAGCTTCATTGTAGGCGCGTTCAGCATCCACCTCCGAAATGCCTTCGCCCTGAAAGTCTTTCAGGCGCGGACGGGTGGGTACGAGGAGCTTGTTGGCATCGAGTGACAGTGAAAGGTTGTGATAGTCGGCCAGTGGGAAGGTGAACGACGTACCGAGACGCAGGTTGGTGGGCAGGAAAGCAGGGTTGTCGCCGTGGTTATAGGATATTTTTGTACCGATGTTGGAGATGTTCCAACCCCATGACCACTGGCATTCGTTGCGGCCAATGATGGGGAACGTGGTGTAATAACCGGATATATCGGCTGAGAAGGCCGATGCGCCGGCCGACTGGTCGCCCGCATAGGAGTCAGAGAAGCCAAGGTCGGAATAAATGTAGCGGAACACAACACCCATAGAGAATTTCTCAGAGAGCTTGCGCGAGTAGCCCACGTCAAACGACATTTCGTAAGGGTTCAGCGTCTGAGCCACGCCTGCCTCGCCGGGGTTGTTGGTGGTCACCTCACCGAGAGAGAAGTAGCGCAGCGAGGCCGAAACGGCCTGATTGTCGCCGGAACCGAGTTTCCAGTAGCCTGAAAGGTCGGCAAGAAAAATGTCGTTGACAAGTTTTCGGAGCCAAGGGGTATAGTTCAGAGCCACGGCGCCGTTGCTATAGGCAAAGGCGTACTTTGACGGATTCCAGTACTGCGAGTTGGCGTCGGGATCAGTGGCCGCGCCGAGGTCGCCCATGGAAGCACCGCGTGCATCCGGAGCGATGTTGAGGGAGTTTGTTCCGGTCTGCACCGGGTTGAAGTCGTCCTTGTTGCCGGCTTTGGCAAAAGAAACCGCCGAAATAGCCAAAACAAAGAATAATGCCTGACGGAGGCTGGGAAGTATCTTGTTCATCGATTTATCAAAAGATAGGGTATCGATTATATAACTGAAAATTGCGCGGATTATTGCCCTGTGTTTAAGCGAGCGTTCATTTCCAATAAGGTGCATGCGCTCACCTGGGCATTCAGGCCGGTGGATTCTCCGGGAGCAAGGGGGCACGACCAGTCGGTCCCGAAGAGCGCATCAGAGCCTCGGAGATGTGCATTTGCCCATAGATATGAGGCATTTGAGCTTATGGAGTCACAGAATCGCGAACGCCATTCGGGGGCTAATTCGGGGGCAGTGGCGAGGGCTGCAAGATAACGGAAAAACACTGCGCGGAAAAGGGCGCCGTCGCCATTGGCCGGGATACTGCCGTTTTCAAGAGTTACGGCTCCTATAGCGGGGTTGACAAAAGCTGGGGCCGTGAGGCCGTAATCGGCAGCCCGACAGGCATCCGACAGATATTCAGTGCGGTGCGCGTAGCGGTAAGCTTCTAAGGCAGCTCCGGCGACAGTTCCCTGATTGTAAGTGAAATGCCAAGGCTCAACATGGCCCGTTTGGCCATTGATATTATCCTGCACCTCTCCGGTAGCGGGGTCAAGCAGATGCGTGCGTAACCACTCATAGGTCTTCAGCCCGAAACGGGCATAATCCTCATTGCCGGTGGCGCGGTAGAGCTTGAATGCCAGGAGGGATGCAGGCCCGTTGATGCAAGCGTTCTTGCTCCAGGGCTGTGACTTACGCCATGCTACGCCTCCATCGGCGAAAGTGTCATTCCAACCGGAGGCGATATCGGAGAATAGATTTTTTGCCACAGTGAGAAACCGTTTGTTGCCAGTGGCATTATAGAGTCGCACCATTGTCAGGGCAATCCATGCTTCATCGTCATAATAATCATTTGTGTATCCGCCGGTATGGCCGCCGTCGTTCTGCAGAATAACTCCGTCCAGCCACTTGGCAAACATGGATTTGAGGGTGTCGGCGCCGGTGCGTTCATAGGCGTCGATAATAACATCCATGGCGTGGGCTTGCGGCCAGTAATTTCCTCCGCATCCATCGACGCTGTCGCTTCGTTCATTAAAATAGCCGCCTGAGTTGTTCCAAAAACGGTTTATCAGAGTTGTAGTGGCGCTGTCAGCAAAGGCTTCGGCAGGATACATGGCCGCTCCCGACGCCGCCCTGCAATCGCATGGAGCGCAGAGGGCTGCTAAGGTAAACAGGAGGATTGCGATGAAAGTGAAACGGTTCATATATATATTAAACATAAAACGGGTCTGGTTATTGCAGACAACTGAAAAATGGTTACTTTTGCACATTGAACCAGTCACACTATCAAAAACAATGAAAAGTATTGTCAAAACGGCGGTTGCCTGCTCGATTATGGCCTTGGCCATGACTGCCAGAGCTGCCACGAAGAGCTACACGCTCACGTCGCCACAGTCAAAAACCACAGTGACAGTCACCATTGCCGACACACTCGGATATTCGGTCATACACAACGGCGAGCCGGTGGTTGAATCGGCTAAAATAGCGCTCGTTACCGACAGGAATGCCATAGGGCTGCGCCCCAAGGTGAAGAATGTGAGGCGCGGTTCTGTGAGCGAGACGCTGCGCCCGGTTGTGGCATTCAAGAAGTCGGAGATTCCTAACGATTACAACTGGCTGACTGTAAATCTGGCCGATGGCAACGCTATTGAGTTCAGGGCCTTTGACAATGCTGTGGCCCATAGGTTCGTGACGCGGATCGGGAAGGCCGACAGTATCAATGTGAACAATGAAATTTTCCTGTTCCGTCTGCGTCCGGGTGCAACGGTGCACGTGCAGCATCCCGACAGCTTCGTAACCCCCTATCAGGAACCTTATGCCCATCTGTCAATGGATAAATGGACAGCCAAGAAGAAAGTGTCTACGCTCCCTGTACTCGCCTCGCATCCATCGGGCGACTTGACACTCATTTCTGAGAGTAATCTGGCTGATTACCCGTCTATGTTTTTGAGCGGCAACGGAGTAAACGAAATTGAAGCCGTATTCCCAAAGGTAGTGAAAAAATGGCGCATGGACGGCGACCGCAAAATGAACATTCAAGAAGAATATCCTTATATCGCGCGCACTGCGGCATCGCGCGAATTTCCCTGGCGATTCATGACATTCGGAAAGGCCACTGACATTGTGGAGCAGACTGTGGTGGCCCAACTTGCCGGTGATTGCCGACTTGAAAGCACTGACTGGATTAAGCCGGGTCAAGCAGCGTGGGAATGGTGGAGCGGAGCTGTTCCTTACGGTGATGATGTGGATTTCGAGGCCGGTGTGAACACGCCCACCTACAAATATTACATTGATTTCGCTTCGGCTAATTCAATCCCTTACATTGTGATTGACGCCGGCTGGGCCGTGGATTCGCGGAATCCTTACGAGGTCAACCCCGATGTGGACATCAAAGAAATCATTGGCTACGGCAATGCGAAGAACGTCGGCGTATTCCTATGGATGCCATGGTATGCCGTCTATCTCCATCCCGATGTGTTTGAGCGCCTGAGCAAGATGGGGGTTAAAGGCATGAAAGTCGACTTTCTGTATCGCAATGACCAATGGATGGTGAATTTTTATGAGAAAATGTGTCAGGAGGCGGCGCGAAACAATATGTTGCTCGACATTCACGGTTCATTCAAGCCTGCCGGGCTGGAGTACCGTTATCCTAATCTCCTCACCTATGAGGGTGTGCGAGGAATGGAACTGAATGGTAAATGCCAACCTGACAATACGCTTTATATCCCGTTTATGCGTAATGCCGTAGGACCGCTTGACTATACGCCGGGCGCAATGATAAGCATGCAGCCCGACGTTTATGCTGCCAAACGCCCAAATTCAGGATCGGTTGGCACACGCGCCTATCAGATGGCTCTGTTCGTGGTGCTTGAGAGCGGGTTGCAGATGCTTGCCGATAATCCAACCAACTATAGCCGTTTCCCCGATTGTACACGGTTCATAACTTCTGTGCCTGTCAGTTGGGATGAAACGCGGGCGTTGCAAGCCGTTGCCGGCCAATATCTGATAGAAGCAAAGCGCAAAGGCAGCGACTGGTTTGTAGCTGCAATATGTAACGGCGATGAGAAATGGCGCGAGTTCGAGCTTCCGCTCGATTTCCTGCCCGAGGGAGCGACGTTTGAGGCCGAATGTTTTGAGGACGGAATAAATGCCCCGCGTCAGGCAATGGATTACCGTCACAAAAAAACGACCCTCACTCGCAAGGATATTCTTAAGCTTAGACTGGCACGCAACGGCGGCTGGGCTGCTCGCCTCACTCCCGCAAAATAGAGTTTTGCCGATTGAGCGATTATGGTTAATTTTGCGTGATTATTGAGGCGGACGCGAGTCCGCGGAATCATTCTGTGTAATCATGACCACACTTCTCATTCTGCTTTCATGCATCGTAGCAGGCTACCTGCTACGCCATAAGAGACTGCCGCTGCCGCCTCCTAAATATGTTAGCTATATAGTGTGGCTACTGCTGTTTTTCTTTGGCGTGGCCATTGGGGGCAATCGCACTATAGTGGCCAAACTTGGCGATTTTGGAACACAGGCAGTTGTAATCGGAGTGCTTACAACTATTGGAAGTGTGCTTGCAGCGTGGCTGTTATGGCGGTTGACATCAAAAAACAATAAGCAATGAAGGGGAGTCTGATTGTAATTCTGTTTTTTATCGCAGGCGTGACGGTAGGTTACACCGGGATAGCGCCCAAAGGAATTGATTATTCCGAAGCGGCCACATGGACGCTCTATCTACTCATTGGGGTTATAGGGCTTGAGTTCGGATACCGAAATCTTGCATCGGCAATTAAGAGCCTCAATGCCCGCACCGTCATGCTCCCCATCTGTACCATCGGAGGCACAATACTCTTTGCTTTTTTTGCGGCTCTTCTTCTTCGGCGCTGGAGCATATTTGATTATCTGGCCATTGGAAGCGGAATGGGCTATTATTCGCTGTCATCAGTGCTCATAACCGACTATCGCAAGGCTGCCGAGGGGCTGGACATAGCCACACAGCTCGGAACCATAGCCCTCCTCGCCAATATTGTCAGAGAGATGCTTGCGCTGCTGTGCGCTCCGCTTTTCCATAAACTCTTTGGCCCTTACGCCCCTATCTCGGCGGCCGGAGTGGCCTCAATCGACGTGGTTCTCCCTGTCATAGCCCGCGTCTGCGGCTCATGGGGGGTGCCCGTCGCCATCCTACACGGCGTAGTCGTCGAAGTCTCCGTCCCGGTCCTCGTCTTCCTCTTCTGCACCCTCTGACACCCTATTATTCGGCGTTTTTGAGGAGCCATTCGGTGCGGACACGGTCGGGGAGGTGTATGACTTTGAAGTCGGAGAATGTGGCCCGGAAGCCTTCGCCGTCGGGTGAGGCGGCAAACATGCCTATCTTCACGGGATGATTGGCTTCCATCCAGGCGTTGCGCATCATGTGGTATTCCACATCATTGAATGAGTAGAAAACCTCTATGGCGTCAAGGCGGCGCACAGCTTTAATCCAAATGAAATCCACAGGGCGGTCGAGCGCAATTACGCTCCAGTCAGAAGTGTGGTGAGTAACGACGGTGCTGAGATTGTAATTCCCGTCCACGAATTCAATTCCGGCCTTGATGTAGTTTTCATGGTCAAGGCGAATCATCAGGCCTGCCTGATCGAATCTAACCTTGTAGTTGCCTGAAACTTTTACTTTTGCCTCGAATTCGCCTCCGTATTCGGCGTAATAAAATGGTGCGTCATCAACGGTGAAGCCGTAATGACTTATGCGCCAGTAGTCCGTGTGAGGTGTTACGTTCAGTGAGAGAACATTTTTGTTGATTTCCCATTTGTCCGGTTCGTTGAACCAGTTCATTTTCTCAAGGGTCTGGGACGATGCGAGCTGAACGGCTGAAAGTGCGAGCAGGACAATTAATTTAGTTTTCATGTTATGGTGGATGTTGATGGTTATTTTATTATCTTTGCAAAGGTAGTAAGACGGCCATTGAGCTACAATGGCTAAAAATAACCATTTTGCATGAGCGACTTCAAGAAGATGGACACCCTGCTTAAAATGCAGCCTAAAGCCTCCGACGCTCCTCTTTCGGAGGAAATAGAGGCATACGCGCTGTGCAAGAGCGAACTTGAAGGGCTCATTGTGGTGGTGAGTGATCTGTTGAATGACTCGAGCCGCATCTATGCCGGCGGCTTTGCGGCCGAAATGGGTCTTGACGGTTATGAAACGGAGAATTCAATATGGGAGAAACGCATATTCGAGCTGATGCCCGAAGCGCAAAGACAGGAAAAATTTAAGGCGGAGCTGCGTTTTTTCAATTCACTCAGGCGAATGCCCAAGCAACTTCGCAGATATCACTATTTGGCTTCTCATTTGCGTTTCATCACGTGCGGGGGAAAGGAGATAGATGTGGTTCACACAATGTACTATGTGTATGCTGATGATGTGGTGAGATTCGCCGTGTGCACATACGGGCCGCTTTCATTCGGATTTACAGGCAAAAGCGTGATTGTCAATTCACGGACGGGTGTGACAGAGCCTCTCACCAGGGAATCGGATGCCGAAATCCTGACCAGGCGCGAGCTGCAGACTCTCAGTCTAATAGCCGCAGGCAGGAAAAGTAGAGAAATAGCGTCACTGCTTTCCATCAGTCAGCACACAGTCAACCGTCACAGACAAGAGATAATGATAAAATTACAGGCCAAAAGTTCGCTCGAGGCCATCAACATAGCAAAATCATTAGGAATATTATGACAGATAGAGATCTTGCAGCCGCCGATTTGAAATTGCTCCGGGAGGGAGAGTGGATGAACGGTTTCACAGAGCCTATTGCGCGGCTTTTAGCCGATTGTGAGGAGAAATGCTTTGTGCTCAACGGTTTGATGCCATCGCTGAAGGATACGCGCGAGGCGCTGTTGCGTGACATTTTTGGCAGTACTGGCGAACGGTTCACAGTTCACAGCCCGTTCCATTGTGATTTCGGGTTCAACATCCATGTGGGCAATAATTTTGTGGCCAATTTCAATCTCACCATCCTTGACGAGGCTGAAGTGAGGATTGGCAACAACGTTTTCATAGGTCCGAATACCACAATATGCACTATTGTTCATTCTCTTGATTCCCGGAAGCGAAATGAAGGAATAATGAGAGCGTTGCCCGTGACGATAGGCAATGATGTGTGGATTGCGTCAAATGTAGTTGTGCTTCCCGGTGTGAAGATAGGCGATAGGGCGGTTATCGGTGCAGGTAGCGTTGTGACGCGCGATGTGGATGCCGATACGGTGGTTGCCGGCAACCCCGCGCGGGTAATCAGATCCATGCGGTAGCCCGCTGTTTGACCGCCAGTGACTCACTTAGCAGCTTCACGAATTCGCGCATGGAATTTTTGTGGTAAGAGTGGGCGAGAGTATGCACACAACCGGTCATTTCGTTGTCGGGAATGTTTATTTTAACGGCTTTTACGCCCGTCTGCCCGTAGAGTGAAGCTTCGGCAAGCACGGTTACAAGATTGCTTTGGCGAACGAGTTCAAGCAGAATGTTTGGGTCATTGAGCTCAATGTGGATTTTTAATTCGCGAGGGTTGCGCTCAAGTATTTTGTCAAGTGCATTGCGTGCCTGAAGGCCTTTCGATGGGAGCGCGAGGCTATAGGCAGAAAGCTCTTCCAGTGTCACGCTGCTTTTTGAGGCAAGTGGATGGGTTGAATTCACGATGGCGGCGAGATAGTTCTGAAACAGGGTGTGTGATTCTATTCCCTCCATGTGGGAGGTGGGTTTGAAAGCGAGCACAAAATCTATCTGCCTATGACGCAGCATGGTCATCAGTTCAGCCATGGGTTTATAGTACACGTTGAGTTTTACGCCCGGAAACATTTTCATGAATGTGAAGATTGTTTCGGTTAGGATGGGGCTGAAGGAATAGGTCACGCCTATGTCAAGTGTGCCGGTGGCCACGTTCTGGAGGTCAAGCATGCGGGCGCTGCACACTTCGGCCGCACTTACAGTGCGCCGGGCGTAAGGCAGAAGCTCCTCTCCGGCTTCGGTGAGGTTTACACTGTGGCTGTCGCGCACAAACAGCTGAGTGTTGAATTCCTGTTCGAGTTGCTTCACCTGCTGCGAGAGCGTGCTCTGGGTTATGCAGAGTTCCTTAGCTGCATCTGAGAAATTGAGGGTCTCGGCCGTTTTAATAAAATATCGCAGTTGACGTAGTTCCATAATGCCTGCAAATTTACAATTTTTTCGGTGAAAGGCGGTTATCGGGTAGCTTGAAACGATATGCGCTTAAGAAGGAATATGGGGACAGTGGCTCCAATGACCATGCCTAAAATAATAAACAGACAAGTCAGCCCATTGTAGGCAAAAAGATAGAAATAATGCATGAAATCCCCCTCGCCATTGTGGAAAAGACACATCACTATTCCGCCAAAAGTTTTGTAGGCATATATTCCGGGAATCATGGGGAGCAAGGATGGGAACAGAAAAGTTTCAGCCGGAGTTTTGGCGTGGGGCGACAGAAGCACTGCAAGCAGTCCTATCACGCAGGCGGCGATAGCCGAAGCGGGGATTATGCTCATTGAGGCCGCGCAAGGCTGCATGAGAAGAAATCTAACAGAGTGGCCTGCTGCAGCGATAAAAGCGCAATAAATATAAGCATTACGCGGAGGATTGCTGATGGAAGAGAATCCGATTGCCGCTATCGCAGCAAACAATGCATCTTCAAAAAATTCAGTAATCATAACCTTAAAACATTCCTACGTTCATTAATTTCATCCCTATGCACAATCCCAATGACAGGCAGCAGGTGAGGATAAGCGCATCGGTCATGCGGCTGAAGAAACAGATGTAATGCCCGTCAATCATGTCGCTGAATGCATTCAGGAACGGTATCCCGGGAATCAGGTACAATACGCTCGTTGCGATAGCCACATAGGGAGTGGAACCAAGAGAAAACAGCTGTGCTCCGGCCGCGAGGATTGATGAGACGGTTGCACAGATTATGAAAGTGACCCTGACGTCGAATTTGTTGCCGAGCAAAAGCTGCTTGAGGTAGTAGCCTGCCAGGGTGGCCACAAACACCACTGTCATGGCAAAGAAATCGCCTCCGAAAAGACGGCAAAACGCGCTATTGGCGCAAGATACCGCCACAAGTGTCCACCACGGGTCAGCGTTCTGTGCATTACGCGCTTTATTAAACAAATCTATGGCTTGGGAAAGTGACAGATGCGAGTCGGCCACGTTCCAGCTGAGTTTGCTCAGGCGGGTTATGATGTTGTAGCTTATTGCTTGATTGCCGGTGCAGGTTATGTAAGTATTGCAGTGTCCGTGATTGTCAGTAACGGCCAGATGGATATGGCGAGGCATGATGGTGACCGCGCAGCCCACACCCCAGGTTTTTGCTATGCGCTGCACGTTCCGTTCAAGTCTCACGCACGTGGCGCCGCTGCGCAACAGCAGGGCGGCATAGTCGGCCAGAAATGCGCCGCATTCTTTGGCGGTTCCTTGCGGTGCGGTTGTCGGAGTGTCACAGGTCGCAATCATCATCCTCGGATTTGTTGTGTGTGTAAGAGATAATCTTGTCGCCCGGCACCCACAGCTCTTCTCGCTCGGAACCTACGACAAAGATGTTATGCATTCTGAAATGACGGAGGTTGTGGCCTGAGGCCGATTTGTGGCGGGTTGCCCGCAGGATGCGAACGATAATCAGGACAACCATCAAAGCTGCTACGCTGAACCAGATTGATATTGATGTTTCCATTTCCTTTGTGTGTTGGATTTTTTTGTACAAAGTAACACACAAAACAACGGAAAGATTCTCTCCGGCTATGGAAAGAAACGATAGCTGCAATTACATTTAGAGAGTGTCAGGCCATATCCGACCTGACACCCTCGGTACCAAACAATCATTATTGCCTTAATTGTAGCCTTTGTTCTGAACGTAAAGCCCCGGAACGTAATACATCTGATTATAGGGGATGGGATAAAACTCGTTTTTGCCGGCGGTGTAGTGGGCATCCTGATAGTACTGTCCGTAATGAACACCGTTATAGCTTGAATTTTTCTCGGTTTCAAAATAGGCGTTGAGCACTGTTGAAGCTATGCCCCAGCGTCGAAGGTCAAAGTAGCGGCTGCTTTCCATGGCCATCTCCAGCCGTCGCTCCCAGCGGAGGCATTTGCGGGCCGTTGCCTTGTCATTGAAGTACGATGCAGGGTATGGCGCGATTTCACAGAATTCGCGGGCATAACCAATGTGTTTGTCAATTGAATTTGCAGCGCGGTTGCGAATGTCGTTTATGATATTGCGGGCTTCTCCAAGCTCCCCGAGTTCAATCAGGGCTTCGGCACGCATGAGCATCACGTCCGTGTAACGGAACACATAGTCATTCATGGCAAATGCCTGCCACGAGCCTTCAAAGGTTTCGCCTGCACCGCGCTGAGGCACCTCTTTAAGCGAAGTGTAGTAGCCATAGGTGTTGGGCGTGCGCGAATTGGCAGTGGTCATTGTGTAGGCTTCTTCATATTTGTAGGGGAACGTTGGCATCCCGACGGTGTGGAACAGTCTCGGATCCCATTTCTGTGCAGAGGGCTGGTGGTTGACGGGGTAAGTGTCGGTTTCGGCGTAGTTGTCAAACATGGGGAGCCCGTCCTTGGTCTTGAAGGCATTCACAAGGTTTTGCGATGGCTTGTGGAAGTCCCATCCGCACGACCATATTCCCCAGCAGCCGTTGAGGGTGTTGGACCAGTTTGCGCGGCCAAAACGGGTGTTGTCCTCGGTATAGCTTGAAGTCTGCACGGCGAAGATGGATTCTTTGCTGTTTTTGTTTTCCGGGAGGAAAATGTCGCCAAAGTCTTCCAGATAGCCGTAGCGTGAATTTTTCACAACCTCGGTGTATTCAACCACTTTACGCATATATTCCTCATTGATGAATTCAATGCCGTCGGAAGCTTCATAGCCATCGCCCCATGCGAGGGTAAGGTAGCATTTTGCGAGATAGGAAGCGGCCGCAATCCTGTTGGCGCGTCCTCCGCCGTCCTCTACTTCCTCGGGGAGAGCATTGTAGGCCAGTTCGAATTCATGAATCACCTTCTCGAAAAGTTGCTGATAGGTGAATTCATCGTTGCGGGTCTGCTCCTGAAGGTTGTTTTCGAACACGTGCTCATCGATCCAGGGAATCTGGCGGAACATGGTGAGCAGTTTGAAATAACTGTGTCCCCGCAGAAAGTGCACCTCGCCGGTGCGTTGTGCGGCAGTCTCCTCGCCGAGTTTCTCGACTCCATACTGATTGAGCGACACAAGCGCGCGGTTACAACGCGAAATATTGCAGTAGAGTCTGTACCATAGTTCATCCAGTTCCCCGGGAGTGGAGGTGAGGGTGGACCATATTTCCATTGGATGGTATCCGGTGTCAGTTGTGCCTCCGCCGCCTTTCAGGCAGTCATCGGAAGCAAGGTCGCCGTAAGGCCACAGATTGAATGGATATGTGAACCAGCAGTCGCCGAGTGAGGCGTAGGCTGCGGTAACCATTTTTTCGGGCTGCGAGTAGGCGAGTTCGCCGTCGACAACGCCTGTGGGCTTTACGTCTATGAAGTCATCGCAGGCTGAGAATGAGAGGGCTGTAAGCGAGAGAAGAATATACTTAAGTGGTTTCATGATTGCTGATTTTGGAAATTTAGAAATCGAGTTGGAGACCGAAAGAGAGTGAAGTGGGAATCGGGTAGGCCCAATTGGGATTTTCCGGGTCGGAACACGTCAGAGAGTTGCTCTTTATGGTTAATAGATTCTGTCCCGATACATACACGCGGGCTTTGCTCATGCGGAGTTTCGACAGCAGGCGCGAGGGGAATGAGTACCCCAGCTGGAGCGTGCGCAGCTTGGCGTAGGAGCCGTTTTCAACGAAGTAGGAAGAGCGGCGCCCTTCATCGCCTGTGTTGTTGGTTGTGAGCATGGGGATGGTGGATGACGAGTTCACATTTGGTAGCCATGCGTCAAGTACGCGTACACCTTTGTTGCTTCCGGCATCGGTTACGCTCCAGAAGTCATTTTGATATTTCTGATTATTGTAGACGTCCTGCCCGAGCACTCCTTGCCAGAACATCTGGAAGTCAAAATTCTTGTAGTTCAGTTCAACGTTGAGTCCGAACGAGAGGTCAGGGACAGGATTGAAAATCCATGTCTGGTCGGCCGGGGTGATTTTGTGGTCACCGTTAAGGTCGGCATACTTCATTCCGCCTACCCGGGCGTTGTCCTGGCCGTGGGTGTTGACTTCCTCCTGATTCTGGAAGAGTCCTTCGAAAACATAACCCACAAGTGAGCCATAGGGCTGATGGGACTGAACGAGATTCTGTGTGGTTGTGTGCTCGTAGGAGCCGGTGGTGGTGGAGGGGAGGAAAGTCACATGGTTGCGGAAAAAGTCAAGGTTGAGTGAGGCTTTGTAGGTCAGGCCGCAGCTGAGCTCATCGCGCCATCCCGCCAGGAATTCCATACCCCAGTTGCGGAGCGAGGGCCCGTTGAGCCATGAGGCGCCGCCTTCGCCCATAGAGCCGAGATAGGCGGGAGTGATGAGCATGTCTTTCACATCCTTTATGTAGGCATCGATGGTTCCGAACAGGCGGTTGTTGAGCATGCTGTAATCGACACCGGCATTATACTGGATGGTGGTTTCCCATTTGAGGTTGGGGTTGGCTGTCTGGCTTGCGAGGTAACCGGAAGGGAATATGCCGCTTTGCTGCAGAAGGAGGTCGTAGGCGGTGGAGGTCACGCGGTCATTGCCGTAGTCGGCCACATAGAGCGCGTAGCGGGCGGTGTTGGATATGGCCTGGTTACCGGTTTTACCCCATGAGAGCCGCAGCTTGAGGTCGTTGAGCCAAGGCTTTTTTATGTTCTCGGATATGCGGTAGCCTACTGTGGCGGCAGGGAAAGTGCCGTAACGGTTGTTGCTTCCGAAACGAGAGGAACCGTCGCGGCGAATGGTGAATGAAGCAAGCAGGAGGTCGCGCCAGTTGTAGTCAACCTTCCCGAAGAATGAAATCAGGGCGTAGGATGATTTGTTGCCCGTTGAACGTTCTACGCCTGATGAAGCGTCGGGGTACATGTAGTCGGGCGTCTCAATGTCATAGTTCTCGTTGTAGCCTGAAAAATCTATGCGGCTCTGACGGAACATTTCCAATCCGGCCAGCAGGGTGAACGTATGGTTGTTGTTGAGGGTGAAATTATAGTTTGCCGTGTTGGTCCAGGTCCATTTCGAGTCGTTGGCCTGAGAGAGGGTAGTGGAGTTGGTGTCGTTGTTGACTATGTCGCTGTGGAACGTGTAATTGTAGGAATGGATGAAGGCTGCGTCGTAGTCAAGTCCGAAATTTGAGCGCAGCACAAGGCCTTTCACCGGCTTGATGTCGATGTAGGCGTTGCCGAATAGCCGCCATATATTCAGTGAATTGTCGCGGTTGAAAGCGAGCTCGCGCAGCGGGTTCTGGCGGTCGGCCATGCTTCCCACCGGTCCGCCGTAAGTGGTGCCGTCGGTTTCAAAAACCGGAACCGAGGAGGGCATTTTCAATGCATTTTCCATTGGTTGGCAGTCAACCTGCTTGGTGTAGGTGAGGGTGAAATTTTCTCCTACAGTGACGGCAGGCGAAATGTTGTAGGATGAATTCATGCGGGCGGCTATGTTCTCGAAGTTGGTGTATTTGAGAATGCCGTCATTGTTTTTATAGCCGAGCGAGAAGAACGTCGTGCCTTTTTCGGAGGCAGTTGAAACCGCGGCATCGTAACTCTGGGAGAACCCGGTGCGGGATATTGCGTCCAGCCAGTCGGTATCGGCCATCCGCATTGTGCGTTTGGCGTTTATGAAGCCGTCATAGAAGCCATTTACAGTGTAGTCCACATACCGGTTGTTGGCAATGTCATAGACTGAAATTGGATAGCCGGATGTGGCGTTGAGATTGAGTCCGTAGCTTGAAGCGTAGGCCACGGGGTCTATTCCGTCGTTCATGGCGGCCTGGGCCATTGCTTTGGCGTAGCCCGGAGTGTCAAGAAGTTTCATTGTTGACTGGGAGGTGTAGAACTGTGCGGTCAGATTGGCCGAGAAACTCACGTTGACTTTCTTGTCCTGGCTGTTTTTGCCTTTCTTGGTGGTTATGATTATCACGCCGTTGGCAGCACGCGAGCCGTAGATTGAAGCTGAGGCGGCATCTTTAAGTACCTGCATGCTCTCAATGTCGTTCATGTTAAGTGAGTTGAGCGAGGCGGTTGTGGGTACGCCGTCAATAACGAACAGAGGATCCTGCGAGGCGTTGAATGAACCGATGCCTCGGATGCGCACCGAGCCTGTGCCGCTTGGCGAGCCGTTGGCGCTGATTGTCATGCCGGGAACTTTGCCCTGCAGCGCGCGCATGGGGTCAGTGTCCGATGAAGTTTCAAGCGATTTGGTGGACACCACCGAGACGGCGCCTGTTAGGTCGGCTTTTCTGACGGTCTGGTAGCCAACGACCACAACCTCGTCGAGCAACTCGGAATCCTCATCAAGATAGATGGTCATTTCTGGCTCGGCCTTAACTTCCACAGGGTTGTAGCCCACATAGCTTACTTTGAGTTTTGCGCCATTGGGCACGATAAGCTGAAAGTTGCCGTCGATATCCGTCGTGGCGCCGGTGTTTGTCTGCTGGCATTGAATCGAGGCGCCGATGAGAGGCTCATTGTCGGCCCGCGAGAGGACCGTCCCATGCACAGTGATGTTCTGTGCCTGCGCTACAACAGCTATGATAAATAGCATGAGGGCACTGAGAATTGTTTTTTTCATGATTGGTTGAGAATTTTGAGGTGTTATTTAGTTTCTGCCGCAAAATTATTCATGCATTGACAACCGGCATATAAAGAATCGTGCAGAGCCTATTAAAAAATGGACAATGCACGATTTCTGCCATGTTTTGCAACAAAATTTATCTATCCAAGCTTGCTGCGTGTGTCGGAGGGAGTTTCGCCAAACGCCTCGCGGTAGCAGCGTGTGAAATAGGCCGGCGAGGAGAATCCGGTTTCATAGGCTATTTCGCTCACGCTTTTGTCGGAGGTTTTAAGAAGATGTTGTCCCTTTTTCAATCGGAGTTTCCTCATCAGCTCAACCGGCGCGAAATTTGTGAGCGATTTTATTTTTCTGTAGAATTGAGTCCTTTCCAGTCCCATCCGTGAGGCTATAGTGTCGACGTTAAGCTCCGAATTCCCCATCTCGGCTTCGAAAATTGAGATGAAGCGGGAGTAGAATTCATTGTCGATATCAGCGGCCACGTTGGATTTCGCCGCATCCTTCTGTATGGAAGTGGTTGCCTGATTTTCTTTGAGCCACAGCTCTTTGATGCGTTTCCGGTTGGTGATAAGTGAATGGCACCGAGCCAGAAGCACTTCGGCGCTGAACGGTTTCGACAGGTAGCCGTCGGCTCCGCTGTTGTAGCCTTGCACTCGCTGTTCATCCATTGAACAGGCTGTCAGCATCAACACCGGTATGTGTGAGGTTGAAATCTCCGATTTTAGCCTTCGGCAACATTCAAGCCCATCCATAACCGGCATCATTACATCGCATATAATGAGGTCAGGCACATACCGCACGGCCTTTTTTATGCCTTCGCTGCCATTGGGCGCGGTTATGATGTTGTAGTCGTCGCTCAGCAGCTCGGTAATGAGTTTCTGAATGTCGCGGTTGTCATCGATTACAAGCACCATAGGCTTATTGCTGTCTATAACAGTCTCAGTATCAATCATCCCAAGCTCAGCTTCAATATCCTGTCCGGTGATGAATTTTTGTGGTTCTTCAGCTGTTGGGCTTACATGTCTTACTGGCAGTGTGACAGTGAAAACCGATCCCTTCTTCAAGGTGCTTTCGACTTTTATGGTACCTCCGTGCATCTCTACGAATGCTTTGCACAGCGACAGCCCTATGCCTGAGCCATTTGGGTGTACGCGGTCAACCTGGTAGAAGCGGTCAAAAATATTCCCGAGGTCGCGCTCGCTTATGCCTTCGCCCGTGTCGGTTACGCTGATTGTGAAAAGACCGTCTCGTTCATTGCCGTAGGCTATTGAAATTTCGCCGCCATCGGGAGTGTATTTGAAGGCATTGGAAATCAGATTGAAAAACACGCGCTCAATCTTTTCCGTGTCAACGGCCAAGGATGTGGGCAACTGTTGATTGAGCGGCTTCACTGAGAGTTTTAAGCTGCGTTTGCGTGCGAGCTCGTTGAAGGAGGCCGCCCATTCCTCAACGGCTTTGCCGAGGTCAATCTCCGAGAGGTGTATGGTGAGCTTGTTGTTCTCGTATTTCCGGAAGTCAAGTATTTGGTTTATAAGGCGGCGCAGGATTCTCACGTTCTTGTCGGCGATTTTGATGAGGGTGTGCTGTCGCGGCGTGAGGTTGTCGGCTGTGGCGAGTTGTGCCACGGGCTCAGCTATGAGTGTGAGAGGTGTGCGCAAATCATGTGACACATTGGTGAAAAACATGAGTTTTGACTGCATGGCATCTTTAAGCTGCTCATTGAGCCGGTGTTGCATATCTCGTTGTTCCTCAAGAGTGCGGTTCTGCTCAAGAAGTGTTCGCTGATGTTTTTTGTGGAGCCAGTAGGCTCGGAGAATTAGGAACACAACTCCGAACAAAAGCACAATTATGGCTATGCTGGCGTAGAACAGCGAAGTCTGGGAGGAATGTTGTGCCCAGTAATCGTCGACTTGTTTCTTCAGAATCTTCATTTTGCCTGTTTCCTCTTTCAGCGCTTCGTTTTGCAGAAGAAGTACATCGGCATTCGAGAGGTCCACGGCCGAGGACACTGGAATGACGGACTCACGTTCGTAGGGCTGCCCTTTCAATATTGCCAGGGCTGTGCGCACAAGGCGGTAGCCCTCGGTTGGATAAAGAAATGTTGCATCGATAATGCTGTCGGCCACGGCCTGAATACCAATGTTGGGAGCGGCATCGATGCCTATGATTTTAATGTCGCGCCGACCGCGCTTGCGGGCTGTTTCCGAGGCTCCTATGGCCATGCGGTCATTGTGGGCGTAGATAAGGTTGATATCAGGGTTGTTATGCAGGAGCGAATCTATTGCGGGCATGGCATCGTCCTTGTTCCAGTTGCCGGGAACGGAGGCTACAAGGCTACCGCCTCCTGCGGCGAATTCCTTGGCAAATCCGTTGTGGCGCCCTTCGGCGGGGGTAGAGCCGGGCAAGCCGTAGATTTCAATAGCTCTGGCATTGTTTCCAAGGAGATTGAGCGCATAATGGGCTGCCGATTTGCCGAGGCCTTCATTGTCCACGCCTATGCGTGCCGTGTAGGAATCGCCTATTATATTTCGGTCAAAGATTATCACCGGGATGCCGCTCTCATATACGTCTTTGATTACGGGCGTGAGCGCCGCGGCCTCGTTTGGCGACACAATGATTATGTCAAAGCCGTTATCGGCAAAATAGCGGATGTCGCCGATTTGCTTTTCATTGCTGTCGTCGGCTGAACGGATTTCAACGGTTGCATCCTCATGAAACATGATTTCACGTTCAATCTCATCGTTCATTTTCATGCGCCAGTCATCCTGACTGCATTGCGACACACCGATTCTGTAGGCCTTTTCTTTGGCGCATCCCGATGCAAAAACTAAGGCGATAATTAAAAAGAAGTAATGTGCTATACGGCGCATAATGTTCATTTCTGTATTTAAGGCTATTGCAAAGTTAGGGATAATTATATGAAAAACAGTGCAAAAGATATGAAAAATTCTTCATTGCAACATTTTTAATAATGAAAGCACGATTTTTCATAGCCATCCTTGAATTTATACAGTAGCTTTGCAATACCGAACCGAAAAGGTTCATGAGACTGAACTTTTCATTTTAACCTGAACATAATATCATAATCATGAAAATTAACCATAAACTGGAAATGCTGGCAGTGGTTGGAGCCGTAAGCCTGGTTTCGGTAGCAGCCCGCGGCGCCGACGGGATAAGGATAGAGCATCTTGGCGTCAATAATACGATTGTGCGCGTTGACGGTCCGGAAAAATATATTATTCTGCCGGTGCAGGAATCCAACGATGATGCAAGAATCAATGTGGTTGTCGATGGCAAAGTGGCCGAGACGATCCATGTGCGGCTTGCGCGGTCAAAAACCGATTACACAGTGCCCTTTGACCTGACTCCCTACCAGGGAAAGAATGTGATTCTTGACGTGGTGACTCCGCAGGGACGCAGTTCGGTTCGCGAGGCCAAGGATGACGTGTGCTGGAAGGGCATCACACTCTCCGATACTTTCGACACCGCTGACCGTGAGACAAAATATCGCCCTGCGTTCCATCACACCCCGCTCTACGGCTGGATGAACGATCCCAACGGCATGTTTTACAAGGACGGCACGTGGCACCTCTATTATCAGTACAATCCTTACGGCTCAAAATGGCAGAACATGACCTGGGGACACTCCTCGACCACTGACCTCATCAACTGGAAGCATGAGCCGGTGGCCATCCGTCCCGACGGCCTTGGCGCGGTGTTCAGCGGCAGCTGCGTGGTAGATAGCGCCAACACCGCCGGTTTCGGCAACGACGCCGTCATAGCGCTTTACACTTCGGCTGGGACAAGCCAGATGCAGAGTCTCGCTTCAAGCACCGATAATGGCCAGACATTCACCAAACTCCCTGCCAACCCAGTGCTGACCCTTGAGAGCGAGGCGCGCGACCCCAACATGTTCTGGAATGAAGAGACGGGTGAATGGAACCTGGTGCTGGCCCACGCGCTTGACCACGAGATGCTCTTCTTTACGTCGCCCGACCTGAAACAATGGACTCTTCAGAGCGCTTTCGGCAAGGGCGAAGGTGCGCAGGACGGCGTGTGGGAGTGTCCCGACCTATTCCGGCTTCCTGTCGCCGACACCGGCGAGAACAAATGGGTGCTGATATGTAACATTAATCCCGGCGGTCCATTCGGCGGCTCAGCAATACAGTATTTTACAGGCAACTGGGACGGCAAGACGTTTACCGCCGATACCGATGCCTCGGGCCATGTTGCCACCAAATGGCTCGACTACGGCAAGGACAATTATGCTCTCGTGAGCTGGAGCAATGCGCCCGAAGGACGGCGCACGGCCATAGGGTGGATGAGCAACTGGCAATATGCCGCCGATGTACCCACCATGCAGTACCGCAGCGCCAACACTCTCCCGAGAGAAATAGGCCTGTTCCGCGGCGATGACGGGCAGATATATGCCTCAAGCGAGCCTTCGCCAGAACTTACCCGTCTTCGTGGCGCTGTTGCAACCGACCGCTCCAATCTCTCGCTCGGCAAACATGTGCGCACCGTGGAATTGCCTCAAAACAACGGTGGTGTGTGCGAGATTGTGGCTGACATTGACGCTATGAACGCCGATTCACTTTCGCTCACGCTGGCCAACCGTCAGGGCAACCGCGTCAGACTCATTTATGACGCCAAAAGACACACCGTCTCTTTCGACCGCACTGAGAGCGGCCTCGTGGATTTCAGCGAGAGTTTTCCGGCAGTGACCGTGGCTCCTACTTTCGAGAAAAACGGCCGCATTGAACTGCGCCTCTTCGTTGACCGCTCGAGCATGGAGCTGTTCGGCAACGGCGGCCGCTTCGTAATGACCAATCTGGTGTTTCCGGAGCAGCCCTATTCATCGTTGTCATTTGAATCCTTTGGCGGGAAAGCCAAGGTGAAACACTTGAAAATATATTCTTTAACCTCAAAACAAAAATAAACCGAATTATGATACAGTCAATAGCCACTGACCGCAAATCTTTTCTCATGCAGATGGTGCCGGTGATGCTCTGCTTCTTTGCAATGGGCTTCGTTGACCTCGTTGGTACCGCCTCGAACTATGTGCAGAAGGACCTCGCCCTCACCGATGCGCAAGCCAATCTTTTTCCCTCGCTCGTGTTCTTCTGGTTCCTGATTTTCTCCGTGCCCACCGGCATGCTCATGAACCGAATAGGGCGCAAACGCACGGTTCTCTTAAGCCTTGTCATCACAGCAGTGTCACTGATTATTCCGATTACGGGCGACAGCTATGCCATCATGCTCATCTCGTTCTCGCTGCTCGGAATAGGCAATGCCGTCATGCAGACTTCGCTCAATCCTCTCGTGACCAATCTCATCAGCGGCGACAAGCTTGCCTCAACCCTTACGTTCGGACAGTTCGTCAAGGCCATTGCCTCATTTCTCGCCCCTATCCTTGCCGCGTGGGGCGCTACAACCTATTTCCCAACGTTCGGACTGGGTTGGCGCGCTCTGTTTCTGATTTATGCTGCAGTGAGCCTCCTCTCCATTTCGGCTCTCGCGGCCACTCCCATCGAGGAGGAACGCCCCGACAAAGCTTCGGGTATCGGCGAATGCATCAAACTGCTCGGACGCCCGTTCATTCTGCTCTGTTTCATAGGCATAATGTGTCATGTGGGTATTGATGTGGGCACCAACACCACTGCCCCCAAAATCATCATGGAGCGACTTTCGCTTCCGTTGGAGGAAGCCGGATTCGCAACGAGCGTCTACTTCATATTCCGCACTGCTGGCTGTTTTGTTGGCGCCTTCATGCTGCGCTCGGTTTCGCCTCGCATATTCTTTGGAATAAGCGTAGTCATGATGCTCGTGGCCATGGGAATGCTGTTTGTGTGCGGTTCGCTTGCGACTATCTATGTGGCTCTGGCACTCATAGGCTTCGGAAACTCCAATATTTTTTCCGTTGTGTTCTCCCAGGCGCTCCTCGCAAGCCCTGCGGAAAAAAACGAGGTCTCGGGTCTGATGATAATGGGTCTTTTCGGCGGAACTATCTTCCCGCTCGCAATGGGGTTCGCAGCCGATGCAACCGGACAGCAAACCGGAGCTGTGGCCGTGATGACAGCCGGAGTGGCCTATCTCCTATATTACACATTTAAAATCAAAACAATCAAATAACTCCATAAAATTCTCATAGACATGAAAGACATTGTAGTCGGAATGGGCGAAGCACTTTGGGACGTGCTCCCCGAAGGAAAGAAAATAGGCGGCGCGCCTGCCAATTTCGCATACCACGTATCGCAGTTCGGTTTGCCAAGCTGCGTTGTGAGTGCCGTTGGACCTGACGCGCTCGGCAACGAGATTATAGAGAATTTCACCTCCAAGGGCCTGAACCATCTGATAGAAACCGTGCCCTATCCTACGGGAACCGTTCAGGTAGAGATTGACCAGGCCGGAATCCCTCAGTATGAAATCAAGGAAAACGTGGCGTGGGACAACATCCCTTACACCGATCGCCTCGGCGCTCTCGCCGAGCGCACCAAAGCTGTTTGTTTCGGCTCGCTCGCGCAACGCAACGTGGTTTCGCGCAACACTATCAACCGCTTCCTCGATGCCATGCCCTCGTCAGCCGATTCGCTCGTGGTGTTCGACGTGAACCTGCGTCAGGGCTTCTACAACAAGGAGATACTGTGCAACTCCATGCAGCGCTGCAACATATTGAAGATAAACGATGAAGAGCTCGTGACCGTGAGCCGCATGTTCGGCTATCCGGGCATTGACCTGCAGGACAAATGCTGGATCCTTTTGGGCAAATACAACCTCAAGATGCTCATACTTACCTGCGGCATCAACGGCAGCTATGTGTTCACTCCCGGCAACGTCTCGTTCCAGCCTACTCCTAATGTGGAAGTGGCCGATACAGTCGGCGCAGGCGATTCGTTTACCGCCGCTTTCATTGCAAGCCTCCTCAAAGGCAAAAGCGTTGCCGAAGCCCACTCATGCGCAGTGCGCACATCGGCCTACGTCTGCACCCGTAAAGGCGCCATGCCCCTCCTTCCCGACGACCTCAAAAACTGACTCCGTCAGAAACCTCCCTTGGGTGTGTTGATGTATCCAAACTTAAGGTTGTATCAGGGATAATCCCGTCTCACGGTTTGGAGGGCGCGGCTGCAGGGGGAGTGGGAGCCTCGGGCGTTTCCGGCTGATTGAAGAAGGGGTAGGGAACGCCGTAGATGTCATCGATTTTTTTGCCCGGACTCAGGTAGCCGTCGATAATAGTGTCACGGCCCGAGGGATTCTCAAACGTGTAGAGCTGGAAAAAGCGCAGCATTGCGGCCACATGCTCAAAAATGGTGTCCTGGATGCCCTCGTAGGGAAACCAGCCCGAGGTTGCCGTGAAACAGTAAATCTGCAGAGGGATGCCCGACGGAGTCTGAGCGAGGGTCGACACGAAGCAGTCGCTCGTATGCGAGATGTTCGGATTGGCGTCGAGCCACATCTTCAGGTATGCGCGGAACAGTCCGAGATTGGTGTCGATGGTTCCGTTGACAAGTCCTGCCGGATTGTTTACGTCGGCAACCTGCCCGGCCGCTTTCTGCTCAAGCTTTTTGGTTATGTAGGCGTCCATCATAGGCACCCGGCGAATGCGTTCAAGCATCTCGGGGGTGGTGGGTAGCACGCTGTCGGCGTCAATCATCAGGCTGCGGCACACTCGCCTCGTGTTGCTCTGCTGCATGGAGCGGTAGTTGGTGAATCCCGAAGAAATCAGGTTGTAAGGCGGAAGCATGGTAGTCGTCTTGTCCCAGTTGAGGACTTTTACAGCCACGAGCGAAACTTCCTGTACAGTGCCGTTGGCGTTGGTGCCTTCAACGGCTATCCAGTCGCCTACGTGCAGACTGTCGTTTTCCGACAGCTGCACGCCGGCAACCACGCTGAGAATATTGTTTTTGAAAATAAGCATCAACACAGCCGAGAAGGCTCCAAGTCCGGTAAGGAGCGCCAGAGGCGACTTGTCGAGAATCACGGCTATGATTATTATCACGGCTATGATCCACGCTATTCCCTTGGCAAGCTGAGCCAGACTGCCGAGCGGAAGCTTGCGCTTGTTGGCCCGGGCATCAACACGCTCCCATATAGTCATTATCAGGGCATTGATGGCAACGGTGAACACGAACACCATGTAGACAACCGTGATTTTTGTCAGCACGGTCGACAGCGTGTTGTGGTTCGACAGCGTGAACTGGATCAGACCCAGGAACACGAGCGGTGGAATAATGCGGCATATTTTGTGGAAAAAGCGCTGCCCGTTGAGCGATTTATAGGTGTCGTTGCTCCAGTGGCGTGCAAAAGCTTCAACCAGCCTCAGCAAAATCCACTGAAACGCATAGCCAACCAGAAAGGCCACCGCGAACACCACCGAGGCATATAAAAACGTTACCAGCGAACTGTCATGTTCAAGGCCGAACACTCCAAGAAGCCAGTCGACTATGTTCATGATGAATTTTGCGACGGAATAGGAAAACCCGTCGCGCTCGGTGATGAATTTCCCGAGGTTCTCGGCAGCTGTGGCCACATGCGGCGCTGTGGCTATAAAAGTTAAAAACGGCATGGCTCTCTGAAATTAGATACTATACAATTGACAATTGGCCACGCCGTTTTGTTCGTTCAGAATCTATAACTCATAGTGAGCCCCAGGTTCAGCCGCCCTGCGGAGGGAACTATGACCGATGATGAAATCAGGAAAAGTTACAGTGGGAAGGCAGCTCTGGACTGGATTAATGAATTTGTGGTGCTTGAGGCAAAAATGATGTTGCGTTACACGGAAATGACTGTGCAGGAGGTGGCTTACGCGCTGAATTTTCCAACGCAGTCGGCTTTCGGGAAATATTTCAAGCAGCAGGAAGGGGGCAGTCCGAAGCAGTATCGTTCCGGGAGATGAATCAGAATTTATGACCGGCGTTGAACCAGGGGATGTCTTAAATCATTCTAATGTCGTATGAATAAACGAACCATATATTCAAGATTTAAAGAGATTGCGGGGCTTTACCCCGATTGTGACGCGATCATTGAGGAGGGGCGCCGCCTCACTTACGCTCAGCTTGATGAGATGGTGGATTCCATTCTCGCACGTTTCTACGATGAGAAGCCGGCGGTTGTGGGCATTGTGATGAGCCACGGTGCCGAGCAGCTTGCCGCTATGTTGGCTGTGCTTAAGAGCGGGGCTGCCTACGTCCCTGCCGAGACCACCTTACCTCAGGAGCGCATTGACTACATGATGCACAATGCCGGAGCGCAACTGATGATCACCGACAGCTATTGCCGCCGTCTCAGCCCGGCAAAACGCTATATGGCCGACCGCTCCGTGCCTTCGGGCGCAGCCTATGTGCTTTACACTTCCGGTACGTCGGGCCATCCCAAGGGAGTGGTTGTGGAGAATCACTCCGTGGTGAACTATACCGAGGCGTTTGAAGCGGAGCTCGGTGTGGGACGTGGCGACGTGATGCTGCAATACTCCGTGTGTTCGTTTGATATTTTTGTGGAGGAAGTTTTTGCATCGCTGCTCAACGGGGTGGCCGTGAGCATCCCATCAGATGAAGTGCGCAACGGAGCCCTTACTGGGCTTATGGACTTTGCCGGACGGCATGGCGTAACGATTATCGACGGTTTCCCCTATCTTGTCGCTGAGATAAACAAACTGCCTGAGCTGCCTGAATCGGTGAGGCTCATAATAAGCGGCGGCGATGTGATTCGCGCCAGCTATATCACCAATCTGCGGGAAAAGGGAGTGAAAATCTACAACACCTATGGCCCGTCGGAAACAACCGTTTGCTCCAACTATTTCCGGGTTGACAACGCCGAGCCGCTTGCTGACGGCACTTTTCCCGTGGGCAAAGCTGTGAAGGGAGTGGAAGTCAAAGTCCTGGATCGCAATCTCCAGGAGGTGCCCAAAGGAACTACAGGCGAGATATGCATCCTTGGCGAAGGTGTGAGCCGGGGTTATCTCGGCAACCCGCCTGAACAACGGAATTTCGTGAGGTTGCCTGACGGAAGGCGCATGTATCGCAGCGGCGACCTTGGCTACGAGCTGCCTGACGGCAACATCGCTTTCCTGCACCGGCGCGATGACCAGGTGATGATTCTCGGTAAGCGAGTGGAGCCGGAGGAAGTGGAAAATGTGCTCAATACGTGTCCGTGCGTTGAGCGTGGAATTGTACGCGCCTTCCTTGATGACAGCGGACTGCACTATCTCGTGGCCTACATAATGCCCAAGGTGGGATGCCGCCTGCATGATGTCAAGAACTGGCTCTCGACCAAACTGACTGATTTTATGGTTCCGGAGTTTTTTGTGAAACTGAAAAGCATTCCCCTTACGCGCCGGGGCAAGATAGATGTCAGGGCGCTTCCGGTGGTGATGAAGGAGGGGAAAGCCGGATGATTGTAATTAAGAGCATAGAGGCGTTGCCAACGCTTATGCATTGGCGGCGCGAGGTCATTGGAGCTGTGTTCGGTGCCGAAGCCGGGCGCCGATTGCTTGTGGCCAACCGTCAATATTACCGCACGCATATTGCCGATGGTTCACATTTGGCCTATGTGGCCGAGCTTGACGGCGAGGAATGCGGGTGCGGAGGAGTGTGCTTTACTGAAGAACTGCCTTCGCCCGACAATCCGACAGGCCGATGCGCCTATCTGATGAACATTTATGTGCGGGAGCCTTACCGGCGCAAGGGAGTGGCGCGTCACATTGTTGCCCGGCTCATTGATGAGGCTCGCAACCGTAATTGTGGAAAAATTTATCTTGAATCAACCGCTGAGGGCGAACCGCTCTACCGCAGCCTCGGTTTCAGACCTATGTCGGGCATGATGATTCTCACCCTGTAAATTATAGAGTTGTGATGTCAGAAGAGTGAGAAATTTGTTGTAATTTTGTGACCGTCAAACGCTGAATTTTTTCCGTTGACGTCATGAAAATGAGCAGATTGATTAGAACCGAAGCTGAATATTCCTCAGTCATATTACGATTAGAAAGGAGGAATATGTTAAAAAGCTATTGGCGGAGCGTGACAAATTTCAGTAGCTTTTTGTCGGGTTTTGTGGCGTTTATGATTGTTTTCACTTCTTGCGGAGGGAGCAGTCATGACAAGTTGGTAGTGGCCCGGCAGGTGTTGGAAGCGCGGCCGGATAGTGCCTACATGATTCTAAAGGATGTTGATTACGAATCGCTTTCCGATGAGGACAAAGCTGCCTATGCGTTGACACGGGCTGAGGCTAACATGTCTATGGGGCGTTCATTGGTGGCGGACACACTATTGCCCCATGCCTTGGCTTATTATGCGGAGGCAGGTGACACTGTTTCGTTCATTGACGCTGCCATTGCCCATGCAGAGCGTCTGAGGGCTATGGATAGGAAAGGTGAGGCTTTCGCACTCATTGATTCTCTTGCTGCCGGGATGCCACAGCAGCTGCAGAGAGAGCTGAATCAGCAACTTCTCGGATTTTCCTTTATAGATAAGGACTTTGCTAAGTCCCTGGAAATTATAGAGCGGCAGATTGCCCTCTCGGCAAACGGAGAAGAGAGATATGAATTTGAAATCAAGAAGATTGTGCCTCTGAATTCGCTGGGGCGAAGTCAGGAAGCCGTGAGGCTTTGCGATTCACTTTTCGCATTGCCCGATGCGCCTCCGGTGGGTTCAGAGAAATGGCTCTATATGCGCATGAACTATGCTTCGGCGCTCGGAGAACGGAGGGCAACTGCCCGAAAGGCCGTTGAGGTGTTTGAGGATGTCATTCGGAGAGTGGGTAGCCTCCCTGACTCAAAGCTGGTAGAACTTTATATACCCATGGCCAATCTGTGTATGAACGCAGGGATGCCTGAGGAGGCTGACAGATATCTGAAGATGATTGACCGCACAGGCGTGGATGTTTACGCACAGGACCCCGTAACAGCTTTTTATCTGGATATCCTGTGCATAGTGAGGGATTTTGACCGGAAAGGAACGCTGTCAATAGGCCGACTCTCGGATATGTCGCATTCCCTCAGAAAAGTCAGCACCGAACGTGATGCCAAGAGGCAGGAACGCGACGACGCTCTGGAGTCGGCCTACGACCTGAGCCGGAGCAATTACGAATTGACCATCAAGAATCAGCGAATGTGGTTGGCAGTTGTTGTTGTGTTGTTCATTGGTGTTATAGGGGTCATTTCGTTTGCCTATCTGTCACGCCGCAGGCGTGAGAAACTGATTGAAGCCGAAAACCGGATTGAGACACTTGAAGACTTGCTGAAATCGGCCAATAATCCGGCCACGGACAGCAAGCAAAGTTTACTAAAGCGATTGCTGCTTCAACAGCTCGGCATCATAAAAACTTTTGCCGAAGCTCCCACAGCTCAGAATCAGGAGGCATTGCGCAAAATCAGCAATATCGGAAATTCTGTTACATCCATAGACTCGCTTGTGAGGTGGGACGATCTCTATCCCGTCATTGATGAGCTTTATGAAGGATTCCACGGGAATTTGCTGAGAGTGCGTCCCGGACTGTTCTCCGAGAGGGAGATTCAGATAATCTGCTTGATTCGCGCTGGATTCTCAACAAAAGAAATCGGAGTGGTTCTGCAGCAGACGCCAAATTCAATCTATGTGAGCAAAACAGCCATCCGAAAGAAGCTGGGGCTCCAGCCAAAGGAGGATTTTATGCGGGTCCTGACGGCTTAAGAGCCGAAAATGGCGAATTAAGATACGTGTAGGAATAATGATATTGTAAATCAGTGTGTTGAATGTGTTGATTTAAGAGAATTTTGTTTGCGGTTAAGTGAGTTTGAGCGCTGTTTTCACTATAATTTTGCGGAGTGAAATTTAAAACGCTCAAAGATATGAAAAATCCATTTATTGTCCTCCTGATTATGCTTACGGTACCGTCCGTCCATGCTCAAAATCAAGAAGAGAAACATCTGCAAGAAGTAACAGTCATTGCTTCCCGGATTGCTGATAATGCAGAGGGTTACACAGCCAATCTGCAGGGTATGGATATAGCCAAAGGGAAACCGGCAGCCGACGTGCTTCAGTTTCTCCCAAATATTTCGCGTGAAAACGGAACGTTAAAAATCAACGGCCTTGCCGTGAGTGAAGTTTATGTCAATGGAGTAAAACTGACTGACTTATCGGAACTCAACAATATTCAGGGCGAAATGATTGACAAGGTGCAGGTGAAATATCTCGCCGGAGCCGACCAGAAAGCTTCCGTAAGCGGAGGCTCAATCATGATTACCCTTCGCCGTCCGCCGCAAGGAGGTTACTACGGCAGTATTACGGCAAATGCCGATTGGTACCGTTCATGCGGCTTTGGCAACGTAGGGTCCGGAGGTGTGATCAATTACCGCCATAAGAACCTGAGTGTCTACGATAATCTGTATCTGAACCATTCTAAATTCGAAGAGAATGCACTGCAGTGGCTTGATGGCTCCAACAGTCACGTGTCCCTCTCTGAGATTACAAAATCAAAGGGTTTTGATTTCCGCAACCGTCTTAGTCTCACCCAACAGTTTAAATCAGGCGCGCAGCTTGGGGGGAGTTATCTTATTGCAACATCTTGTCTGAAACCGGCATCACTGTCCGTGCAGGAACACTCCATCACTGCGATTGACAAACGGATCAATACTACAGTGCAGGAGGGCACCCTGAAATTTCATCTGCCTCTCAGCCAAAAAGGAGCTGCCATGGAGTTTACAGCCGATTATTTTAACCGCCACAGTTCCGAGAACGCCGACTATGCTGCTGAAGGAGAGATTGTAGGTGCTACATCCAACAGCGACAATCTCAATCTTTGGAAACTCAAAGCCGATTTTATTTATCCCCGCTGCCGCAGCCTTTCATGGAAATTCGGAGGTTCGGTACAATGGATTTCCTCAACATTCACCCCATCGGTGATTCTTGAAAGCGACCGCTTCAATGTCAGCGATATTCCTACTGCCACGTCGGGATTCACGCCTATCATCTATGCTGCTGCGCAAGGAGCGTTTTGGAAAATGCGTTACAGCGCCGGAGTCAACTGGCAGCTCAACCGCATAACTTACCACGACAAGAACGCGCACGTCAGAAACCGCAACACGCAGTGGGCCATTAATCCCAAAGTGCAGCTCATGATGCCGTTCGGACAAAAAATGAACCATGCCGTGATGCTCAATTATTCCCATGAGCTGAATGATATTCCCTATTCGGCCATAACCTCTGTGGTCAACTGGAGCGATGCGTCAAATTACACTGTGGGCAATCCTGATCTCAAAGCGCAGTCGGCCCATATTGTTATGGCTGCTCTTTCTTTGTTCAGGAACAAGATAAATGTCAATGCACTGTATGCCCGTGCCGACAATCGCATCTATTGGCAGACATTTCAGAGCGTTGAGAATCCTGAAGTGTTCTACACCAAACCTATAAACATCTCCGGCCAGACACTTTGGGGCATCGGAGCCGAATGGCTTGAGAACCCTGTGAGATGGTGGCGCTTCAAGGTGGCAGGACGTGTTGAGATCACTCCTGAAAATGCCGTTATCGCAAATATTCATTATGGGTCCACGCGCCTGAAGGAATATTTCTCTTTCAACAACAACTTCACTTTTCCACACGGTTGGGGAGGTATGCTCAATGTCAATTATGAGCCTACGTTCCACAGCCTTGACCGCACTTATCATGCTGTCTACGGTGTTAACGGTCAGCTGTATAAATTGTTCTTTAATGGTGATATTCAGATTGCTCTTGACTTTACTCCGGCAGCGCGCCGACGCAAACTCGACCGCATGGCAGGAGCAAGCAAAGTGTCGTACAGCTATACTACGCCCGTGCAATATTTCGGATTGTCCTTTGTCTGGAATTTCTCAGGTGGCAAGAAGGTCGACGTTAATGTGACGGAAGGCATTCAGGATTATCATGAAACCCGCGACAGCCGCTAAAATTGCTTATGAAAAATATTATCCTGCGTCCGGAGCGCGAAACTGACCGCGAGGCAATAAGGCTAATGGTTAAAGAAGCCTTTGAAAACGCTGAATATTCCGATGGCGATGAACACAGTCTTGTTGACCGGCTGCGTTTGTCGGCCGAATATATTCCTGAGTTGGCGCTTGTAGCCGAATGTGAGAGCGAGATTGTTGGGTTTGTGATGTTCACAAGGATTAGCGTTGGTAGCACGCCAGCCTTGGCTCTTGCGCCGTTGGCAGTAAAGCAACGATGGCAGCACAAGGGAATAGGGCAAGCCTTGATTGCCTTGGGGCATCAGATTGCCCGGGGCATGGGTGAGAGTTGCAGTGTGGTTCTCGGGTCGCCCGCTTACTATTGCAAAAGCGGTTATCTGCCGGCCTCGGACTTTGGCATACGGGCACCCTTTGATGTCCCGGCGGAATTCTATATGGTTCGGCCGTTATGCGCAACTGGGAAACTGGCTGAAGGCATAGTGTGTTATTCCGCAGCTTTTGGACTTCCGGCGGAATAATTAGCCTTATTAGTCAAAAAGGATTCAGAGTCGTTATGTCCTTGCCCCATACGCTATTAATTGATTTTTGACTGTTGCTGATGTAAATCTTGTGGAAAGAGTCGTTACATCCTTTCAGAGCGCTTTTATATGGCTAAATCAATCGAATAGAGTTTATGCTCTTTCAGCCAGTGGCCGTCGGCTAATGCCGGGTGCATGAATGTGCCTTCAAAGGTCATGCCAATGCGTTTCATGACATTCTCTGAGGCTGTATTGGGGGTTGTCGTGAAAGAAAAAAGCCTATTACAGAGGTGCTTCTCGCGGGCATAGTTCAGACATGCCTTTGCGGCTTCAGTAGCATATCCCTTATGCCAAAATTTATCCGATATGCGCCAGCCAATTTCCCAACCGGGTGAAAAATATGCATTGAAAGTAAATCGGTGGAATCCTACATCGCCTATAAACTCTCCCGTTCCCTTAATTTCAACGGCATACAATCCGAAGCCCGTCTCTTCAAGCTCGGCGTTGATGCGGTCAACGAAAGCATTTGATTCCTCAACTGACAAAGGAGCTGGAAAATATTTCATGATATTGCTGTTGCCGTTTAACTCAGCAAACGGTTTGTTGTCGTCTTCTTCCCATGAACGCAGAATTAGCCGTTCGGTTTCAATATAAATTCCCATATCATTAAATTATGAAGGTATCTTGCGAAAAAACTCTTAAAAAGATAATATCAGTATAACCTTTTGTGTAAAAATCAGCTGAGGGCTAAATTTGGACGTGATGTTAAAAAGTGCCGGCATGAAAAAAACCAAACTGCTTGATGGAAGCAATTTGGCTTTTGAGGTGACCCCGGAGAAGCTGGGGTATGTCGTTGTAACTAAGTAGTATTCAGAGTGTACGATTACCAAGTATGTATGGCGTTAAAATATCATATCATCCGAGCATGGCGGCAATCTGCTTTTCAACGGCGGTACGGATGAAAGAATTGATTGAAACGCCTGCTTGTTTGGCAAGATATGCCACGCGAGTGTGGATGTCGGGAGTAAGACGCACGTTAAGTGATCCGGAATAGCTTTTGTGGGGTTCGATGCCTTCCTCGGCGCAATAAGCAAGGTAATCATCCACCGCCTCATGAAAGGCGTTAGTGAGTTCGGCTACACTTTCGCCCTCAAAATTCACAAGACCGTCAATGCCTTCGATTTTGCCGAAAAATACGCCGTCGGCCTCGCTGAATGCAACCGAGCCGATAAAATCCTTATATTTCAATGTATTCATATCAGTCCTTCGTTTTTAAGATAATCATAAACCTGTTTCATAACGTACCCTTTGATGATATTTCCCGGATGCGGTTTGTGAAGCATTATCGGCTTCTTGCCTTCTCCCTTGAATATCACGCGAGAGCCGGATGTCTTGCTCTTGTTGCCGGGGACATATCCCAAAGCAACAAGCAGACGCCTCATTTCCTCCCATGTGAAGTCAGAGGGGAGAGCCGAGAACCGGGCTATCAGTTTTTCTTTTGTTCCCATGCTGTTTTATCCTGGTACAAAAGTAACTAAATTTTAGTTGCAAAACAAATTTATAGACAGGAAAGTTCGTGGAGGTGTGGATAAGTGGCGTTCCTTATCAGTATAACCTTTTGTGTAAAAATCAGCTGAGGGCTAAATTTGGACGTGATGTTAAAAAGTGCCGGCATGAAAAAAACCAAACTGCTTGATGGAAGCAATTTGGCTTTTGAGGTGACCCCGGAGAGGCTCGAACTCTCGACCCAGTGATTAAGAGTCACTTGCTCTACCAACTGAGCTACGGAGTCATTTTTTTATGGTTGGTACAATGCTAAGGCTTTCGCCTTTTGCGCTGCAAAGTTACAACCATTTTTTTATTCCGGCAATAGTTTGTGGCGATTTTTTCAGTCAGTGATTGCGTTTTCTGCCGCGTTAGTCAGTCGGGGAGCGTCATTGTCAGTTCTCGGGTCCCGTCGGGGAGTTCGTTGAGGTCGACCATAACGGTGTCGGAGGGGAGAATTTCATCGGCGCGGTCAGGCCATTCAATAAGGCAGAGGGCGCCGGAATCAAAATAGTCCTCAATGCCTATTTCAAGGGCTTCCTCGAGATTTTGCAGGCGGTAGAGGTCAAAGTGGTAGATGAGTTCGGCAGTGGTGTCGGAACGGTACTCGTTGACAATGGAGAATGAGGGAGAAGAGGCGAGGTCATCGGTCACGCCGAGTTGGCGTGATAGTTCGGCAATGAAGGTGGTTTTGCCGGCTCCCATGGGACCGTTGAAAGCAAAGATGGTGTAGTCGGCCATGTTGCCTATGAATTCGCGGGCTGCCTGCGGGAGGGCCTCAAGATTGGGAATTGAAATTTTATGAGTGGTCATGATAATGTTTTGTGAAATTGCGTCTAAGAGTATGTTTGAATTATCTGGGAGAGAGGGTGACGACGGGCACAAGCATCTCTTCCATGGATATGCCGCCGTGTTGGAAGGTGCCGTCGTAGTATTGAACATAGTAGTTGTAGTTGTTGGGATAGGCGAAAAAGTCGCGTCCTGTGGCAAAAATATAGGTGGTGCTCACATTGGGGGACGGGAGGCCGAAACGGCGTGGCTGGCTGATTTCGTAGACCTGTTTTGGATTGTAGTTGAGGTTACGGCCGAGTTTGTAGCGTAGGTTGGTATTGGTGTTGCGTTCGCCAACTACTTTGATGGGATTGTCAACGCGGATAGTTCCGTGGTCAGTAGTGATAACGAGTTTATAGCCTTTCAGGGCAATGCGGCGGAAAATTTCAATGGCCGAGGAGTGACGGAACCAGGATTCGGTTATTGAGCGGTAGGCGGCATTGTTCGAGGCCAGCTCGCGAATCATTTTTGACTCGGTGCGGGCGTGGGAAAGCATGTCAATAAAGTTGAGCACCACAACGTTGAGATCGTTCTCGGCAAGCGAACCGAAATCGCGCAGAAAGCGTTCGCCGCTGGTTGAATCGTTGATTTTGCTGTAGGAGAAACGGCAGTTGCGGCGGAAGCGTTGGAACTGGGTTGCAATAAGCGGCGATTCGTTGATGTTTTTGCCTTCCTCGCTCTCTTCATCTACCCAAAGCTCTGGAAACATTTTCTCAATATCGGCCGGCATCAAGCCGGAAAATATGGCGTTGCGTGCATATTGAGTGGCAGTGGGAAGGATAGAGCAGTAAAGGTCATCATCGTCCACAGTGAAATATTCCGACAGCAAAGGTCGCACTACGCGCCACTGGTCAAGGCGGAAGTTGTCAATCAGAACGAAGAACACCTTTTCGCCACTGTCAAGCAGAGGGAACACCTTGGTCTTGAACAGGTCCGGGCTCATTATAGGGCGGTCGGGATTGTCGCGGTCCATCCAGGAGGCGTAGTTGCGCTTTACGAACTTTGCGAAAGCGGAGTTGGCCTCCGTCTTCTGCATGTCAAGCATCTGATCCATGGATGTGTCGGCGGCGGCAAGCTCCAATTCCCAGTGAGTAATGGTGCTGTAGGTTTCCATCCAGTCTTTTATAGAGGTGGCGGAGTTGATGAGATTTGATATGTTGCCGAAATTTTGCTGATATCCTGCGGTGGATTTCTCTGAAACGAGTTGCGACGCGTGGAGATTCTTCTTTATAGCAAGCAGAATCTGATTAGGGTTCACGGGCTTTATGAGATAATCGGCAATTTTGCTCCCCACGGCCTGGTCCATTATGTTTTCCTCCTCGCTCTTAGTGATCATTATTACCGGGGTGGCTGGAATTATCAGCTTCAGCCGCTGGAGGGTCTCAAGTCCGGTGAGTCCGGGCATGTTTTCATCAAGGATAATGAGGTCAAAAGGCGTGTTCTCGGCCAAGGCAATTGCATCGGCTCCGTTGTTTACGGTTACAATATCGTAGCCCTTGGCCTTGAGGAAGAACACGTGGGGTTTCAAGAGGTCAATCTCATCATCGGCCCAAAGTATTGTATGGTTGCTCATATATTCAAACAGTTAACGGTTCAAGAGTGAGTTGAGAGTGCACGGTGTCAGTCAAGGAGCGGGTCATCGCCTTCGCTGCCGGCAGGGAATTCCGGGAGTTCCAGCTTTGGCTGCGGTTTAGGCTCGGTTTTAGGCTGCGGCTTGGCAGGCTTCTTGGGCAGCGTGGGCGCTTTTTCCGGCGCTTTGAGGGGCACGTCGTCAATGATGTCGGCCGGTTCCTTGGCTTGTTGCTCGGGAGGCTGTGGAAGTTCAGCGTCGGCAGGCATCGGCGGCGCTTCAGCCGGAATCACGGGCTCATCATATTCTGCGGACGGGAGCACGGACTCGTGTATGGTCTGCAGGCGGTTGTCGCCCACCGCGTCGAAGTATTCATCAAGCGCGCGGCCCTCGTTGAGGAGAATGTCAAAATCGGCTTTGGATAAAATCAGAGGCACAACGTTCGGCGGCAGCTTCATAAGGGTTGAGCTTTCCAGTCCAGAGCGGTAGGTGGCAGCTTCATTGAAGTTGTTGAAGCCCGACACTATCAGCAGTCCGAGCTGGGAAAAATTGAGCTGTTCGAGGTCAAAGTCGCGCACGGAATAGGAGGCGAAATTATGGCGCGCTACATCAAACAGGAGGGCCTTGGCATCGGTGACGGTATTGTTGTAGATGAGCAGGAGAACCTGGGGGGCATTCCTGTCAAAGCCGAACTCAGCCGGTTTGCTTCCCATGCTGACAGTGGCTGAGTCGTTGCTCAGTTTGGTTGACCATACCATTCCTTTGAGGTTCGAGCCGGAGGAGTTGAATTTGCGGCCTTCGTTGAGCAGTTTCAGGTAAGAGGAGGCGAGGGGCGCCACGTCGGTCTCGGGGAACTGAGAGGTGAGTTCCGAAAGCGTTTCTGCGAATTTGGCCGGGCTGTTTTCCGAGACGTAGCTCAATGCTTCAAGGAACATGAATTTGGGCATTATCCGGCTCATAGGATACTCTTTTCTCACCGTAGTGTAGGCCTGATGCACCGATTCGTTGTCATTGTTCATGTAGGCTGCGTAGGCCCGGTCATAGAGTTTGGCTTCCTCTTCGGTCATGCGTTTGAGTTTCTCTATGTATTGCGGGTCAGCGAGGGCTTTGCCGTATTTTGTGTCGGGGAAATCGCGGAGAATCAGCTGCCTGTAAGCCTCGGCCTTGGCCTGTTGCCCGTCGAGCATGAACATCAGGTAGAGGTTGTAATAGGAGTCAAGCCGGTAGATGTTGTCGGGGTAGCGGGTGAGCAGTCGGGTGAACTCAGCCTCAGAGCCGGCGTAGTCATGCATGCGGTCCTTCAGGATTACGCCCATGTTGTAGAGCCCTTCCTGAATCACCTCGTTGGCGGTGGCTTTCTCGGCATCGGTCGATGGAATCTGGCGCAGATAGTACTCGGGGAAATGTGGGTCGGCTGCATGCTGCACTGCTTCGGACGATTCGGGGGATTCGCCGGGAGTGCCTACGGAGTCGGCCTCAGAATAGTAGTCGGTTGAATCGGCTGATGATTCAAGCCCTGGCAGATTGCCCGACATGCTGAACGAGGCCTTGTTGCGTCGGCGCCAGTCGTCCTCGAGTTTTCGGCTTCCCCAGCGCTTCTGGAATTCGGTGCGCCCGGCATTGCGGGTAGCCTGATTGTAGAAGTACCATGATTTGTCTGTGTTGAGGGCGAAGGTGTTGGGCGTGGCCGCGTTTGACTGGTTCAGCCCGTTGCCTGCGGCGGCTTGCTGCGCCAGATACTCTTCGCGGGCAGCATTCTCTGCCTCCTCTTTCTCGCGCTTCTTGAGGTCATCGATAATTTTGTCAATTACCTTGCGCTGCTCTTCAGGCGACATGGCGGCCAGCGTCAGGAGCGAGTCCTGCAGCTGTACATTCTGTGAATACACGGCCAGTTCATCAAGCACATCGGAGCGACGCTTAAGTTCGGCGTAGTCCGGGTAGTTGTCGGGTAGTTGAGGCACACTCTGTGAATAGCATGGCTGAGCTTTGTCGTATTCGCCCCGCGAATAGTAAATTTTGCCAAGTGCCAGGCGTGCCATCGCTGTTTCAATTCCGTTGCGGGTGGACGAGGCTATGGCTTTTGCATAATTCTCAATGGCCTTGGCTGTATCGGCCTTGGTCATGTAGAGGTTGCCTATGGCATAGTAAATCTGATCAAGGTATTCTTTGTTGGAGCCGTAGCGTGTCAGACCTTTGAGCGATTTCACTTCCGGTTCAATGTCGGCTCCCTGGAACACCTCGCTCTGCTTTATGCGGGCATTGAAGCGAGTGCGGTAGGCCACGCTGTTCATGGAGCCTACTTTCTTATAGGCCGCGTAGGCTTCGGAGCGCTTGCCTGTGAGTTCGCAAAGTTGCCCGAGAAGGAAGTAGAGGCGCGCTTTTTGAGCGCCCTTCGCGCTGCGCACGGCTTGCTGCATGTAGGGTATGGCTGCCTCGTAATTGCGCTGGTGCACATACAGGTCGGCCATGTCAAAGTTGTAAAGGTTTGTGAGAGTCGAGTTCGTGAGCTCCTCTTTTTTTATGGGGCGCAGGAGGTTTTCGGCTTCGAAGAGCCAGTCGATGGCAATGTAACTGCGAGCCTGCCACAGTTTTGCTTCCGTAACTGTGGCGGGAAGCCACCAGAAATGTTTTGAAATGTAGAAGAACGTTGAAGCCGCTCCGAGAAAATCGCCACCCATGTATTGGCTGCGGCCCATCATGAGCCATGCGTTATGGAGAAACGGGTTATATTCCTCGCGTTTGAGCCATTTCTTGTATTCAGGCGAGCGCTTGCCGGCTTTGCGTTGCGGACGTTTCTTTATTGAGCGGATTTGAATGGCTTTCTGAGCTTTCTCAATCGACCGCTTGAAGTCGCCCGATGGTTGGGCCGCTTTTTCATCGGCATAAGCTTCGGCAGGGTGCATGAAGATGGTGGGACGCGTGTATTCATCCTCATAATTCTTTTCAAGCTCGTCAATAGTTTTCTTGTAATGCTCGTCGCCGTTGAAATAAATGTTGTAGCGTGTGATGAAAGCTGTGTACTTGCGTGAGGCCGCAGTGTTTTTCTTGAGGCTGCAACCCTGAAGCGAGAGGGTGAGCGCCAAGAACATCAGGGCTATTATCTTAAAGAAAGTTTTCAATAGTAAGGAGGGTAAATTACACCTTCTTAATAACGTTGGACGCGGGGTGATTATTGCGGCGCAATTATTTCGGTTCGCAGCCATTTTTCAAGTTCGCCGGTCCAGTCACGCTTATAGATGAAGCTGTCATTGTAGCCCCAGCCGTGGCCACCGGTGGGATAGAGGTGCATGGATGCTCCAACGCCGTTCCTTATGAGCGCCGTATAGTAGCGCAGGCTGTTTTCCACCGGTACCGTGCGGTCGTCGGTCGATGCCATTATGAAAGCCTTGGGCGTTTCGCCGGTCACCTGAAGTTCGTTGCTGAAAAGTGTTACAAGCGCGGGTGTAGGCTCAGTGCCGAGCAGATTGTCGCGTGAACCTTTGTGGGTCAGGCCCTCCTCCATTGTGATTACCGGGTAGAAAAGAATTTGGAAATCGGGGCGTGTTAGAGGCGATGTGTAGTGCGTTGCGAGTGTGGACGCGAGGTGACCGCCGGCCGATGCCCCCATGATTCCAAGTGAATTGGGACGTATTCCCCATTCTTCGGCATGGCTCCGCATTATGCGCATGGCCTGTTCGGCATCGGCCAGCGGTAGGGTGTGGTTGCCCAGCGGAAGAGTGTATTTCAGTACGGCGTATGTTATGCCCAAGGAGTTGAACCATTTAGCCATATCCCGGCCTTCGTGGTCCATGGCGAGTTTATGGTAGCCGCCTCCGGGGCACATCACTATCGCTGTGCCGTTTGGCTTCTGCGCGGGATACACGTAGAGTACAGGCACTTCATTACGGTCGGCCGTGGAGTCGGGCCACAGAGGGAATTCAAGGCGCTTTGCCTGAGATGATAGACATGCAGTTATCATAAGTGTGATTGCCAGTAGAACTCTGTTCATGATTCTGTGTATGCTTTTTTGAAAATTGGGCGTCAGGGTGCCTGACGTTTAAGAATGCTTACTGTAGTTGCGGTTATTATGTAGGCTCCTACCATCACCATCACTATCAGTGCCGAGCAGGGCACATTGACGACTGCGCTGAGAAACAGGCCCCCAATGCAGCAAGTGAGCGAGATAATGGATGAAGCAATCATCATAGTGCCGAAACGGCGAGTGAAAAGCTCGGCGATGATCTGTGGAAGCGCCAGCATGGACATCAGAAGCATTACGCCTACAAGCTTAATTGTCAAGACTATGCACACCGCTACCAGCACCGTCATCGAGTAGCTGATGAATTTTACCGGTACGTGCATCACACGGGCGAAATCACGGTCGAACGCACACGCTATTATCTGTCGGCGGAACATTCCGAAAAACAGCAGCAACACGGCTGTGAACACGCCGAAAGCTGCAAGGTCCGAACTGCTGATTGTGAGCACATTGCCAAATAGAAATGAATTCAGTTCAGGTACATAGCCCGGGGTGAGGAACACGAAGATGATGCCTATGGCCATGCCAAGGGCCCATACCACGGCGATGGCGGAGTCCTCTCTCACGTTGCGGCGCGACGCCAGCCATTCTACTCCTGCCGATGCTCCAACGGCAAATAGCGCAGCCGTGATTACCGGGCTGATGCCAAGGAAATAGCCAAGCCCGAGTCCGCCGAAACATGCGTGGGTGATTCCACCGCTTATGGCCACGAGGCGCCGCGTCACTATGTATGTGCCTATCACGGCTGCCGCAACGCTTATTATGGCGGTGCCCAGAAGCGCATTCTGGAAGAAACTGTAGTGTAGTATCTCTGTCATATAATTCCGGGTCAGGTGCTTGCTTTGGCAGCGCGCGCTTCGGCCACAATCATCAGGAGTTCCTCGCGCACCGGGTCAGGAAGCTCTATGCCGCGTAGTTGAATGCTACGTGCCCATCCGGCAATGTCGTCGGGCAGAAGAGTGAGCAGCACATTGCGGAATTCCTCGATGGCCTCGTCGGAATAGGCTCCCGCCGGTGTACCCCGATAGCGGTCAAGCTCCTCATCATCGTAATACTCAATATCCTTACTGACGGAAGCGAGCAGGGAATCGCGCTCGCATGTCACGTGCATGCCGCAGCATTCTTCATCGCTTTCCTCCGGCTGCTGAGTGGTGTCGGGGACTTTTTCGGCTGCTCCCCCTCCGCGGGCGAGGTCAATGCGGTGAAGCACATACAGTACCGCGCCCACAGCCACCATAGCCAAAAGTATGTACAGCGCTACTATCATTCCTCCCCGGTGTTTTCAAACAGACTCTCGTAGGGAGTGTCGCCGTCGACAATAGTGAATCCCGCATCTGTCAGGTGCTCCCAAAATTGAGGATAGGACTTGGTCACCACTTCGGCGTTGCGTATCTTTATGCCGGGAATGAAAATTGAAATCGGCGCGAGGGCCATGGCCATTCGGTGGTCGCCGTAGGTGTCGAATTCGGGACACACTGTCAGCGGCATGCGCCGCCCGGTCCATTCAAGAGTGTGGTTGCCTATGATTTCAGTCTCCACTCCAACTTTCCGCAGTTCGCGGCTTATTGCGTCCAGACGGTCACATTCTTTCACGCGCAGCGTATCCAGCCCGGTGAGACGGAAAGGAACTCCTACCATGGCGCAAGTCACTGCTATGGCTGGAGTTAGGTCTGGGTGGTCAGAGAGGTCAAGTTGCAATCGCGGCGAAAGCTCAGGCGAAGCCGTCAGCTCGGCGGCCGGTCCCCGACCTTCGAAATCGGGACTGAACTCGGTGTTCACGGCCAGACGGGCAAAGAAGCGGCTTGCAGCGCTGTCACCCTGAATGGATTGGGCGTCCAGCCCGAGAAGGGTTATGAATCCCGATGAGATTGCCTCTATCTCATACCAGAACGCGGCGGCGCTCCAGTCGGCTTCAACTCGCTCAATCGGCTTTGTGTAGCGGCCTTCGGTCACTCTTACGGTAAGGTTCTCGCGCTCCGCATCGGCGCCGGCTTCCCGCATCATGGCCAGGGTCATGTCAATGTAGGGTATTGATCCGGTATCAGCACTGAGTTTTAGCGTGATGCCTCCTTTCATATAAGGTGCAATCATGAGCAGTGCCGATGCAAACTGCGAGCTCATCGTGGAATCAATGGCTATTTCGCATCCTGTCAGTTTTGAGCCGACTATGTTGAGCGGAGGGTAACCCTCGCCAGAGCAATACGAGATGTTGGCGCCACACTTGCGCAATGCGTCGACAAGCGGAGCAATCGGCCGGTGTTTCATGCGGTCATTTCCGGTGAGGATAACCGAGCAGCCGGGGGTGGCAGCGAAAAATGCTGTCAGAAAGCGCATTGCTGTGCCTGCGCCGTCAATATCGATTGTGCCTGCAGCCGAGGCGAGAGCCTGTTGCATCACTCGGGTGTCATCGCAGGTGGCCACTTGTAGCGATGGAGCTTCTTGCCGGGCTAAAGCGTTGATTAGCAATGCCCGGTTCGACATGCTTTTTGAAAGCGGTAGTCTTATTTCGGCTTCGGGAAGTCCCGGAGGCGGTAGAATCCTGTAATCCATATAGCAAATTTACAACATTTGCCCAACACCTCAAAATTTTAGAGGGTTTAATCTTCGTTTAATGTTTGTTTAGCAAAAAGTTTGTAAATTATGGCAAAATATGTAATTTTGTCGCATTGGTTATAATAACAATGGAAAATTGTAAAACAAAATTTAAGTTTATGAAGAAACTTTACCTATTTTTATTGCTGCTGACGGCAGCTTTCGGAGCAGCAGCTCCCGCAATCAAGTATGCGCCAATGACAGCCCAACGCGGAACGACGGTGCAAACGCAGGTGAAACCGCTCGCCGATGATTTTGTGTTCGGTGAATGGGAAGAACTCGGCACAGCTTCTGTGACTCACTGTGGGGCGCCCTACGTGGGCACCTCTGCGGGATGCAAGGTATGGCGTCGTCAGTGCACATCGCATGATTCTTACGCTCAGTACCGCATAGACGGTTTCCTGCCTACGAATGTGGAAGGCGAGGATGCCCGTCCGCTCGTGGTTGATGTTATCGGTACCGACGTCTTTGTTCAGCCTCAGGAGCTTCCCAAGCTGGCGCTCAAGGATGAGAACGGCAACGATTTTACCGAAACTCTCATGGTGATGGATATTGCGTTTGCGTTGGATGATGAGACTTATCGCAGTTTTATGAGGATAGATCCCGTCACCAACGATTTCGAGCTATGGCTGATTTATTACATTGGAAGCACAGGCGCTGTAATCAACAGCGATGCCTATCTTGAAACTGTCAAGTTCGATCAGGCAACTTTTGTCAAGACGCCAGCCCGCATAGCGCTCGGGGGTGACACCGGCATGGGCATGATTCCCTGCGAAGCGTCGTCTGACCTCTTCGGCCTGAAATATGCAATCGCCAAAGGCGCTGGAGCCGATGCCGAAGGCCTCTCGCTCGTGGAGCGCGTTGCCAATAATGATGAATCGCTTATGATTATGTACCAGATGTCAGGTCAAATTATGTTTGCTCCTTCCGAAGGGCCGGGCATGTACACGCTCGCAGTTGTAGGCGTTGACGGTGATGAGAAGGTCATGGCTTCTTCAACAACCACAGTCTACTGGATGCCGGCCGATTCTTGGGACTGGGAGTCAATGGGAAATGCCACGGTGACTGAAAACTTCCTGCCCGACGTCTACGGGCTCGAGCCTCCTACCTACGCTGTCGCCATTGAAAAGAGCAAGTCGACCGAAGGTCTTTATCGCCTTGTCAACCTCTATGGGGAGAATAGTTACTATGGACCCCTTGTGTCAAAACGCACCATTGATTTCCCGCACTACACCTACCTCCACTGCGAGACCCCGGAGGCATGCTACGTTGAACAGACAACTACCGGAATTGTCATCGATGAGGCCAGCGGTGAGTCGTACATAGGTAGCGCGGCACAACAGAACAGTTTTGATTACAACATGGACCTTGAAACGCTCTACGGCATGATGCCGAGCCTGTTCGGCAAGCTTGCCGACGGTGTCATCGACTTCCCCGCCGGCACGCTGATGTGCACTGCCGATGTGCTTTTAGATAACGGTTATGGCTGGCTTGAAACCGGCAAACAGGGAAGCTTCAAAGTGGTATTCCCCACTTCGGGCATAGCAGGGGTTGAGACCGAAGATGAGGCTTCGGTAGAATATTATAATCTGCAGGGCATTCGCGTTGAGCGTCCCACAAGCGGTTTTGTAATCAAGCGTCAGGGAAGCAAAGTGTCAAAGGTAGCTTTCTAAGGAATTGCCTGTAATTCACGTCGCTTTGCTCTTGAGGGGCCTGTTCTAAGCCCCACAATCGCACATAGAAGCTCACCGGTATTGACGCCGGTGGGCTTTTTATTGAATGTTGGTTTCCACTGTCTGTGGTGAAGTGACTGCCGGAGCGATGAAAAAATTTGGATATGTGGGGAAGATATGCTAAATTTGTATTTGGAGCGGTGGCCTGTGCCCGTTCCTTCGCTATTAACCCGCAGGCTCTGAATAGAATCAACTGAATGGACAAGTATCTTGTTTCGGCGCGAAAATACCGTCCCTCAACGTTTGCAACCGTTGTGGGACAGAAGGCGCTGACAACCACTCTGAAAAATGCTATCGCCACCCAGCGGCTGGCCCACAGCTATCTTTTCTGCGGGTCGAGAGGCGTTGGCAAGACTTCATGTGCCCGAATTTTTGCTAAAACCATCAATTGTCAGCACCCTACGCCCGACGGTGAGGCCTGCAATGAATGCGAATCGTGCCTTGAATTCAACCGTGGCACTTCAATGAACATCGTGGAGCTTGATGCCGCTTCAAACAATGGTGTCGACGACATCCGCAAGCTCGTTGAGCAGGTTCAGGTTGCTCCTTCGCGCGGACGGTATCGCGTGTTCATAGTCGATGAGGTGCACATGCTTAGTGCAGCCGCATTCAATGCGTTCCTGAAAACGCTTGAGGAGCCTCCGAGTTACGTTGTGTTCATTCTCGCAACCACTGAGAAACAAAAGATTATCCCTACTATCCTGTCGCGCTGCCAAATCTACGACTTCCATCGTATAACCATTCAGGACATGATTGACCATTTGGCCTACGTGGCTTCACAGGAGGGGATTTCGGCCGAGCCGGCGGCTCTGAACGTGATAGCCAAGAAGGCCGACGGCGCTATGCGTGACGCTCTCTCGATTTTTGATCAGGTGGCGGCCTCATCGGCCGGAAACATCACCTATGCCTCGGCTTTAGAGAGTCTGAATGTGCTTGACTATGAGTATTATAATCGGTTGCTTGACTGTTTCATAGCGGGCGATGTCCTTAAGTCCTGGATGATTTACAAGGAAATCCGTGACCGCGGTTTCGACTCGCTGTTTTTCATCAACGGGCTCGGTGCCTATTTGCGCGACCTGATGGTGGCCCGCGACCCGGCCACTGTCTCGCTCATTGAAGCCGGCGACGAGGCGCGGCAGGCCATGGCCGCCATGGCCGCCAAATGCTCGCCCGATTTTCTTTACAGGGCTATGTGTCTCTGTAACGATGCCGATTTGAACTATCGCAACGCTTCAAACAAACAATTCCTCATTGAGCTTACGCTGGCCAAACTGTGCCAACCGCTCAGCCCCTCCCCCAATAAGGGCAGCGACGGAGAGGGGCAGCTGAAACCTATCGCTGCCGCTGGCGCGCACGCCATGACGGCTCAGGCTGTGGCGCCTGCTCCGGCCCCGCAGCATGACGTTCCCTCGCCGCAGTCCTCGCCGCAGCGGCCTGTGAGCGTGGCTCAGCCAAGGCCCGTGCCTGCTGCAAAACCTGCGGGAATGCCGGGATTGAAAATCCCAAGAATTTCCATAAAACATGGCGCGCCTACATCGGCTCCCACTGCGGCATCAATGCAGGAGAGCGCCGGTTCGCGGCGAACGAAGCCTTTTTCGGAAGACGCTCTGCTGACGGCCTGGAACGCTTATATAGCTACACATCCTCACGCGCATATCCTCATAAACACCATGCGCTCCTCATCCCCTCGCCTTACGAGCCGCGAGCGATTCAGGGTGACGGTGCAGAATGAGATGCAACTCGATTTGATGGAGGCAAACCGCAGCGACATTATGGGCTATATCCATGATGCACTGGGAAACGACACTGTGGATTACGACATTGTGATGAACACCGATTCTCTGCCGCGCCACACGCTTACCGATGCCGAGCTTTTTGACCGGATGAAGAGCGAAAGCCCGGTGTTGAAAAGGCTTGTCGATGACTTCAAGCTGCATTTGGCCTGACAAGACGTCGGAGCGGCAGAAACGAAAAAACAAACCAATCTCTCAACTACGAATAAATATAATACCAAAATGAACTATCAATCGCTATTTGCCACAGCTTTGCTTGCTGCAACAGCAGCGCTTACGGCATGCAATCACCTCTCGAACGAAGCACGGGAAATGGTAGGCGACTACTATCTCACCGCTGTCTCGGAAAATGAACCGGTGATGGAGCTGCGCGATGACGGCACCTGCACTCTCCACGCGATAAAGCCGGGAGTTATGAGCTACACGGTAAACGGGGAATGGAACGTGGAGTCCGATTCTCTGATAATCATGACTGACGGCAAGGTAGCTTCGCTCGAAGGCGACACTTCGGTGGTGCGCATCGGAGCTATCCCTCCGCGCAAAAGTTATGCCATAACTGACTTCAACGGACTCAACCTCACCCTTAATCAGGAGGGCAACGACTATATGTATCAGCGTCGCGGCCACACGGCCAACGACCAATAATCTCCCCCCCCCCCTCACAATGCTTATGACCCATTACATTCAACGATTCAAACGCATTGTCGGCGCAGCTGCTATTGGCGCGGCTGCTGCGGCTTGCTCCGGTGGCGGTGCTTCTGTGGCCGATGAGCTGCGCAGCGCCGAGGCAGCAATAGCATTCGGTGATATGGATGCCGCGCAGAACGTGGCATCCAGCGTAATCGGAAAGAAGAATCTGTCTGATTTGCCGGCCTCGCAACTTGCGCGACTATCGATGGTATATATGCACCTCGCTGACAGTACCGACCGTGAAAACAACATTGCTCAGGCTGCCGACCTTTACCGCATGGCATTTGACGCCGACCCCGATAGCGCTGCGGCGTTCTATTCCTCGGTGGATCCCGAGCAATATCCTTATGTTACTATGCTCAAGACTCTCGTGGGACGCATTGACCATCCTTATAATCCCGAAGCCGACAGCATTGATGAGATGAACCACGGCTCTCTGCCCCTCCCAACTGACTCGCTATGAACAACTGGTTTGAAACACTGAAGAATTTCCGCGAAACGATGCCCTATGATCCTTCTGACCAGGAGGATGATGAGGAGTTATGTGATGATGATGAACCTTGCACGGGGCGTCAGACAGCGCGCCTTGACATAGGCATAGAGCGCAAGGGACGCGGCGGAAAAACTGCCACTCTTATCACAGGCTGGGAGCTTGACGACAGCGAGTTGCTGGAGATTGCAGCTCAGTTGAAAAAACGGCTTGCAACCGGCGGTTCGGCGCGCGGAGGCGACATACTCATTCAGGGCGACCGGCGCAACGATGTGCTCGCTCTGCTCACTTCAATGGGCTATAAAGCCAGGATTGTGTAATCCTTCACCTCAATAATTTTCTCTTTCCCCGCCTATGCTCACAGTTTATAAGGCCTCGGCCGGATCCGGCAAGACATTCACTCTCGCCTATCGCTACATCAAGCTCCTGCTTGGGAGAAAGGATGAGAAGGGCCGCATGAGACTGCGCACGCATTTCCGCGACAATCACCGCGCAATTCTCGCGGTGACTTTCACCAACAAGGCCACCGATGAAATGAAACGGCGAATAGTGCATGAGCTCGCCGTCCTCGGCAGGATGGAGCCATGTTGGAAGAGTAGAAGCGGTTATATGGACATGCTTGTTGCCGATCTGCACTGCTCCGAACACGAAATCGAGGATGCCGCGCGCAAAGCATTGAGAGATTTGCTCTTTGATTTCAATTTCTTTCAAGTCAGCACCATTGACTCTTTTTTTCAGGTGATTCTGCGCACCTTCGCGCGCGAGGCTGAACTTACGGGGAACTATGAGGTTGATCTTGACAGCAACCGTGCGCTTGAATACGGCGTCCGGGCGCTTTTCATGCAGCTCAGGCTTGAGCCGCAGGCGCCGTCATCGATGCGCATTATCAACTGGATTACACAATATTTGCTTGAACGCTTTGAGGGGGGCAAGGCTTTCACGCTTTTCAACCGCCGCTCGCAGGTGTTCGAAGAGTTCATGAAACTCGTGGCCACCGCTGACTCCGAGGAGTTTAAAACTCACTATTCCGAAATGATGGCCTATATCAACGATGCCTCTCGGCTTGATCAGCTTCGCCGCCAGCTCACCGAAGCTCCTCGGCTGCACGCCTCCGAAGTCAGGAGCTTGTGTTCACGCTCGCTTGAGCTTATAGGCCGGCGGGGCTATGATGAGGGAGCGTTGAAGGTAAGCGCCAATCTCCTGAAAAAACTTCAGCAGGGGGCAGCGGATGGATGTGACACCGCAGCTTCCCTCAGCAAGACGCTCGCCGATGCGGCCGAGGACATAATGGCGGCTTTCGGCAAGAAACTCGCCGCGCGCCTGACAGCCGAGCCTGATGAGGAATTGACTTCTACGTTGCAGCGTGCATGCCGGGAACTGCTGGAGAGCCGACAGCTGCGAAAGATTTGGAAAGCGATTGCGGGGCAGATGTATGTGCTTGGTCTTATGGAGGCCATCTACAAATATGTGGCGCAATTTCGCGCCGAAAATAACACCATGCTCCTCTCTGACACCAATTCACTCCTGAAGCGCATAATTGGCGATGATGACGCGCCGTTCGTGTTTGAGCGCATAGGGGTGTGGCTCAGCCATTTCCTGATCGATGAGTTTCAGGACACTTCAAAAATGCAGTGGGAAATTCTGCGTCCGCTTGTCAGTGAGGGGCAGGCAGAGGATCACGACAGTCTGATTATAGGCGATGAGAAGCAGTGCATCTACCGTTTCCGTTCCTCTGATCCCACGCTGCTTCAGACGCAGGTGTTCAAGGACTTTGGCGAAAAGGCACGCATAGAGGGCAACACTCCGGAGGGCAACACCAACTGGCGCAGCTCGGCTCAGGTAGTACAGTTCAATAATGAATTATTCTCGTTTCTTGCTTCGGCGCTCCACTGTGGCAGCGTGTATGAAGGTGTGGTACAGCAGATTTCAAAAAAACACCGCGACCACAAGGGATATGTGGCCGCATTTATGCTCCCCAAGTCCACAAGCGATGAATTTCGCGCCAATGCCATTGAGATGATGGTCAGCGAGATGCGCCGTCAGTTGCGCAGCGGCTACAGAGGAGGCGATATTGCAGTGCTTGTCCGTAACACCTCACATGCCGTTATGGTGATTGAGCGGCTTATGGAGCTGACAGCCAATGATGCCGATTTTGCTAATGTGAGGGTGATTTCCGATGATGCCATGATGCTTGCGTCATCGCCGGCAGTGCGCCATGTTATCAGCGTTTTGCGATATGTGGCTTCGCTTAATGCGGAAAAGGCTATGCCGCAGGATGAGTCACCGGACAGCCATGCAGGGAAATCACGCCGGATGCGGGAGCGCGAGATCCAGCGTCTGCTCAACCGTGTGGAACGCTTCCGATGTGCGGGAATGTCGGCCGAGAAGGCTTTGGACAAAGCCGTAACGGATGCCGAGGACTCCTGGGATATAGCCGAGGAGGTGGGTGACATGGCTTGTTTCAACCTCCCGTCGCTTATTGAAAGGATAATAGCGCGTTCCAATCCCCGGCTGCTTTCGGAGGAAAACATGTTTCTCTCGGCGCTCCAGGACGTAGTGGCCGATTTCTGCAGTTACGGTACAACGGATGTGGTTTCGTTTCTCGATTGGTGGGACAGCAAGGGTCACCGTTCTACCGTTAGCGCACCGGCCGATGCCGACGCGGTCAGAGTGATGACTATCCATAAGTCAAAAGGATTGGAATTCAGCTGTGTGCATGTGCCTATGCTCAGTTACGACATGATTGACTTTAAAGGCACCGAATGGTTTGAAAAAGCTGAGGTGCCGCTTATTGACATTGACGTGATGCCGCCTCTGCTTTCGCTGAAACCGGGTCCCGCGCTTGAGGGGACTCCCTTTGAGCCGCAATATCAGCAGCGACGTCGCGAAATGCTTCTGGATGAACTCAATGTGCTTTATGTGGCGCTGACGCGCGCTGTGGATGAACTCGTAATCTGCTTTGCGGGACATCTTGAGCGCGAGAGCGTTACCAATATTCCACTCGGTGCCATGCTGGCGCAGTTCGTCCCCCGCGTTAAAGGAGTGCGCGTGGTTGATGCCGAAGACATGCCTGAAGGGGCTGTGGCCTATGCTCTTGGTGAGCCCACGCGGCCGCGTCAGCGGGAGGAGGAAGAGCTTACTGCGCTCGACCCCAGGGAGATGTTTGAAATGCCACCTTACCACACGGCTGATCGCGATGACCTTTGGGCCAATACCCGTATTGACGACCTGCCTGACTACTCGCAGGCGCGCGACCGGGGCGTGGCCCTGCATAATGTGCTTTCCCGCGTTGGAGAAAGCTCTCAGTTGCTCCATGCTGTAATGTCATGCGTCCATTCCGGACTGATTCCCCACGATGAGGCCTCCGCCATAAAGGATTATCTGCAGCAACAGCTCGCCAGGCCCGACGTGGCGCAGTGGTTCTCGGGATACCGGCGTGCCTTGACTGAACGAAGCATCCTCATTGGCCGCGACACTCGCATAAGGCCCGACAGGGTTGTCTGGACTGCCGACGGCAATGTCGATGTGATTGACTATAAATTCGGCGCTCCGGCTGCAAAATATTCCCGGCAGGTTGCCGGATATATGAAAGCGCTTGAATCGCTGGGCTACGGACCCGTGAGAGGTTTCCTCTGGTATGTCGATTCAGGCTGCATTGAACAAGTTACACCTAAAACCTTATGATATGGCACTTATAATTCCTCGTAAGTACAACCTGAAGCTGCTTCCCGAAACAACTGAAGTGGCTATTAAAATGGTGAAATACACATTTCAGCGTCATCTCGCAAAGGCGCTCGGGCTCCGCAGGGTCACGGCTCCGCTCTTTGTGCTTTCCGGCACCGGACTCAACGATGACCTTAACGGTTATGAGCGGGCCGTCAGTTTCCCGATAGCTGCCCTTGGCGACAGACGTGCCGAAGTGGTGCATTCACTCGCCAAGTGGAAGCGTGTCAAACTTGAAGCCTACGACATTGCTCCCGGATATGGCCTCTATACTGACATGAATGCCATCCGCGCCGATGAGGAACTTGACAATCTCCATTCAATTTATGTTGACCAGTGGGACTGGGAGCAGACTATTGACGCTTCTAACCGCACGCTTGATTATCTGAAATCAACCGTGGAAAAGATTTACAGTGCTATCCGCCTTACGGAGCTTGCTGTTTATGAAGAATTTCCTCATATCACTCCGCGTCTGCCTGAGGAGATTACCTTTATCCATACAGAGGAACTGCTTCAGCGGTATCCGGGCCTTACGCCCAAGGAGCGCGAGGATGCTGCGGTACGTGAATGTGGCGCCGTCTTCCTGATTGGCATCGGAGCACCCTTGAGCGATGGGGAACCCCATGATGGGCGCGCTCCGGATTATGATGACTGGAGCTCACCCAATTCCGATGGATTCCGAGGCCTGAATGGCGACATCCTTGTGTGGGACAGCGTACTTGACCGCGCCGTTGAGCTTTCATCCATGGGCATCCGCGTAAGCCCCGAGGCTCTTGACCGTCAGCTTGCTGCCACCGGGTGCGAAGACAGGGCGGAGTTGCTTTTTCATTCGCGACTTCTTGCCGGGGAGTTGCCCCCCTCCATCGGTGGTGGCATAGGACAGAGCCGACTCTGTATGTTCCTTTTGCAGAAAGCCCACATCGGTGAAGTCCAGGCATCTATCTGGCCCGAGGAGCATCGCGCCCTCTGCGAAGCCGCCGGCATCCACCTCCTCTAATTCCTAACTATCATAGCAGCCAGCGCGTTCATTTTGAGGCATTCGGAACGGGAGAAGCCGCTGGCGGTCATCGGTGCGATCATAAGCAGACGGCCCGCTTCACATAGCTCGAAGTTATGGCCCGGGGGCTTATACCGCTCTTGGAACGGCTCGTTTTGTATCAGGATTATTCTGCCTCCGAGAGCTTCTGCTTCCGTTCTGACAGCCTTTTCTGCCGAAGAGATGAAGGGCGACACGAGGACCCCACCGTTGGCCGCTGTGTAAAGCCATTGCTCCCGATTCTTTGCCATGGCCTCAGCCGAATCGGCTCGATGAACCACAACTTGTTCCTTGAACGGATTGTCCATCAGTTGCATATTGCCGTAAGCTTGATATAATTCGCCTCCCAACTCAATCTGATTAACTCGCCTGAAAAACTCCGGCTGTGCCAGCCTCACCGCCAGTCTCCGCGCATTCTCCCGAATATATTTGTAAATCACATTCAAGGAGCGAGAACGGTAGAGGATGCAATCATAGAAATCATCTTCAAAAATTGAATAATCTGTTCCCGTTATCTCCCTGTTTTTCTGATGGCACAGAACCTTAAATCTGCCTATGTAATTCCCGAGATGTTCTTCAGTAGGCGTGGTAACGAATAACAGCAAATGCACGTGGTCGGGCATGATGCAATATTGAAGTATCTTCAGCGCAGGATTAAGGACCGGTATGAGGCGTATTTGCTTTTCAATGACACTCCCTAATTGACTGCGTGAAATTCCATAATTGGGACTTTCGCCGCATAAACTTCCAAAAACAGGTGCTCTGTGAGCCTTCCTGAAAGTGATGTGATAAATGCACCTTGATTTATAATCGTGTCCGATACAGCGAGGCATTGTCTTGTTATTTAAACCGGATTTTTCTCAACGGCAAGCCGTTGAAACTAAGAACAGAAGCGAGTGCGTCCTTAAAAATTGTCTATAGTCGAGGTGGCTTGTCGCCTTAGAAGGGTATGGAGGAGGTGGCGCCCCAGGAGGAGCGGTCGAGGTTGCGGTAGCTGACGGCTTCGTGCATGTGGTGGGGGAGGATGGAAGTGGATGCGTCAAGGTCGGCGATGGTGCGGGCAACTTTGAGAATGCGGTCATAGGCGCGGGCGCTCATGTCGAAGCGTGTCATGGCCTGCCGCAGAATCTCCAGGCACTCGGCCGACAGCGGTGCATGGATTCTGAGCAACCGCGAATTCATCTGCGCATTGCAGTAAATGCCCGGTTCGGAGGCAAATCGCTGCTGCTGAATCATGCGCGCCGCAATCACGCGGCGCCGAATCGCCTCGCTCGATTCCGCAGGCCTGTCGGAAGTCATGTGGTCAAAATCCACAGGCTGAATCTCAACCTGCAAATCTATGCGGTCAAGGAGCGGCCCGGAAATGCGGCTAAGATACTTGCGAACGGCTCCGGGAGGGCATTCGCAGGCCTTGGTGGGATGGTTGTAATAGCCGCAGGGGCACGGATTCATGGAGGCAACCAGCATGAACGAAGCGGGATAATCAATGGAATATTTTGCGCGGGCAATGGAGATATGGTGATCTTCAAGGGGTTGCCGCAACACTTCGAGCACAGTCCGCGGAAACTCCGGAAATTCATCCATGAAAAGAATGCCGTTATGAGCCAACGAAATCTCGCCCGGCATGGGGTTTGAGCCACCGCCAACGAGCGCCACCGGCGAAATGGTGTGATGCGGCGAGCGGAACGGCCGGCGCGTCATGAGCCGTGAACCGCGGGGCAGTTTCCCCGCAACGGAATGTATTTTAGTGGTTTCAAGCGCCTCGGAAAGCGATAGCGGTGGCAATATTGACGGGAGGCGTTTGGCCATCATGGACTTGCCCGATCCCGGGGGGCCTACAAGCAGAATATTGTGCCCACCGGCACAAGCTACCTCAAATGCGCGTTTCACAGTCTCCTGTCCCTTAACCTCAGAGAAATCACAGTCAAAATTAGAGCAGTGGGCTGCAAATTCGGCGCGGGTGTCGACAATGGTGGGTTCCATGGTTGCGCTTCCCTGCAGAAATTCCACGACTTGCCGGAACGAAGACGCACCGTAGACCTCGAGATTGTTCACAACGGCGGCCTCTGTTGCGTTGGCTTCCGGCACAATCATACCCTTGAATCCAAGTTTGCGCGCCAATATGGCCATAGGCAATACGCCCTTTATGGGAAGAACCGACCCGTCGAGCGACAGTTCGCCCATAATCATATAATCCGCGAGCGAAGGAATCTCTACTTGTCCGGCCGACGCGAGCAGCGCAAGGGCTATCGGTAAATCGTAGGCCGCGCCCTCTTTCTTCACATCGGCTGGCGACAGATTTATCACGAAACGGAAGCGCGGATAGTGGTAACCGCTTTGTGTCACGGCAGCCATAATGCGTTGATGGCTCTCTTTGACAGCCGTGTCGGCAAGGCCGACCATGGTGAATGTGGCACCGTTGGCCGATACGGCCTCAATAGTGATTTTTATTGCGTCAATGCCTTGAACGGCGGCGCCATAGGCTTTTGTGAGCATGAGGGCGAGGAAATAATTGTGATGAATCTGGTGCTTTATTTGAGGCGGTTTTCAACCACTCGGCGAGCAGCCGTGATAGATGACCCGCGATAGATTTGTGAGCCTGCCGAATCGGCCACTATGAAGTACGGTGTGCGGGGAACGGCGAGCTTGCGAATTGATGTAGAGGCTATGGTAGCGGGAGTCCATGTTTGTTTCCACGTTGCCGAGTCGCCGGAAATGGAATTTCGCCACGCGGCTGAGTCCGGGGCGGTTGATATTTCCACAGCGCGGAAACGGGCGGCGGGATAAGCGGCCGTCAGTTGCCTAAGCTGGGAGCCAACAGAATCGCGCGGCCCTCGGCTCTCGGGCATAAAGCACAGCAGCAGTGCCTTTTGCGAACGGGGATTGAAGGCAATGACCGAGTCCGATGATGCAAAGAGATATAGGATGGGAACCTCGGCCGTTGCCGAACCGCCGAGTTGCGAGCTTAGTACTCCGGTGAAATTCTGCACAATCTCCTGCGCTCTGGCATCGCCGCTCAGAAGCGACATCAGGGAGTCGGCCATGTGCTCATAGCCGTCAGTCTGAAAATAGGTGAGCATCAGAGCTGTGGCGGCTTTGCTCGAACGGTTGTCACCGACCCATTGGGCAACTGCCGAATTTATTGCTGCAGCGTTGCGCGACTGGAGCAATTCGGCGTTGTCGTTTATCCAGTCGGCTATTTTTTCGGAGTCGCCATTAGCTGAGACCTCGATGGAATATGGCGCGTTGATGTCACCTTTAAGCTTAGCCTTATCGCCATTCGAGAGGATGAGAGTGGCTATCTGTGTGCCGTCCGAAAGAGCCAGGGTAACAAGGGTGGGCTTCTTTGATGAGCCGGAGATGACAAATACATTGTCGGTGGCCGGAACCGACGCCCGTTTCAGCCCTCCATCGGCGTAGTAGGTCGCTGTGACAGTCTGGGCGCCTATTCCCTGTATTTCGCCTTGTATTGAAAAATTCTTTTTTTTGCTGCAGGCTGTAAGCAACAGCGCCGTAAGAATTATGCCGAATAATTTTGCTGTTTTCAACGTTTTTGCTTTTGGTGGTTAGAAATTACACAAAAGTAGGCATATCGCTCCAATCCAACAAGAAAAAAATGTGATTAGTGACAGAAAAAGTGACATCAGAGACATTGAAAATACTCGGGGAGTGACTAACTTTGCGGAATGAAATGCAAGCCAAGAATATTAGCATCGTTAATCTGTTGCCTGCTTTCGGCGTGGATTGGTTGCCACGGGCAGATTGTGGCGCCTGACAGTCTGAAACTGAATTCCGACAGTTTGCGCCGCGACTTCGACAAACAGCCCTATTTTGGCTTGTACAAAGATAACTATTTCACATTTGGCATTCCCGTAGGCGAAAAGCCATCGCGTCATAATTCAAACGTAAAATTCCAGATTTCTATTTCGCAGCGCTTGACCAAGACCACGCTGCCGTGGGACACATACCTCTTCTTGTTTTACACTCAGAAAGTGTTTTGGAACGTGCTTGAAAAGTCCATGCCAATGACTGATCTTAATTTCAATCCCGGCATAGGGCTTGTAAAGCCGCTGTTCGTTAAAAACCGGTTCATAGGCAAGTTGATGGTTCTTGCTGAACATGAGAGTAATGGTCGCGACGGCGTGAAGTCGCGCTCTTGGAACAAGATTTCTTTTGGAGCAAATATAATGGTGGACCCCAATTTCATTGTTCACGGAAAATTTTGGATTCCGATTATTGACGGTGGCGAGAACCGCGACATACTTGATTATGCCGGCATCTATCAGGTAGGCACCCAGCTTTTTTCAAGAAACCGACGTTTCGGCGCGGCTGTGACGCTTGTAAAACGTAGGGGATGGAGTTTGAATTACAATACTATAATTGAACTCAACTACAGGCTGTTCAAGGGTGAAAACCAATACCTCTTTGCCCAGTATTACAATGGTTACGGTGAAGGGTTGCTTGAATACAAGCGATTTCACTCCATGTTTAGAGTGGGGATTGTTATTAAACCGAGGATTTTCAGCGATTATTGACGGGGACGGTAAATCAGTGTCACCATTCTTTCGGGCCTGAAAAGCTGCGAGGCCACGCGCTTCACGTCCGTCGGCGTGATTTCTCTGTAAAGTTTTGGAGTCAAATTTATATCCTCCCCGGTCATCACGGCTTTTGCGAGCTGCGTGGCTTTTGCGAGGTAATTTATCTGCGAGAAAGTGAGATTGCTTTCATAGCGGTTCAAAGCTCGTTCCAGTTCGAGGGAGCCGACTTCTTCAGCCGTCAGCTGCTGCAGCTCGTTCCATAAAAGAGCCTCGGCCTCGGCTATGTCCTCTTCTCGGTCGGAGCGCAGCGCACCGTTGGCCATTATGAATCCCTGCTCTTCACTGCCCGAAATTGAGGCATCGGCCGAGGTGAAAAGTTCTGTACCCATGACAAGTCGGCGGTTGAAGCGGGCCGATTGACCGGATGCAAGTATGTCCGTGATTATGTCGGCCACCCTGTAGTCAGGGCTTGATGCCGGAGCCATAAGAGTGGCAAGAGTGATGCGTGTCTGAGGCACATCGGCTTCAATAACCAGTCGCCGAGCCTTAGCTGGTTCCGGTTCCGCAGAATGAATTCTTGGGGCTATCTGTCGGCAGGGTATCGACGCATACCATTTTTCAGCGAGTTTGAGCGCATGCAACTCGGTTATTGGCCCTGCTATGGCAAGCACGGCATTGTTCGGAGCATAATGGGTGAAGAAGAATTCTTTCACATCCTGCATTGTGACGCGCTCAATATGGCTCAGTTCCTTGCCTATGGTGGGATAACGGTAGGGATGGATTTTATAGAGCAGCTCGCGCAGGCGGTGCCCGAAATCACCGTAGGGGCGATTGAGACACACCTGCTTGAATTCTTCCATCACAACATGCCTTTGAACTTCAAGCGATTCAGGCGAAAATGCCAAAGAGAGCATCCTGTCGCTCTCAACCCAGAACGCCGTTTCCACGTTGCATGCCGGAAGAATGGTGTAGAAGTTCGTGAAATCATTTGAGGTCCAGGCATTGTTGGTGCCACCGGCCATCTCGACAGCCCCATCAAAGTCAGGTACATTCACTGACCCCCCGAACATAAGGTGCTCAAAAAGATGTGCCATGCCCGTCAGGCCCGGTTTTTCATCGCGTGCACCTACATTGTAGAGCGTATTGAGCACCACATGACCCGTTGAAGGGTCATGGTGATGAACAACGCGCAGACCGTTAGAGAGTGTGTGGGTGGAGTATTTTATCATTTCAGCACCTTCATTGAAAGCACCTTTATGTCAGTCGTAGGGCGGTTGTTGGCATCCGTTTCGGCTTTTTGAATGCGGTCAATGACATCATATCCGCTTTCAACCTGACCGAACACGGTGTACGCGCCGTCAAGATGAGGCGTCCCACCTTCGGTAGTGTAGGCCTCAATCTGTGCGGGAGTGAAACCGAGCTGTGTCTGTGAGGCTATCTGGCGCGCTTTGTTGTTCAGTTCTTCCTGCAATGCCTGGAGTCCGACCTGGTCGCGGTTACGTCGCAACGACATTATGGAGTCGCGGTTTTCATCAATCAGGCGGTTTATGATGTCCTGCTTTTGTTGGCGTATAAGCCCCATTTCCATCCGGTCAAGTTCGGCCGGTGTGTAGCGCCGTCCGGTCACAATGTAGAACTGTGAGCCGCTCGACTTGCGCTTCGGATTGGTCTCATCGCCCTGGCGTGCAGCCGCGAGGGCGCCTCTGCGATGGAAATGACGCGGAAAATCAATCTCGGCATCAATCTGATAATCGGGGCTTCCCATGCCTAAGAGCTGCCCCGGCTTTGCCTCCTTTGAATCGGGGTCGCCCGTCTGAACCATGAAGTTTTGGATTACTCGGTGGAAGAGCATGCCGTCATAATAGCCTTCGTTCACGAGTTTTACGAAATTCTCAAGGTGACGGGGCGTGTCGCCGAAAAGGCGGAGCGTCACAGTGCCTTCCGTGGTGTTCATTTCCACCAGCACATCGCTGGCCTTAGTTTCATTGTTTTCCATATTCTGTGGGGTTGCTCCCGAAAAAAGAGCCGTTAGAGCGATTAAAAACAGTGTGAGAGAAAGCTGTTTCATGAAATATGTCAGATTATGCTTGCCGGGAAAAGACGCTTGTAGATGCGGCGGAAATTATTGTCGGTAGCGCTCAGTGAGTCGGCATTGTCGGCATAGTCGGAGCCCCAGATGTCGGCTAACAATGAGCCAATGTACACTCTCTCACGGTCTTTGTCAATGGCCGCGGAGATGAGCCGCTGTATTTCGCCGTTGTATTTTTCGGCGTTTATGGCATTGAGGTAGCGGGCCGCAGATACGGTGAATTGTCCGTTGGCATCCACTTTTATCATGTTGTCAACAAGCTCGGAGAGCATCGGGTCGATGCTGTCGATATTGTTTGCCATAAATTCATAGGTCGCGAGCCCGTCAGGATCGCAAGCCAGTCGTTTCTTTATGTCTTCGTCCATTATTTGGTTAGATTTTTTTTGTGTTCTGAGTGTCAATAGAAGTGCCGTCAATTTCGGCTATCCGGGAAGCGAGAAGCGAGGCGCGGTCGGCCCGGATGGATAGCGTCATGCGGCAGGTGTTGTCAAACTCCTGACGTTCTATCCTTGCTTCACTGTCGCGCACCGTGCGCATCACGGCGTTCATTGACAGATAGGGAAAAGTGAAAGTCACCTCAGCCATTTCATAGGCCGTGATTATCTCGCCGGCCTCTATGGCTTCGCGGGCTGCCTCGCGGTATGCGGCTATAAGCCCTGAAGTGCCGAGCTTTATCCCGCCGAAATAGCGTACCACTGCGATTGCCACGTTTGTGAGTTCGTGGGAACGTATCTGCCCTAAAATCGGTTTGCCGGCAGTGCCGGAAGGTTCGCCGTTGTCGGACCATTGGAATTCATCGGCCGATGTGCCCAGCATGTAGGCCCAGCAAACATGGCGGGCATCGTGGTATTTGTTGGACACATTGGCAATCCACTCCTTGGCCTCGGCGGCCGAGCTGACGGGGCGTGCAAAAGCCAGGAAACGGCTCATTTTTTCACGCACTGTCGCTTCGGCCTGTGCGCCGAGAGTCCTGTATTCGCTTGTGGATTGTTCCATGGTCAAGTTTTATTCCGGGAGATTGATTCAATTCATGCGGCAGAAGTGTCAGACTATTAGCATGGCATCGCCGTAAGCGCCGAAACGGTATTTCTCCTTTACGGCTTCATTGTAGGCGTTCATCACTTTGTCATAGCCTCCGAATGCTGCCACCATCATGAGCATAGTGGAGTAGGGGAGATGGAAGTTGCTCACGAGGGCGTCCGTTACGGTGAATTCGTAGGGAGGGAAAATGAATTTGTTGGTCCAGCCGGTGTAGGTCTTCATGTGGCCACCCATGCTGACGGCGCTCGCTATGCCGCGGAGCACTGATGTGCCTACCGCACATACGCGATGGTTGTTGTCCTTGACACCGTTAACTATTTCCACAAGTTCTTCGGTTACCTCCATCTGCTCGGAGTCCATGCGGTGTTTGGTAAGGTCTTCCACATCGATTTCGCGGAAGTTGCCCAAACCGGAATGAACGGTGAGCATGGCTTTCTCAATTCCTTTGATTTCAAGACGCTTGAGCAATTCGCGGCTGAAATGCAAGCCGGCTGCCGGAGCAACTACCGCACCTTCTTTCTCAGCGTAGATAGTCTGGTAACGGTCAACGTCAAGTTCCTCAGGCTCGCGTTCAATGTAGCTGGGAAGCGGGGGCTGGCCGAGTGCGAAGAGCTCTCTTTTGAATTCATCGTGAGGTCCGTCGTAGAGAAAACGCAGGGTGCGTCCGCGTGAAGTGGTGTTGTCAATCACTTCGGCAACCATGGATTCGCCTTCGCCGAAGTACAGTTTGTTGCCGATGCGGATTTTGCGTGCCGGTTCTACGAGCACGTCCCAGAGTTTGTTTTCGGAGTTGAGTTCGCGCAGCAGGAACACCTCGATTTTGGCTCCGGTTTTTTCTTTGAAGCCATAGAGGCGAGCAGGAAACACTTTGGTATCGTTGAACACAAAAATGTCGCCTTCCTCAAAATAATCTATAATCTCCTTGAACACACGATGTTCAATCTCTCCGGTCTTGCGGTGTAACACCATCAGACGTGATTCATCGCGCTGGGGCGCAGGATGCTGGGCTATGAGCTCTTCGGGTAGATTAAATTTGAACTGCGATAATTTCATTTTATATACTTATATTCTGTTTAGCTTTGATGTATCGTTACGTAATTTTTCCGGCACGAGGTCGGGATTGTCGGGAAGGGTTATATGGACGCGTTGCAGCAGTTCGGCAATCTGGTCCATGTCAAGGCAGTCAGAGATCGACGATTCTCCTACGCGTGTTCGCCGCAGGGCTGTGAGATGGGCGCCTGATTCAAGTGCGGCGCCTATGTCGCGGGCCAGCGCGCGTATGTAGGTGCCTTTGCTGCACACCACCCTTACGGTGATGCTTTCGGGCGAGAATTCAAGAAGCTCTAATTCATCTATAACGAGAATCTTTGGCTTGAGTTCCACTTCCTGCCCCTTGCGGGCCATGCTGTAGGCGCGTCGGCCATCGACTTTGCATGCCGAGAAGGATGGCGGGATTTGCTCTATGCGTCCGCGGAACGATTCCAATGCGGCTTCAACCTTCTCGCGGGTGATGTGGTCGGTGGGGTAGTGTCCGTCGATTTCTGTCTCAAGGTCAAATGAAGGCGTGGTGGCGCCGAGCGCAATGGTGGCTATGTATTCCTTCACGCCCGCCTGCAGCGACTCTATCAGTTTGGTTGACCGTCCGGTGACAACAATCATCACTCCTGTTGCCAAGGGGTCGAGAGTACCGGCATGGCCAACTTTCATTTTTTTCAATCCGTAGCGGCGCGTGAGCATGGTCCTGATGCGCTTGACCACATCAAATGAGGTCCAGCCCAGAGGTTTGTCGATCAGCAGGGTCTCTCCGGTTAAAAAATCCATTCAGTAGCAGGAGGTTATGGTTACCAGAAGATGCACACAAAACCCATGATGAGGCAGTAGATTGCGAACCACACGAGTTTGCCGCGCTTAACAATGTCAATCATCCATTTGCATGCCGCGCACCCAACCAGAAAAGCCGAAACGAATCCTACGGCCAGCGGCAGCAATCCGATTTCATTTGCTGAGGAGCTTCCCTCAAAAATGTGATAAACGTCAAGCAGTGCTTCGCCGAGAATAGGGATTATGACCATGAAGAATGAGAACTGGGCAACTTCATTGCGGCGGTCGCCCAGAAGCAGGCCGGTTGCTATGGTCGAACCGCTGCGGCTGAGTCCGGGCATTGCCGCGAGAGCCTGCGCACAACCCATGATGAAAGCGTCGCGGTAAGTGATGGCGTGTTCGCGTGGAAGGAGGGGTGCGCCCCCATATTGCATCTTAGGTTTGCGGCCGCGGAAATAGTAGGCGAAAGCCAGAAGCATAGCCGTTACGAGTAGGCAAACGCCAACCAGGCGCAGCGAGCCGCCAAAAAGACTGTCGAGAGCATCCTTGAAGCACAGTCCCACTATAGCAATGGGTATGCAGGACACAAGGATTTTTAGCACGTAAGTGGTGTTTTCATCGCGCTTGAACGTGAAAAATGATGTGCATAGCGGCAGAAACTCGCGCCATAACACCACAATAGTGCTGAGCACAGTGGCAACGTGCAGCGCAACTATCAGCTCGAGGGCTTCCGAGCCTTCAAGGTCAATGCCGAGTATTGTGCGGAAAATTTCAAGATGTCCGCTCGAGCTTATGGGCAGGTATTCCGAAAGGCCCTGAACTATGCCCATGATGAGGGCGTCAATCCAATCCATGAGTAGGGTATTTATGTGTTAGTTATTTCTTTTTGCAGGGCCACATGATGCCAACTCCCATGAATATGAAGCCGAGGAAAGCGAGATTCGGGCCGAGGACAATGTGGCGGAATGAGAACACGTCGGGGTTGAACTGTGTGGGGTCATCAGCCGCACCGCCGGCGGTGAGGGCGAATCCTATCACAATCATTAATGCGGCCGCTGCCATGAGTATGAAATTGGTTTTAACCAACGGGAGCTGGGAATGCGGCTCCTTCTCTAATCCGTGGCTGCCGGATGCTTTGGCGGCGTCGGTGGTGTTTGATTTCTTATCGGTTGCCATTATTATAATATAAGGTGTTTTTTCTGATTCGTATGGAGTGGAGCGTCAGTCATTGTCATCCGGTATGCGGTTCGCTTTAAAGTTCACCCATATAAAGGCTGTGGCTGAACTTACGGCAACGCCTGCAACGATAATAACCGCTCCTGCGGCCGCAAGATGCGTCCATGAAATGAAATTGAAAACTTTTGAGTCCAGAAAGCCGGCGTAGCCCCACAAGGCGGCGAGAGCGGCTGTTGCCAGCAGCCCTGCTATGATGGAATTGACACAGGTCCGGAGGGTGAGTTTGCCGGCTATGGATGCAGGTCGTTGGCCTGAAACCAGGCTGTCGGCCAACAGTCCGTGTAGTGAACGCAGACGTGATATTACGGCGTTTGCTGTCAGGGCCATGCAGCAAACTGCAATGCATGCGGCTGCGAGCGACAGCAGGAGAAAAAATGAAGCCGTGTTTCGCCCTATGGCCGAAGCTGTTTCGGCATGAACCTGCACGTGGTCAACGCAGTTCAAGCTTTCAAGACTGAGGGCAATCGCCTCAAGGCTATCTGCTTTCGCCCAGTCAGGTTTCACCGTAATGTCGAATTCCGGTAGGAACGGATTGATGTCAAGCAGCTCCTCGGGACCCATAAGGCTCTCCCAGCGCTGGAGCACTTCGGAGGCTGTGCTGCCTGTTATGGTCTGGATGTATGGGGCGGTTGAGAGTGCCTGCTTGAGCGAATCGAGAGAGGCTGCGCCATAGGAGGGGTCAACCACAGCTACGAATCCAATCTGCGAGCGCACACTGACCGCCGCTTTGTGGATTCCGCATCCGCAAAGCATTATTATGCCAAAAATGAACAGAGCCATGGCCGAGGCGCTGATGCTGGCTGCTCGGGAGCCGTGGCCGGGGTTCTGTCGTGTACCGTTTATTGTCATTCGCTATTATCGGAAATTTCGTGCAAAATTAATACATTTTATTCCCCATGTCAAGTGGTTTGTTAGAAAAAGCTTCATATTGGCCAAAAAAAAGCCCGGAAACGGTGGCAAATCTGTTCTGTAGCGTTTCCGGACGTTAAAAAAAAGTAACAGCGGGCTATTTTAGCTCGGCGTTTTCGGGGTCGGTGTACCAGCGGGAGTACATGAGATAGTTGCGGGCAATTTTCTGATTCAGTTCGCGCGCGGTGTCGGGGTCAACCATCTTTATGAATTTTGCGGGCGCGCCACCCCACAGTTCGTTAGGCCCGATTTTTGTGCGCGAAAGCACAACCGAGCCTGCTGCCACGAGAGCGCCTTCGCCCACTTCGGCATCGTCCATCACCACGGCGCCCATGCCAATCAGGGCAAGGTCATGGATTTTACAGCCGTGAAGCGTTACGTTGTGACCGATTGAAACGTCATTGCCTATTTCAATTGTCGATTTCTGATACAGGGTGTGCAGCACGGAGCCGTCCTGGATGTTCACGCGATCGCCGATGGTGATGGTGTTCACATCGCCCCGCAGAACTGTGTTGAACCACACGCTGCAACCTTCGCCCATGGTGACGTCGCCCACAATAGTGGCGTTTTCGGCAAGGAATGTGTCGTTGCCGATGCGGGGCGTGAACCCGCGCAGAGGGATAATGAGTGCCATATTCTGTTATCTTGTGAGTTTGCGGGTTTTGGCCACGAGCCATTCCTGGGCTTTGGCTTCGAGCTGCGGTAAAAGTCGCTCGCACACAGTGGCGTGGTAGTTGTTGACCCAGTCAATTTCGGCGTCGGTCATGATTGCGGTGTCAAACAGCGACAGGTCGAATGGGAATAGCGTCAGGGTCTCGAAACGGTAGAACCGTCCGAAATCGGTTGTGAAAGCTTCGGTTGTGAGTACGAGATTCTCGCAGCGTATGCCGTATTCGCCTTCGCGATAGAGACCCGGTTCGTTTGAGGTTATCATGCCGGGAGTCATCGGCGCGAGGGTGTCGTTGAGGCGGATGCTCTGGGGGCCCTCATGCACGTTGAGGAAGTGACCCACGCCGTGACCGGTACCGTGGAGGTAGCTCAGGCCCTCTTTCCAGAGGTTGATGCGGGCAAGCGCATCGAGCTGTGCGCCGCGGGTGCCTTCGGGGAAGATGGCGGTGGCTATCGCTATGTGGCCTTTCATCACCAGCGTGAAGTCGTGGCGCTGGGCGTTGGTAGGTTCTCCGAGCGATATGGTGCGGGTTATGTCGGTGGTGCCGTCAAGATAGTTGGCTCCGGAGTCCACGAGCAGTAGGTTGTCGGGGTGAAGGGTGGCGTTGCTCTCCTTGTTGGCCGAATAGTGCACTATGGCTCCGTGAGGGCCGTAGCCGGCAATGGTGTCGAAACTGAGATCAAAGAACAGAGGCGATGCCGAGCGGTATTTCAGCAGAATGTCGGCAACGTCTATTTCGGTAGTGGGCACGCCGTCGGCCATGCGCTGCTCTATTTCCATGAAGGCATGGACCAGGGCCACACCGTCGCGCACCATTGCGTTTCGTTCGCCTTCAAGCTGCACCTCGTTCTTTACAGCCTTAAGCATTGCCACAGGCGAGGAGCCTTCAACCACGCGGACGCCGAGAATTTCTGCAAGAGCCACGCTATTCTGCGCCGGATTGATGAACACTTTCATGTCGGCGGGGAGCGCGGCAAGGAATTCTTTTACGCTACCATAGTCGGCCGTGGTTACTCCTGCTTTTTCCAGATAGGCCGAAACCTCGGGTGTCAGCTTGTCGGAGTCGATGAACAGCACCTTCTCTGAGGGGCTGAGGAACAGGAATGAAGTCATAACGGGATTGCATTCAACGTCCGATGAACGCAGGTTGAGCGTCCAAGCTATTTCGGCCAGGTCAGAGATGAAAGTGGCCGCGGCTCCTTCTGATTCCGCATTGTTGAGCACGGCGAGAATTTTTTCACCGGCACTTTGTCCGGCATATTTGAGCTCATGCACGAATGCTTTGCTCTTGGGCAGTGAGGGGCGGTTGAGCCAGATAAGGTCAATGGGGTCGAAATCCACACGCAGCGCTATTCCGGCCTTCGACAGTTTTTCCTGAAGCGCTTTGGCCGAGGTGGCTGAGAAGAGCATTCCGTCAATACCCACTGTGGAACCTGTGGGAAGCACTGTGCAAAGGTAATTGGCGATTGTAGGGATACCGGGTTTGCCATCCTCCATTACAGAGATGCAGGTTCCGGTAAGCTGCTGCGATGATTGCAGCCAGTAACGTGAGTCGGCCCATATATAAGCTTCATTGCGGGTTACTACCAGGTCGCCGGCTGAGCCGGTGAAACCTGAGAGCCAGCGGCGCACCTGCCAGTGGTCAGCGAGATATTCGCCCTGATGAGGGTCGGTCTGCGGGATTATTACTGCATCCACACCTTGGGCCTGCATTGTGTCGCGCAGTGCCTGGATGCGTGCATTGATTTCTTCGGTTTTCATTGTCTATGATGTCTTTTTGGTTAATCGGGAAAATTAAGCGCATGTTTTGCGGCAAAAGTACGGCAAATATAAAAATTTTGTTTTAAAATCAAGCTAAAAAACTTAACTTTGTAAGCAAAACCATCACATTATGAAATTTTGCCGCTTTTTAGCTTTTTGGTTTATGCTGGCCGGATTGGCATCGGCTCAGGCTGTTGAGATAACTTTCGGGCCTTACCTGCAGCAAGTGGGCGAGAACGAGGCCGTGATTGTGTGGGGCACCGACAAGCGCTCGGTATCGTGGGTGGAGACTGCACCCGACGATAATCTGCACTTCTATGCCGAGGAACGTCCCAAATATTTCCAGACTCACCTGGGCCGCAAGGTCATTGGCACGCTTCACCGCGTCAAAATCGATGGTCTGACCCCTGGCACCACCTACCGTTACCGCGTTTTCTCGCAGGAGGTGACGGAGGAAAATTCCTATCAGGTGAGCTACGGCAAAGTGGCTTCTACGCGCGTCTATAAAAGGGAACCGCTCCGGTTCACAACCATCGACCCCTCTAAAAAATCGGTTAAGTTCAGCATCGTCAACGATATGCATGCCGACACGGCCCGGATGGCTCATCTTCTTCGCGATGTGCGTCGCGGCCAGACTGACTTCGTGATTTTCAATGGCGACATGGTGAGCCACATGGACACTGAGCAGCAGATGCTCGACGGCTTTGTAAACAAGGCCGTGGATATGTTTGCCTCGGAAGTGCCATTCTATATGGTGCGCGGAAACCACGAAGGGCGCGGCGTGATGGCGGCTCGTTTTCCCGAATATTTCCCCACGGCAACCGGCGTGCCTTACTACACTTTCCGGCAGGGACCTGTGTTTTTCGTAGTGATGGACGGCGGCGAGGACAAGCCCGACAGCGACATTGAATATTTCGGGCTGAATCAGATGGACCGTTACCGCGAGGATGAGGCCCGCTGGCTCAAGGGCGTGGTGGAATCCGAGGAATTCCGCGCGGCACCATATAAAGTTGTGCTGGTGCATGTGCCTCCCTTCGGCGACACGTGGCACGGACAACTCCACGCGCAGCGCATGTTCATGCCCATACTGAACGAAGCGGGAGTCGACGTGATGATTTGCGCGCATCTCCATCGTCACCTCTTCGTTCCGGCAGGAGGGGAGAGCGGAGCCGGGTTCCCGGTGATTATAAACAGCAATGTTGATGTCCTCGAAGCCTCGGCCGATGAGCGCAGCCTCGAGCTTTCGGTCAGGGATGCCCGCGGAGCCGAGATTTTACACCACACCGTAAGTCGCCGAAATTGATTGGCTGCCGTTAGCCGGAGTTTTTTTCTACGGATTTGTTTGATTGGCTGCTGAGCGGCAAATATCAGATATCTAATACTATAGCATGTTTATGGTTGAAATTTGTGTGAGAAAATGATTAAAAAAAAGCGTGAAAAGTTTGGTGGATTGAAAAAAACGTTATAACTTTGCATCGCTTTTGAAGCCGCAAGCTCCCGAAGCAAACCAAAAAAACAGACCTGCCTCTTTAGCTCAGTTGGCCAGAGCACGTGATTTGTAATCTCGGGGTCGTTGGTTCGAATCCGACAAGAGGCTCA
>ENA-ORCP01000054-ORCP01000054.1-human-gut-metagenome-genome-assembly--contig:-NODE-54-length-78078-cov-18.114229_pt1 | contig 78078 bp, 64 predicted proteins | sample MGYA00242990_ERZ507991 | MGnify/ENA primary metagenome ERZ507991 (study PRJEB26167, sample SAMN06115496) | human gut metagenome | host: Homo sapiens | place: China:Henan | collected 2015-05-07 | study... | reverse complement strand
GCATGGCAAACCAAAAGAATAGAGATATTAAAGCGGGATCGCTTTGAGTGTCAGGACTGCAGGACAAGAATCCAAAACGCACATTGAAAAATGCCGGAGAGGAATGCAGGGCTCCGAGCGCAGGATGGAATCACGCCATATCCTGCCAGCCATATCCAGCAGTTCAGATACGTTAGCCGTTTCATGAGCCGTAACCGGGGCGCAGTGACACTCCTGCAGCAATCGGGCATATGTTCTTTCTGCCAGCCATGCTGTGAAAAAGATCGCATCTAAGGAGCCGAGCGGGAAAGCCGGGGTACAGCCTGTCTGTGGTGGACAGGCGCGAAGAGGGGAATGGCCTATAATGATACACCTTGAGATTAGCCAGCACGCAGTGGTGGAGGTGAGATACCTGTGATGTCTGCCTGTCCGAGTGGCAGGGACCAAAGACAGTCTGGACTGACTGCCCATGAAATGCCGGCTTTGGGATTTTTTCTTCTCTGTTTTGGCGGCGTTTTGGTTCCGGGGAGTAGTGACGAATAGGGACAGACACTTTTTATTTATGAAGTGAAGGATTATGGCAGTAAGACTTAATTACAGAAACCATGCGGCGGAGGGGAACTTCCGCCGTATTCTTGTGGAGTTAAGAAAAGCTGAAAAATGGGGAATGGAGGAAAACAGGAGATGAAGAAAGAAGATACCGAAATGATGTTAAGGATTTTTGAAACGGAGAGGGCAGGATATGCCTATCTTTATCCGAGTGATGGAGGGGAGCGGAAAGAGGACTATATCTCGACCACGGCAGAAAATATCGCAAATTATATCGGCAGCCACTTAAGTTCTCTTCCACCAGTATAATATTGATTTGCATTGGCCTCATATTTTTTCCCACAATAAATTAATGCTGTCATCAAGTCTGCCATAAAGAGCATTCCGAATGAAATGGTAATACTACCATTATCGAGATTATGTCCAAATCCTACAAGCAGCTCTCTTAAATTGGTCTCCAATAGCATCTGCATCATTAAGCATTGAATTCCTGATAAAATATATAATAGGTTAGGGATTATATAATATACCGGATTAAATAGGTGGTTTTTTATATTGTAATAAATAGTGCATATTACCATGATTACCATTCCTATATCAATAGTAATTACCATCCCCCATGTATAATTAATCTTGAATATCATTACTGTTCACCAATCCTTCATTTTGTGTTTCTGAATATATTTTTCCTGCTTTTTTAATAGACTGATTCGCTTTATCCTTTATTCCATTATACATAGACTTTCCCAATTCGCCGCCTAAAAAGCCAATTTCTAAAATAGTCCATCCTTCACCTATCAATATATAAACATTATGTGTACTCTGAAACATACCTGACTGAATCAGCATATATGCAAATGCACGATTAGCTCCATAAGCTCCGAGCAATCCTGCAGTTGCTTCTCCTTTGTCGTCACTGATATAAAGTGTCCGTGCTCGAGAAAAATAACCATATCCACGATTAAAGCCAGCCCCTAAATTATTAGGAACATACTCATTAATCGCAGGCCCTGAAATCTTCAGAAGCATATCTGCTTTTTTCCAGAGCGGATTATTCATGAGTTTATCTACATCTTCCTTATAGAAGCCGGGCCTATAAATATTGCCATCATATTGACGGGCTTCATAAATTGTTCGTCTACCATTTAGCGTACGTTCGTCAAAAGGTTTCTGCAAATATTCTTGCAGAGTCGCCGTCTCGTTTACAATTGTTCTTTTGCCACAACTCCCCAGACTCACGCCTTCTCCAAGCTGGAAGTATTGTTCTTTGGGTCCTTCAATCAGATTCACATCAGTCGCATTTCCTTCTTTGTCTACAGCGACTCCGACTGTTGTTCCATTGTGTTCTGCATAAAGAACAACATACTCATTATCCCTGAGCCGATTCAGTGCTCCCGATGTTTTCAGCCTTTCTATCTTATCCCGAAGTTCTCGAATATTCTGGTATTCATTCCACTTGGCCGCATCTAAAGAAACACCCGCCATACCGGAAATAGAAGCATCAGACACTTTGCCAATCACAGCACCCAGGCCTGCGCTGAGCCATTCTACCGCATCCGGATGGTTACTGACCCATTCCGGAGATTTCATGCGGTTCAGGTATCCCATCACATATTCATGGATACTTCCGGACAGGGCGCCTGCCAGAGGCTCTCCTGTACCCATGTCTCCCATGAGGGCACCAAAGGCTCCATTCCGAAGGATATGCTTTACTTTAAGAAATTAATAAGGACTATAAATACATCTTTATATAAATATGCTATAAAAAACTGAATTAATATTGTGACTATAGCTCCCCACTTCCAATGTCTCTCGCTCTTCCGTTCACTTAAGTCATATTTATGCGGTTTGAAATGGTTCCTATAGATTTTTCCTGCTAAGCCAATATCCCAAATTGACAACATATCACAAAATACGCTTAATTTAAAAATATCTTCGTCATCCAATGAATACATAAGCTTTGATAAAACGTCTGTACTATAGATTAGTGTTCCAACAGCAAGCATAAGTATCGCTCCAATAAGAATTAATAAGATAATTGCATAGATACATAGATTATTCAATTTAAAGGTTCTGGCTTTGAATTCATTATGACTAATCATAATTACAAGGCCAATATATCCAATAATGGCAATAATACTTGTAAAAAAAGTCATTCTATCTGTAATTTCCATAACAAAGCCTCAATCCATCACCGTAAAATTACAAGTTAATATTTCCATCTTTATTAATCAATAAACTAACTCCACAAAAAATAATGGAAACATAGGCCAACCCTCTTACATCTAGATATATAGCCAAAAAACCAGTAATTATTCCTATTAACAGCACAGTTCCACTAACACCTAAATGCTTTTTCATATATTTCAAAATATTCATAATCATGCCTCTATTCGCAATGAATTATTTCCAACTGTAGGCTGCTGCTAATATCTGTAGTCTTCTTTCATAATCTAGCTCCATAAGGATTCTGTTAACTTAACAAACTGCAATAAGTATAAATGATAATTAAAGACAATCAAAAATTGCATACCCATGATAAATGCAATAGCAAGAATGCATTTCATCATTCGTTTACTAAAAATCTTAAAGCTGAAATCCTTCTTCAAAATGAAATGACTATAAATCCATCCATGAGCAAACATCCCGGCAAACTCTAATAAAAATATTCCCAGGGTAATTTCTGTATTTATATCCTCATCATCATTTATTTTCAAATTAATACTAGTCGAAATTATCCAAACCAGCGACAATAAAAAGCAATTTATCAATAGTATAAGGCTGATAAGATAGCTAATTAAATTCTCTCTACGAATCAAGTGGTTTGCCAGACTGTCGTAAATATAATAGAAAATCATATAAACCAAATATAGCGAAACCGCACTGCCGCTAAAAAATAGCAGAGGAGAGCCAATAGCAAAGCTATTATCATTCATATTCTTAATCCTCCGCAGAATTATATTGATTTATCCTTTTATGGATTATTAATATATTAGATTTTACTTTCAAATTTGTTTACTATCAAATCATTTTGAGATTATTGCTACGTGGCAACAATATTTATACACTTTCATCTCTATATTTATATGATAGCAGAATCACATTACTTTTTATATATTTTAAAGATAATTCTTTCTTATTACTTCAACACATCATAGCTACCCTGCTTGCAAAATTAGCAACGTTAGTTCTATTTTATCCTATTCTCATTTTCGATTTTATTTTATCTAATAGACATAGATGAGAGTTTGGGCAAGGTCCGGGGAGTGGCCACGAAAAAATACCCGGTTCCTGGTCCGGCTGCAAGCCATCTCGCATGGATGAAACCATAAGAGCTCCGGGCTTCGGTCCGTTCGATGCGTTATGAGTTAGTCTTGCATTTTCCTGATTGGGCGCCTTGGTTCATTCCAAAGTCTAAGCGAATAGCCTGAAAGAGTCCATCGTCATGATGGAGCGGTGGAAGATTGGCGCATCTGTCTTCTATCCGCCGGGCCTAGCTCTTTCGGGCTTTTCGTGTTGTCTTGAATCAATGAAAGATGTCTGAATAGAAAAATCCCCGTCCTCCATAAAAGGACGGGGATTTTTGATTGGGGTGGTGAACCGGCTGAATTGATTATGAAAAAGAGTTTCGATGTTCCTCAGGGCTCTGCCCAGGGGCTGCGAAAAAATGTTTAATCATTTCTTCACAGCCCCCTAACGTTACGCACTTTCCTTCCCGCCCCAACTGTTATTTTCTAAGCCGCAGGCAAAGAATAACTGCAGGAGGCGGGATTGTTCCTTTTTCTGAGCCCTCTTACCAGTCGGTGAGGCCGCCATCTACGGGGATGGCGGCGCCGGTGATGAAGGAGGCTTTGGGAGAAAGGAGGAAGGCGATGAGTTCTCCCACTTCTTCCGGGCGGCCGATGCGCATCAGGGGGTACCAGTCCCCCATTTCTTTACGGCTGCCGCCGTAGTCGTGAAGCTGTTTGTCCAGAAGGGGTGTATCGATATCTCCGGGGCACACCACGTTGGCCCGGATGTTTTCCACTGCCATTTCTAAGGCCAGGGAGCGGATGAAGGAAACCAGGGCGCCCTTGGTGGCACCGTAGAGGCTGCACTGCACGTTGCCCTGAAGGGCGGCGTCGGAGGCCACGGCCACGATGCTGCCTTCCACTCCTCTCATGGCGGGGATGGTCTCTCTTGCCAGTTTCATGGCGCCAAAGACGTTGACGGAAAAGAAATGCTCTATTTCCTCGTCGGTGGTATTTTCCAGCAGTTTTTCTTCATAAATGCCGGCGGAGAGGACAAGGCCCGTGATTTTTCCAATGGATGAAGCCGCTTTCACCGCCCGCCGGCAGTCCTCTGTCACCGTCACGTCGCAGGGAACGTAGAGGCTCCCTTTCACCTGGTTCTGGGCCTGCTGTCCCCGCTCCTCATTTCTTCCCAGAAGAACGGGACGGATGCCTTCTTCTGCAAGGATTTTAGCAGTGGCAAGGCCAATGCCTGAGGTGCCGCCGGAAATCAAAACTGTCTGTATCATGGAATTCTCCTTATTTCGCAAGGGAAGAAACGTAAACGAACTGGATGCCCTCTTTTTCAAGCTGCGGCACCATCTGGCGGAAAGCTTCCGCTGTCTTGGGTCGGCAGTGGCCGATAATGACATAGGTACCGTATTTCTGTGCACGCTTTGCCGCTTCCCGAATCATGGAGGAAATAGCGGCCACGTCGGCTTCATTATCCACAAAAAGATCATTCCTCACGTAGGGCACGCCGTAGGAGGCAGCTGCTGCGTCGGCGGCGGTGGTGGAATTGGTGCGGCTGTCGAAGAAGAAGAGGTGGCGGTGGTGAAGTTCATTCATCACTACGTCCATGGTGTGACGGTCGGTGGTGGCTTTAGAGCCCTGGTGGTTATTGATACCCACCGCTTCGGGCACCTGGGAGAGGGAGCTCTTCAGGAGACTCCGGATTTCCTCATCTCCCATGGAGGTGAGGATGGCCTTGGATTCCATGCCGATACCGGAAACCGATTCCATGGGCTGGTGAAGAATCACCGGAAGTCCATGGGCGTGCCAGGAGAGAGCGGCGTCCCTGGTGTGAACCTGGTTCGGCATGACCGCCAGGGTAAGGGGGATGCCCAGGGATTCATAGACATGCTGGGATTCCAGGTCCCGCCCTGCATCGTCGATAACGACGGCCAGCTTTCCTTTCACCGCAGCGGGGGTATTGGGCTTGGGCGCGGCAGCCGGTGCAGCTTTTGCAGGAGCGGCGCTCTGCTTGGCAGGAGCTTTTGTATTTCCTGCATCCTTCTTCACGGAAGGAGCCGCTTTGGAAGAAGCGGAGGAAACAGAGGCGGATGGGGCAGATGAAGCGGAAGCAGCAGAAGCAGGGGCAGAGGCAGAAGAAGCGGCTGCTTTGTCCTCATGGGAAGGAGCGGCAGCTGTTTTTTCACCGCTTTCCCCTTTTCCTGTGATTTTCGACACAATGGCGGGCAGGCTGAAGGAGGATGTCTTTCCTTCCTTTGCACCGGCTGCAGGAGCGGAAGATGTTTTTGATGTGCTCTTTTCCTCAGCCGGCTTTTCATCGTCTGCCTTTACCTGTACCGTCACCACCTTGTCCATGGCGGCCTTAATTTTTTCTTTCACGCTTTCCGGCGTGCCCTGGTCCTCCTTCGGCACCAGTCCCTGCATTTCCTTATCATTAAACAGGTGGCCTATGGTGGTCACGTTCTGGGCCACCTCCGAATCGGGAGCATTGGTCATGCGGTCCGTCATGTAGGCGGATCCCATAATGAGGGCGATAAAGAAAAGAAGCACTAGAAATGGATGTCCCCCTTTCTTCGCTGCTCTCGTTCTCCGTACCCGTTTTTTCCCTGCCATAGTTATCTCCTCATCATGAAATCGTGGTTATCGAATTTATTTTCTATATTATAGCATACCAGGGAAAAGGTTCAGAGGGTTCAGAGGGTTCAGAAGGTTCAAAGGGTTCAGAGGGGGGTGGTGGCGGCTTCGCCGCAGGTTATGGCCGCCTGCGGCGGCGGGTTGTGTAGAAGGGTTGTGTCCGCTTCGCTCAAGGGAGGGAAGTGAAAAGGTTCTTAAGATTGACCGGCCTTTGGCCGGAGGGTTCTTAAGTTTGACGGGCCTACGGCCCGAGGGTTATGGTAGGCGCCTTCAAAAATAAAGGAGCGCCATTATGATAAAACCTTCAAAACCGCGCCCTTGGCGCGAGGGAAATGCACCCCTTCTGCCTACGGCACCTCCCCCGGAGGGGGAGGTTTTAGCGGCGCTATGCCATGAGATGCTTGTGAGTTTAGAAGCTGAGCGTAGAGCAGACTTCCCCCTCCGGGGTGGCAAGCGAACGTGATTTTCAGAAAGCATGTAAAAAGGGGCCGCCAAAGCAGTCCCTTTTTATATGGCTGTCAATATCCTTTTTTCTTATCCACTTCGTTCAGCAGTTTTTCACCACGGCTGAAGGCGATGAAGTTGGTTTCCAGGAGGTAGGTAAGTTTGTTCCAGAAGTCCGGTACCATGGAGGCAATGTGGGGTGTCATGATGACATTTTCCATATCCCAGAAGGGGTGGTCTTCGGGGAGCGGTTCTTTGGAGAATACGTCCATGCAGGCGCCGGCGATTTCTCCTTCCTCCAGGGCCTTTACCAGGGCCGGTTCATCCACCACGGAGGCCCGGGCAATGTTGATGAAGAGGGCCGTTTTCTTCATGGCTTTGAATTTTTCTTCGTCGAAGAATTTATCCGTTTCCGGTGTGGCCGGCAGGGCTGCGATGATGATATCCGCTTTTGGCAGGACGTCCATGATTTCTTCCTGGGTGTATACATGGTCCGCAAACATTTCATGGGACAGGTGTTTCTTCACGGCCAGGATGTGGGTTTCAAAGACTTTGGCCCGCTGGGCGATGGCTCTGCCAATGCTGCCGAAGCCTACGATGAGGATGGTCTTGCCGAAGAGGGATTCGCCGTGGGGCCTTGACCATTTGTGGGCCGACTGGCTGCGGACGGCTTCGGGAATGCGGCGGAACCAGGAGAGAAGAAGGGCCATGGTGTGTTCCGATACCGCCCGGTCGTGAACGCCGTGGGAGTTGGTGAGGATAATGGGTCTTTCCATCATGCTGGGAGTAAGAAGTTTTTCTACGCCGTCGGAGAGGGAATGAACCCAGCGTACATGGGGCGCCGCCTGCAGGAGGGGCTCCACATCCTGGAATCCCCAGAGAGCAATGGCGTCGGCGTCTGCCACATGGGGCAGTGCTTCCTTCGGCGATTTGTAGGCTTCCACCACGGAGCCGGGAACCGCCTTTTTCAATGCATTGATTTTTTCATCGGATAACTTGTTAATCACAACCAGTTTCATGGGAATCAACCTCTTTCATTGAAATCATGCCAATCCTGTTTTCTATATTATAGCATGGTCCCGCGCCCCTGGGCGCGGAAGGTTCGTAAGTTTGATGAGCCTTCGGCTCAAGGGTTCTCAGGTTTGATGGGCCCTTGCGGGCCCAAGGGTTGTGGCAGCCGCTTCGCGGCAGTATAAAAGGGACAGGTTATGGGGGCTGTGAAAAAATGATTGAGTCTCTATCAGATAGTTAGGCAACCTGGCGTCAGACACCTTATCGTTATTTTGCGAGAAACAAATTGACACAAACACTCACCCCGCTTCATTGTCATTTCGACCGTAGCGGAGCGAAGTGGAGAAATCTCACGCCAAAATGAGACAAGCCACACTGTGACGGGAGATCTCTCGACTCAGCGTCTCAATAGAGCCAAATACCTTTGCCCTCATATCGACATGCAGCTCCGCTCGAGATGACAATTCGGAGAACAGTTTACTGTCATTTTGGAAATTTTTTTGAATCTATAGGCGAAGCAGAAAAAGGGGCTTTGAAGAAATGATTTATATTTTTTCACAGCTCCAGGTTGTATAAAAAGGTTGTGTTCGCTTTGCTCAAGGGGCAAAAGGGAAAAGGTTCTTAGGATTGACCGGCCCTTGGTCGGAGGATTCATTGTGCCACCGCTTGCGGAATGGCAAGGGGAAACGAGAAATTCATGAAGCAAATGCTGCATCAAATATTCAGCAGGTGGAAACCCGCCCCACGCAAAAAGCAGGGCGTGGGCCCTGCTTTTTATTTTCCTTCCATCACATCGGTGAAGTTCTTGATGATGACGATTGGTGTTTTCTGGTTGTCGTTGCCGAAGGGGTTGTCGATGAGGATTTTAGCAATCTGCTTCGGGTCCAGGCCCTGGCTCTTGCCGAGAACGGCGGCTCTCTTCAGGTCGTTCACGTCGGCAATGACAGCACCGTAGGCACCGGTGGCTTTTTTAATCTTTTCACATACGTTGTCCGTATCCGCGGGACCGTAAACCAGGCATTTATCGAAGGGCGGCATGGTACCGGTGACGTCGTCGATGAGGGAAGCCTGGCGGCAGCGGGCGTAGAACACGCCGTTTTTGCCGAAGATTTTGGCTACGGCGCCCAGGGCGAAGGAGAAGAGCATATTCCATTTGCCCTCTTCGTCCATAGCTGCCTGCATGCCGTAAATGCTGGCCATGGAGCCGGCGGAGGGGACGAATCGGTTCATGAGTCTTGCCTGCCAGCATACGTTCAGTTCTTCCGGACGGACGTAGCGGTTCTGGGTGATGGCTACCACCGATTCAGCGGAGCAGACGATGTCGTGATCCGTAATCTTATCGCCTGCGTATTCCAGGATAGCATCCACAATGTTGTCATGATGGGTGAGAATTCTGGTATGGATGGGAACGAGTTCAAGTTCTGCCATTATTTTCTCACCTCCGTTGTGTATTCATAGAGAGCATTCTGCAGCTCTTCTCTGGTAATAACGATTCTTGTCTTGGCGTAGTAGTAGTCGCTTCTTGCTACCACCTGGTAAATAATATCCATGCCGAATTCCGGGAAGGTTTCCAGGTCCTGGAGGATGCTCTGGCCTTTGCCGTCAATGTCCAGGGTGATGAGGAATTTCTTTTCCTTACCGGGGTCCAGGATGAAGGCCTGCCAGTAGTCGTCGGGCCTTGGTACATCAAAGTCGGTGAGGTGGCCCGTCACCTTTGCCTTGTCGTACTGTTCAAAGGGGATGTAAATGCGGACGAAGGCGTCCATAATGGTGCCCAGCTGCTTCCCCACATTTTTGATGGGGATAGTGAAGGACAGTTTCACATGGTGCATGTCCATGGACTCCACATGGAGGGGCGTCCGTTTCGATTTCAGCATACGGAGGACGCAGTCTCCCTTAATCACGGCCACCGCCCAGTAGGCAATGAAACCGAGGCAGATGATAAGGATAATCACTGCCACAATTTTAAGCAATAACAACATTCTTTACTCACTCTCCTACAAGATTTGTTTTTTCCACAGCTGCCGGGCCGAAAAGCCGTTTCACCAGAGGCGCCGCATGGGTAAGGCCGTCGGTGAAATAGAATTCATTCCTGCCTCCCCCTTCCGAGAGCCCATCCTCCTTCCGAAGGATGTCCATGCCCGCTTCCACCGTAGGCAGAGCCGGGTCGATAAAGGGAACGTCCGGAAAGACTTTCTTAAAGGCGCCAGGGGCCAGGGGATAATGGGTGCAGGCCCAGTAGCCGGCATCTATACCTAATGCATGATACTCCTTTGCCGCCTTCTGCACAAGGGCGGAAATGAAATTTTCATCTTTTCCCTGCTCTATGGCCGCCGCCACGCCGTCACAGGGTACCTCCACCCATTCCACATGGGGAAATTTCTTTTCCACATATTTCTTATGGGCATGGGTTTTGATGGAAGCAGGCGTAGCAAAGATGCCTGCCTTTTTCGTGCCCTCCGGCAGGGTGATATCAAGGCTCATCTTCACCACCGGCACCGTTCCTTCCGTAAAGGAAGGGTATACATTAAAGGAAATGGTGTTGCAGGCAATAAGTATCATTTTCACGTTCTTTCTGAGAAGGAAATCCTTGATTTCCTCTGCGAAGCGGGCAATTTCATCCCGGTTTCTTTCGCCGTAGGGATTTCTGGCGCTGTCCCCCAGAAAGACCATGCTTTCTTTGGGATATCTTTCGTGAAGCACCCGGGCCACGGTGAGGCCCCCTACGCCGGAATCCATGATGCCAATCGGTCTATTGTCCATTATTCTCTATCCCCTTTGGATAAATCAATGAGGGCCGCCAGCTTTTCCTTCGGCAGCCGCACAATCCGGCCTGTTTTCATGTCCGTATAGGTATTCACCGTGCGGCCGGTGGTAAGCAGGGCGCCGGACTTTTCGGAAACCACTTCGTATTCAAAGACCAGCCTTGCCCGGTCTACCTTGCGAAGGTAGGTTTTAATGAGGAGCACTTCGTCATACCGGGCACTCTGATGGTACTTGACTTCCACTTCCACAATGGGAAATACGATGCCCTCATCCATGAGCTCCGTGAGGTCCAGTTTCCCCTCCCGCAGGTATTCCACCCGGGCTTCTTCAAAGTAGCGCAGGTAGTTGGCATGGTGCACCACCTGCATGCCGTCGGTTTCGTAAAATTTGACTCTTCTTTTATATGTGAACATAGGAACCTCCATAACTTCTGTATTTTTTAATTATACCACAGAACCATTCTCCCGATGATGCCATGGAAAAGAGAGGTAAATGAGGAGGAGCCTCAAAATCATCTGCCATAATGCGGAGTACCATGGCGAAAAGAGATTTCTCGACTCCTCTCCATTGGTTTCACGAACCATCGGTATCATTCCGCTGCTGCCCTCCGCTCGAAATGACAGCGGGCGGAGCAGCACCTGCGCCATGAAAGGAATAAAAGTTTACTTTTCCGCAATACCTGCGTCGAAATAGCAATAGAGATGGAGAGCACTTGTAACATTTCGTTTCTTGAGTCCTGGAGGTAAGGTGGCCGGCTGCTTACGCCATTTTGAAAATATTAAGAAATATGAGAGGCAATAAAAAGCTGTGAAGGAATCATCGCTATTCCTTCACAGTTTTTTCTATTTCCCGTAGGTGTCCCATTCCATTTCCATGAGCCGCCAGTTCTGACTGGCGGAATGCTTCTGGAGCTGAAGGATGTCCTTTTGCTGTTCTTTATTTTCGGACAGGGCGGTTTCCGCTTCCCAGCGGATGTCGTTCAGCTGGTCATCGTACCTTGAGGATTCGATGTTCATCATCCTTTCCTGCAGATCCGTAATGAGGAACTGCTGGCACACCACCATGGCCAGAAGGACGGCCATGATGAGGTAGAGGGGCCGGTTTCGCTGCCAGTCCAGTTTTTCTTTCCACTGTTTCAAGGCAGTTCCTATTTCCTCATCTCATCGTCTAACTTCTTATTGTCATTCAGCATGGTGAGGTGATCCTTGGTGAATTCGATCCACAGGCGGGCGGCTCTGGAGAGGAAGCGTCCCTTCTTCCAGATGGCGTAGAGGTGGTGGGTCATTCTCGGTTCCGTCATCACCCTGGTCACCACCCGGCTGTCTTCGCTGTTGGCGGGGCAGAGGCGGGAAGGCAGGATGGCAACGCCCAGGCCGCTGGCCACGGTCTGCAGCATCAGTTCCCGCTGGCTTGTTTCAAAGACCACCTTCGGCGTGAAGCCGATTTTCTTGCAGTTGGCCAGGATATCGTCGTGCAGGTTGAAATCGTCCCGGTAGAGCACCAGGGGATAGTCTGCCAGCAGTTTCATGGGCACTTCCCTGTTTTCCTCCAACGGATAGCCCTTGGGCATGACCACGCACATTTCATCTTCCGACAGGAAGAAGGATTCGAAGTCCTTGTTCGGAATGGTGCAGATAATGCCTACGTCGATGATACCTTCCTGCACGGAGGATTCAATGACCTTGGAGCCGTGTTCATAAAGTTTGATGGCAATCTGGGGGTAGGTGCGCTTGAATTCGCCCAGAAGCTTGGCAAATACGTGGGCGTCCGTAATGGGCGGAAGGCCGATTTCGATGGTGTCCTGCTTCAGGTTGAATTCGTTTTCAAAATCCGATTTCAGATGTTCGAAAACGAAGAGGCAGCGTTTGGCGTAGTTGTAGAAAATGGTGCCAGGCGCCGTGATTTCTACGGTCTTGGCGTTGCGGATGAAGAGGGTGACGCCCAGCTCATCTTCCAGGGATTTAATCATGCGGCTGATGGCGGACTGGGAAATATGGAGGTTTCTGGCAGCCTTGCTGAAGCTCTTCTGCTGTGCTACTTCCATGAAATACTTCAAATGACGATAATCCATTCTTCTTTCCTCCTGTCGATTTTCTATTTTGACAGAAAGGCGGTTTCTGTCATGAATTCATGGGAAGCGCCGATTCAGCCCCGGGGGCAGAGCAGTGCTTCTCTTGTGTAAAAAATGACTTTATTCTATAATAATGATGTGTCTAACAGGACGCAGCCTGAGGTATAGTGTTTCATGATTTGTATAGAATGAAGTCCGGACATCTATGCATATTTATCATAGAACTATTGTACATAATTTCCAGGCATCTTGCAAGAGAAAGAGATGAAAAAGGGACTTTCCCTTCCGGATTTTCTACCGCCCGTGCTTTGGTGCAGGGAGCGTTCCCTCTCCCCTTTCCTGCAGGTATTTTCAAAGAAAAACAGGGGACTGTTTTTCAGAAAAGGAGTTGTTGATTCTGTGAGAAAAGTAAAAACAATGGATGGAAATACAGCTACTGCGTATATTTCCTACGCATTCACTGAAGTAGCTGCCATTTATCCGATTACCCCTTCCTCTCCCATGGCGGAATCGGTGGATGAATGGTCCGCCCACGGAAAGAAGAACATTTTCGGCGACACGGTTCACGTTGTGGAAATGCAGGCCGAAGGCGGCGCTGCCGGCGCTTTTCACGGCTCCCTCCAGGGCGGTGCCCTGACCACCACCTATACCGCATCCCAGGGGATGCTCCTCATGATTCCAAATATGTATAAAGTGGCAGGCGAACTGCTGCCGGGCGTATTCCACATCGCTGCCCGCGCACTGGCCAACCATGCCCTCTCCATTTTCGGCGACCACCAGGACGTCATGAGCGCCCGTGCTACCGGCTGCGCCATGCTGGCAGAAGCGAACGTCCAGGAAATCATGGACCTGGCCGGCATTGCCCATCTGGCTGCCATCAAAGGCCGGATTCCTTTCATCAACTTCTTCGACGGCTTCCGTACCAGCCATGAAATCCAGAAGGTGGAAGTCCTTGACTATGATGAACTGGCTCCCTTAATCGACCAGAAGGCTCTCGCTGAATTCCGTGCCCGTGCCCTCAATCCGGACCATCCGGTGATTCGCGGCACCGCAGAAAACCCGGATGTCTATTTCCAGCACTGCGAAGCAGCCAACCCCTTCTACAATGCCCTGCCTGAAATCGTCCAGGACTACATGGACAAAATCAGCAAAATCACCGGCAGAAGCTACCACCTCTTCGACTACTACGGCGCTCCCGATGCAGACCGCATCGTCATTGCCATCGGCTCCGTCACCGATATCTGCAAGGACGTCACCGATGCCCTGAACGCCCACGGCGAAAAGGTAGGCGTCCTGAACGTCCATCTCTACCGCCCGTTCTCTGTGAAACATTTCCTCTCCCAGATTCCGGAAACCGTGAAGAAGATTGCAGTCCTTGACCGCACCCGCGAACCCGGCGCCATCGGCGAACCGCTCTACCTGGATGTGGTTTCCGCCATCGCTTCCTCCGGCCGCTCCATCAAAGTATGCGGCGGACGCTACGGCCTTGGCTCCAAGGACGTAATTCCGGAAGATATTATGGCGGTCTATGAACACCTGAAGGAAGAAACACCGCGCCATAATTTCACCCTTTCCATCAACGACGACGTCACCGGCCTCTCCCTTGCCCCCGTTCCGGTTCCGGAAATGCCGAGCAAACTGGTTTCCTGCAAGTTCTGGGGCTTCGGCAGTGACGGCACCGTAGGCGCCAACAAGAGCGCCATCAAAATCATCGGCGACCACACAAACCTCTACGCCCAGGGCTACTTTGCCTATGACTCCAAGAAATCCGGCGGTGTCACCATTTCCCACCTCCGCTTCGGCGAAGACCCCATCCGGAAGCCCTACCTCATCCGGAAGGCCGACTACATTGCCTGCCACCGTCCGTCCTACATTTATAAATACGACCTCCTCCGTGGCTTCAAGCCCGGCGGCATTTTCCTTCTGAACTCCCCCTGGAGAAAGGAAGACCTGGACCGGGTACTGCCGGCTGCCATGAAACGGAAGCTCGCTGCCCTCCATGCGAAGTTCTACATCATCGATGCCTTTGAAATCGCAAAGAAAATCGGTCTGGGCGGCCGTATCAACATGATCATGCAGGCTGCCTTCTTCCACCTCACCCACATCATTCCCGACGCCGATGCGGTGAAGTACCTGAAGGATTCCAATGAAAAATCCTACGGCCGCAAGGGCCAGAACGTGGTGGACATGAACAATGCCGCCGTGGACGCAGGCATGACCGGCATGGAAGAAGTGGAAGTTCCATCTGAATGGGAACACGCCACCACCGGCGGCTCCATTGCCAGAGTGGCCCGTCCTGACTTCGTCAAAGACGTATGCGACGTCATGAACCGCCAGGAAGGGGACGACCTCCCTGTTTCCACCTGGAAAGGTCTGGAAGACGGCACATTCCCCTCGGGCACATCCAAGTACGAACGCCCCGCTGCTGCTATCAACATTCCTGAATGGATTCCTGAAAACTGTATCGAATGCAACCAGTGCTCCGTGGTATGCCCCCATGCCACCATCCGCCCGGTCCTGGTAACGGAAGAAGAAGCGGAAAAAGCACCGGAAGGATTCATTGTGAAAGAATTCAGGGGCCCCGTAAAGGGCCTGAAATTCCGCATCGTCATCGATCCGGAAGACTGCTACGGCTGCGGCATCTGCGCCAATACCTGCCCCGCTCCCAAGAAGGCTCTCGTCATGAAGCCTGCTGAAACTCAGCTGCCGAAACAGGAACTCTGGGACTACGCCATGAAGCTTCCTGCCCGCAAGAATCCGCTGGGCAAGGGCAACTTCAGAAACGCCCAGTTTGAACCGACCTACTTTGAATTCTCCGGCGCCTGCGCAGGCTGCGGCGAAACAGCGTATATCAATATGGTGACCCGCCTCTTCGGCGACCGCATGATGATTGCCAATGCCACCGGCTGCTCCTCCATTTACGGAGCCAGCTCCCCCTCCATGCCTTACACAAAGAACGCCAGAGGCCAGGGACCGGCATGGGCCAACTCCCTCTTTGAAGACAACGCAGAATACGGTCTGGGCATGCACTTGGGCGAAGCCAAACTTCGCGACCGCCTCACCGGCAAACTGAAGGAAGCACTCCCCGCTGCCAATGACACCGTAAAAGCTGCCATTGAAGAATGGCTGGACAAGAAGGACATCGGAAACGGCACCAGAGACAGGGCAGACAAACTGGAAGCCGCCCTCACTGCAGAAGTGGCCGCTCATCCGGAATACAAGGAACTGCTGGACCTCAAAGACCACTTCGTGAAGAAATCCCAGTGGATCTTCGGCGGCGACGGCTGGGCCTATGATATCGGCTTCGGCGGCCTTGACCAGGTTCTTGCCTCCGGCGAAGACGTGAACGTCCTCGTACTGGATACAGAAGTGTACTCCAATACCGGCGGACAGTCCAGTAAGTCCACACCGGCCGCTGCCATCGCCAAATTCGCAGCCTCCGGCAAGAAGACAAAGAAGAAGGACCTTGGCATGATTGCCGTTTCCTACGGCTACATCTACGTAGCACAGATCGCCCTGGGCGCCGACATGAACCAGGCATTCAAGGCCATCAGCGAAGCAGAAGCCTATCCGGGACCGTCCCTCATCATCGCCTACGCTCCCTGCATCAATCACGGTCTGAAAGCAGGCATGGGCAAGTCCTCTGAAGAAGAAAAGAGAGCCGTGGAATGCGGCTACTGGTGCAACTGGCGCTACAACCCCACCCTCCTGGAACAGGGTAAGAACCCCTTCCATCTGGACAGCAGAGAACCGAAAGGAAACTTCCGGGAATACCTCATGGGCGAAGTCCGCTTTGCATCCCTTGCCAAACTCTTCCCCGACAAGGCAGAAGAACTCTTCGAAAAGACCGAAAGAGACGCCAAACAGCGCCGCGAAAACTACGTCCGCATCCAGAAATCCTACGATATGGAAATCGAAGCAAGAAAAGCAGCTGAAAATAAATAATCAGCAGACTGAAAAAGCCATGGCCATGGGCCATGGCTTTTTCAAATGGGTTCAAAGGGTTCAGAGGGTGGTGGTATCGCCATTGGAGCCACTCTGCGGCTCGGGTTCAGAGTGTGCGAAAAAGGTTCTTAAGGTTCTTAGGGTTCTTAAGTTTGACGGGCCCTTGGGGCCCGAAGGTTGTGGTATCGCCGCTTCGCGGCGATGAGTATATAGTCAACGTTACGGGATTTCCCGCCGGGCACGGTCATTCTGAGCCTCCGGCGAAGAATCTCGGTACATGCCGCATTTGAGTCAAATCGGTAATAAATACCGGTCGGCGGGAAGGCATGGACACACCCTTTGAGCGGAAAGGTTCAAAAGGTTCAGAGGGTGGTGGTATCGCTGCTTCGCAGCGATGAGCATGAAGACAGCGTTACGGGATTTACATTTGTGTCTCCGGTGCTGCATGCCGGAGAGCTGAAGCCCCCTTCCTTAGGAAGGGGGTGGCGCCGTCAGGCGACGGAGGATAGGGGCGTCAGTTCGCTGCTCATTTTCGGTGTTCCTCAGGGCTCCGCCCAGCTCCTTTCTGAGAAAGGAGCCTGCGTTACGGGCTATCCTCCCCACCCGTCATCCTGAGCCGCAGGCGAAGAATCTTGGTACGTGCCGCAGCTGGGGAAATCGGCAGTAAATACCGGTCGGCGGAAGGAACTTATTGGCATTCAAACCACAAATTTCCAGTGTCCCTCAAAATTTCCCCGGCCACTTTTTGAAATTGACCAGGAGCCGAAAATTTATCTGTTCCTGTCTTTTCCATGGTATAATAAGAAAGATTTATTTTTTGTAGAAAGAGACATGACCATGAACGAATCCATATACGGCGTATGGAAGGACGCGCTGCCCCAAGTCCTCCATTTTATCGTTTCCCAAATTGAAGATTTCAGTGAAAAACGGAAGGAAGAGACCGGGGAAGCGGCCTATGAGCACCTGATTTACCGCATCAAGTCGGAGGACAGCATGCGGGAGAAATGCCGCCGGAAAGGTCTTCCGGAAAGCGCCGCCTCCGCCCTCTATGACATCCACGATGCCATAGGCATCCGCATTGTGTGCTGCTTTCTCAATGATATTTACGAAAATATCGATTTCATCCGCTCCATCCCCGGCTGCACCATTGTAAAGGGTAAGGACTACATCAAAAACGCCAAGCCCAACGGTTACCGCAGCTACCACCTGATTATCGAGCTGGAGGCGCCTTTTGAAGACGTGAAGGGACGAAACCCCGGCCATTTCTTTGTGGAAATCCAGCTCCGCACCATAGCCATGGATTCCTGGGCCAGCCTGGAGCACCAGATGAAGTACAAAAAGGACATTAAAAATCCGGAGATGATTACCAGGGAACTGAAGCGCTGCGCCGATGAGCTGGCATCCTGCGACCTGTCCATGCAGACCATCCGGAACCTTATCCGCCAGGAACACTGATGATTGTTGAAATAAAGGAGAACCTATGCGTATACTGCTTGCTGAAGATGAAAAAGATATGGCCGACGTGCTGATTGCCATTATGAAACACCAGGGCTTCGATGTGGACTGGGCGGAAAACGGTGCCGTGGCAGTGGATTTGGCTGCCCGCACCAATTATGACTGCATGGTCTTTGATATCATGATGCCCGTGAAGGACGGCATTACCGCCCTGAAGGAAGTCCGCGCCGCCGGTGATGTGACGCCGGTCATCATGCTTACCGCCAAGTCCGAAGTGGACGACCGCATCACAGGCCTTGACTCCGGCGCCGACGACTACCTCACCAAACCCTTTGCCATCGGCGAACTGCTGGCCCGCATCCGCTCCCTCACCAGAAGGGGAAGGGATTTCACTCCCTCCACCCTCTCCGCCGGTTCCACCAGCCTTGACACGGAGGAACAGGAATTGTCCGCCCATAATTCCATCCGCCTTTCCGGCAAGGAAACAAAACTTATGAAGCTCTTCATGCTTCATGAAGGGAAAAACCTGTCCACGTCCTACATTTTCCAGAAAATCTGGAGCGGTGAAAAAGGGGTGGATGAAAGCGTGGTGTGGATTTATATTTCCTACCTCCGGGAAAAGCTCTCCGCCATTAATTCGGACCTTGCCATTACCGGAGAAGAGGGAAAAGATTTCAAACTGACCGTCCGGGAGGGCTAGTATGAATCTTATCAAAAAGCTGCGCCGCCGGTTCATCCTTCTGGCCACCCTGGCGGTATTCATCATCGTGGCGGGGGCCCTTGGCCTCATCAACATGATGGGCTTCTACGCCATGCGGGAGCACTGCCTGGACACCATGACCTACATCACCCAGAACGGCGGCACCATGCCCTCCCGCTACCGCCCGGACACCACCGGTTCCTGGGGAAAGGACTTCTTCCCCGGCGTCACCTGGCCGGAGGACACGCCGGAATTTGCTTACCAGACACGGTACTTCTCCCTCCGCCTGGACAGCAGCAATCACATCACCGCGGTAAACGTGAAAAATATCGTAGCCTTTTCCGAAGAGCAGGCCGTGGAATTTGCCAAAACCGCCCTCTCCTCCCCTTTGGACAGCGGTTTCCTGCAGAAAAATAAAGCCCGCTACGGCTTCATGAAGACCACCCTCTCCGACGGCGGCACCCTCCTTGTCATTCTGGACTGCACCCGCGAATTTTCCGACGTCCACACCTTCCTGTCCTATTCCGTGTGGTTCGGCTTCATCTGCATCGTCCTCTACGTCATTATCTTCGCCTTCCTCTCCAACCGGGCCATTGCCCCCTTCGTGAGAAATCTGGAAAACCAGAAACGGTTCATCACCAACGCCAGCCACGAACTGAAAACACCGCTGGCCATTATTTCCGTGAACGCGGAAGCCATGGAAATGATGAACGGAAAGAACCAATGGACCGAAGGCATCATCAAACAGGTGCGCCGCATGTCCGGCCTCATCAGCCACCTCATCCTCCTTTCCAAGGCAGGAGAAGCCACCAAGGCCCAGCTGCAGTTTGTTTCCTTCTCCGTGAAAGACATGTGCAGCCGCCTGAAGGAGGACTTCGACCTTCTGGCCAAAGACCAGGGAAAGACACTCACCCTTTCCGTAGAAGAGGGGCTTACTGCAAAAAGCGATGAAAAATACCTTTCTGAAATCCTCCATATCCTCCTGGACAACGCGGTGAAATACTGCGACGATAAGGGCACCATCCTTCTTTCCGCCGAAAAAGGGAAGAAAAAGGATACCCTCCGCCTTGCCGTATCCAACGACTACAAAGACGGCAAAGACGTGGACTACAGCCGCTTCTTTGAACGGTTCTACCGAAACGACGAATCCCACAACAGCAAAAAATCGGGCTACGGCATAGGCCTCTCCATAGCCCGGGAACTCTCCGCCCTCCTCTCCATCCCTCTCACCGTGGAATATAAGGACGGAAGGATTGCCTTTGTATTGACAGTAAGGATGAAATAAGAGAAAGGGTTCAGAAGGTTCAACGGGTTCAGAAGGTTCAGAGGGTGGTGGTAGGCGCCCTTTGAAAATAAGGGGGCGCCAGTTTGGATAAAACCTTTACAACCGCACTGGCGGGCGTAAAAAACAGGCAAACCGGGCTTCGCCCGAAATGCACCCCTTCTGCCTACGGCACCTCCCCCGGAGGGGGGAGGTTAGCTCTACTTGTCCCTTAGAGCTAACTTAAGCTGCTCACTGCATAGCATCGCAAGAACTTCCCCCTCCGGGGGAAGTTCCGCCGTAGGCGGGGATAGGGGTGCATTTCCAGCGCGCCGAAGGCGCGGTTTGCTTGTTTTCCCTTCGCCCGCCAGGGCGGTTGTTTGTTTTTCCATTTCGCGGAGCGAAATTATATACTTATCGCCCGCCAGGGCGATACCTTCCCCTTTGAACCTTCTGAACCTTCTGAACCCTTTGAACCCTGCCACGCAGTGGCTTCAATGGCGATACCACCCCCTCTGCACCTTCTGAACCCTCTGAACCCGGGCTGCCGAAGGCAGCCCTTTTCCTTGACATCTCCTTTCTCAGGTAGTATTCTTTCTATTGGAAGATATGTCTGTACCGGCCTCATAGGGGCATCTCCATTCGGGAGAGCTTGAAATGACATGGACAGGCAGGCCTTTGGAAAGAATTTCTTGTGATGGCTGCGTAGTATCCCCAGGGAGCTTCAGCGGCTGCAGAAGGGAAAAGATTTCGGCCCATATTTTCCAAAAAAATTCATATCGCTTGGATTGTAATAACCGAGACGAATGCAGAGATTTCAAACAGCGGGCATCCTTTTCGGGTGCCCTTTTTGATTTCCGGGGCGCTGACTGCAGAGCAGCAGTTTTCTGGTGACGTAAAAAAGACGCATTCCCTTTGGAGTGCGCCTTTTTTGTTGAAATCCTGTCCCGTTGTTGCAGAAAAGCAGTAGGGAGTATCTCCCGGGAAGGATGGCAGAAAATGATTCTTTGCCGCAAAATCAGTGAATTGAAAGAGTTTGTCCACCAGTGTAAAAAGGAAGGAAAGACCATCGGTCTTGTCACCACCATGGGTGCCCTTCACGAGGGCCATGCATCCCTCATCAAAGCGGCCCATGCGGAAAATGACGTCACCATTACCACGGTTTTCGTGAACCCCACCCAGTTCGGTCCCAACGAGGACTATGCCAAGTATCCAAGGACTCTGGAGCATGACATGAAGATTGCGGAAGCTGCCGGTGCAGACCTTCTCTTTGCTCCTACGCCGGAGGAAATGTACCCCCACAAGGACCCCACATGGGTAGAAGTGTGCGGTCCCATTACGAAGGTCCTCTGCGGCAGGACCCGTCCCATCCATTTCAGAGGAGTTGCTACGGTGTGCACCAAGTTCTTCAACCTCACCGAATGCGACCGCGCCTACTACGGCCTGAAGGACGCCCAGCAGACCCAGGTGCTTCAGCGTATGGTGGAGGACCTTTTCATGAATGTCACCCTCCGCATCATGCCTATCGTCCGTGAAGCAGACGGCCTGGCCAAGAGTTCCCGGAACGTATACCTGTCGCCGGAAGAACACAAGGCGGCCCTGGTGCTCTCCAGAAGTCTGAAGCACGCCAAGGAAGCCTTCGACAAGGGAGAAAGAAGCAAGGAGAAACTGATTTCCCAGGTCACCGATGAAATCAAAGAAGAGCCCATGAGCGACATTGATTACGTGGAAATGTACGGCATGCCGGGCCTTACGGAAATCAAAGACACCGTGACAGGCAAAGCCCTTCTGGCTGTGGCTGTGAAATTCGGCAAAACAAGACTCATTGATAATGTAGTACTGGAGGCGGAATAATGACCTATACCATGATGCACGGCAAAATCCACCGCGCCACTGTAACCGAAGCCAATCTGGAATACATGGGAAGCATTACCATCGACGAAGACCTCATGGATGCCGCCGGCATCCTTCCCGGTGAAAGGGTGCAGATCTGCAACAACAACAACGGCGCCCGCCTGGAAACCTATACCATTCCCGGCAAGAGAGGAAGCGGCGTCATCTGTTTGAACGGTGCTGCCGCCCGCTGCACCGCCATCGGCGACGTGGTCATCATCATCGCCTACGCCCAGATGGATGAAAAAGAAGCCCGCACCTTCGTGCCGAAGGTGGTCATGGTGGACGCGAAAAACCATCCCCTGAAGACAAGGGGCGCAGAAAAAGAAAGGGAAATCGGCTGATTTCCGGTCCCCTTCCTTCCGGACATTCCGTGAAGGATGCTCCCGGAAGGAAATATTTCCACAAAGGAGTTTCCTATGCTCAATAAAATCATCCGTATCTGTACCCGCTACATGGCGGTGGGCGTCATACTGGCCGGCATTTTCGGCATATTCTTCCCCTCCGTCATGAAGCCCCTTTCCCCCTACATACCTATCATGCTGGGCATCATCATGTTCGGCATGGGCATGAGCCTTTCGCCCAAAGATTTCCAAAACGTATTCCGGCAGCCTAAGAACGTGGCCCTGGGAAGCCTTCTCCAGTTCATCATCATGCCGGCCCTGGCGGCTGTCCTCATCAAGATTTTCGCCCTGCCCCCTGCCATCGCCATCGGCGTGGTGCTGGTGGGCTGCTGCCCCGGCGGCACCGCGTCCAATGTGATTTCCTACATTGCCCACGCCGACGTGGCCCTTTCCGTTTCCATGACCATGGTGAACACCATCCTGGCCCCCTTCGTCACCCCCTTCCTCATCTGGCTCATCGCCGGCGCCTGGGTGGATATCAGCTTCACCGCCATGATGATGTCCATCATCAAAATGGTGCTCCTCCCCCTGCTCATCGGCGTAGGATTCAACTACTTCTTCCCAAGACAGGTGGCCAAAGTGACTAAGGTGATGCCCATGCTCTCCGCCCTCGTCATCATCTTCACCGTAGGATGCGTGGTGTCCCTCTCCGGCCGCACCATCCTGGATAACGGCCTCATCATCCTGGCGGTGGTCATCCTCCATAACCTGGGCGGCATGGCCCTGGGCTTCTTCTGCGCAAAGAAATTCGGTATGACCAAAGCCCAGATCCGCGCCATGTCCATCGAAGTGGGCATGCAGAACTCCGGCCTCGCCTCCACCCTGGCCCTCATGTACTTCACCGCCGCCGGCGGCATCGCCGGTGCCATCTTCTCCGTATGGCACAACGTGTCCGGTTCCCTCTTCGCCTCCTGGTGTGTGGGACGGGATGAGGAAGAAATGGAAACCAAGCCGGCCGTGCAGGTGCAGGTGAAATAATTTTATGCAATAAAAACAGTGTCCTCCTTTACGGGACACTGTTTTTTGCTGGAAAAGGTTCTAAAGATTGACATCCGCCTGTAGCGGCTGAAGGTTCGGAGGTTTGACAGGCCTAACGGTCAGTCGATTAAAAGGAAGGCCCTTTTATGGGCAGGCTATGAGTCAACTTCGACTGACTTGCACATTCTCTGCAGAATGTGCACAGGCTGAGGGTTGTGGTATCGCCATTGGAGCCACTGCGTGGCAGGGTTCAAAGGGTTCAAAAGGTTCAAAGGGTTCAGAGGGAAAGGTATCGCCCTGGCGGGCGATGAGTTTTATAATTTCGCTTCGCGAAATGGAAAACCAAACAACCGCCCTAGGGAAGCGCTGATTAAATCGTTATCGGATTTCATTCTTGTATTTTTATTCAATACGAGGAATAAGTCGACGCGAATAGCGAGCTATTTAAGGAGGCTTATGACGAAGTATTGAATAAAAATACTTATGAAATTCGATTCTGCGAATTAATCAGTGCTTCCCTAGGGGCGTAAAAAACAGGCAAATCGGGCTTCGCCCGTTGGAAATGCACCCCTTCTGCCTACGGCACCTCCCCCGGAGGGGGAGGTTTGCTCTCCGCTTACCCTTGTGCTAACTTAAGTCGCTCATTGTATTGCGCCGCTAAAACTTCCCCCTCCGGGGGAAGTACCGCCGTAGGCGGGGATAGGGGTGCATTTCCTCGCGCCTATGGCGCGGTTTGCATGTTTTCCCTCGCCCGCCAGGGCGGTTGTATGGTTTTATTTATACTGGCGGCGCAGCCGCCCACCACAACCCTTTGAACCTTCTGCACCCTTTGAACCAGCCCGCTTTCAGCGGGCCGAACCCTCTGAACCCTCACGCCGAAGGCGTGCCCTTTCCACCGTTTCTCCCCAGGTTTGTATAAGCTCCCCGCCGGTAATGATGACGATGGCAGCCAGGTGGAACCAGATGAAGAGGACCACCAGACCGATAAGGGAGCCATAGGTAATGCCCATGGATGACACATGGAGAATATAGTATCCGTAGGCAGCGGTCAAGGCGATCCAGATGGAAGTCACCAGGAAAGCAGTGGGAATGACCCGTTTCCAGTCAGACCTTCTTCCGGCAGGGGCATATTCGTAGAAGGCGGCCAGGGAGAAGGCAATGATGGCAAAGGGAATACCGAATTTCACCACTGTCCACAGTTTCAGGAAAAGCTCGGGCACCCGGAAATAGTAGGCAATGGCATAGACCACGGCGTTGCCGAAGACGATGAGCCCCAGGGACAGGATCATGGCGAAGGAAATAAAAAGGGTGAAAATGATGGACTTCGCATTCACCCGCACATAGGACTGCTTATTTCGGTCGCCGTAAACCGCCAGGTCCGTGGAGCGAATCAGCGTATCCACTCCCTGGGAGGAGGTCCAGAGAGCACCGGCAAGACCAATGAACAGCCAGATAGAGCTTCGGGCTTGGATAATGCGGAGGATATTGGTCTCCATGGTCACTGCCACGTCCGCCGGGAGGTAGGAAAGAAGGCTCAGTATCACATGAATCTGGGGCGCTGCGAAGAAAAGCATACTGTTTACCAGGAAAATCATGAAAGGAATGAGTCCCAGAATGAAATAGTAGGTGGTCTCCGCCGCCAGGGCTGTCACATTGTCGTCGTTAAAACGCTGGATAAGCCGCTTGATAAAAAACAGCGCATTGCTGTCCGTACTTTTCGGTTCCATGGGCTTCCTCCTTTCCTGTATCTCATTTTATTATACCCTATCTATGAGAAAAGGGGAAAGTTTACGGGGCTTGCCCCGCAGGTTATGGCCGCCTGTCGGCGGCGGGTTGTGTAGAAGGGTTGTGTTCGCTTTCGCTCAGGGGGCAACAGCGCCTCCAGCGCTGAGGATTGTGGTATCGCCCTTGCGGGCGATGAATATATGCCGCCAAGGGCGGCAGCAAAACCTTTACAACCGCGCCTAACGGCGCGAGGAAATGCACCCCTTCTGCCTACGGCACCTCCCCCGGAGGGGGAGGTTTGCTCTACTTGTGCCTTAGAGCTAACTTAAGTCACTCATTATATAGCGCCGCTAAAACTTCCCCCTCCGGGGGGAAGTACCGCCGTAGGCGGGGATAGGGGTGCATTTCCTCGCGCCAAAGGCGCGGTTGTACGGTTTTTTCCGCCCGCAGGGCGGTTGGCTTGTTTTCCCTCGCCCGCCAGGGCGGTTGTACGGTTTTATTTATACTGGCAGCGCAGCTGCCCACCACAACCCTTTGAACCTTCTGCACCTTTTGAACCCTCTGAACCCTCACGCCCGCAAGGGCGTGTCCATGCAGCCGCCTACCTCCACCCTCTGAACCCTTTGAACCAGCCCGCTTTTAGCGGGCCGAACCCTCTGAACCCTCACGCCATAGGCGTGTCATTTATGTTCCTTATACCCCAGTTCTCTCAATATATAATCTTTATTCTTCCAGTCTTTGCTGACCTTGACCCAGAGATCCAGGAATACCGGGGCACCGATGAGGCTCTGGATTTCTTCTCTCGCTTCCTGGCCGGCGGCTTTGAGTACGCTCCCTTTTTTGCCTATGATGATTCGTTTCTGGGAGTCCCGTTCCACGTAAATGGTGCAGCGGATGTAGACTTTACCGTTGTCCCTTTCGGAGAATTCTTCGGTGAATACGCCGATGGCGTGGGGCACTTCGTCCCTGGTGCGGGTGAGGAGTTTTTCTCTCACAATTTCCTGGACGATATTTCTTTCCGGCTGATCGGTAACCATGTCATCAGGGAAGTATTTCGGCCCTTCCGGCATGTACTTTACCACGCATTTCATGAGTTCATCCAGGTTTTCACCGGTTTTAGCGGAAAGGGGGATGATTTCAGCGAAGGGGTAAATCTTGCTGTACTGCACGATTTTCTTCAGCACTTCTTCTTTGGAAATGAGATCGGTCTTGGAGAGGGCCAGAATCACCGGCACCTTCCTGTCCTTCAGGAGGGAGAGGATGTAGCGGTCTCCGGCGCCCAGGGGGTCGTTCACGGCGCAGAGGAAGACAATCATGTCCACCTCGTCCAAGGCGTCCATGGTGCTCTGGCGGATGGCTTCGCCCAGCTTGCTCTGTGGTTTGTGCATGCCCGGGGTGTCCAGGAACACCACCTGGGAATTGTCGCCGTTCCACACGCCGGTGATTTTATTTCTGGTGGTCTGGGCGTGGGCGGAGACGATGGAAATCTTTTCTCCCAGAAGGGCGTTCATGAGGGTGGATTTCCCCACGTTAGGACGGCCCACCAGGGCGGCGAAGCCGGAGTGAAATTTCTTGTCTGTTTCTGTCATGGATTCTCCTTATGAATCAGTTCTTCTGCCTTAAAGGAAGAAGGAAATAGTTCTTCCAGTGTATAGGTGCGGTAGTCGTCCGGCGACTTGCCGCATATGATAAGGGGCACATGAAATTCAGCCATCACCTGGCGGCAGATGCCGCAGGGCATGGTGTAGTCTTCATGGCTCCCGATGATGGCGATGGCGGAAAATCTGCGCTTTCCGTCGGCAATGGCGCTTCCTATGGCATTTCTTTCGGCGCAGAGGGAGGCGGGATATGACACATTTTCCATATTGCAGCCCCTGTAGACGGTGTCGTCTTCCGAGAGAAGCGCCGCCCCCACGGGGTAACGGGAGTAGGGAGAGTAGCTTTTCTTCCTTGCTTCCTCCGCCTGTTCCAGAAGGCCTTTGATGTCACTGGCCTTCATGTTCCGCTTCCAGCTTTCCTTCTGTCATCATGCGGGTAATGCCGCAGGCACCCAGGATGTCTTCCTCCGCCTTCCTCATGGCCTTCTTTTCTTCCGGATCATAGTGGTCGTAGCCCAGAATATGGAGGAAACCGTGGACAGAAAGGTAAGCCATTTCCCTTTCCTTGCTGTGTCCGAATTCCTTAGCCTGGTCCACTGCCCGGTCCAGGTTAATAACGATATCGCCCAGCGCCTTTTCTTCTTCCGGAATGTCGTCTTCCCCTTCATTCAGGGCAAAAGAGAGCACGTCGGTGGGAGCATCCACGTGGCGGTAGTCCCGGTTCAGCTCATGAATGGTTTCACCGTCACAGATGAGCACGCTGATTTCCGCATCTTCCGGCACCTTCTGCAGCTCCGCCCCCTTTTCCAGCACCCTGTGAATCAGTGCTTCCAGTTCTTCACTGTAAAATTTCATATCGCTGTAATTAATCGTGATTTCCATGGCTGCTGCCTCCGTTTTTATTTCTTCTCTTTGCATCTTCCTCATAGGCATGGATAATGGCGGCCACCAGGTCGTGGCGCACCACATCGTCCTCTGTGAAATGAACCTGTCCGATATCCTTTACACCATCAAGCACCCGAAGAGCATCAATGAGCCCGCTCTTCACATGGGGCGGCAGGTCGATCTGCGTAACGTCGCCGTTCACCACCATTTTCGACCTGAACCCCAGACGGGTGAGGAACATTTTAATCTGCTCCACCGTCGTATTCTGGGCCTCGTCCAAAATGACGAAGGACTTCTCCAGTGTCCGTCCCCGCATATAAGCCAGGGGCGCCACTTCAATCTGCCCCTTCTGCTGGAGCCGCATGAACTCCTCGGGGCCGAACATATCCAGAAGGCCGTCGAAGAGAGGCCGGAGATAGGGATTTACCTTCTCCTGCATATCGCCGGGCAGGAACCCCAGCTTCTCCCCTGCCTCCACCGCAGGGCGCACCAGGATGATGCGCTGCACATCGTGATTCCGAAGGGCAAAGGCCGCCAGCGCCACCGCCAGATAGGTCTTTCCTGTGCCCGCCGGACCGATGCCGAAGGTGATGGAATGATGCCGGATAGCGTCTACATAAAACTTCTGCCCCAGGGTACGGGGACGGATGGGATTGCCGCTTTTAGTGAAATTGATGATATCTTCTTCCATTTCCTGGAGAAGATGCTCCTTCCCCTCGTCCAGAAGAGTCATCACCAGCCGCACCTGCCGCTCCGACAGCCGGATGCGCTCACGCACCATGTGGCGGAGACGCTCCACCACCGCCGCCGCCTTCTTCACCGCCTCGTCTTCTCCCTTGATGCGGATGAGATTGCCCCGGCCCGACAGGTCGATGCCATAATGGTCACCGATGACCTTGAGATAGGAACTGTCTCTTTCAAAAATATGGGACGCTTCCTGCTGGTCCCTGATGAGTATTTCTTCTACCCGTTCCGTAATCATATTTCCTTTCGTCACACAATTCTCATTTCAAAAAACGTCTCACCGCACTGCCGTCCAGATAATCACACCGGCAGCCCTGGGTAATATTTCTTTCCTCCAGAAGCCGGTCGATGGCATCCTTCACTTCCCACCAGGGAGAGCCGCCGTTCACGGTAATCGTATTTCCGCCCGACGCCCGGCCCACCATGCGCTGCACCACGATATCCTTCCGAAGATAAGAAAGAAACAGCACTGCCCGCTCCATGTACTCCTCCATGGGAAGCAGGGGAACCTCCCCCTTCTCATACATGTCCGAGAGCTTCGTCCCCTTCACGATATAAAGAGAATGGAGCTTCACCTCCGTCACCGGAAGGGCCGAAATGATTCTCGCCGTCTCCGCCACATCCAGCCGGTCATCCCAGGGCAGATCCGCAATCACATGGGTGCAGAGATCAAAGCCATACCGCCCGATGCGGATGGCAGCGTCAATAAACTCCGCAAGCCCGTGGCACCGGTTCAGGATGGCAAGGGTGTGCACATTGCTGCTCTGGAGCCCCAGCTCCACCGTCACATCCTTCCCGTACTTCAAAGACGCCTCCTTCAGGATATCCAGGTACGCCTCATGAATACAGTCCGGCCGCGTAGACACATCCACCGCCACCACCGCCGGATGGCTCATGGCCTCTTCCACCCAGCCTTTGAAATCCGGAAGGGCTGCGTAGGTATTCGTAAAATTCAAGAAATAGGCAATAAACTTCTTCGCCTTGTACTTCGGCCCCACATGGGCCATACTCCTGTCCAGCTGGCGGGTAATACCCATCCCCACCGCCTTCGTCTCATAATCGGCGCCGATGGACCCGCAGAAAATGCAGCCCGCCGACGAAAGCTGCCCGTCCCGGTTCGGACAGGTCACCGGAAGAGATACGGGAATCTTGTACACCTTCTCCCCGTACCGCTCCTTCAGATAATCAGAATAATTCCTGTAACGCTCCATACATCTCCTGTACTTCAATAAACAATGAGTCAATATAATTATATAACAAGCGGGACCAAGTTCAAAGGGGCGCTTTGCAGCCCAGGTTCAGAGGGGAAGGTTGACGGCCCTGCGGGCCAAAGGTTATGGCCGCCTGCGGCGGCAGGTTGTGTTCGCTTCGCTCAGGGGGCGACAGCCCTTCGGGCTGAGGGTGGTGGTGGGCGTAAATAAGTTTTACCTTTAACAAATCGCCCCTTTTCCAATTAATGGGGTGGCAAGCGAACACGATTCGTAAGGAGACGCAGGCTACTGAGAATCGTGTGAGACGCTTTCCCGTGGAGAGACGTCACCTATAGGCGACAGAGGGGGTGCATTTTACACCTTTGAAGGCCGCCTTTTATGATAAAACCTTAAAAACCGCCCTACGGGCGTAAAAAAACAGGCAAACCGGCTTCGCCCGAGGAAATGCACCCCTTCTGCCTACGGCACCTCCCCCGGTGGGAGAGGTTTTAGCGGCTCTTCGCCTTGAGATGCTTAGGAGATAAAAGCTGAGCGTAGAGCAGACTTCCCCCTCCGGGGGAAGTACCGCCGTAGGCGGGGATAGGGGTGCATTTCCTCACGCCAAAGGCGTGGTTGTATGGTTTTTCCGCCTGAAAGGCGGTTTGCATGTTTTCCCTCGCCCGCCAGGGCGGTTGTTTGGTTTTATCATACTGGCGCCCAATTATTTTTGAAGGGCGCCTACTACCCCCTTTGAACCCTGTGAACCCTTTGTACCCTCTGACCCCTCACGCCCGCAGGGCGTGTCTATTGATATTTCTAAATATATATAGTAAAATATGAATATAGGAACTATTATATTTCAAAAAGGAGGTCCATCATGGATACCAAAGGAAAAGGCTTACTCTATGAAATGAAGAACGGTTACCCCATCACCATGACAGAGGAAGAATACAGGGCGAAAGAAAAAGAAATTCGCTCCATAGCTTCCGACCTTTACGTCAATATGGACGTACTAAACCTTTTGGAAAAGGACTACAAGCTGAAACTTCTCGTCCTCTCCATGGCCTCCTACTTCGGCTTCGACCGGGCCACCGGCGAAGACCTCCTTGCTGCCAGCCATCTCACCTGCCCCGAAGGACTGAACCCCATGAAATACTTCTTCATGAAAGCCGGCTGGACCCCCTATTACCTGGAATACACCTTCAAAGAAGACCTTGGCACCCACTTCCATGAAGTCATGGACACCTTCTACACCGACGTGGAATTCTACATGGACATGTCCGAACACCTCCAGTACGTGCGCCTCCCCAACGCCCTGCGAATCATCTGAGGACACACCTGCCTAATCGTATTTTGCTCCCGCTTGCGGAGTGACATTCGTGCTGTCATCTTTCCAAATATGAAAAGAGGCCATGAAGAAATGATGGATATTTCTTCATGGCCTCTTTTGCCACTGTAAAAACTCCTGATTCGTCCCATGTTGATGCGCGGTAGAGCTCAGGCGTTCTGTTTCGATGAATCGGCCAGGGGTAGCCGCCGAAGCGGAATGTCTGTGTCGTCAGGGAAAAGCAGGTATAGCCATATTTGCCACCAGGATTGTGGGGGAGCACTGCTTAAATCGCAGAATTGAATTTCATAAGTGTTTTTGCTCAATCCTTCGTCATCAGTCTCCTTAAATAGTTTACTATTCGCGTCGACTGCTTCCTTGTATTGAGCAAAAACACAAGAATAAAATTCAATAACGATTCAAGCAGCGCTCCCCCTCACAGGTCATCCTCAGGAGTTTTTATGGAGTTTTCGGCGCGCCGGAGAGGTGAAATTCATGAAGGCTCCGTTCCTTTCCTCCCTGCTTCCATGGATTGTGCACCGCAGGATTTGGAAAGACCTTCGCCAGGCCCTTTCGCCTCTCTGGTCATATAGTCTGATAAGCAGGATAGATGTATCAGGTATAAAAAAGGGGCGCGGCTTCGCCGCAGGTTGTGTAGGAAGGTTGTGTAGGAAGGTTGTGTTCGCTTCGCTCAGGGGCCACTGTGCAGTCCGGGTTCAGAGAGTTCAGAGGGGAATGCCGGCGGCAGGTTGTGGGCGTCTATAAATAATTGAAGGCGCCTCTTATAATAAAACCTTTACAACCGCCCTGACGGGTGAAGGGAAAACAGGCAAACCGGGCTGGCGCCCGAGGGAAATGCACCCCTATCCCCACCTACGGCGGTACTTTCCCCGGAGGGGGAAGTTCTAGCGGCGCCATACAATGAGCGACTTCAGTTAGCACAAGGGAAAGCATAGAGCAAATCTGCCCCTCCGGGGAAGAAGCCGCCGCAGGCGGCAGAAGGGGTGCATTTCCTCGCGCCAAAGGCGCGGTTGTATGGTTTTCCCTCGCTCGAAAGGCGGTTGTTTGGTTTTATAAAAAAGAGGGCTCCCCCAATCATTTGAAGGAGCCCCCACCAAGGCCACCGCAAGGCGGTATATAAAATACATCGCCCAAAGGGCGCCACCACAACCCTCACGGTCATAGGCCGTGTCAAACTTTAGACCCCTAAGAACCCTCGGCCCCAAGGGCCGTCAACCCTCACGCCCGAAAGGGCGTGTCCATAAGGGCGCCACCACAACCCTCACGGCTGAAAGCCGTGTCAAACCTGAGAACCCTCGGGGCGAAAGCCCCGTTCATCTTAAAAACCCTCACGCGAAGCGTGTCATTTTTCCGGGAATGGGGGCCAGCCCATTTCCTTGCCGCCGATAATGTGGGCGTGGAAGTGGAAGACCGACTGTCCTGCTTTTTCTCCTGTATTGATGACCAGGCGGAAGCCGCTTTCTTTGAGGCCTGCTTCCAGGGCGATTTTCTTTACCACCAGGAAGAAGTCAGCAAAGTTCTTGTTGTATTCTTCATCGAAAGCAAGGATGTTGTCCACGTGTTTCTTCGGAATCACCAGGATGTGCACCGGCGCACAGGGTTCGATGTCCTTGAATGCATACCAGTTTTCATCTTCATAGACTTTGGTGCTGGGGATTTCACCGGCAGCGATTTTGCAGAAAATACAATCAGCCATTCTTATTCCTCCTCTGCTAACACCCCTGACAGGCCTTCTTCCGTAATGGTATCAATCCTGACAGGATACATTTTTCCTCTTTCTATATGTGAATCCCTGATGGACACGCGGATGTACTCATCCGTGAGGCCTTCAAAGAATCCATCCTTCATTTCTTCAGCCAGCACGTGGACCACCTGGCCCATGAACTGCTTCCGATAGTCCAGGGCGATGTCCTTTTCCAGTTCCTGCACCCGGTGTACCCTTTCTTTTTTCACCTCATTAGGCACCTGGTTCGGATAGGAAGCCGCCGGCGTGCCGGTGCGGCGGGAATATGGAAATACGTGAATGCCGGAAAAACGGATTTCCTTCAGGGTTTCCAGGGTCTCCTGGAAATTTTCCTCTGTTTCTCCCGGGAATCCGACGATGAGATCGGTGGTGAGGGCAATGCCCGGCACCTTTTCCCGGAGTTCGGAAATCAGTTTCTTGAACTGGGGCAGACGGTAATGACGGTTCATGCCCTTCAGCACGGCATCGGAGCCGGACTGGATGGGCAGGTGGAGATGTCGGCATACCTTCGGTTCGTTCTGCATGATGGAAATGAGATCTTCCGAAAGTTCCACGGATTCCACGGAGCCCAGACGAATGCGAAGGAGATCCGGAATCTTCACCAGCTCCGCCACCAGAGTGGCCAGGGAGGTGCCGTCGTGGAGGTCCTTGCCGTAATTGCCAAGATGGATGCCCGTCAGGACCACTTCCCGGTAGCCCTGGGAAACCAGTTTCCTGATTTCATCCACCGCATCCTTCTGGAGGCGGGATTTCAGCTTGCCCCGGGCGTAGGGAATGATGCAGAAGGTGCAGTAATTATCGCAGCCCTCCTGCACCTTCACGAAAGCCCGGGTCCTCACTTCACCGGAAATATCGACGGACATATTTTCAAAATGGTCCACCTTCATAATGTCCACGGTCTCATTGAGAGGCTTTTTGTCCGTGCGGTGCATGGCTTCTTCCACGTAGTCCACAATGTGGGAGCGGTTCTGGATGCCTACAATCACATCCACGTCCCCCATCTTTTCAAACACCTCCGGCGCCAGCTGGGCATAGCAGCCGGCTACGGCGATGATGGCGGAAGGATGGGCCCGGCGGATACGGCGTACCATCTGCCGCGATTTTCTGTCACCGATGCTGGTGACGGAGCAGGTATTGACGACGTACACATCCGCATCATCGTCCTCCCCTGCCTGGGTGTACCCGTTCCTGATAAAGAGGGTACGCATGGCGTCGCTGTCGTACTGGTTGACCTTACAGCCAAGAGTGAGAAAGGACACCTTTTTTCCTGAGTTTAAATTATTTTTTTCCATGAGTTCATTATAACACGGAGGAAAGAAAAGAATAAAGGGTTCTGAGGGTTTCCCCCTTTTATAGTGCCCCCTGCACAGGGGGAAAGGTGGTACGCAGTACCAAAGGGGGCCGTGAAAAAAGGTTCTTAAGTTTGACCGGCCGTCGGCCGGAAGGTTCTAAAGTTTGACGGCGGCTCTGCCGCCGAGGGTTATGGTGGGCGGCTTATGGACACGCCTTTGGCGTGAGGGTTCAGAATGTTCAAAAGGTTCAGAGGTTTGACGCGCCTGTGGCGCGAGGGTTGTGGTAGGCGTAAATAAGTTTTACCTTTAACAATCTCCCCTTACTTATAAGTGGGGTGGCAAGCGAACACGATTCGTAAAGAGCCGCAGGCGACTGAGAATCGTGTGAGACGCTTTCCCGTGGAGAGACGTCGCCTATAGGCGACAGAGGGGGTGCATTTTACACCTTTGAGGGCGCCATTATGATAAAACCTAAAAAACCGCCCTGACGGGCGTAAAAAAACAGGCAAACCGGGCTTCGCCCGTGGAAATGCACCCCTATCCCCGCCTTCGGCGGTACTTCCACCCGGAGGGGGAAGTCTGCTCTCCGCTTACCCTTGTGCTAACTTAAGTCGCTCATTGCATAACGCCGCTAGAATCTCCCCCTCCGGGGTGGCAAGCGAACGTGATTTGTAGGGGAGCGACAGCGACCTGAAAATCACGTGAGACGCTTTCCCGTGGAAAGAAGCCGCCGCAGGCGGCAGAAGGGGTGCATTTCCTCGCCCGCAGGGCGGTTGTATGGTTTTCCAACGAGCGAAGCGAGTCTGGCATGTTTTCCCACGGGTGAAAACCCGGTTGTATGGTTTTATTGTCCCACCGCTTGCGGAGGGGAAGGTGGTGGCGCCAGCCACCAAAGGGGGAATGCATTTCCCCGCCCGCCAGGGCGGTTGTAAAGGTTTTATACAAACTGGCGCCCAGCATTTTTTGAAGGCGCCCACCACGGCCTTTGCCCCTTGAGCGGAGCGAACACAACCCTTGGCCCGTGCGTTAGCACAGGGCCATACGCCCCTCTGCGGCCAGCGGCCGCAGGCCCCTACGGGAATACAGCCGCCCCGCCGACTGGTATTTACTGGCATTTGAATCACTTGCGATTTTTACCGAGATCCTTCGCTTGCGCTCAGGATGACGGTGGGAGGCGGGCCCCCAGCCACTAGTCACCAGCTACCAGCCACCACGCCCGCAGGGCCTGTCCATCGAAGCGGCTCCTTATGTTATAATATATACAAAACTCCAATTTTGTTCCACATAAAAGGGAGGACGACTGCTATGAACGACACGCAGAAAAAGGAGGAGACCCTGCTGCTTGCCTGCTCCCGGGAAATCCTTCATGCATATTATGAAAAGAATGAAATCACCATGCTCCTTGCCTTCATGGCCCAGGACATCACCTGGTGCGGCGCCGGTTCCACCATGGTTGCATCGGGGCGGGATGGGGTGACCCGTTTCTTTATTACCGCCAGGGACAAAATGATTCCCACCATCCTCAGTAATGAGCAGTGGATTTCCCATGCCCTAAGCGACGATTTGTGGCTTTTCATGGCTTCTGCCGATGTGGAAACGGCGCCGGAGCTTGCGCTTTTTCTGAAGGAACATTTGAAATGCGATTTCCTGTACCGCAGAAATCCCGAGGCCGGAAGCGGCAGGGGATGGGAGCTGGTGCACCTGAACAATTCCATTTCCTACAACAAACTGGAGGAGAAGGAAACCTTTGCGGTTACCGAAGGAGTAAAGGACCTGTGGCTTCGGAACCACTACGGCACCGGCATCATGGACGACGGGAAGAAAGAAGAGCTCTTCCGCACAGTGAATGAAAAGGTGTTCCGCTACCTGGACGAGGACACAAGGAAAGTTCTGACAGTTCTTTCCCTTTTCCACCGCTTCTCCATGAACAAAGCCCTCTTCATGTGTCCCGACGTGGATGTACCTGCCATCCTTTCCAGTCAGGAAAAGAGCGGCCTTTTTCTCTATCTGAACCGGCAGACCCATAAATACTTTTTCTTCCCTCTCATGAAGGAATTTCTCCAGTCCGAATTTAAGCTCTGGAGCGAGGAAACCCAGCGGCAGTACCTGGACAAGGCCGCCCACTGGTACTACTCCATGGGAAGCCTTCCCGAGGCCATGCGTTTTGCCAGCCTGGCAAAAAACTACGAACTCTCCCTTGCCATCCTCGACAAAGGCGTCGACACCATCCTCCTCGCCGGCCCCCGCATGTACCCCGCCGACCTTTTGGACCACATTCCCGACCACATCATGAAAAAGCACCTGAAAACGGTGATTCTCATGCTCTATGACCTCTATTTCTCAGATCTTCAGGGAGCCTATCGAAAAAATCTGGCCCGCATCCAACGAATGGGACTGGACACCCTGGGCAGAGTGGCCATGGATTTTCTGGAAGGCACCACAACCTTCAACGACCTGGACAAAATGATTTCCTACTGCACCAAAGCACAGTCCGCTATCCACAGACTCCGGGCAGAAGAAGAATTCCGGGCGCCCCGTCTTGGCTTCTGCTGCCCCTCCTTCACCACCATGTATCACGCCGCCCCCGGAAAGTACAGAGAAGAAATGGAGAAACTCACCACCCTCAAGTCCATCATGAACGACATCAACGGCGTGGACGACAAAGGCGCCTGGAAATACTATTTCAAAGCAGAATACTCCTTCTACACCGGCCGGTTCGACCAAGCCATCACATACCTCTCCTACCTGGAAGCCACCGAAGGATACAGGGAAGACCTGTCCCTCCAGATCCGCTGCCTCCACTACCGGGGCCATCTGGCCTACCTGATGGGAAACGCAGAGGAACTCCAGCGCACCAAAAAACAAATGCAGCAGATTACCCTCATAGCAGAACCCCACCAGGCCTTAATCGCCCACATGAGCCTGGAAGGCTTCTACCTCATCTTCCCAGGCGCCCGCGAAGAGTTCAAGAAAACCATGAAGATTAACAGCTCCATGTACTACTTCCCTGCCTGCACCTACCTGGACATACTGGAGGACGAAAGCCTGGTGCGCCCCGGCAGCGCCCTCCCCCTCCTCTCCTCCGCCATCCGCCACGAAAGACTGGCCAAACAGAGGAAATCCATTCTCGGAGAAATCTACGCCCTCCTCCACCAGGCCATTGCCTACGACATGCAGCAGGAAAACACCAAGTGCACCGCCTGCCTGCAGAAAGCACTCAAACTGGCAGAACCGGACCACCTCATCTCCCCCTTCTTCACCGCAGCCAGCCGCTTTGCCAACACCTGGAACCGCCTCAAAGCCGCCAAAGCAGCACCGAAACTGCTGAAGGACATACTGGCCTTCAAAGACAAAACAGCCCGCCATCAACTGGAACAGGAAGCCCGGCTTTCGGCCAAAGCCAAAAACCTCACCGGAAGAGAAATGGAAATCATCCGCCTCGTCATGGCCGGAAATAAAAACAAAGACATTGCCCATGAAATGAACGTAGCCGAAATCACCATCAAAAAAGCACTTTCCCTCATTTATAAAAAACTGGAAGTCCAGAACCGCGCCCAGCTGGTGGCCATGTTTAAGGAAAAGTAATCAATCCTATCTATTTGATTGTCCCACCGCTTGCGGGGGGACAACAGCCCGTGCTAAGGAAGCACTGATTAATTCGCAGAATCGAATTTCATATGTATTTTTATCCAATGCTACGTCATAAGTCTCCTTAAATAGCTCGCTATTCGCGTCGACTGATTCCTTGCATTGAATAAAAACACAAGAATGAAATCCGATAACGATTTAATCAGCGCTTCCCTAAAAATTGAGTAACTTATGAGGGAAATGCTTCGCGGAGCTTTATTGTGCCCCCGCTTGCGGGGTGGCAAGGGAACTGGATTCGTAGGGAGCCCTTAGGTGACTGAGAATCCAGTTCCTTTGCCACCCCGGAGGGGTGCACAGCGAACATGATTTGAAGGAGCGCTAGCGACGCGCAAATCATAGTGAGTCGTTTCACCTTTAGGTGGAAGGTCGCTCTACGCTTACCCTTTATTTCATATATTATGAATAACATTTCATTGAATTAGCCACCTTCGGCGGCTTCTCCCCCTTTAGTGCCTTACGGCACCACCTTCCCCCCGCTGAGCGGTGGGACAATAAAGCTCCGCGAGGCTGTAATCCCATATGTGGCTCTATATTATGCACGGGTTGTTGTGCCCCCGCTTGCGGGGGAAAGGTGGTGGCGCCAGCCACCAAAGGGGGCCGCTTTTCCATCGCCCGCAGGGCGGTTGTAATGGTTTTATACAAACTGGCGCCTTCAATAATTTAAGGGCGCCTACCAAGGCCTTTGCCCCCTGAGCGGAGCGAACACAACCCTTGGCACCGAGGGCCGAAGGCCCGATGGATGACATACGCCCCCTCTGCGCCGGAGGCGCAGGCCCCTTCGTAAATACTGCAGCCTACCACCCCCTCTGAACCCTGTGAACCCTTTGCACCTTCTGAACCCTCACGCCCACAGGGCGTGTCCATAACGGCGTGTCCATATCACATGGCAAAACCCCCAGGACTTTCGTCCTGGGGGTTTTGCTCATCCCTGTCCCTCCGGGGGGAAGGGGCTGGGATTATATCCTCAAATCACTGTCCTTCGTTTGAGCAATCATCCGGCTTGGAGGGATGAAGGAGGAGTGATGAATGAGGTCAAGCCTTTTTCTGGGCTGCCATGGCCTGGAGTTCGGGGCGGAATTCTTCCACCAGTTTCTTTTCAGCCTTAGCGCCTTTGGAGAGGGCGTTGTAGATGATTTCTGCCATTTCATAGCGGGTCATCTGCCTCTCACCGTGATACTTGCCGTCTTCATAGCCTTCCACGATGCCATTGCCTGCCAGGCGGGAAACTGCTTCGTAGGCCCAGTGGTTTTCCGGCACATCAGGGAAATCTTTCGACATGTTGGGGTTCAGTATGGAGAGGAGTGCGTCCATGCGGGCGGTGAGGTCATCCACTTTAGCGCGGAGTTCCCTGTTTTCTTTCGCAGCCGCCTTCATCTGTGCCTCTTTGGCTTTGTTGCCGCCGTGGCCGAGACGGAGGGATACGCCGCCGCCGAACATATTCTCACCGGTGCCCATGGCAGCGGAGGCATTAACCATCACGTTTTCATTGGGCCGGTAGAATACGCCTACCGCGCTGGCAGTTTCGCTGCCGGAGCTGCCTACGGCTGCCGCAATGTTCCACTTGGAGTCTTCATCGAATTCCAGCGGATGGAGGTTTGCCATGGCTGCTGCATTGGCGCCTACCTTGTCGATCTTGTTGTCCAGTTTATCTACTTTGGTTTCCAGTCCGGTAACCCTGGTATTGGTTTCATAGAGCTGTCCGCCGGAAACTGCATCGTGGGAGCCTTCGGAAATATCGCCCTGGCCTACATTTCGGATAACCTTGTTATTCGCGTTGATACCATCTTTATCGATGTAGGTCTTGTCTCCTACCTTGTAGGAATCAGCGGTTACTGTACCTGCGGTTACTGTATCAGCGGTTACACCACCGGTGACGGAGAGGCCCTTGTTCATAGTTACAATGTCATTGAATGTAGCCTTGCCGCCAAATTCGGAAGAACCGGTTACCTTGAGTGTATCGGTGGTAGTGCCGTTGGTAACTTCAAGGCCGCCTTTCAGCGTAGACTTACCATTGACAGTCAAATCCTTTTCAACTGTCGCCTTGGACTTCATAGTTACATCGCCAGTGAGAGTAGATGTACCGGTTACAGAGAGGTTGCCACCTACGCTGGTGTCACCGTCAATAGTTGCCTTTCCATGAACGCCCAGGTCTTTCATCACATCGGCATAGTCCATGGTTGCCTGGCCGGTTTCCAGGGTGTTGCCGGAAATGGTGGTCTTTTTGACGGTGCCATCTTTAATAGCCGTGCTATGGTCGGTATTTTCAAAGGTGGTTCCAGTATCAGTGGTGGTCACTGTGGTCTTACCTGCCACATCTTTGATGGTATCAGCGGTATTGGTAATATTCTTTGAGCTGATAGCTACTTCGGAAGCGGTCTGCTTCACTTCACTGGTATCCGTTCCGTCAGTCACCCGGTCAAGAATCTCAGATGCAGTCTGCTGCCGTCTGGAGCCATTGCCCTTCTCATTCATTACAGTATAGCTGGTATCCGCTGCCATATGATCAAGAACGCTCTGAGTCCCATTCTCAATCAAGGTATTCGATGCTGACTTGGTCAGATTGGTAGAAGCTGTTTCCGTTCCATCCGTAACAGTCTGTTTGTTACCGGTTGCATTCGTAATCTTGGTATACGTATTGGTGCCATCGGTAATGTTGAGATTGTCGTTTGTTGAAGACGTTCTCTTAGCCAGTGTATTATCGCCATTCTTGACGAACTGATAAGTATCAGCGGCTGTCGTGGTGGTCTGATTAGTCTTGCCGGATGCATCTTTAACAGATTCAACTACCGTGCCATCTGTCATCTTCCAGGAAGTCTTTTCTCCTACCTGATTCAGGATGCTCTTGGCTCTGTTCTCCATATCGCCACTGGTTGCGCTGGTAATGCCTTTTGCGTCCCAGGTAGTGGAAGTATCAGAACCGTAAGCCGCTTTGACGCTGTCTGTTGTCACAGCTACCTGGTTGTTACCCACTTCATTGATAACACTATTGGTACCTTTGTTGAAAACATCTTTTGCATCGTTGGTGATAGTGCCATTCTTTGCGGTATTGGTGATGCCCTCAGCAGTCATTTCACTCTTCACTTTGGACCCATCGCCGATTTCATTCACAATGGATTCAGCCGCACTGTTTGTAATGCCCTTTGCAGTCATGGTAGAGCCGGTGATGTTGGTGCCATCGGTTACGACGCTGCTGATTACCGGATTTGCTGCATCGTCGAGGCTCTTAATCACATCGATGACGCTGCTGCCGCTTACCAGGGCATCTTCCGTCTTGGTGGCAGTCTTCTTGGTGGCACTGTACTGGGTATCGCTGGCCTTAATCAGCTGTTCCGATTTGTCCACGGTGCTGTTTGTGTTGTTGACCTTTGTTCCGTCGGTGATGGAGGAAGCAAGGCTCTTGGCATCCTGGTTCACAACGGTGGTGTTGGTGCCGTCGGTGACAGAGGAAGCAATCTTGTCAGCGTTCTGCAGGCTGTTGGAAATATTCTTTCCTTCTGTAATATTGGTGTTGGTCTGTCCTGCCACGGTATCAATGGTGGTCTTCTTATCGCCATCGGTGAGCTGGGATTTTTCTTCTGCTGCGCCGCGGAGGTAGGAAGCGGTCTTGCCATTGGCCTGGCTCATTTCTTCCGTTGTCTGATAGGACAGCTGGGTGGAAGTATTGGAACCGGCATCGTTGGATACTTTGTTCACAATGGAGCTCTTCGCATCGGTTTCCACATCCAGTGCCGTATTGGTGATCTTGTTCTTTGCTTCGTTGTTGATATTTCCAGCGGTGAGGCTGCTGTCGCCGGTGACAGTGGTGGTCTGGTTTCCGCCGACGGTGGTGGACAGGTTAGCCTTGTAGTCTTCTGTCACATCACCGGTAACGGTAGTGGTCTGGGTTCCGGTAATGATATTTGTCTGATTGCCGTTTACGGTGTGCTTTTCTTCACCGGTTACTGTGGTTTCCAGACCGCCGTTGTAATTTTCGGTAGTCTTTCCGGTTACAGTAGTGGTCAGTTTTCCGCCCACCTTGTTTTCCATATCGCCGGTTACATCATTGAGGAGCTTACCGCCAACGGTGTTGGTCATATCACCGGTTGCTTTGTTCACCAGGTCTTTGGCGCTGTTGGAAATCGTTCCGTTTTCAGCGGTATTCTTGATATCCCTAGCGGTCTGCTTTGTGTAGGTCTTGTTTGTTCCGTCAGTGGCGTAGGTGTTGAATCCTTTATTGCTCAGGTTGGTGGAAGCGGTGTTCTTCCCGTCGGTAGCGGTGCTCTTGATACCCGTTTCTGTCTGGTTAACGGTGGATTCATTGCTTCCTTCCTTGATTCCCTGCAGAATATTTTTCAGGTTCTGGGTGATGTAGGACTTATTCAGGACTTTGCCGCTGTCATCCTTAAGAGAAATCTGGGAATCGGTGGTATCCGCTGTGCGGTTTTCCACGTTGGACTGATTTCCTTCTACAACAGAATCGGTAATTTCATACTTGTTGTCCGTATTCTGGGACAGTTCACGGGATGCAATATTTTTCGTATTGTCACCGGTATCAGACAGGGACTGGCTGATCTTATCAGCAGTCATGGAACTCTCGCCGATAGAGTCATCATCTTTAGCCCATGCATTGCTGCCGGTTTCATCGAAGGTAGAAGCGCTTACCTGGGTTTCATGAGTTTTCACATCTATTTTCAGATTCCTGGACTCGGTCTTGCCGCCATTGATGGTGGTGTAGTTGTTTTCATCCAGCTTGCTGGAGAGAGTCTTAGCATCAAAGGTTCCATTAACCTTCAAATCTTCATCAACAGTCAGGTCACCTTTAATTTCAGCATCCCCGGCTACCGACAGTGCTCCGCCGATGTCAGCGTTGCCGGTAGTTTTCAGAGTGCCGGTTTCTACAGCTCCAGTGGTCTTGATAGTACCTGTACCTACATCCAGTCCGGTGCCGGTAATCTGGCCGCCTTTGATATCGCCTGAACCTACATCCAGGCTCTTACCTGAAATATTACCATTGTTATCAATCGCAGCTGTACCATTTCCGATATTGATGCCGCCATTGCTATCTACTTTGAAGCTGCCATTAGCTGCGCTGATTGCCCCATTGGTATCTACTTTGAAGTTTCCATTGGATACACTCAACGTGCCGCCTACTTCCATATCGCCCGATGTAGCTACATCTCCGGTAGCTCCATCCACGGTGAATTTGCCGCCGGCGCCCTTGATGGAGCCATCAGACTTCAGGGCTGCACTGGCTTCGCTGTAGGTATCGCCGCCGGTGTAGACGCCGTTTTTATCCATCACACTGCTGTTCGTACCAACTTTAATGCCCTTTTCGTTCAGGGTAATCTGGTTATCGCCCTTGTTCAGAATCATTTCGTTAGCATCGGTCTTGGAAGGAGTCACATTGCCCTGGGCGTCAATGGTAGTGGTATCCTTCTGCAGGACATTGTCCTCGCTCAGGCTCAGTCCGCTGTTCATGGCTTTAACCAGTTTAGTATCCGCCGCTACACGGCTGGCAGTTTCAGCCGTAATCTTATCATCCAGTACCGAATCGGCTGCTTCACGAGCTTTAGCTTCGTTAGCATCAGCCTGATTCAATGTTTTGAATCCTTCAACAACTGCCGTATTCAGTTTAGAAAGATTGGTTGCTGCCTCATTTAGGGACGTATTTGTCTTCACAATTTCAGAATTCAGTCTTGTATCTTCTGCTTTGCGGGCTGCCGCTTCATTGTCGATATTTGTCTGCAACTGCTTATCCGCATTTTCCAAATTGGTATCAGAATATTTCCGCTTACGTGCTTCATCATCAATGGCAGACTGTAATTTGGTATCTGCTTTATCTACTTCATCCTTGGTATATGCATCCGTAATGCCATAACCTGCCAAAGTCGTTGCCTTATCCGCTTTCTTGGCAAGCTCCTCATTAGTAGCAGCTACATCTGCCTGCAACTGGTCGACAGTAGCAAATTTGCCGTCTGCCTCATCTTTGGTGTAAGCATTTGTAATGCCGTATCCCTCTAAGGTCGTTGCTTTATCTGCCTTTCCATCCAAATCAACCTGATTCGCTTTCTTGGCCAAATTAGCATTGGTTTCGTCTAAAGCTGTTTGATCCGCTTTCTTCGCTAAGTTAACATTGGTAGCATCTAAAGCTGTCTGATCTGCTTTCTTCGCTAAGTTAACATTGGTAGCTTCTAAAGCTGTCTGATCTGCTTTCTTCGCTAAGTTGGCATTCGTTTCATCTAAAGCTGTCTGATCTGCTTTCTTAGTAAGTAACTCGTTGGTAGCAGCTACATCTTTCTGCAGCTGGTCCTGAGTAGCAAAGGTGCTATCTGCCTCATCCTTGGTATATACTGCCACAGCCGTATTGGATGCTTGGTTAGCAGCCGGTTCAAATTTTGTCGTCGCATCCGCAGCCCAGGCAAAGCTCGGGCTCAGAAGAGCTGCTGCCACCAGCATGGCTGCTGCCAGTTTCTTCAGTCCCTTTCCTGTGGTTTCGCCCTTGGTGTGGCCCTTGGCGATTTCCGATGCCACCACATAGGTATGCTTTGCTTTGCTCCAGATAACTTTGTAGATCTTATTCATGTTGTTACCCTCCTTTGAGTGGAAATGATAGATGCTCTGAATCATTTTCTGCGGCATATAGCCGGATGAGCCGCATTTTTGAACTTAGAATCCCCACGGGGACTTCCTCCCAGCGGCAGGCTGGTTCTCCCATGCTTCCCTCCTCCTGCCAGCCATATAGTGTACACTTATATCTTCAAGGCTCAGAGCGGACCTTTGAATTCATGTATACAGATTATGCAGAGGGATTATACAGGTGCCGGGCCTGCGTCTTTCTTCCCAAACATGCGGACAGAAGTCTTTCTTTCCGTCTTTTCCTGTTTTGGGGCGCACGAAATAAAGGTCAGGGGTCAATAATTTTTTCGACGTTTTGACGCTGTCCCAGTCCCTATGCAATTCTTCCGTTTCATCTGTCATTACTATATCCTAAAAGGTTTTTCGTTTCTATTTTTTCTGCAAAAGTGGTCATTTTTCTGCAAAAGTGGTCAATTCTATTCCCCAGTGGCTTTCATGACCATAAAAAAAGCTCTGTCAGCTCCATTCCGACAGAGTTTCCCGTACTTCCTAAAAAAGTGCGACCTTAAATAATGCATATTTATGCATATTATTCACACCTGTGAGATTGTCATTTCTGCCGGATATCACGGAGCGATTGTTCTTCGCCCTTTCTGCACAAAGTATAGACTATACGGAAGAATGCAAAAAGTATACGAAAGTATACCTTTTTACGTTTCTTTCATGACACTTCATTTCCCTCTCCGGAGGTCAAATTTTGCCGATATTTACAAGCCATCCAGCTTTTTCGATATGCAATGAACCCGGTATATGTCTATGAAAATCCAGGCCCCTTTCCGGCAATCAAAAAATCCCTCCGGAAAAAGAGGGATGTATACTTTCGTATATTGGACGCCATGAGACACACCTTCGGCGTGAGGGTTCAAAAGGTTCAGAGGGTTCTTAAGGTTCAAAGGGTTGTGGTATCGCCTACGGCGATGAGTATGTATGGCTGCTCCGCAGCCTTGGTGGGCGCCCTTTAAATGATGAAGGGCGCCTCTTATTATAAAACCATACAACCGCGCCCTTGGCGCGAAGGGAAAACATGCAAACCGGGCCTTCGGCCCGTGGGAAATGCACCCCTTCTGCCTACGGCACCTCCCCCGGTGGGGGAGGTTTTAGCGGCTCTTCCCCTTGTGCTAACTTAAGTTGCTCATCGTATAGCGGCAAGAAAAGTGCCCCCTCCGGGTGGCAAAGAAACTGGATTTGTAGGGAAGCGAAGCGACCCGAAAATCCAGTGACATGCTTCCCTTTAGGAGAAAGGTGGTGCGTCAGCACCAAAAGGGGTGCATTTCCATCGCCCGATAGGGCGGTTGGCCTGTTTTCCCCTCGCCCGCCAGGGCGGTTGTGAAGGTTTTATCATACTGGCGCCTTATATAAATTAAAAGGCGCCTACCACAACCCTCAGCGGCGAAGCCGCTGTCAAACTTTAGAACCATTTGAACCCTTTGAACCCTCACGCCCACAGAGCGTGTCCATAAAGGCGCCCACCAAGGCCTTTGCCCCTTGAGCGAAGCGAACACAACCCTTGGCCCGTGCGACAGCACAGGGCCATACGCCCCTCTGCGCCGGAGGCGCAGGCCCCCACATAAAAAAGCGGCGCCGAAGCGCCGCTTTTCTATGTATCAAAATCTCACTTTTCTTCCATTTTTGCTTTTATTTTCTCCACCGTCTCAGCAGAAAGTCCTGTCCCCTTCACCACGTCTTCCACAGAAAGCCCCATGGAGAGCAAACGAATGGCGGTTTTATTCAAGGCTCTGTTCTCTCCTTCCTTGAGTCCCTTTTCCATTCCCTTTTCTATGCCTTCTTTGAGTCCCTCTTTACGGCCCTCTTTATGTCCTAAAATACGGCCTTCATTCAATGCTTCTTCTGAAATATTCAAACTCAGGTTGCACATGGTATTCATCTCCTTTTCCATGTCCGGTGGTGTCTGCTTCGCAGAGAATATAGATGATAGATGATAGAAGAAAGAAATTATTATATCGCCTGATATTACTTATCTGAGCGTATCCTTATCAATCAGTGAAGAAAGTATCTTTTGTATTTCCAGTGCTTCATTGCACAAAGCCTTGACACATGTGTCATCCAAATATCCTAAACGCCCGCAAATTAAAAGCTGTGTCTGTAATTCACTGGATGAACCTCTGGCTATAGCGAAGAAATGTTTCTTATCATTAGATGAAGCACGTCCTGCTCCCTCGGCAATATTTGACGGAATAGATACTGCTGCACGTCTCATTTGACTGAAAAGTGCATATATTTCTTTCGCAGGCAGCGAATCAATAACTGCATAGAGGTGAACTGTCATGTCCATAGCTTTTTGCCAGACAATCAACTTCCTGAAATCCATGCCGCCACTCCTTTGAATTCTAACTTCTAACTTCTAACTTCTATCGTCTATCGTCTATCGTCTATTCCTTGCCCTCATTTTACGGAATATTAAAAGAAGATGCAAGAAAATAGTACCATCGAAAGCAGATGTAAGGGAAAAACCAAACAACCGGGCTTCGCCCGATGGAAATACACCCCTATTGGTGCTGCGCACCACTTCCCCCGGAGGGGGAAGTCTTCTCTCCGCTTATCGTAGTGCTAACTTAAGTCGCTCATTGTATAGCGCCGCTAGAATCTCCCCCTCCGGGGGAGACGCCGCCGCAGGCGGCAGAAGGGGTGTATTTCCATCGCCCGCAGGGCGGTTTGCCTGTTTTCCCCTCGCCCGACAGGGCGGTTGTATGGTTTTATCATACTGGCGCCTACTATAAATTTTAAGGCGCCCACCACCCCCTCTGAACCCTGTGAACCCTCTGCACCTTCTGAACCCGGGCCGCGAAGCGGCCCCCTTCACATAAAAAAGCGGCGCCGAAGCGCCGCTTTCTCTATTCCTTATATATTATCCTTTCATCACTGTGCCGTCGGCCAGTTTGATGGTGTGGCCGTTGTAGTTGATGGTGCCCAGGTTGGTGACGGTGGTGACTTCGCTGTCTTCGGTGAGGTTCCAGGTGGAGCCTGCTGCGATGAAGATGTCAGCGTTGGTGTGGTAGGCAGCGCCGTTCTGAGCGTTGGGGACGATGTGGATGGCACCGTTCCAGGTGGAGCTGTCGGTGATGTTCATGTTCACGTCGGAGATGGAGTCCACCAGGATGTTACCGGTGAGTTCCTGTTTCACGAGAACCAGCTGCATGTGGCCGCCGTTGCTGCCGGGGTCGCCCCAGCCGAAGGAGCCGTCGTTGCCGGTGACGGTGAATACGGGGAGTGCGGGATCCTGCTGGATGGTGGTGTTTTCCAGGGTGACTCTGCCGTGGGTGCTGGTGACGAGGAACATGCCGCCTTTATGGGAGATAATGGTGGAGTCCTTGGCGTTGAACTGCTGGGTGCCCATGGTGCCGATGGCGTTTTCATCGGAGTAGAGGACGATGTTGTAGGGCACGGAGTTTGTTTCATTTCCTTCCAGGGTGGAGTTTTCCAGGGACAGGGTGTCGTTGTTTTTAATGACTGCCGCTTTGGTGGCCTGGGCGTTCACGGTGCTTCCGGTCAAGGTGACGTCACCGGTGGTGTATACGCCGTGGGATTCCTGTCCGGTGGTGGTGAAATGGCTGTTTTCTGCCAGGATGATGCCGCCGTTTTTGGAAACTTTAATGGCCGGAGAGCCGTAGCCGGTGGTGGAGGCGGTGGTGTTTGCCAGTTTCATCATGGCCTTTTCGGCTGCTTCTGCTGCGGGGGCGAAGTTTCCTGTGGTGTCTACGGTGGAGTCGGTAAGGTTGATGTAGGTGCCTTTGCTGTAGCCGTAGGCTCCGGCAGCTCCGTTTCCTGTGGTGGAAATCCTGGTATCGGAGAAGGCGCCGTGGCCGCCGTGGGTGACGAGGAGGGCGGCGTTCTTGCCGTAGAGGTCGGAATTGGTAACGTCGTCTACGTCGCCGGATTTGGTGATGGTGTCGCCTTTGGCGCTGATGTAGGCCATGGATACGCGGAGGGCGTTTTCATTGGCCTTGGTGGAGGTATAGGTCATCCCGTCGTAGGTGCCGTCGCTGTCGATTTCATTGGCTGCATCGCCCTGGTCGGCGGTGTACTTGGCTGCCGGTGCGGGCTCCGGCTCAGGTTCCGGTTCCGGCTCAGGTTCGGGAAGGGGCTCCGGTTCAGGAGCCGGCTGTTCCACTACCGGCTTCGGCGCTTCCGGAGAAAGGTTCTTGAAAGTGCCCGATTCCACCGATTTTTCCACGTCCGGAAGTGTGAGAGACAGGCCTTTCAAAAGGGCGTCGGTGTAATTCACCTCCGGCGCCTTAGCAGCTGTGTCCGCGGTCTGTGCAGCAACATCGGCTTCCTTCAGTGCATTCACAACAGGTGCCGAATTGTCTTCTGCCCATACAGAGGGGACTCCCACGCCGGCAATGGTCAGCGCGCAGAGAAGAGCAGCGATTTTACTATGTTTCATATATTTCCTCTTTTCTAAATAAAGGTCCTATAAACCTATGCTATCATAATCCAATAGTTTTATTTTACATCAAATACCAATGATTGTCATGTAAATTTTGTATGGGGCTGCGCTGCGGCCCCGGTTCAGAGGGTTCGGCCCCTTTTTATTGGTGGGCGCCATGAGACACGCCTTCGGCGTGAGGGTTCAAAAGGTTCAAAGGGTTCTTAGGGTTCAAAGGGTTGTGGTATCGCCTACGGCGATGAGTATGTATGGCTGCTCCGCAGCCTTGGTGGGCACCCTTTTAATGATGAAGGGCGCCTCTTATTATAAAACCATACAACCGCGCCCTTGGCGCGAAGGGAAAACATGCAAACCGGGCCTTCGGCCCGTGGAAATACACCCCTTCTGCCTACGGCACCTCCCCCGGTGGGGGAGGTCTACCCTTCGCTTATCGTAGTGCTAACTTAAGTCGCTCAGTGTTTAGCGGCGGGAAAAGTTCCCCCTCCGGGGTGGCAAGGGAACTGGATTCGTAGGGAGCCCTTGGGCGACTGAGAATCCAGTGACACGCTTCCCTTTAGGAGAAAGGTGGTGCGTCAGCACCAAAAGGGGTTCATTTTATCGTCCACAGGGCGGTTGGCTTGTTTTCCCTTCGACCTTCAGGTCGGTTGTGAAGGTTTTATACAAACTGGCGCCTTCTATAAATTTTAAGGCGCCCACCACCCCCTCTGAACCCTGTGAACCCTCTGCACCTTCTGAACCCTCACGCCCACAGGCTGTCTCCAAAAAGCCCCCGCCGACTGGTATTTATAACCATTGTTCTCACCAGCGGCGCTCACCGAGATCCTTCGCTCCGCTCAGGATGACGGAGGCTGGCGGGAGGCTTTCCCTTTGCCCCTTTCTACGCAGCCTGCCTGCGGCAGCAGGCCATAACCTGCCGCGTCAGCGGCGCCCCTTTTTATTCTTTTCCCCTGCGCCCTTCCCTTATTTGTGTTAAAATAGGAACGGTAAATTCGTTGATTTGTATTTCATTGAGGGAGGCCATTATGCAGATTCATATTATCGATCATCCGCTGATTCAGCACAAGCTCACCATTATGCGTTCCAAGGACACCAGTTCCGGGGAGTTCCGCCGTCTTTTGAAGGAAATCACCCTTCTCATGGGCTATGAACTCACCAGGGATCTGCCTCTGGAAGATGTGGAAATCGAAACGCCCCTGGAAAAGGCCCGGGGCAAGAGGGTAGCCGGCAAGAAGGTGGGTATTGTTCCCATTCTCCGCGCCGGTTTCGGCATGGTGGACGGTCTTCTGGATCTCATGCCTTCTGCCCGTGTAGGCGTCATCGGTCTCTACAGGGACCCGAAAACCGCAAAGCCCGTGGAATATTACTGCAAACTGCCGGATGTGGAGAACCGTGATTTCATTCTGGTGGATCCCATGCTGGCCACCGGCGGAAGTGCCGTGGCTGCCATCGACATGATGAAGGCCCGGGGCGTGAAGAATATCAAGTTCATGTGCCTGGTAGCTGCTCCGGAAGGGGTGGAAGTGGTGAACCAAGCTCATCCGGATGTGCCGATTTTCACCGCATCCCTGGACCGCCAGCTGAATGAACACAAGTACATTCTCCCCGGTCTTGGCGACGCAGGGGACCGCATTTTCGGAACGAAGTAAATCTGTATCATGAGAAAGCCCGGCGTGCCGGGCTTTTTTCACCCCTTTTTTGCAGAAGGAGAGATATGCATGCCATTTTTCATTTCACGGGATGATATTACCACCATGAAAACCGATGCCATCGTGAATGCAGGAAATCAGGAGCTTCGAAGGGGAGGCGGGGTGTGCGGCGCCATTTTCAAAGCGGCCGGCGCTGAGGAGATGGAGAAGGCCCTTCAAGGCCTCGGACCCATCGACACCGGCGATGCGGTGGCAACACCGGGATTTGCCCTGCCTGCCCGGTATGTCATCCACACGGCAGGCCCCATTTATCACGGAAAAAAGGAGGAGCGGAAGCTTCTGGCATCCTGTTATCGAAACAGTCTCCTGCTGGCGGAAAAAATGCACCTTGCATCCATCGCTTTCCCCCTGATTTCCTCCGGCATTTACGGCTATCCCGTGGAGGAAGCTGAGCAGGTGGCATTGGATGCCATCCTCAGCTTTCTGGAAACCCACGACATGACGGTGTATCTGGTCATCCTGAAGGAAAGGGCCCGAAAGGATATGGCCTACAGCAGGCTGTCCTATTTCCTGAAATCCCATGAGGACATGGAAGCATCATTCGGAATTTCTGTCTCTTCCAAAGCGCCGGCCGTTGAACGGGATGTCCTATGCATTGATGCACTTCAAGATGAAGCGCCGGCACATAGGACTCGCCGTCGGAAAAAAGGGCGCAGCAAAGCACCTGTCCATGACCTGCCCCTCCCTGCGTCCGAGCCCATTCCCGATGAATTTCTTCGTCCCGAAGAGTCCTTTTCCCATGCCCTTCTCCGTATGATTGATGAGAAGGGGCTCACGGATCCTGAGGTCTACAAGGGTGCCAATCTGGACAGAAAGCTTTTCTCCAAAATCAGGTCAAATGAAAACTACAAGCCCCGGAAAAATACCATCCTTGCCCTGGCTGTTTCCATGGACCTTTCGGTGGAGGAAACGGAAAATCTTCTGGAAAAGGCGGGCTACACCCTATCTAGAAGCCTCACGGGAGACCTCATCGTCCTTTTCTACCTGCAGCGGGGAAAACCGGATATTTATGAAATCAATGAGGCCCTTTTCCACTTCCACCAGCCCCAGCTGGGAAGTGCGTTATAACAAAAGGACTGTGAAAAGATGATTCCCATTTTTTCACAGTCCTTTTTTATGAAATTTTCTATACGGCATGAAGCATAAGCATATACTTCATTTCGCTGCTGGCCCCAGCTGCCAGGGACGAATTGACACAAGTCTCTCTCCGCCTCATTGTCATTTCGACCGCAGCGAAGTGAAGTGGAGAAATCTCACTCCCCAGTGGGACAAGCCCCATTGTGGCGGGAGATTTCTAGGGAAGCGCTGATTAAATCGTGGTCTGCTTTTATTCTAGAATTTTTATGCAATGCAAGGAATGGGATGACGCGAATAGCGAGCTATTTAAGGAGTCCCATGACAAAGCAGTGCATAAAAATTCTTATAAAAGCAGACTCTATGAATTAATCAGTGCTTCCATAGTACTTCCATTGTATGGGACTGTGGGGAGGGAGTCAATATGTTTGATAGAAGTTTCCTGTCGGCAAGAGACACAGCGGCGTCATGTCGAGTAGGAAACCATACGCGAAAAGTTTCCTGTTGGTAAGAAACAGCATTGGAGCCACGTCGTTCTGTCATTTCGAGCGGAGCGAAGCGGAGTCGAGAAATCTCCCGGCAAACAGTTTCCTGTTGGTAAGAAACAGCAGTGGAGTCACGCTCAATAGGAAACCATGCGCGAACAGTTTCCTGTCGGCAAGAAATACAGCGGCGTCATGTCGAGTAGGAAACCATATGCGAAAAGTTTCCTGTCGGTAAGAAACACAGCGGTGTCATGCCGAGTAGGAAACCATACGCGAAAAGTTTCCTGTGAGTAAGAAACACAGCGGTGTCATGTCGAGTAGGAAACCATATGCGAAAAGTTTCCTGTCGGCAAGAAACACCATAGTATCCTGTCGAGTAGGAAACTGTATGCAAGCAGCTCCCTGTCGTCATGAAACACCATAGTCTCACGACGTACAGGAAATTTTTCTCTCACATTTTGGCCCGGAGTTTCTTTTCCCACCAGGAGAAGAAGAAGGTGAGGAGGATGGCCACGGTCCAGTAGGCGATGGCGTCGGCGATGTAGGGCTCTGTGCGGCGGTTGTAGAGGGCGGAGAAAATGTCCGCTTCTGCAAACATGTCCACCACCTTCACCGTGAATACCAAAGCCAGGAGCTTGATGGTTTTCAGGTAGTAGGTGAAGAAGGTGGGGAGGGCCACGATGAAGGCCTGGGGAAAGACGATGCGGGTGAAGGCGGCAAAGGGGGTCATGCCCATGGACACGGCCGCTTCATACTGGCCCTTGTCCACCGACATGAGGGCGCCCCGTACGTTTTCCGACTGGTAGGCCGTATTGTACAGGATGAAGGTGGTAAATACGGTCCAGTAGGGGCTCACGTCGAAGGGCTTCACCGTATGTCCCGTGAGGGAGGAAATCACCGGTGCCAGCAGGAAGGGCAGGGAGTTGTACACGATGAAGAGCTGCACGATGCTGGGCACGCCCCGGAAGAAGGAAACGAGGACGGTGAAAATGCCGTTCACGAAGCGTCCGGAGTTCTGCCGAATCACGGCGATGACGGAGCCGAAGAGGATGCCGAAGAAAAGACTGATGAAGGCCATGAAAAGAGTATTGGGGATGGCCTTGGCGATGAAGAGGAAGGCAGTAGGAAGTACGGCAAAATCAATCATCAGTAAGCCCTCCTTTCATGTTTGGCATTATATTTCTGAAAGAGGTGGAACACCGTTTCCACCAGAATCACCAGGGCCCAGTAAATGAGGGCCACGGCGCAGTAGGTTTCCAGTTTCCCCTGGCCGTAATTAGCATTGATGATGAGGCCTGCCCGGCCCATGAGGTCCACCACGCCGATGAAGAACATGACGGAGGTGTCCTTTAAAATATTGATGGCTTCGCTCACCAGACTGGGAAGGGCCACCGGAAGGGCCTGGGGCGCAATGATGTGCACCACCCGGTGGAAGGGGGAAAGGCCAAAGACCATGGCCGCCTCATGCTGTCCCCGGTCCACGGAGAGGTAGGCGGGGCGGATGATTTCAGAAATTACCGGTGTGTAGTGGAAGGAAAGGGCGATGAGCACATAGGCCGTGAGGGGCCAGCCGTCGGGGCTGATGTGGAGGGAGCGCACAATCACCGGCAGCACGAAGTACACCAGGTACAGGTCCAGAATGAAGGGCATGGACCGGTTGTAGGACAGCCAGATTTCACAAATCTGGTGAAGGAGAGGCACTTTGGCAATGCGAATCACTGCCACCAGGGTGCCGAAGAAAAGGCAGAGCACAATGGAGGCGGCAATCACTTCCATGGTAAAGGGGAGCGCCGTGGAAAGCCTTGGAAAGAGGCCCAGGAAATAGGAGAAATTGAAGGTCAGCATATTAACCCTCTTCTCTTTTCAGCATACGCTGGAGAAACTGGCGGGTCTTTTCTTCCTTCGGATGGACGAAGATGTCATCGGGACTTCCTTCTTCCACCACCCGGCCTTCGGACATGAACACTACCTTGGAGGACACTTCTTTGGCGAAATGCATTTCATGGGTGACGATAATCATGGTAATGCCCAGGGTGGCCACGGAGGCGATGGTATCCAGCACTTCCCCCACCAGCTCCGGATCCAGGGCGGACGTGGGTTCATCGAAGAGAATCACATCCGGCCTTGGCGCCAGGGCCCGGGCAATGCCCACTCGCTGCTGCATGCCGCCGGACAGTTCAGAGGGATACATTTTCGCATAATCCGCCATGTGCACCCGCTCCAGTTCCTTCATGGCGATTTCCAGGGCCTCCTTCTTTGGCTTTCCATAGCCGTAGATGAGACCTTCCGTTACGTTCTCCAGCACCGTCTTGTTGCGGAACAGGTTGAACTGCTGGAACACCATGGTGGATTTCCGGCGGAGATTCTGGATTTCCTTCTTGGAAATATGGGAGAAATCCACAGACACGTCGCTGATGGTGAGCTTTCCGGCATCCGGCTTCTCCAGGTAATTCAGGCAGCGGAGAAAGGTGGTCTTACCGGTGCCGGAGGGCCCCAGAATGGACACCACGCTTCCCTTCTCCACGGACAGGTTGATATCTTTTAAAACCTCCGCATTTCCGAAGGATTTGCGGATATGTTCAGCTTTGAGCACAAGGGACATAAAGAGCCTTCTTTCTATGGTATAATCGCGTTTTGGCAATATAAAAACCCCGTCCCCATGGGACGGAGAATTCCGTGTTCCACCCAGATTTATCCCTTCGTCGCCGAAGGAACCTTGGCCAGTGCAGGAAATCAAAACTTTCCGCACTTGAGGCTGTAACGGGCTTCCCGGACAGCCCTACTTCCTTCAGGCCATCAGCTCAGAGAGGCACTTCCATGAAATTCCCGCACCCCCTTCCACCATCGGGGCTCGCTTTTCCGGTTCCATCCATGTACTTTCTCTCTTCATTGCAGAAATAACAGATTAATTATCTTGAATATACCATACATGGGGGAAGAAATGCAAGGGGCTGCTGGCGGCTGCCGGCTATCGGCTGTCGGCTGTCCGCTTACCGCTTGGGGAGACGCCAGACTGTCAGACGTCAGACGCGAAGGCGGCTATATACTCATCGCCCGACAGGGCGATACCACCACCCTCTGAACCCTTTGAAACCTTTGAAACCCGGGCCCGCGGAGCGCTCCAATATACTGCGGCGCCAGCCGCCACCACAACCCTCAGCCGCCAAAAGCGGCTGTCAAACCTGAGAACCTTCGGAGCGAAGCTCCGTCAATCTTACGAACCTTTTTTTACAACCCTTCTACATAACCTGCCGCCGAAAGGCGGCGCCCCCTGCGGCGAAGCCGCATCCTATCGAATCCATTTCATGGCGTCCTTCATGGCCGCCGGCAGGGCCTGGCCGAAGAGGCGGTTCATGGCGTCCCGGGTGACCAGCCAGGTGCGGCCGGATTTTCTTCTTTCTCCTTCCGTCATGCGGGCGGCGGCGTGGCCGGCACCGGCAGCGGCGCTTCTCACCACGCCGCTGTCCCGGTTCCATATCCGGGCGGCTTCAATGGTGGAAAACACAAGGAGAAGGGGATTTAAGGCCAGGAGCTTGGTTTCTTCCTTCTTTCCACCGTAAACTCTTTCTGCTGCGCAGCGGAGGAGGAGCCAGGTATTTCCGGAGCGGCGGACTTCGGAAAGGGACAGCACGCCCCCTTCCCCGGCCCTTTCGCAGTCGGACTGCACCCTTTTGGCGTCGGCGCCGTAGAGGTCCGCCGCTTCTTTCGGCGTGATGACTTCTTCCAGAGGGTCAAAGGGAAGATGGTATATGTCCATTTTCCCCAGGTCCGGCTCATAGGCGGAGGAGGGAAAAATGTAAACAGCCCCTTCACCGGCGGCCAGGGCGCTGCCGGATGGCAGGCGGCGGCCGGAAAGATAGGCCCTGTAGGCGGCCATTGCTTTTTCAGCAGGCAGGGAGGAGGAAATGAAATCCACCGGCCCTTCGCCTGCCGCCAGACCTTCTCCTTCCGGAATGGCCGGCTTTTTATCCAAAAGATACAGATGGACTCCGTCGGTGAGAATCCATCCGCTTTGGGGAACGGCGCCGGTGAGGCAGGCGCCATAGCAGTTCTGGGACTGCTCTTCGTTTTCTGTATGTGCGTATATTCGAATCATAATACCTCGGGGGGATTAGTGAGACAGTGGGACAGTGGGACAGTGGGACAGTGGGACAGTGGGCGACGGCTGTCGGCTTTCCGCTGACCGCTTTCCGCCGGCGCTGGACTGAGGGGGACAAGGCACGTAAAGCAGACTTCATACTCATCGCCGCCAAAGGCGGCGATACCTTCCCTTCTGAACCCTTTGAACCAGCCCGCCTTCGGCGGGCCGAACCCTCTGAACCCGGGGGCCGCGCAGCGGCCCCCCTTTTATAACGACGACATCATGCGGATATGGCCGGCCAGGAGTTCCTTATTAATATAGGCGTGCACCTTTTCCATGGGAGAGCCTTCGGCGATGGTTTCCCGGTCTCTGCTGCCGGCGCCGTGGCTCTGGACTTTGCCGTCGTAGTCGTAGCGGGTCATGGAGAGGGTCTGGATCCGTTTGTGGGGCACGTCCATTTTCACGTGATAAATGACGGAGGAGAAGTTCTGGTCCTTCCAGGGATAGGAAATGCGAATCCAGAAGGTGGCGTAGCCGTCCTTGTAGGAAATGGTATTTTTCTCCACGTCATAGGTGCTTCCGTGGAAACGGACGCCCTCTTCTTTATAAATGACGAGCCACTGGGGATTGGTGAAACGGGGAAGGGGATTTTCCACGTAGTGGTTATACAGGTTCATGCCGAAGGAATGGGGCACCAGGGCACTCCAGTTCTGGGGATCGTCGCTGTAGGTGAAATCGTTGGTGACGGTGCCTTTCTCATCCAGGGTCTTCATTTCCGTGACCCGATAGGCCCGGCGGTTCTTGTCAAATTCAATGTTGGAAATGGCGCTGCCATCTTTTCCTTCCGACTTGATGGACAGGGAAGCCCGAAGGCCGCTGTCCACATAGGAGTCCGTGTCCACCAGGGTGGCATTGGAATCCTGGAAGGGAATCCAGTTCTCCGCCAATGCGGTTTCTCCGCCCACCATGAGGCAGGCAGCAAGTATGGGAGCTAATAGTTTTTTCATGATAACCTCCTGTGGGCGTGGGATAGTGAGATGGTGAACTAGTGGGCTAGGGAAGCACTGATTAATTCGCAGAATCGAATTTCATAAGTATTTTTATCCAATGCTGCGTCATAAGTCTCCTTAAATAGCTCGCTATTCGCGTCGACTTATTCCTTGCATTGGATAAAAATACAAGAATGAAATCCGATAACGATTTAATCAGCGCTTCCCTAGTGAACTAGTGCGATAGTGGGTTAGTGGGCTGGGGATTGGGGAATGGGGAATGGGGAGGCTGTGCATTTCCATCGCGCCGCAGGCGCGGTTGTAAAGGTTTTCCATTCCGCGGAGCGGAATTATAAAACTCATCGCCGCAAAGCGGCGACACCACAACCCTCGGCCCGTAGGGCCGTCAAACCTAAGAACCCTCCGGCCCGACAGGGCCGGTCCATCTTAAGCCCCCTTCGCGCCCAAGGGGCGCGGGCCCCCTTTGAACCTTCTGAACCAGCCCGCCTTTGGCGGGCCGAACCCTCTGAACCTGGGACGCGCAGCGTCCCCTTTATTTCAAACTTTTAATCACCCGCAGATCCTGGGGTGTAAGGAAGGGGGTGTAAGTCTTTCCCAGGTACAGGGACAGGGTGTCCACCAGGCTTCTGATATGGGGTGCGTCTACGTGCATCATGTCGGAGAGGTCCCGAAGGCTGCCCATGCCGCAGGGGAGGTCTTCGGAAAGGTAGCGGCCGGTGAGGTCCGCCGGGCCCATGACGGTTTTGTAGGATTCATTTTCCGTGAGGGCTTCATACAGGTTTTCCTTCTTTTCACCCCAGGAGGCGTTGAGCACGTCCAGAAGGGAGGAGAGGGAAAGACCCAGGGCTTTTCCTATGGCAATCCGTTCCCTATCGCAGGCTTCCATGTAGGCAGCCACCCTTTTGGTGAGGGGAGCGCCGAAGAAATGGAAATTTTCCCCATTTTCAATGCGGGTGACATTGAAGAGGCAGGCGGTGACATGGATGATGGGATTGGTGGCGGAAAGGGAAGTGGAGGCGGGAGAAGCCACCCGGCTCACCTTAGGCGCCATGAGGTGGAGCAGGGTGCTGAGTTCTCCTTCTTCACCGAGGCAGGAATAACCGATTTCTTCCTTCATGGCCTTGAATTCCAGTGTTTTGTAATCGGAAGAGAGGCGGGCGATGAAGGGCATGTTGGCGGTTTCCGCAATGGCGATGGACGGCGCATTCTGCTTTCTGGACAGCAGGCGGCATGCCTTGATGGCGCCCCAGCAGCCGTTCATGAAAAGAAGGCACTGCCCGTCATGAAGGAAGGGGGCGATTTCCTCCACCACCGCTTCATGGTCCGTGGCGTGGGTGCATACCATAAGGATGTCCGCTTCCTCCACCGCCTTTTTCAGGTCCGTAGTGAAGGGAACATACAGGGATGTGTCGATTTTTCCCCGTACCGTGAGGGGCGACTGGTTCCAGCAGGCGGCCTTGATGCGGTTTCGCACGTACACCTGGCAGGGCACATTTTTCAGATTAAAATAAGCGGCTCCGGCCAGTGCGGTGCTTCCGGCGCCGATGATGGAAATATTCATGGTTCCTCCTAGAGTTCCGGCAAAAATAAGAATGCCGGACTGAGATCTTTATTATTATAACCCATTTACTGTTTTATGAGTATGAGGACACAGAATAGATTTTATCTTTGCGAGGAAAGGGAAATATAAAATTCGTAAATAACAGAATATCCGAATAACGTCTTGACAAAATAACGATATAACGCTATTATAAAATTATGCAACAGGAAAATGATAGTTGCAATTTAAGTTCTGTTAGCTCTCTGGAACTAACTAGAAGAAAAGGAGTGTATCTATATGATCACAAAAACATTCAAGGTAAAGCCGAGCACATTCAGAAAATTGGATGATCCTTTTGAAAACGGGAAGCCTAAGAAATACGTTTTTTATGTAAAGGTAGATGATGTACCGGAAGGTGTCCCCATGGCTACAAATCCAAGGGAACAGAAATTAACTTCTGCTGTGGCAAAAGCGATTGAAGAATCGTTGATAAGTAATGATGGGTATTTTCACTTGAAAAACCGAGGAATTGTTATTTCTGCTGCCAAGGTAAAATATGATAACAGGAAAGAAGAAGTAACCTTGGAATTTGATGACAATTCCTATCATGGAGATATTGATGGAGGGCATACATATAAGATTATCTGTAATCATAAAGGAGAAAATCTTGATCAGTATGTGCAGTTTGAAGTAATGACAGGTGTTGAAGATATTATCGAAGAATTGGCTCGTGCAAGAAATACCTCGGTACAGGTTGATGAGAAATCTATGGCAGAACTTGCAAAAAAATTTGATCCCATTAAAGAAGGACTTGAAGGACAACCATTTTATAATAGGATTGCATTTAAACAGAATCAGACAGAGATAGATGATGAGACTGGAAAAAAACTGAGAATGATTGATGCCAGAGATATTGTGGCAATTCTGGGCATGTTTGATATTGATTATTTTGGATCGAACAATGCTCCAACTAAAGCATATTCTTCTAAATCTAGTATGCTTGCAATGTATCTCAAGGATCCGGAACACTATCGTAAATTTACCAATATAGCTGGTGATATTTTCGATTTGTATGATGTAGTTGAAACAGAATTTGCATACGCTTATAATGCCAGAAATGGACGATATGGACGTAAAGGATATTCTGGGTATAAAGATGGTAAGGTAATAGGGAAGAGCAAGTTTGGACAGAGAGATCTTATTTATAGAATTCCAGATGGATTGCTTTATCCTGTCATTGCCGCTTTTCGTGGGTTAGTTGTAAATAATGAGACTGGTGATAAATTTACTTGGCGTAATGGAGTAGAACCAGTTGATGTTTGGAAAAAATGCAAGGAAGAGCTTGTTGAAAGAGTAATGAAATTTGCATTATCTATTGGCGATAATCCCAATGCGGTTGGGAAAGATTCTAATGTCTGGGATTTGGCTTATATGACGGTTATGTTTCAAAAATAGGAAGGGATTCATATGGCGTGCTCAATAAACATAAGGTTAAAAGAACTGTTAGAGGAAAGACATATGACGCAGAAAAAGCTGGCTGAGCTATCAGGCATACGGGAGTCAACAATCAGTGATATTTGTCGCGGCTCCAGAACGGTGATGAATTTTGCTCATATAGCTAAAATAGCGGATGTTCTTGATATTTATGATGTCCGGGATCTCATTGAACTTAGAAGAGATCATAATTGAGACAAGACTATGAATGGGACTATTTATGAAAACGAGTAATCGCCTTCATAAATAGTCCCATTTTAAGATTCGAAGGTATTTTCAGTTTGTGGCCGGCTTTTTGAGGTGAAGGGAGCTTTTGGTAGATAAGCAAAAGGGACTGTGAAAAAATCATCACAATCTATCTCACTATCACCCCCCCCTTAAGCAAATTATAGGGGGCAGAGCTCTGATTGATAATATCCAATGACACAAATCTGCTTCGTACCATTGTCATTTCGACCGTAGTGAAGTGGAGAAATTTCACGCAGGAGTGATATGGAATATGGGAGAGCCCATTGTGGCCGGAGACATCTCGACTAAGAGTTTTGATGAAGCAGAAAGTTCATACCATCCATAACGACATTCTACTCTGCTCGAGATGACGAAGCGGAGGGCAACTTATTGTCATACCATTACCGAGAAGCATGTAGATATAATTGAAAAAAGGTAGTGAAAATGTCCAATCATCTTTCCTCACTGTGCTTCCTTCATATCAATATTCCCTGTAGGTGGTCCATTTCGTGCTGCACGATTTCCGCCGTAAAACCGGAGAACTTCTTTTTCTTTTTATGGAAATTTTCATCTTCATAGCGGACTTCGACCCAGTCATGGCGCCTGCAGGGGCGGCGGCCGGAAAGGGAGAGACAGCCCTCTTCCGTTTCGTAGGTGGAAGGGGAAGCTTTTGTTATCTCCGGATTGTACATGAGAAGAAGGTGTCCATTGTCCGATACGGCAATGATGGCCTTCGTGCTGCCGATCATGTTGGCCGCCAGGCCCACACAGTCTTCGCTGTGAGCGGCCAGGGTGTCATACAGGTCTCTGCCTTCGGCCGTGTCCTTCCTTCCGGCTTTCTCTGCCTTCCGCTGAAGGAATAGGATATCTTTGACAATAGGACGAATCATGGAATGCTCCTTTAACCCTTGGACCCTAAAGGGCCCATCAAACCTAAGAACCCTCCGGCCCCGCAGGGCCGGTCCATCTTAAGAACCTTTCGCGCCCAAAGGGCGCGGGGCCGCTGCACGGCCCTTTTTACAGCGAGAACCCGTTTGTCTCGTCTCCCGGTTTGTCCAGCCGGCGGGCGATGTCGTCGTAGGACTGGGAGAGCTGGTACACCACGATGTCCATGGTGGTGCGGATGGTTTCGGGGTCGAAGTTTTCCGGACGGGTGGTGAAGGTGACGTCCAGGAATACATTTTCATCGGAACCGATGGAGTATTTCAGGATGGCGTGGTGGGCGTTGAGGTCGTTCAGGAAGGCCATGAAAGTCTTTCTTGCAGGGCCCTTGGGGGCGGTGCCCAGATGGACCCGGAGCAGGGTGTACATGCTGTTGTCGGTAATGACGGCGGCCACCAGCTTGTGGTGCTTTCCGGCGGGGATGGCGGTCATGAATACGATGGTGTCGTAGGAATCGTGGGTTTCCTGGCGGCGGAAGAAGTTCAGCCCCTCCTTCTTCATATACTGTTCAAACATATCGGCTTTTACATTTTTCTTGTGGTTTCCCTGGGGAAACGGGATGGTATTGTCAGACATGGGACGCCTTTCTGCGCAGTCCTGCGCGGTAGTAATGGAAATAGTCAATGGTCATATTTGTATTATACAGGATAGAGGCGGAATAGGAAACGGGCGGCGGAAAATCAAAGGTTTTGAAATCCTGTCAAGAGGTACGGGTAGTGGAAGCACTTCATATAAATAATTTCTATAACAGGGTAAAGAAGAAACGAAAAAATAGAAGAAGAGTCAATTTTTTTATGAAGAAAGGGAAATGGACATTTCAGAAAATGCCGATAAAATCTATTATGATGATAAATCATATTAACCGACTATCATGACTTTATGTAAAGAATAGCAAAAGCATTGTTAATCTAATTAAGAGATAGATAACCACATTTTCGATAACATAATTGGATGGATTTATACCGATTGAGGAAAGAGGCTTTTTACGCCAAAACCGGGGTTATAATGGGTAAAACGAAAACAGCACCGGGGTTTCCAGTGACGAAGCACTCCCCGGGGAAATAAAAATTTTTAGAAATGTGGTGATTTGTATGGACTTAATGATGCTTCCTGAAGTTGTTAAATTGGCCCTCTTTATGCTGGCCGTGTTTATTTCCAATATCGTGCAGGCTTTGACCGGCTTTGCGGGAGTCATGCTTTCCATTCCGCCGACCATTCTCCTCTACGGACCGGATATGGCCAAGGCGGTCATTAATGCCATCTGCTGGCTGGTGTGTGCACTCCTGATGTATCAGAACCGTCAGTACATTAATCCGAAGGAACTGCTCCGCATCGTGGTATTCATGCTGGTGGGCATGGCTATCGGTATTCATCTCTACAATGTGGTGAATCCCAATGTCCTGGTGCCACTCTACGGCGCCATCATCGTAGGGGCAGCACTGAAGAGTTTGATTTTCAAGCAGAGCACCTCTGCCCTGCCGAACTGGATCGCCATTCCCGTACTCCTTGGGGCCGGCGTCATTCACGGCATGTTTGCCTCCGGCGGTGCCCTGCTGGTGGTGTACCTGGTAGCCACCTTCCGGGACAAGGATTCCTTCCGCGCCAACGTGGCCTCCGTGTGGACTATCCTGAACCTGGTGCTCATGTTCAATGACTATGAAAAAGGCCTCTACAATACGGAATTCTTTGAACTCCTGGGTCTTGGCGTCATTCCTCTGGTCATTGCCATTTATCTGGGAAATAAAATCCACGACATGATTAACCAGAAAATGTTCAACCGCGTCACCTACTGCCTCCTTCTGGCAGCGGGCAGCATGATTCTTATCTGAAATGGAAGAATGAAAAGAAAAAGCATCGGCAAAGGCCGGTGCTTTTTGTGTGAAATATTTGAAGTGAGAGCCGGCGTCATTTCGTCCGCAGCCAGTCAGCCGCCAATTGGAAAGCCTCTCTTAATTCTCGCTGTCCCTTGAGGGGACATAGGATGTACAAGGCTAAGAATGATACTGATACTCCATCATTGTTTTGCGCCGGGCCAACTTCGGCTGACTTGGGGGCTCTTTGCAAAGTCTCCACGAAGTGGAGAAATCTCCCTGCTGTATTGGCCTGCTGCCGATTGTCTCAATCGCGTCGCGTACTAGGATTCTTCACTTCGTTCAGAGTGATGAGTGAGGCAGGAAGAAAATCCCGTAACGTCTTGCGCCCCCTTTAGGTGGCAAAGGAACTGGATTTGTAGGGGAGTGAAATGACCTGAAAATCCAGTGACATGCTTCCCACCGGGGCGGAGAGGGCCACGAAGTGGCGCGGGGGTGGATGAGCGGATAAGCCGGCATGATACTCTATGCTGTCCAGACTGCCGAAAGGCAGCATTCTGCGGGGAGATTTCTCGACTCCGTTTCACTGGTTCCATGAACCATGTAATTCATAACGATAAGTAGCACCGCTCGAAATGACGTATACAGTTATGGAGCCGCAAAAGCCAGCCCCGTAACGCTGACTTTATAATTCATTGCCGCCAGCGGCGGCAATCCACCACCCTCTGAACCCTCTGAACCCTCTGAACCCTCTGAACCTTCTGAACCCATAAAAAATAAAAAAGAGACTGCGGAGAAATGGCAATCATTTCTCCGCAGTCTCTTTCCTTACCGCACTTCCATCATCTTCCGGATTCGTTCTCTCCGTCTTCTGGCGGCCGCTTCGTCTACGATGATGTGGTGGCCGCTGGCGGTGACGAATTCCGCTTTCGGCGGCGCCGCCTTTTTATCATTGTACAGGGCGTAATCAAATCCGCCGCCCAGGGCGCAGCTGGCGCAGTCCCTGCCGCTGGCGCCCCGCCACATGCGGTAAATGCAGTAGCAGAACCAGCCGGCAATGGCTGCGGTAATCAGTATGGTGAACAGGGTACCCATGGTGGTCCTCCTTTTATGATAATATTTCTCAAATAAATTATATCATAAAGGGGAAAATAGGGAAACAGAAAGCACCGCCTTAAGGAAGCGCTGATTAAATCGTTGTCTGCTTTTATTCTAGAATTTTTATGCAATGCAAGGAATGGGACGACGCGAATAGCGAGCTATTTAAGGAGTCCCATGACGAAGCAGTGCATAAAAATTCTTATAAAAGCAGACTCTATGGATTAATCAGTGCTTCCCTAGGCTGCATCGTTTTTTTATTTTAAAAATCAAGCTTCTTCTTTGCCCCGGAGCCTTTCGTCGCATTTGGCAATGAGGGCGGCAGAGTTTACTCCTGCATCCCGGCACATGATGCCGATGGTGGTTTTCATGTCGGAGGGCATGGGGATTTTTTCTTCCTGAAACACAGGCAGGAGCTGGGGATACATGGTGAGGATGGTCTCCATGGGGGTATCATCGGTGAGAAGGGGCTTCTTGTACTTGTCTGCAATGAATTCATTCATTTCGCCGATGATTTCAAACACGTCCATGCCATGGGACTGGGCGGCCTGCCACAGGTTTTCATCGTAGGATACGAAACAGCCTACGCAGGACATGCCGTATTCCATGAGGAAAGGCCCCATTTCCGGATATACTTCAATAATCTGCATAATGTTGTTTTCCGGACGGACAAAATCGCCTTCCTTCAGCGGCGGTACGTCGGGGGAAGAATAGCCGCCGAAATAGTCGCCGTTTTCCCCGGCGGAGGCGCCGGGCATGGTATTTCCAAGAACCGCATCCCGGAAGGCTTCATAGCCGATTTTGTCAATGAACTCTTCCATGGACTGGTAATTTTCATGCTCCAGGTAGTAGGTGCAGGCCTTGGTCATAATGGAAAGGGCGTCGGAAGGGAACTGGGCGAAGGCAAAGAAAGTCTTCTTTCCGGTGTAAATATCCCAGCCGTCGGACATGCCTACGGAACGGATGGGAAGAGGCGTGGTCATGGTGCATGTGAGGATGCAGGAAGGCCAGGAACCGAAGGCCAAAAGGCCCAGGTCCTTCAGCGTATCTTCCACATCATCCTTTGCCAGGCCGGAAATGATGGGACGGCCCTTAGGGTCAAGGATATAGGTGCCCTCATGCTTTTCGGACACCTCCTTCATTTTGTGCTTGAATTCATTCCGTCCTTCCGTAATGTCGGGAATAAAATCGATTTCAAGAGAAAAGGTCAGATTATCTGCTGTCATACATAAGCTCCTTTCAAGAGGCTCTATTACATACATTCATACTTTTCTATCTTATCACGGCCGGGCCATTTAGGCAAGTTGAGGTGAGATGCCAGGTAAGTATGGTGCCATGTCGAGTGGGAAACTGTGAGAGAAAAGTTTCCTGCTGGGGTGAAACGCAATGGAGCCATGTCGGACAGGAAACTGTTTGCGAAAGGTTTCCTGTGGAGATGAAATGCAATAACGTCATGTCCGACAATGGAAACTATCCACTTTCTCCCCAAACATGGTACAATATATCAAATCCATCTGTGTTCTTCTACAGGAGGCACGAACATGACAACGTGGAAGAAAAAAATAACGGCGGCCCTGCTGGCTGCGGTATGTCTTACGGGGGCGGCAGCGCCTTTGACGGTGGAGGCGGCCACCACCACCCAGAAAATCATTTACGGGGCGGCGGCACTTCTTTTTATTTCCAGCTATTATACCCGCATGGATGACCGTGCGGGGCTCCAGCTTCTGGACCAGTGCCAGCAGCAGACGGGGGTCTATGAATCGGCGGAGGCGGACAACCGGGTGCAGTCCATTTATGAAAATATCCGGAACACCGGCGCCGTGGAGCGGAATTACAATGTGTACGTATCCCCCAGCGAAGATATCAATGCCTTCATGAGCCTTGGCGGCGTGCTCTGCGTGAACAAGGGCTCCCTGGATGCCTTTGATGACGATGAGCTGGCTTACGTCATGGCCCATGAAATTTCCCACGGTGAAAAGCGTCATAACGTGAACGGCGTGAAGAAGAGCGTAGGCCTCATTACGGCTCTGGATATTTATCTTGGAAACGATGCGTCCTACGGCGAATACCTCCTTGGAAATATTGCAGCCAACTATGTGGCCAATGCGGTATTCACCAAGGACCAGGAAAAGGAGGCTGACGACCTGGGCTTCCAGTACCTGGTGGAAGCGGGCTACAATCCCGGCGGAGGAGCAGCTTCCATGCAGGTTTTGAAGGATAAGTACGGCGAAAGTTCTCCCTCCGGCATCAAGGCGGTGCTGGCACCGGGGAATCATCCCAAAACAAGCGACCGTATCAATAAGAACCTGAAATGGATGAAGCAGTATTCCGGCGGCCATGTGGATGTGAAGGACGGCTGGATCGTGGTGAACGGCGAGAAAACCTTCCAGCCTGCCGCTGCCGGCCGCTACACCGACAAGGAAAGAACCTTCCTCACCGCCGGCAAGCTGGATAAGCTGTACCACAAAGGAAATGTGCCGGATGCGGTCATCCAGGATGACACCATTTACTGTGGAAATACGGCGGTATACAGTTTGTCGTCTGCAGAAGACGGAAAGCTCTATGTGGCAAACCTGAACAAAGGCATTGCCAAAGACCGGGGCGAAGCGGTAAAAAGTGATTTTGACATCGACTCCCGCAGGGAGAAATTAGAAAAGAAAGCAAAGGCAGCGGAAAAGAATGGCGGCAGTGAGGCAGGCGCCATTCCGGAAGCAGGCTGATGGAAAGGATTGTATCATTTAAATTATGAAGAAATTATTGGCTCTCCTTGTACTGGCGGTTGTATTTGCAGGCATTGCCTTCGGCATTCTGGCTCTCATTACCCCGGAGCCTCCGAAAAAACCGGAGCTTCCCCCTCCGCCGAAAGCGGGAGCCGTATCGGCGGCTTTGATAGACGGAAACACAGGAGAAATCCTGGCGGAAAAGGAGGGCACCCTGAAGGTGTACCCCGCCAGCACCACCAAGATTCTGACCTGTATCATTGCATTGGAGGAAGGAAAGGATAAGCTGGAACAGAACGCTGTCATTTCCCAGCGGGCCATGAAACAGGACGGCACGAATCTTGGCATTCGTCCCGACATGCCCCTGTCCCTGCACCAGATGCTCTACGGCATGATGCTCATTTCCGGCAATGATTCCGCCGTAGCTGCAGCGGAGACGGTGGGCGGCACCTATGACCGCTTCATTGAAATGATGAATGAAAAGGCCGCCGCCATCGGTGCGAAGAATTCCCATTTCGCAAACCCCAATGGCCTCACCAATCCAAACCATTACACCACCGCCGAGGACATGGCAAAGATTGCGGCCTATGCCATGAAGAACCCCGATTTCCGGGATATCGTGAAGAGAAAGACCTATCCCATGACTTATCGAAACGGCATTTACCGGAATGTGGCCAACAGGAACGAATTCCTCTCCAGCGGCTATGAAGGAGCCAACGGTATCAAGACCGGCATGACCGAAGCCGCCGGCGACTGCCTGGTGGCATCGGCGGAAAGGGACGGCCAGCTTATCATTGTGACGCTCTATAATGACTCCAAACGGTGGCAGGATGTAAAGACCTGGCTGGACTACGGGTTTGCCGCTGCCAAAGCGGAGAAGGATTACCGGGAAGCGCTGGCGGCGGAACCGGGAATTTATAAATTCGTGAACCGCGTGCTGGGAAAGGAGCCGAAGGAAGTGAATGGTTAAAAAGAAAAAAGCGCCCTTCCTGAAGCGCCTTTTCCCGACGAGCCCCATGCTCCGCATCATCTTCGTGGTGGTGACCATTATTACTGCTTTCGTGGTGGTGCAGAATGTATACCATTTCGTGCAGGTAAGGCAGCAGGAAGCGGAGCTTTATCAGGAAAGGGACCGGCTTACAAAGGAAAAAGAGGAACTGGAGACAAAGAAGAAGGACCTGGAGGATCCGGCGAAACTGGAGAAAAAAGCCCGGGACGATCTGGGCCTGGTAAAACCGGGAGAAGTTCCCTATGTGCGATAAAAAAACTGTGAGGAAATGTGCAGTCATTCCCTCACAGTTTTTTTATGACTCTCTATTTCATAGAAATCCAGCTAAACCCGGGCCGCGCAGCGGCCCCTTAGCGGCAGCCTTCCCGCCGACCGGTATTTACTACCGATTGTTTCATAGGCGCCGTGTACCAAGATTCTTCGCCTGCGGCTCAGAATGACGATGGGAGCGGGAAGGCTTGCATGTAACGCAGGCTCCTTCCTTTGGAAGGAGCTGCCCGACAGGGCTGAGGATAGGCCTTTGCGAAGCAAAGGCACCGTGGTAGGCGGCTTTCACGAATGTGTCACATCAGGCCCCTGCGGGGCCTCGGATTTTCTCCAAAAATCCGCTATCCTCCGTCGCCTAACGGCGACACCCCCTTCCTATGGAAGGGGGGCTTTTGCACTACGTCATGCAGCAATGGAGACCCAAAGGCAAATCCCGTAACGTAGGCTCCTTCCATAGGAAGGAGCTAGGCGAAGCCCTGAGGATAGGTCCGTGCTTTTTAGTGAAAGAACTGACGCCCCTATCCTCCGGTGCCTGCGGCACCACCTCCTTCCTGAGGAAGGAGGCTATGGCACTTCGTCATGCAGCGTTGGTGACACTAAGGGCAAACACGTAACGCTGACTTTATACACATCGCCGCAAAGCGGCGATACCACAACCCTCGCAGCCGTAGGCCCGTCAAACCTGAGAACCTTAAGAACCTTCGGGCCGAAGGCCCGTCAACCTTCACGCCGAAGGCATGTCAATGAAGCCGCCACCACCACCCTCTGAACCTGCCCGCTGAAAGCGGGCAGAACCCTTTGAACCTTCTGAACCCGGGCCGCTTAGCGGCCCTCTTACCATTCCGAGGCGTGGTCAAGGAGCCAGCCGCCGGCGGTGCAGGCGGGGCAGATGCAGTATTTCACGCCCTTATCCTTTGCTTCATGGGCAGCTTTGGAAAGATTTTTAGCGGTATCGGCGCCGAGGACCTTGGCTCCCTCTTCCGATTCAAGGAAGGGAATTACATGGTCGATGGAGCGCACATCTTCCTTCAGTTCTTTCTTGAGGGCAAGGGCGGCGTCCTTTTCTCCGTCTGTGCCGGCAGCCTTCAGGTAGGCTTCGCATACGTCCTTCAGTCCTTTATAGCAGCTGGGGGCATTCATAACTTCTTTCACTTTTTCAATGATTTCTTCTTTTGCCATTTGAATCATCCTTTCTTAATGTTCCGGTTCAAACATCATATGGGACGTGGCTTCGGCAGCCACGGTGCCGTCTTCATGGAGCACCTGGGCCTCCATCACGGACAGGGGGCCTTTCCGCTTCACTTCATGGCAGATGACCTTCACCGTTTCCCCGATAAGTACGGGAGAACGGAAGCGGGACTCCATTTTTCCGGTGTAGGCGGGAATGCCTGTATTCAAAAAGAGGTAGTTGCCCATGACCTCATCCATGAGGGTCATAATCAGGCCGCCGTGCATGCGGTCGTTATAGCTCTGGTGTTCATGGGAGGGGGTAAAGAAGGCAAGGCAGCCGCCGGGAATGGAAAAGAAGCGGAGATGAAGGCCCAGGGGATTTTCATTTCCGCAGGCAAAACACATGCTGTAGGCAGGGCCTCCGGTGAGTTCTTCCAGGGGATGCCCCAGCTTTTCCTCTTCTTTCTTCAGAAGAGCCTTCTCTTTATCATTTAACGGGTATGGTTCTTTTTTCATATAAGGCCTCCTTTAGGGAAGCACTGATTAATTTGCAGAATCGAATTTCATATGTATTTTTATCCAATGCTGCGTCATCAGTCTCCTTAAATAGCTCGCTATTCGCGTCGACTGATTCCTTGCATTAAATAAAAATACAAGAATGAAATCCGATAACGATTTAATCAGCGCTTCCCTAGAGAATCATTTGCATTCTCCCTTTTATTATAGCATGATGAAAAAGGGAAATAAAAAAACTGCGGGTTTCCGCAGTTTCAAAGCTTGTTAGAAGCGGTCCAGCAGGTGGTAGCCCTTGCCTTTGAGGAAGGTCTCCGTTTCCGATTCGGTGGTAGAGAACACCGCAATGGGGGAGCCGCTTCGGCGGTCGAAGGAAATATAGAGATAGCGGATCATGACGTTGGCATTCTGCAGGTCCGAAAGGATATGGTCCAGGGTACCGGGCTTATCGGATTTCATGTCCACCGCCAGCACCAGGTCCACCCGGCACTGGTAGCCTTCTTTTTCCAGGGCCTTCCTGGCTTCTTCCGATTTGTCCACAATAAGACGGACAATGCCGAATTCCGCACTGTCCGTGGCCAGCATGGTGTAAATATTGATGTCGTTCTTAGCCAGAATGGCGGTCATTTTGCTTAATGCGCCTTTGGTATTGGCAGTGAAAATAGAAACCTGGTGTAACATAGTATCCTCCTTCATCAGAGCCTTCCGCTCCGTGTTACAGTGATTTTATCATAAATCGGGGAAAAAGGTAATATGGAGAGGAGGCATGGCGGAGCCTGCCGTCAATGACACCAAAGCTTTACAAATTTATTTCAAAAATCCTATTGACTTTTTTCATCAAGGCAGTATAATATCAACCATAACACGAAAGAACGAATGGCAAGGATCGGGATATGCATTCCATGAAGCGCCAAGAGAGCTGACGGCTGGTGCGAGTCAGCGGCGGATAGGAGTGAAGCTCACCCGGGAGTTTCGAAAGTGAACCAAGTAGTTTTCGACGCCGCCTGCGTTACAGGCCTTACAAGCGATGATCGGGACAAGGGATATATTGGTCCATGGCATAGAGAGCCGGCGGATGGTGCAAGCCGGTGCATTCCAGTATTGACTATCACCTGTGAGCCCCTTTGTTGAACATAGTAAACAGAGGCGTTTATCCACGTTACGGATGATGATGACAGAGTATAATGTAGGGTGGTACCGCGCATGTCGCCCCTATTTCCGAAAGGAAATAGGGGCGTTTTTTATGGGCCATTTGAAATACTCCAAAATCAGTGAGTGATAAATACAGGGTGGTACCGCGGATTCCAATTCGCCCCTGCTGCAATGACGCCAGATTGCAGCAGGGGCGTTTTTTATACCATTCGTTCTTTCATAGAAATGAAGGCATGGGCCTTCTTATTTTGGAAAGGGGATTGAAGATCGTGTTTTTTCAACAGCTTGTCAACGGTTTAACGCTGGGAAGCGCCTATGCGGTCATTGCCATCGGCTATACGCTGGTATTCGGCGTATTGAACATCGTCAACATGGCACATGGCGGCATCTTTATGATCGGCGCTTACATCGGCCTGCTTCTGGTAACGGAAGCGGGACTGGGCATTTTCCCGGCACTCATCGGCGCCATGATCGGCGGTGCCGTATTAGGTTATGGACTGGAAATCTTTGCACTCCGTCCGCTCCGCCGCCGCAAAGTTACTCATCTGGCTCCATTAATCAGTACTATCGGTGTGTCCACTTTCCTGGAAAGCGTGGCACTTATGGTCTGGGGGCCCCAGACCCGTTCGTTCCCGGCTACCTTCGGGAACGGCCTCATGGACTTCGGTGTATTTAAAATTTCCGGTATCCAGATTATTTCCCTGGGCACCGCCGTGGTCCTCATGGCTCTCCTTACAGTTATGCTGAACAAGACAAAAATCGGCAAAGCAGTGAGAGCGACCTCTGAAAATGCGGAGACCGCAGGCCTCCTGGGTATCAATACCAGCCGCATCATTACCTTCACCGTCATGCTGGCGTCTGCCCTGGGCGCTGCAGCCGGTGTGCTCATCGGACTTTCCTTCAACGCCATCGAACCTACCATGGGTACCGCCATGGGCCTCAAGGGTCTGGCCGTGCTCATCATGGGGGGCCTTGGCAATGTGGAAGGCGCCATGGCCGGCGGCTTCATCCTGGGCATTGCGGAAGTATTCGCCGTGGCCTACGGATCTTCCACTTACCGCGATGCGGTGGCATTTGGCATTATCATTCTCATTCTCTTCATTCGCCCTGAAGGCTTGTTCTCCAAGGCAGGCAAAGGAGGCAGACCGTAATGGATGAAATTTTAAATGGCTACTTCCTGCAGGTATTCACCTTTGTATGCATTAACATTATCCTGGCTCTCACCGTCTACATGACCGTGTGCACCGGTATCCTTTCCCTGGGCAATGCAGGCTTTATGAGCCTGGGGGCTTACACTTCCGCTATTGTTACCACCCAGTACGGCGTTCCCATGCCGGTGGGTATTGTGATGGGCGGCCTCTTTGCCACCTTCGTTGCTTTAATTATCGGTATGCCTACCATTCGTCTACGCGGCCTGTACCTGGCCATTGCCACCATGGGCTTCGGCGAAGTGGTCCGCGTTATCGCCCTGAACCTTGACATCACCCACGGTGCCTTGGGCTTCTCCGGCATTCCCTCCATGGCCAGCGTTCTTTCCGACTACGCCAGCGACATGGGCCTTCTGGACGCTCTGGAAATCGACTCCCAGACCGGCGGCCAGCTGGTGATGAACATTGTCCTTCTTATCATCGTCATTGCAGTGGTCACCTTCTGGTACCGTCTGGAACATTCCCGCATCGGCCGTGCCTGGGCAGCTGTGAAGGCAGATGAATACGCCGCATCCCTCACCGGCATCAACGTGGTGGAATACAAGATGATGGCCTTCCTCTTCAGTGCCTTCTTCGCCGGCGTAGCAGGTGCCCTCTATGCCCATGCCACCTTCTTCATCAGCCCCACCGACTTCTCCTGGAACAAGGTAGTAGACATCCTGGTTTACACCGTATTCGGCGGCAGCAACGTTCTCTGGGGTTCCATCCTGGGCGCCACCGTGCTCACCATTATTCCGGAATCTCTCCGCGCCATGGCGGAATACAGAGACGTTATCTACGGCCTCATGCTGGTAGCCCTCATGGCCTTCCGTCCTGACGGCATCCTTTCCTATGACGCTGTGAAATGGATTTCCCGCAAATTCAGCAAAAAGCAGAAAGCTTCTGCAGAAGGAGGAAATCAGTAATGCTTCTTGAAATGAAAAACGTAGTGAAACAGTTCGGCGGTTTGACTGCTGTTTCCAATATGTCCTTCTCCGTGGAAAAAGGAGAAATCTTCGGTGTCATCGGACCGAACGGCGCCGGCAAGACCACCATTTTCAACCTGATCACCGGCGTATACCAGGTGACGGAAGGGGATATCCTCTTCGACGGACAGTCCATCGAAGGAAAGAAACCCTACCAGATTATCAATATGGGCATTGCCCGTACCTTCCAGAACATTCGCCTTTTCTCCGGCATGACGGTGTTGGAAAATATCCTCGTCGGCCATCATGACCGTTTGAAATCGGGCCTTCTGGCCAGCTTCCTCCACACCTCCGCCCAGAAGAAGGAAGAAAAGGAAGCAAGGGAAGAGGCCATGGAACTCCTGCGGTTTGTAGGCCTTGAAGCAGACGCAGACCGTCTGGCTACGGAACTGCCCTACGGCAAACAGAGAAAACTGGAAATTGCCAGAGCCCTGGCTACCCAGCCCAAGCTGGTGCTTCTTGATGAACCGGCAGCCGGCATGAACGACAGCGAAACCGCGGCCCTCACTGAACTGATTCATAATATCCGCGAAAAATTCGGTACCACCATCATCCTCATCGAACACGACATGCACCTGGTCATGACCCTCTGCGACCATGTCATGGTAGTCAACTTCGGTAAAAAACTGGCGGAAGGTGTGCCGGAAGAAGTACAGAACAATCCAAAGGTTATTGAAGCCTACCTCGGAAAGGAGGATGAATGATGCTTCTTGAACTGAAAAATGTAGAAGCTGCCTACGGCAACATCAAAGCTTTGAAAGGCATCAACCTCTCCGTACCGGAAGGAAAGATTGTCACCCTTATCGGCGCCAACGGTGCCGGTAAGTCCACCACCATGAAAACCATTATGGGCATCATGAAACCCATTGCCGGCGACATCCTCTTCAAAGGGGAATCTATTGCCGGCATGAAGACCCACAATATCGTAAAGAAAGGGGTCGTCCTCGTTCCGGAAGGACGGCAGATTCTCCAGAATATGTCGGTCCGCGAAAACCTGGAAATGGGGGCCTACCAGAGAAAGGACCCCGAAGGAATCAAAGAAGACCTGTCCAAGGTATTCGAACGGTTCCCCCGCCTCTTTGAAAGACAGAACCAGTTCGGCGGCACCCTCTCCGGCGGCGAACAGCAGATGCTGGCCATCGGCCGCGCTGTCATGGCCAAACCGGAAGTCATGCTTCTGGACGAACCATCCATGGGCCTTGCTCCCCTGGTGGTACAGCAGATCTTTGATGTAATCAAAGACATTAACAAAATGGGTACTACTGTTCTTCTTGTAGAACAGAATGCGCGTAAAGCCCTCCAGATTGCCGATTATGCCTACGTTATGGAAACGGGCAGAATCGTCATGGAAGGCCCGGCGCAGGAAGTTGCCAGCAACCCGGATGTCATGGCGGCATATCTGGGCGGCAAGAAGAAACAGTGACCAATATAACAGCCGTTCAGGTTGTAACACGATCCGGGAAAGGGGACAGAGAAATCTGTTCCCTTTCTCTTGCATGAAAAAGAACACAAATTTGCTGAATCGTAATCAACTAAATCGTACTTGACTAAATATTTTAAGAGAGGCTGGAAAATATCCCTGGGGAAACGATTCTGCGAATGAATCAGTGCTTCCCTAGTCCACGCCCCTATCCCCCGTCGCCTACGGCAACACCCGCTGGCCGGGCTTTAAGGTGTTCGCTTAATGTGCAGGCTATGCTCACACAAGAGCCCGGCTCAGAAATGTTGCTGATTTCTGCCTATGGAAGGGGGCTCCGGCACTTCGTCATGCGGCACTGAAGACACAAATGTAAATCCCGTGACGCTGACTTCATACTCATCGCCGCGAAGCGGCTATCCACCACCCTTTGAACCTTCTGAACCCTTTGAACCCTTTGAACCCTCTGAACCTTCAGCGCCAAAGGCGCTGTCCAATGGCGATACAACAACCCTCGCGCCAAAGGCGCGTCAAACCTAAGAACCCTTTGAACCTTCTGAACCCTCACGCCGCAGGCGTGTCCATGAGAGCCGCCACCATAACCCTCAGCCCCTAAAGGGGAAACGACTCACTATGATTTGTGCGTCGCTGTGCTCCTTCAAATCATGTTCGCTGTGCTCCTTCAAATCATGTTCGCTGTGCACGGCGAAGCCGCTGTCAAACTTAAGAATCCTCCGGCCCATGGGGGCAGTCAATCTTACGAACCCTTTCCCCCTCTGAACCCATATTATAGATATGTTATAATAAGAAATGACTTTATGCGAAATTTCCGATTTTCCTATACTGATTTCTGCCCTGGCAGAAGGAGGAATTATGAAGAAGAAACTGGTTATTATTGATGGCAGCAGTCTTTTGTACCGCGCCTTTTTTGCCCTGCCGCCTACCATGACGTCGCCGGAGGGCATCCCTACCAATGCGGTGTACGGATTTCTCCGCATGCTTTTGGGACTGTACCGGGATCTGGATCCGGAGTACATGGCAGTCACCTTTGATAAGGACCGCCATACCTTCCGTACTGATATGTTTACGGACTATAAGGCCACCAGAAAGCCGGCGCCGCCGGAATTGGTGCCTCAGTTTGATTTGATTCTCGATGTGCTTTCCGTATTGGGGGTGGCGGTGTACAGCATCCCCGGCTATGAGGGCGACGACATCCTGGGCACCCTGTCCGCCCGGTATGAGAAGGAGCTTCCGGTGGATATTGTCACCGGCGACAGGGATGCGCTGCAGCTGGCCAGCAGCCGCACCACGGTGCTTCTCACCCAGAAGGGCATTACCAATATGGCAGTCATGACGCCGGAGGCGATTTTTGAAAAGTACCACATCACCCCTTCCCAGGTGATTGATATGAAGGCCCTCATGGGGGATACGGCGGATAATATCCCCGGGGTCCCCGGCATCGGGGAGAAAACGGCCCTGGGACTTCTGACGGAGTATAAGGATTTGGACAATCTCTATGCCCACGTGGATGAAATCAAGGGGGCCCGGGGAAAGAAGCTCACCGCCAATAAAGACATGGCCTATCTTTCCTACAAACTGGCCACCATCAAGCGGGACGTGCCTCTGGATGCGCTGCTGGAGGATATGAAGCAGCCGGTGCATCTGGCGGAGATGAAGGAGCTTTTCGGAAAGCTGGGAATCAACCTTTTGAAGCAGTTTGCAGAGCTTCCCCGTTTCCAGGAGCTGTCCCAGGTGAAGAAGGAGGAAAATGAAGAAGCCCTTCCTGAAGTGGAAATCTGGAATTCCTCTGTTTCCCTGCAGGGGAAAACGGCAGGCCTCTGGGCTCATCTGTCCGGCAGGGCGCCCTTCTTTAAGACGGAGGAAGTTGTAGTTTCTGCCGACGGCCATGCCTGGCTGATTCATAAGGAAGATTTTGCGTCTGCCGCCAAAGCCATGAAGGAAGCTAAAGCGGTGGTGGTGGAGGACAGCAAAGTTTTCCTGGAATCCGATTTCCCCACGGAAAATATTCCCTTCTTCGATATTTCCCTGGCAGCCTACCTTTTGGATCCCACCAGGGTGACCTATCCCCTGTCCTACATTGCCGGCCTCTTCGGAAAACCGGTGATTTATCCCGACGATTTGGACGACAGGAAGGAAAAGGGCTGCTGCATTACCCTCTTCCTGGCGTCCCTTTATGAAGAGGCGGTAAAGAAGCTTTCCGAAAACGGCGTGCTTTCCCTTTTTCAAAAGGTGGAGCAGCCCCTGGTGCCGGTGCTGGCGGCCATGGAGAAGGCCGGCATTGCCACGGACCAGGAAAAGTGGAAGTCCGTGAAGGCGGAAATGGAAAAGGAAGAGCGTATCCTGATGAAGGATATCTTCACGGAAGCGGGAGAGGCCTTCAACCTGAATTCCCCGAAACAGCTGGGCCATATCCTCTTTGAGAAAATGGGTATGCCCGCCGGAAAGAAGACGAAAACCGGCTATTCCACCGCCGCTGACGTGCTGGAGGAACTGGCGGTGTCCTATCCCATGGTGAAGAACATCCTTCGCTACCGGACCCTTTCGAAACTGGTTTCCACCTATCTGGAAGCGCTGCCCCAGCTGATTAATCCGGAAACGGGACGGATTCATACCTCCTTTAATCAGACCGTCACCGCCACAGGCCGCCTGTCCAGTTCGGACCCGAACCTGCAGAACATTCCGGTGCGCACGGAGGAGGGAAAGAAAATCCGCTCCCTCTTCGTGCCGGGAGAGGGCTACGACTGCTTCATTTCCTCCGATTATTCCCAGGTGGAACTTCGCGTGCTTGCTCATATGTCGGGAGATGAAAGCCTGATCAAGGCCTTCATCAATAAAGAAGATATCCATAGAAGAACGGCGGCAGAAGTCATGGGCATTCCCTTTGAAGACGTGACGCCGGAGCAGCGCTCCCATGCCAAGGCTGTCAACTTCGGTATCATCTACGGCATCAGCGACTTCGGCCTGGCTAAGCAGCTTGGCATTCCGCGGAAACAGGCGGCAGACTACATTGACGCCTACTTCAAGCGCTACCCCAGTATCCACGATTTCATGCAGTCCATGGTGGAAAAGGCAAAGGAAACGGGCCGCGCCGTCACCCTCTTCGGACGGTATCGGGAGCTGCCGGATATTAACAGCAAAAACTTCAACCGCCGCTCCTTCGCCGAACGGACCGCCATGAACACTCCCATCCAGGGCACAGCGGCGGACATCATGAAGATGGCCATGATTGAGGTGTACCGTAAAATGAAGGAAGGCGGCTATAAGAGCCGTGTGCTCCTCCAGGTGCACGATGAACTGGTGGCGGAAGTGGTGAACGAGGAAAAAGAAGAAATCGCAAAACTTCTGAAGGAAACCATGGAGTCCGTAGTCACTCTTAAAGTTCCCCTGGTGGCAGACGTGAACGAAGGAAAGAACTGGGCGGAGACGAAGTAGGAGGGCCGCTTCGCGGCCCGGGTTCAAAGGGTTCAGAAGGTGCATAGGGTTCAAAGGGTGAAGGTGGCGCCCTGCGGGCGCAAATTTGAAGAAAACCTTTAAAACCGGGCTTCGCCCGTGGGAAAACCATACAACCGCGCCTGCGGCGCGAGGAAAATGCACCCCTTCTGCCGCCTTCGGCGGCGTCTCCCCCGGAGGGGGAGATT